>ERZ857503.276-NODE-276-length-46905-cov-42.418549_pt1 | contig 46905 bp, 28 predicted proteins | sample MGYA00519766_ERZ857503 | MGnify/ENA primary metagenome ERZ857503 (study PRJEB31778, sample SAMEA3449345) | human gut metagenome | biome: human gut; feature: human-associated habitat; material: faeces | place: United Kingdom | collected 2010/2012 ...
GCTCGAGTGGTTGAAGAGGCACGCCTGGAAAGCGTGTATACGCCAAAAGTGTATCGCGGGTTCGAATCCCGCTCTCTCCGCTGAATCTGAAATTTAGTCAAAACTTCTCGTTCTTTAGCCAAAAGTTCTTTTCATAGGTCAAAGTGTCTGGTATTTCTAGTACTCTTCTCTTGTATATCATTCTCTTTTCTGTATATTTGCGCCCGATATTTTTTTGAGATATCACATTTTTGTAATTCTGAAAATAGACTTGATGGATAAAATAAATGCGGTAATTACTGGGGTCGGGGGATATGTGCCCGATTATGTGCTGACTAATGATGAAATTTCTAAAATGGTGGATACCACCGACGAATGGATCATGGGGCGTATCGGCATAAAAGAACGACATATCTTGAATGAAGAGGGGCTTGGAACTTCGTATATGGCCCGTAAGGCCGCCAAGCAGTTGATGCAACGCACAAAGAGTCGTCCCGATGATATTGATTTGGTCATTGTCGCCACTACTACTTCGGACTATCGTTTTCCTTCAACGGCATCTATCTTGTGCGAAAGGCTGGGGCTGAAGAATGCTTTCGCTTTCGATATGCAGGCGGTTTGCAGCGGTTTCCTGTATGCGATGGAAACGGGAGCGAATTTTATCCGTTCGGGGAAATATAAAAAGATTATTATTGTAGGTGCTGATAAGATGTCATCCGTAATCGATTATACGGACCGTGCCACTTGCCCTATCTTTGGCGACGGTGCGGCCGCTTTTATGCTGGAACCGACTACGGAAGAGGTCGGCATCATGGATTCGGTGTTGAGAACGGATGGTAAAGGGCTGCCTTTTCTGCATATAAAAGCGGGAGGTTCCGTATGTCCTCCTTCCTATTATTCATTGGATCATCATCTGCATTATATTTATCAGGAAGGCCGCACGGTGTTCAAGTATGCCGTAGCGAATATGTCGGATTCCTGTGAAGCTATTATCGCCAGAAACCACTTGACTAAGGAGGATATTGATTGGGTGATTCCCCACCAGGCTAACCAGCGTATCATTACCGCTGTGGCGCAACGGTTGGAAGTACCGTCCGAGAAAGTGATGGTCAACATCGAACGTTATGGCAATACCAGTGCCGGCACGCTTCCGCTTTGCATCTGGGATTTTGAGAAGAAACTGAAGAAAGGCGATAATCTGATATTTACCGCATTCGGTGCAGGATTTGCCTGGGGAGCGGTTTATGTGAAGTGGGGATATGACCCCAAAGAAGATGCGTGACATATCGGGTACCCGATACGTCACATCCTCTTTTGAAGGGCGGGGGAGACTTATTCCAGTTCCTCGATAATCTTCTTTACATCCACCGGTTGCAGTCGTCCGTACACCTTTTCGCCGATCATCACTACCGGAGCCAGTCCGCAGGCGCCTACGCAGCGCAGGCAATCCAGCGAATACTTTCCGTCGGGGGTGGTTTCTCCGACTTCGATGCCGAGTACCCGCTTGAACTCTTCCAGCAACTTCTCCGAACCACGTACGTAGCACGCCGTGCCCATGCAGACGGAAATCGGATGCTTTCCTTTGGGAGTCATCGTAAAGAAGGTGTAGAATGTCACAACTCCGTAGACTTTCGACACGGGGATTCTGAGTTTGGAGGCTATGATCCGTTGCATCTCTTCGGGCAGATAGCCGTGCAGATGTTGCGCTTCATGCAAAATATTGATTAATTCGCCCGCATTGTTCCCGTGCTTGTCGCAAATCGTCTTGACTTGTTCCACCACATCGCAGGCTAGCTTGATATCTGACATAATAGTACTTGTTTAAAGTTAATCAATCGATTTGTTGAAATAATGCGTGTGCAAGAGCATTTCCGATTTCTCACCCAGCGGTTTGCCGAGATATTCTTCATACAGTTTCTGAATATACGGGTTGTCGTGAGATTTGCGCAAAGGTTTGTTGGCATCTTCCCGGTAAAGGGCGTTGGCACGGGCGTAGAGAACGTCCGAGTTGCCGTGATGTAACGGTTGCCCGCCACCTCCGATGCAGCCGCCGGGGCATGCCATGATTTCGATGACATGATATTCATTATGTCCGTTTCGTATATCTTCCAGTAAGTGCCTTGCGTTGCCTAGTCCGTGTGCGATGCCTACTTTCAGTTCAAATCCGTTCAGGTTGATGGTGGCGCGCCGGACACCGCTCAGTCCGCGTACCTGTTCAAAGTTGACATTCTTCAGCGGCTGTCCGGTGTAGATTTCATAAACGGAGCGCAGGGCGGCTTCCATGACACCACCCGTCGTACCGAAGATGACACCGGCGCCGGTCGATTCTCCCATAGGGTTGTCGAACGGGCTGTCCAGCACGAGGGTAAAGCCGATGTTGGCTCGCTTTATCAGGCGTGCCAGTTCGCGGGTGGAGATGGAGTAATCGACGTCGGGGACACCGTTTACTTTGAACTCGTCGCGGTCACATTCATATTTCTTGGCAAGGCAGGGCATGATGGAGACGACTACCAGCTTTTCGCGGGGGATTCCCATTTTCTCTGCCCAGTAAGACTTGGCGATGGAGCCGAACATCTGTTGCGGAGAACGGGCGGTAGAAGGGATATCCAGCATATCCGGGAAGTGGTGTTCGAAGAAGTTTACCCAAGCCGGACAGCAGGAAGTCAGGATCGGAAGCCGGACGGATTTATCTCCGTCCAGATAGCGTGTCAGTCGGTTCAGGATTTCGGAACCTTCTTCCATGATGGTGAGGTCGGCGGCAAAGTCGGTATCGAATACGTAGTCGAAACCCAGTTCGCGGAGGGCGTAAACCATTTTTCCGGTTACCAGTGTGCCGGGAGGCAAGCCGAATTCTTCTCCCAGGGCGGCACGTACGGCGGGGGCAGTCTGGACAATTACGATCTTATCGGGGTCGGCCAAATCGTCCAGAAGGCGGTTGGTGTAATCCCGTTCGGTCAGTGCGCCTACCGGACATACGGCTACGCATTGACCGCAGTAGGTACATTCGCTGTCCTTCATCATTCTGTCGAAAGCAGGGGCTATCGTTGTGTTGAATCCGCGGCGGATGGCTCCCAGTGCGCCGACTGTCTGTACATCGTTGCAGACACTTTCGCATCGGCGGCAGAAGATGCACTTGTCCATGTTGCGCACAATGGAGGAGGTCACTTCCCGTTTGCGGGGAGAAAGTTCGCCGCCGTTGAACGGCATTTCACGGATGTTGAAGCGCAGTGCCAGTGTCTGGAGTTCACAGTTGCCGCATTTGGGACAGGTGAGGCAGTCGTTGGGATGATCGGACAGGATCAGTTCGGCTACCACTTTCCGGGCGTTCATCACGCGCAGGGTGCTGGTTTTCACTACCATCCCTTCCGTGCAACGGGTAGCGCAGGCGGGAGCCAGATTGCGGCGTCCTGCTACTTCGACTACACAGATGCGGCAGGAAGCGGGATTGTTCTTGATACAGGTTCCTTTCAGGTCAATGTGACACAGCGTAGGTATGTTGATGCCGATTTTGCAGGCGGCTTCGAGGATCGTGCTTCCTTCGGGTACGGTGATAAAGTGACCGTCTATCTGGAGGGTAATTTGTTTTTCTTCCATAGCAGTAGATTTTAGCAGACAAGAATAGCTTTGAATTTACAGCGTGCCATGCACATGCCGCACTTGATACATTTCTCGGGGTTGATGACATGAGGCTTGCGTACCAAGCCGCTGATGGCATCCGCCGGACAATTCTTGGCACACAGGTGGCAACCGATACAAAGTTCCGGATTAATGGTATAGGTCAGCAGGGACTTGCATTGTTTGGCGCGGCAGGTCTTGTCTCTGACGTGTTCCAGATATTCGTCACGGAAGTTGTCGAGGGTAGACAATACCGGATTCGGGGACGTCTGTCCCAGTCCGCAGAGTGCCGTATCCTTTATCACCCGTCCGAGGGTGGCAAGCGTGTCCAGGTCTTTTTCCGTGCCCCGTCCTTCCGTTATCTTGTTCAGCAGTTCCAGCAGGCGCTTGTTGCCGATACGGCATGGGGTACATTTACCGCAGGATTCTTCGACGGTAAAGTCGAGATAGAAACGGGCGACGGATACCATACAGTCATCTTCGTCCATCACGATCATGCCTCCCGATCCCATCATGGAACCGGCTGCCAGCAGGTTGTCGAAGTCGATGGGAGTATCCAGATGTTTCTCCGTCAGACAGCCTCCCGACGGACCGCCTGTCTGTACGGCTTTGAATTTCTTTCCTCCCTTGATGCCTCCGCCGATTTCGTAGATTACTTCCCGCAGGGTAGTTCCCATCGGTACTTCGATCAGTCCGACATTGTTGATCTTTCCGGCAAGAGCGAAGACTTTGGTGCCTTTGGAGCGTTCCGTTCCGATGGAGGCGAACCATTCGGCGCCTTTGGTCAGGATAATGGGAATATTGGCGAGGGTTTCCACATTGTTCACATTGGTCGGTTTGCCCAGATAACCGGATTCGGCGGGGAAAGGAGGCTTCAGGGTCGGCTCTCCCCGTTTTCCTTCCATCGAGTGGATGAGGGCGGTTTCCTCGCCGCAGACGAACGCGCCTGCTCCGTAACGGATCTCTATGTCGAAGCTGAAATCTGTCCCCAGGATGTGGTCCCCCAGTAATCCGTATGCACGGGCTTGCTCAATCGCTTTTTTGAGCCGGTTGATGGCCAGCGGATATTCGGCGCGGATGTAGACCAGTCCTTTGGAGGAACCGATGGAGTAACCGCAGATGCACATCGCTTCTACAATAGAGTGCGGGTCGCCTTCCATGATGGAGCGGTCCATGAAGGCGCCGGGGTCGCCTTCGTCGGCGTTGCAGACAACGTACTTTACGTCCGATACCTGCTTACTGGCAAATTCCCATTTCAAGCCGGTGGGGAAACCGCCCCCACCGCGTCCCCGCAGGCCGGAGCGTTTGATGACGTCGATGATGTCGGCAGGCTGTTTGTTGAGAAGACAGTCGGCCAGTGCGAAGTATCCTTCACGGGCGATGTATTCTTCAATATTTTCAGAGTCGATGAATCCGCAGTTGCGCAAGGCGATGCGGAGTTGTTTCCGGTAGAAGTCCATGTGTTTGGAGTCACTGACAGTTTGTTCGGTCTTCGGGTCTATGTAGAGCAGCCGTTCGATTCTTCGTCCTCCGATGATGTGTTCGCTGATGATTTCCTCCGCATCTTCGGGAGTGACTTGGGTATAGAACGTATTGTCAGGGATGATCTTTACGATGGGGCCCTTTTCGCAGAAGCCGAAGCAGCCTACTGTGATGACGTCTACTTTGTCGGTTATCCCGTTTCTTTCAATGGCTTTTTGAAGATTTTCAGTGATGCCCTGACTGGAAGAGGCTTTACAACCGGTACCTCCGCAAATAAGAATCTGGAGGTGTGCTGTTCCGGACGCCAGCCCGCAACATTTTTCGGAAACCTTTTCATTACTTTCTTCGCGCAATGAAAGATGGTGCTCCGCTCTCTTCCTGATTATTTGCAAATCATGGATAGATAGTATTTTCATAAGTATCAGAATTGTTAGATTTCTGCAAATATAATTCTTTGTTCGGAATTAGCGCTTTGTTTAGGGAAAATAAATATTCTTCTTTGGTGCCGGCTTGCGGAAGTATGGTATGAAATCTTTATTTTTAACACTTTTAATAGACAGTGTTAACTATAATAATAGCATAAAAAAATTATCTTCGCATCGAAAAAGGGCGGATACCCATATGAATCCAACGATAGTTGGGGAGATTCGCAAGAACATTGTGGAGTGGCTTATGGGGACCTGTCGGTACTGTGTCTGAATGGGGAAATGCTCCTTGTATGAGTTTTATATAGCTCGATGGCAAGGATGTACAGCGAGAGGTTCCGGCGGGGACGGGGAAACGTAAGTTGCCTCCCTGATACAAAGGGAAAAAAGGGGATTGTGATAGCCTGTAAGTGGTATGCTTGCAGGCTATCTTTTTGAGTATACTTGAATGTCCGGAGTATGAAGGCAGTCCGTACCGCTGAAAATAAAAACAGCTTTTCTGATACCAGTTAGGTAAATTATTCCTTATTTTCGTATTAAATACGTAGCAAACGTAAATAAGAAATGGAAGTATGAGACGAATTTTGTTAGGATTATGTGTGCTTTTTTTCCTGAATGCGCACGGGCAGGAGATTCCGTTGCCGGCGAAGATGCCGCAGGATCATCCAAGAGTACTGACTACCCCGGAAGGAAAAAAAGAAACATGGAAGTTGATCAAGAAGGAAGCATGGGCACAAGATGTCTTTAACAAGCTGAAAGAACGGACGGAAGTATATACACGACGTACGGAAAGTCAGCCGGACTGGTTATTATCCCGTTTGGCCATGTACTGGAAGTCGCATGCAACGGAAGTGTACGTGAAAGGTGAGGTGTTCGACCATGCCGGAGGCGAGAAGGCACCTGCCCCGACGGTTCGCTATACCGGAACACGGGGGACCGCCGCTACGCACGGTCGTCCTAAGCTGGAAGATGTAGTACCTTATGACGATAGTGCGGAAGGAAACGTGACCTTCTGCAACAATGCCTTGGAAGGCCGTCCGCTGGAGAGTGTGCATCCGTCCAAGACCGGACGCAATATTGAAAGTCTGAACTGTGAGATTCTGGGAATTGCCCGTGACGCCGCTTTCCTCTATTGGATGACGGGAGAGGAAAAGTATGCCCGACTGGCTGCCGGTGTTTTTGATACTTATATGACGGGAATTTATTACAGAAATGTTCCTGTTGACCTGAATCACGGGCATCAGCAGACACTGGTGGGGCTGACTTCTTTTGAAGTGATCCATGAGGATGCTTTGCATATCGTTGTCCCTTTGTATGACTTTCTCTATCATTATCTGCAATCCAACTATCCGGATAAGATGATGATTTATGCCGGCGCATTGAAGAAATGGGCGGATAATATCATCGCCAACGGAGTCCCCCATAACAACTGGGATTTATTGCAGGCACGATATATCATGAACGTGGGACTGGGGCTGGAAGATAATAAAGAGTATGCGGACGGGAAAGGACGCGAATACTATATTGACTACGTTATGAACCGTTCGAGCATCCGCCAGTGGAGTCTGACCAAGCTGGCCGATTACGGCTTTGACTCTGAAACGGGAATATGGGCGGAATGTCCGGGATACAGCAGTGTAGTCATCAATGACTATGCGAACTTCACCCATCAGTTTGACCATAATCTGCAGTATGACTTGGTAAAGGCAATGCCTGTGCTGGCAAAAGCCGTAGCGACCACTCCGCAGTATCTTTTTCCGAACCGGATGATCTGTGGTTTCGGAGATACGCATCCGGGTTACTTAAATACGAACTTCTTCATCCGGATGATACAGAATGCGCAGGCAAACGGAAAGAAAGAGCAGGAACGTTACTTCACCGCTCTGCTGAAATGTCTGAATCCGGAGGCCGGCAGCGAAAAAGATAGCAAGAAGAATGTACGGGCTTCTGTCAATTCCTTCTTTGAGGACAAGCCGTTGGTGCTGGACCCGAAGGTGGAGGCGGGGAAAATCGAGGATTATGTATCTCCTCTGTTCTATGCCCCCAACGTATCGTGGCTGGTACAGCGCAACGGGATGCATCCGCGCAACAGTCTGATGATTTCTCTCAACGCAAGTGAAGGCAATCATATGCACGCGAATGGTATTTCGATGGAGCTTTACGGAAAAGGATACGTGCTGGGACCGGATGCGGGTATCGGACTTTTCCTGTATAGCGGTCTGGACTATGCGGAATATTACTCTCAATTCCCCAGTCATAATACGGTTTGTGTAGATGGCATTTCCAGTTATCCGGTGATGAAAAGTAATCATTCTTTCGATTTGCTTTCCTGTTTTCCGGCTTCGGCGGAACCGGGTAAAGGATTTACCTCCGTCACCTATAGTCAGGTGGCTTTCCGTGAGCCGGAGAGCAGGGCGGATCAGACTCGACTGATGGGCATTGTTACTACCGGCCCGGAGACAGGGTATTATGTGGATGTATTCCGCAGCCGGAAAGAGCGGGGAGGCGATAAAATGCACGATTATTTCTACCATAATCTAGGTCAGACAATGACACTTACGGCTGCCGACGGTACGGACTTGAATTTGCAGCCTACCGAAGAGCTAGCTTTCGCAGGTGCACATCTTTATGCTTATTCCTACTTATATGATAAGAAAGTGGCTGCCACCGATCAGGATGTGAAAGTGACTTTTACCATCGACATGAAGAATAAAGGCGGAGATGATATTTCCATGAATCTCTGGATGAAAGGAGAACCGGAACGGGAAGTGTTCACCGCACTGGCACCGATGACCGAAGGATTGAGCCGGACTCCCCATATGCCTTATAATATAAAGGAGCAGCCTACGCTCACCTTCGTTGCCCGGCAGCATGGAGAAGCGTGGAACCGTCCTTTTGTCGCTGTTTATGAACCAAGTACGCAGAAAGAGCCTTCGGCTATTCAATCTGTCTCTTACTTTGATGCGGAAGAGCCCGGCTTGAAAGACTTTGCCGGTATCTGTGTGGAAAGTAAAAACGGGCGTACAGACCATATTTTCTCTTTGGCGGATTCGTCGCAGACCGCAACCTATCAGGGGATGAAAGTGAAAGCGGACTACGCCGTAATCAGTAACGAATATGCAGGAAACCGGACGCTGTTTATAGGGAACGGGACGCGCCTGATTGCATCCGGTATCAGTATCCAGACTTCGGAAGTTGCCAATGTGCTGCTCGAAAAGAAGCAGGGAAAATGGTATATTCTTTCTTCTGCCCCCTGTCAGATGGTGATTGACGGAAAAGCGGTGCAATCCGGAATAACCACCGAATTGACGTTATTGGCTGTACAATAAGAATCATTTCATAAGATTATTGCTTTAGGAAACAAAAAGTACGTGTATAAACGTTGTTAATGCCATATTTTTCCTACTTTTGTAGCTTCCGGTCCGGAGTATGAGTGCCTGACCGGAAGCTATTAGCATAGAAATGTTTGTGGGAAAACATTTTGTGGGAAACATTTAGTTAAGAAAATATGGTATATGTGAATAGGAATGGTCACAGGATAAGGGTTATCCTGACATTTCTACTGTTTTTGTGTGTCGCTGTGCATACATATGCGCAACGCGTGGCTATAAAAACGAATACATTAGGATGGTTGACCGCGAGTCCTAATATCGAAGCCGAATTTGTGTTGGGTAGCCATTTCTCATTGGATATGAGCATAATGGCGAATCCGATAAGTACTGATAAGCTAAAAACTAGATTTACGCATTTTCAGCCGGAGGTGCGCTATTGGCTGAATCGTCCGATGGTGAGTCATTTTGTGGGCGTCACCGCTTTCGTGAATAATTTTAATATGATGTTTGACGACGTGCATCACAAAGGAGATGCGCTCGCCGCCGGTTTCACCTATGGATATGCATGGGTGCTGGGAAAGCATTGGAACATCGAAGCAACTGCCGGAGTCGGTCTGTTGCGTTACCGGCAATTCAAGTATGACGAGGGAATGCCGAAACCGGATGCTGTCAATGACAAGAAAACTACGATTGCTCCGGTGAAGCTGGGAGTATCTTTCGTCTATATTATTCGCTAAGCAGGAAAAACGATTTATTAAGCCGGACAAAAAGAATGAAAATCAATCTTAAACGTACTAATTTAACAGCAATCTTTCTTTTGGTAATGATGATGTTCTGTACGGATGCCTTTTCTCAACGTATCCGCATACAGGGTCATGTCACTGACCGACAAGGAAAAAGTGTTCCCAATGTGAATGTGCTGAACCCAGCAAATGATGAACGCATTGAAATATCGGACGAGGATGGAAGGTACAGTGTAATAGCCGAGAAAAACGGTTCGCTGAAGTTTACCTGTGTGGGGTATGACGATGTGACGGTCAAGATTGCCGGAAAGCAGATCGTAGATGTGGTCTTGAAGGATGCGGTCATCGAACTGAGTGAGGTAACTGTCGTTTCGAAGATAAAAAACAAGGTCATCCCGGAACCGACGGATATCGAAATCAAAGGAAACTATTTTCATCTGAAAACCCGTGTTCCCGTACCGAAAGAGATGTTCAACTCGCATCGGCGCCTCATTCTGCAACCTTCCATTTATGATGTGACCTTAAAGAAACGTCTGTTGATGCGCCCTGTGGTGTTCGACGGCGAAAGTTATAATACGACGCAGGACCGGATGTATGATTATGATCTGAAACAGGATCCGTTGCATGAATATATTCAGGTGAAGAACACTTCTTCCCGAAAAGGGGATGTCATAGCCTATCATGACTCGCTTTACATAGAATATCTGCAACATGACTATCGCGCCGACGTTCATCTGGCGATGGAGAATTATCGGGAGATTGTCTACCGTGATTCTTTCTCCATAGCACAAGGCACGGTAAATCCGCTTCGTTTTCTTGAATACAAATTCTCCGCATTCAACATTACGGATGAAAGGTATATTCCGAAACCTGTGATGCAGTTGAGAGATACGAAAGGGGAGGTGAATCTGACCTTCGTAGTAGGAAAGGCGGAACTGGATGATAAGAATCCGCAGAATCAAGTGGAGCTGGATCGTCTGAATCAGGAACTACGAGGCATTGAGACGAACCCGGATGCTTCTTTGAAGAGCTTCCATATTGTGGGTGTCGCCTCACCGGACGGTTCCTATGAATCGAACTTCAAACTAGCCAAACGACGTACGGATAAGGCATTGGAACGTATCTTGTCTCAACTGGACCCGGAAACGCGTAAATATCTGGAAGTAAAGTCGGATGCGTCGGTGGCTTCGTGGGAAGAAGTGCTTCTGTTGCTGAAAAAGGATTCGCAGACGAAGATTGCGGGCGAACTGGAGGCGTTGATCAAACAATACCGGGATGCTCCCTATCGGTTGAACCGTGTTTTGAAGCCGAAACCTTTTTATGCGAAACTATCTTCTGTTTATTTGCCTAAATTGCGAAAAGTACAATATACATACGGCTACTCTATTTTCCGTTCTTTGACAGACGAAGAGATCCGGCAATTGTATCAGAAAACTCCGAAAGAATTGACCCGTTTTGAGTTTTACCGGATGATGGCAACAACGAAAGATTTGACGGAAAAGGAGAAGTATTGTAAAGAAGCTCTCGAACTTTACGACAACTTTACGTATGCGGCGAATGAGCTTGCCGTGGTGAATATTCAGAAGGAAATGCCCGATTCAAAGATACTCGAACCTTTTGTCGGCAAGTCGGCACCTGTGGAGTTGCTTTCCAATCAGGCGATTGCCCTGTTGCACGAAGGCAAATATACAAAGGCGGATTCGATTCTGACATTGGCGCCGGAAGAAGCTGTATCCGAAGATTTAAAAGCAATCGTGCAGGCAATGGCCGGCTATTATGATGATGCGTTCGACAAGGTGGCAGCCACCAGTCCTTTCAATGAAGTGGTGATGCTGCTGGCAATGAAGAAGAATCAGGAGGCTTGGGACAAGATTTCACAAATGAACATAGGGACGGCACGCGAATATTATGTGAAAGCGATAGCCGCCAATCGTCTGGAGAAAATAGGGGAGGCCATCATGAGCATTGAGACTGCCCTCTCGCTCGATCCTTCCTTGCTGGAGACTGCTAAAGTGGATGGTGACATCATTGACTTGTTGCCGGAAGAACAGAAAATAAAGAATGATAATACAACGAAGAAGTAAATGATGAACATTCTCAGAATCAAAAAAAGATATATAGCGGGAGCATTATCTCTCATGCTTTCTGTCGCGTTGCAGGCACAGGATTACGGCGCTTTGAAGTATATGTTGCAGAAAAGGCCTGCCAATGAGAAGTTTGAGAAAGGAACTTTTTCGGATCATCTGTTCTTATCCGCAGGGGTAGGCCCTTGGGGACTGATGAATGACGGAGGAAATGGAGTCGGTGCCAATGCTTCTTTGTTTTTGGGAAAATGGCTGACGCCCATCCACGGAATCCGGCTGGGAGGAAACGTCGGTTTTCTGCCTTCCGGAGAAGAAGGCCGGAAGATCAAAATGATCGGGGCGAGCTTCGATTATTTATTGAATATTTCTTCTCTGGCATATCGGTACGACTACGACCGTCGCCTCGAACTATTGGGCGTTTTCGGTATAGACGGAGGATATTCAAAGGCGGAGAGCTGGAAGATGTATGGAGGCATCCATCTAGGATTGCAAGGCAAATGGCATGTGTCACCTCTTCTTGATTTCTTTATCGAGCCCCGTATCGGCTGGTACAACAATCAGATTGTGCAGATCAGCTCATGGCGTGATTATCAGACAATGGGAACATTGCTTGCCGGATTCACTTACAACATGGTTCCTGCGGAATACCGTCCGACGGACCGCTTTGAGAATGCTTCCTTTCGGGATCATTTGTTCATTTCCCTCTTTGGAGGCTTGAATACGTTGAAGGGCTTCGGTACCGAAGGGTCTTTGAGAGATGGCATGGGACCTACCCTTGCTTTAGGCATCGGAAAGTGGTTTACTCCTGCTTCCGCCTTGCGTTTGAGCGGGGTAGTCGGCTATTGTGCCAGTCCGGTGACAGAGAAAACTCATGGTGACCTGAAACATATTGACTTGCGTGCGGACTATATGCTGAACCTGAATAATGTGTTCGGAGGCTATGATCCGGACCGTATCTTTAGTCTGATAGGTATTGCCGGTGTGAATATGGCAGCCAGCAAGGATCGTGACGACTCATGGAATTATGCTCCGGGAATAGGAGTGGGAGCACAGGCTAACTTCCGTGTTTCCCGCAATCTGGATTTATTTGTGGAACCCCGTATCAATGTATACGGTGACCACTATGCAGACGGAAGAGGCTGGGGACAGAAAGACTGGACGGGAGAGGTGAATGTCGGTCTGACTACCTATTTGGATCGTGCCGACCGCTCGAAGCGCAGAACGGCATCCGGCCATTTCTTTGATCATATGTTTATGACAGCGGGGGTAGGTGCCCAACTGTTGTTGACCAAATCTACCGTAGAACATTCGGGTACATTGGGACCGTTGCTTTCCGTATCCATCGGCAAATGGTTCAATTCCATCTCCGGCCTGCGGCTGACCGGAAGCGCCGGGTATTTTGCTTCTTATACAGACAATCGGATGAGGCATCCTTATGTCACGGCAGGAGCGGACTATTTGCTGAATATTCATTCCGCATTAGTCGGATACGACCCTGACCGTGCATTCGAACTGATAGGTACGGTAGGTGCCAACGTCTCTTATACTGGAAAGGCGGAGCGGAAGTTTAATCCGGGATTAAATATCGGACTGCAAGGAATTTGGCATATCAGCCCCGCATTGGGGATTTATATAGAACCGCAGGTTCACGCCTACGGTGACAAGCTGGCACCGGGAAGTCTGAAAGACTTTGGTATCGATGCGCTGGTAGCTTTGAATGCGGGTATTCATTATACCTTTTCGCCTTATCAGAAAGCTAACTATCGCGAAGGATTCAATGAGAATGACCGCCGTATGTTTGCTTCGGTGGCATTGGGGACGAATGGTGTCTTTACGGCTGATAAAAACGCCCTTAAACATCTGGGCATCTCTACTCAGTTGAGTATAGGTAAATGGTATACACCACTTTCTGCATGGAGGCTGAACGGAACACTGGTCCGCTCGGAAGCGATGCTCGGAACGCCTAAAAGATATTTGTATTACGCAGGTGCAGGAGTGGACTATATGATGAGCCTGGGCACGCTTGCCAACGGTTATCATCCGGAACGTATCTTTGATATTGTACCCTATATCGGAGCCAATATGGGAATATCTTACCGAAAGCAGGAAACGGCTTTTGTTCCGGGAATGGATGTAGGTGCGCAATTCAAATTCTGGCTGTCGTCCGCCCTTGATTTCTTTATAGAACCGAAAATCGGTATTCGTTCGGATAAGTACGACGGACGGGAAAGCGGAACCTTTGACAAGGTCGTTGCGCTGCTCGGAGGATTTTCTTATAAGCCGCAGGGATGGAGCAGAAACAACCGTCGTCCTGTTGCGGAAGGATTTGTTCCGCAAACATTCGTGTCACTCGGTATGGGAACCGGTTTGCAGAAGAACAGTCTGTCACGCAAGGACTTGTCGGTTCGTACGGATGTGAATATAGGCCGTTACTTTACTGCGCTTTCCGGAGTACGTTTGGGGTTGACCAATACCAATTATAAAGTAGCGCGTGGCGGTAAAGAACGTATCAATATAGTCTCCGTGCATGCCGATTATCTGCTGGATGTTACTACGCTTTTGAATGGATATGTCCCCGACCGCCGTCTGACGCTTTCGGGAATAGCAGGGTTTAATATGAACTTCTCTTCGGCCACAGGAGCAGAAACTGTGCCGGGTGCCGATCTTGGATTGCAGGCAAAATGGAGAATCTCTGACCATTGGGACATTTACGGTGAACCGATGCTGAACGTATATAAAGGAAAGGCGGACGGGAAATCATATTCGGGAATTTCAGGCAGTTGCAATATGACACTGGGTACTTCCTATCGCTTTTAGTTTTTCTCTATAGTTGCGCCGGTATTCGAAAAAAATATAAACTGATAGGTAAATCTCCTTTTATGTTCGTAACCGTCTGCATTCTCCGGACAGCTTAATTAGTTTCCACTACTTGAAACTAGAGTTTCGTCGGTGAGAAACTGTAGTTTCAGCAGAGAGAAACTCTAGTTCCAACAGTAAGAAACTAATGGTTTCAAGCATTTGGAACTAGAGTTTCAAGCGTATGAAACTTTGGTTTCAAGCAGCAGAAACTATCTGAAACACTGTACTTATTTCATCATCCAAAGGAGTGTTGCAGATAACGCATCTGCAACCTATCTGCCACAGGTGTCTGCAACACTGTTAATCTGCTGAATGCTAACTGTATAACATACGTTTTGTTGCAGATGGCAGATACTTTTGAAAAAAATAAGTTCTGTGAGTGGTAAATAATGTTAGGCAGAAAATATATATCTTTGCTTTCATCCGGAAAAATAATCGTAAGGCAGGATACGGGGATTTGACTTCTGCTTCGTATTATATAAGTATAATAGCTAACGAAAAACAACCGCCATGAAGACACGAATATATCTGTTTGTCATTTTATTGATAGGTTTTCTGTTTGCGAATCATTTGCATTCGCAGGAATCCCCCTACGTCTTTCGGTACATTGGAGTGACCGATGGACTGCCGGATAATTATGTGAAAAGTGTTTTCCCCCTTCCCGACGGGCGGATAGGTATCCGGACTACCGTATTGCTCAGTCTGTATGACGGATCGAACTATTCAAACTTTCCTTTCAACCTTCGTGGGGAATATCCGATTTCCTACAATCACATTATTCCCGAACAATACGTTGACGCTGATAAGCGTTTGTGGATGAAAGAACGGGGAGCATTGCGCGTTTTCGATTTAACTACCGAACAGTATATTTATAATGTAGATTCCTTACTGCTTCAATTTGGAATAAAAGAACGGATCGCCGATGTCTTTATTGATTCGGAAAAGCATTATTGGTTTTTGACACCCGCCTCTTTTGTCTATATGTATGACGGAGAGACGGATACGCTGGAACTGATCTGCAGGAAAGATGAATTTATCGAGTATTATGGCGGATTACTGGGAGTGGAGAGTCATGGCAAGTTTAGTTGGATGGTTCATCAGAAGGGAGTGATGCGTTGCTACGATCATGAGAAGAAACGCTTTGTCAAACAGGTTGACTTTCTGGAAGGACAGCTCAAACCGGATGATCGGGTGATATTGAAGATACTGGATAATGGGGACTTTTGGGTAATGTGGGATCGTGGAGTAGGCTACTATGACGTCTTTAACAAGAAATGGAATCAGATATCGAATATTCAGCTGGGACATTATTCATGGTTTACGTCGATGGATGTGGACAAAGGAGGAAATGCTTGGGTCGGCACGGTTCTGGATGGATTTTATGTGATTGATATGCACAACTTTTCTGTGAACAGCATCATAGATATTCCTTTGTTGTCCGGCAAAACGATCCGCAATGGCATTCATAGTATTTATTGTGACAAGGAGAATAACGCTGTATGGATAGGACTGTTCAATCAGGGAGTCTGCTATTATCATCCCAGCATGAACAAACTGACTCTATGCAACAAAAAGCTGCTTCGGGGAGCATGGGGCGGAGAAGAAATCCGTTGTATGCTTGAAACCTTCGGAGGGGACATTCTGATGGGGACTGCACAGGGACTTTATCGGTATGATCCGAAATCACATAGCATGGATATACTTTATAAAGAATTTAATCAGAAGAATTGCCGTGTACTCTATGAAGACAGTAAGAAACGAATTTGGGTAGGTACCTATCACGATGGTTTGTACTGCATTGAAGCCGGTAAAGTGCGGGCATATGCTTATCCGGATACCGATTATCAGAATGAATTGGATTTCAGTAATATACGGGCTATTATAGAAGACCCTTCGGGACGTTTGTGGATCAGTATCTACGGATATGGCGGAGTCGGTCAGTTCAATCCCGAAACGGGTGAGATCAGTTTGTTATCCGAGCGATTTCCGGAACTGAAAAAATATAAAGTTGTGAATGCGCTGGCCATAGACAAGCAATCCAGGCTGGTAGTCGGAAGCGATAACGGATTGTACATATACGATCCTGCGAAGGATCAAATATGGATTCCGGAGCAGGACGGACAATCTAATTCTATTTTCAACCGGGGCAGTATTAAATACAATCAAATCCTGAAAGATCATGAAGGAACACTTTGGTTCGCTACCCAATACGGATTGAATATTCTGACTCATGATGGCAGGAGTTACACATTGGGGAAGGAGGAAGGATTTTCCAGTGTGATCCTGAACGTGATAGAAGATCAGAATCATGATATTTGGATTTCTACCCTGACTTCTATTTACAAAATAAAGGTAGAACGGGGACAGGATAAATATGACTTTCACGTCATCAGCTACTTGTCGGAAGCGGAAATCCGTCAGGATGATCTGTTTAATTTCCCTTCAATGGTTACCCGCAAGAATCAGCTCTTTTTCGGATTGATCAATGGCTTCATCACTTTCTCTCCGGAGAATATGATTGATAATCATTGTATTACTTCGCCTTTGATCACTTCCTTCCGGCTTTTTAATGTTCCGGTTGTGTCGGGAGAAGAGTACAATGGACGTGTCTTGTTTGATAAAGCTCTTAGTTATTCGGATAAAGTACTGCTGGACTATGACGAGAATTTCATTACATTGGAGTTCTCCGGACTGAACTATCCGAATCCTTCTCAGACTTCTTTCCGCTATCAGCTTGAAGGCTTTGATAAAGAGTGGACCGAGTCATTGTTTGAGAATGGTCAGGGGCGGGCTGTGTACAATAATCTTCCTTCGGGTGAATATGTATTTCGGGTGTCGGCAGCGGGAAATGACCGTGTATGGGGACCGGAGTCTGAATTCATTATCGTGATCCGTCCTCCGTTCTGGGATACATTGGCGGCTCGTATCTTCTATGTTATTCTTTTTGTCTTGATAGTGGTCGGCTTCATTTATGCCCTCAATCGTCGTAATCACCGGAAGATGGTTCGTATGCAACAGGAGGAAGCGTTGAAACAGAAAGAAGAACTGGATCAGATGAAATTCCGATTCTTTACGAATATCAGCCATGAACTTCGTACTCCGCTGACGCTGATTATCACTCCGCTGGATATGATGATCCGCCGTATCTCGGACGAAGCGGTAAAGAAGCAATTAGGTACTATTTATAAGAATGCGCAGAATTTACTGTCTTTAGTGAATCAGTTGCTTGATTTTCGTAAGTTAGAAATGAAAGGGGAAAAGCTGCATCTGATGAATGGAGATATGGAAGAGTTTATTAGTTCCGCTTATAATAACTTTGTGCCGATGGCCGTAGAGAAGCATCTTAACTTTGTCAGTCAGACGGTACACAGACCTCTCTATATGTTCTTTGACAGCGATAAGGTACACAAAATAGTGAACAATCTGTTATCCAATGCCTTTAAGTTTACCCCCGAAGGCGGTACGGTGAATCTGATTTTATCCACCGAAGAAATAGAGCAGAGAAACTATGTCAGAATAGAAGTCTCCGATACGGGTATCGGCATTTCGGAATCTGATCTTCCTTATATCTTCGATCGTTTCTATCAGGTCGGTAATCAGGGAGATGAGAAGATGGGGAGTGGCATCGGACTTCATCTGGTCAGAGAATACGTGAATATTCATGAAGGCAGGACCACCGTGAGCAGCCGGATGGATCGCGGTTCTACATTTGTAGTATGGTTACCTATGGACTTGAAACCGGAGTCGGGAGATAATCTTGAAGAGGCAACGGATGAGAAGCCGGATGACAAAGAGAAAGAAGCCTCCGACGTGCTGCTCTCAGCGGACGACAGCCGGAGAAAAGTATTATTGGTGGAAGATAATAAGGAATTCCGTACTTTCTTAAAAGAGCAGCTGGAAGACTTCTATCAAATCGTGGAGGCAGCAGACGGGGAAGAGGGGGAGAGATGTGCCATTGATGAGAATCCGGATTTGATTATCAGTGATATAATGATGCCGAAAGTAGATGGCATTGAGCTTTGCCGCCGGATTAAAACGAATATGCAGACTTCTCATATTCCGGTCATCCTGTTGACAGCCCGCACGGCAGATGATATCAAGATCAACAGTTATGAGGTAGGTGCCGACTCCTATATGTCGAAGCCTTTCAACTTTGATATGCTGATGGTACGCATTGAGAAGTTGATAGAACAGCAGGAAAAGCGGAAACAGGAATTCCGCAAAAACATAGAAGTGAATCCGAGTGCTATCACTATCACGTCACTGGATGAGCAGCTTATTCAGAAATGTCTGGAGTATATCGAGAAAAACATGGATCATCCCGAATATGGCGTAGAGGAACTGAGCCGCGATTTGGGAATGGTGCGCATGAGCCTTTATCGGAAGTTGCAGTCCATAACAGGCAATACCCCTACGGACTTTATCCGGAGCATCCGTCTGAAGCGTGCGGCGCAACTGTTACAGGGAAGTCAGTTGCCGATTGTTGAGATTGCCAATCGGGTTGGTTTCAGTTCATCCAGCTATTTTGCCAAGTGTTTCAAAGAAATGTTTGGCGTGTTGCCCAAGCAATATGCAGAGGATTATGGAAAAAAAGATTGAAATAATGATCATTGTGATAATATAAATTACTATTTTTGTGCAGTTTGTTATAAGATGCTCATTTATCTTGGTAACAATGTCATTCAAAATCGTTAGTATAATAAATAATAGTAGTATGAAAGTCTTAGTTTTAATTTCATTGGTAGGAGGATTGATGTTATCTTCTTGCGGTGGTAGTAGTTCACAAAAAAACACGAGTGATCAGGTAGTTAATGCGGCAGATACCATCTATTTAGGTGATTTGCGTGAAAAGTTTGCCGGAGATAGTATATTCTTTAAAGTGGTAGCACCGGATTTGATGCTGATGGATTATCAATACTTCTGGGCAGCCACAGAATCGGATGCGGTAGAAAAAGGCTTGACGAAAGAATACTATAAGCGTGTGAAGAAAGAAATTACTGAAACCAATGAAGCGATTAAAAAAGGCGTGATGAAAGGTGCGGACGTGAAACGTATACCGGACTTTCAGGCAGAGTCAAAAAAGTAAGTCATTGATTTCGGAATGATGTAATATCATTCATAACATTTAGAGCACAAAGGAGACGTTAACCGTAACGATCTCCTTTTTTTATTCTTGTATTCCATTGGGAATCTTCGATGAAATGGGGTGTTTTGATGAAAAAATACACTTGTTACCATTGTGCTGTCATCTGTTACTTATCTGATATCCGTTTATAAACCTTCTCCCTATTTTTGTACCATCGTTAAACGGATAAATTTAATGCCATGAGTAAACAGCAAGCTACATTTGACGACTTCTTCTCAGAATGTTATCTGGAAAAAAAGGAGTATATCAAGAATTATATTGCTCTCCGAATCTGCCACCCGCATGAAGCGGAAGATCTGGCACAGGACGTCTTTGTTCGTTTATGGGAGTACAGAGCTTTCGTAAACAAAGATACGGTCTGGTCTTTACTTTTCACTATTGCCCGTAACATCGTGACGGATAAGATACGTCGCTATTATAAGCAGGAAGACTTTGTCTCTTATATATATAATAATGTGAAAGACGAAGGACGGAACACGACTGATGAAACACTTCACTATCATGAACTGAAAAAGATACATGACGGAATTATCCGGACTCTTCCTGACAAACGCCGTCGGATCTATGAGTTAAGTTTCGAACATGAACTTTCCTGTCCCGCCATTGCCGGCAGACTGTCTTTATCTCCCCGTACGGTGGAAGGGCAATTGCTGCTGGCCCGTAAAACGATACGCACTTATTTGAAAAAAGAATTCTCCAGAGTCGGTTGAATACCGGATTCGGGGGAAGCAGATATTAACTTTAATAATTTAATAGTATTATGGAAATTAAATCCAAATTCTCATGTCGTAGAGGAGTCGTATTGGCTTTTGCCATGCTGCTGGGTGGCTCATCCGGTATAGTGCTCTATGCAAACGAATCTGTAGAAGAAAGCATGATTGTCGCCCAGACAGGTCGTACAATCAAGGGTTCTGTTACGGATGCTAATGGAGAACCGCTGATTGGTTGTAATGTGGTCGTAGTCGGCGGAATGGCCGGTGTGATTACTGATATAGACGGTAATTTCTCATTGAATGTCCAGAATGATGCAAAACAGATTAAGATTAGTTATATCGGATACGTGGATCAGGTAGTCAACCTGAATGGACGTTCCGATTTTAAGATTGTATTGAAGGAAGATAATAATGCCTTGGATGAGGTCGTTGTCGTGGGGTATGGTTCACAAAAGAAGGCGACTTTGACCGGTGCGGTAGAACAGGTAAGCAGCAAAATATTAGAGAGCCGTGCCATAACAAATGTCGGAGCAGCGTTGCAGGGTGCTACTCCGGGATTGGTTGTGACTCGTTCTTCTTCACGTCCGGGCAATGAAGGGCTGAACTTTCAAATTCGTGGTGCGACGTCGGTCAATGGCGGTAGCCCTTTGATCGTTATTGATGGAGTACCTGCATTGAATGCCTCGGCTTTTCAGAATCTGAATCCTGATGATATTGAGAATATCAGTGTTTTGAAAGATGGTTCGGCCTCTATTTATGGTGCGAAAGCTGCCAACGGTGTAATTCTCGTGACCACCAAAAAGGGTAAAGGAAAGACGACGGTAGATTATAATTTCAATATGCGTTTCACTACTAACGGCATTATGGCTTTCTCACCGAGTATGCAGGAGTATGCTTCGATGTGGATTGAAGCGAATAAAGAGCAGAAAGTGAAAAACTGGTGGAACTGGAGTACAGAAGAAAATATGCTGAAGATGCAACAGGGGATAGAAGGAATCTATCACACGAATGCAAAAGACTGGGGATATGACATATTTGTCGGTAATGCCAATCGCCTGGAGGAAATGTTTGCCCGTCGTTATTCATACCAGCACAACCTGAGTTTGTCCGGTTCTACAGAAAAGTCGGAATATCGTATTTCTTTGGCCTATGCCGATAATCAGGCTAACCTTGCCACGGCTTATGATGGACAGAAGCAATTGAACCTGCGTTTGAACTATGGTATCAGACTGACCGACTGGTTCAAGTTGGAGACTTCGGCAAATATGATTAAGACGGATACCGAAATGCCTTCGTCCGGAATCGATGCCACTATGTATGGAAACGAACCTCCTTTTTTCCCGGCAAAGAATCCGTATGGGCAATGGTATGCTAATTTTGGTGCGGTAGGCGACCGCCAGCCGGTAGCTGCTACTTCTGATGGCGGTCGTGACGAGAAAATGAGTTTGATTTCCCGCATAGATGTGAAAGCGATCGTTGATATCTGGAAAGGAATTAGTTTTGAGGGAATGGCTTCGTTTCAAAATGAAGAATATCGCCGCGACCGTTATGTGAGAGAGGTACAGACGTATGACTGGTTTGGAAATCCGGCATTAAATCTGGTTAAAAATACCCAGCAGTCATTGCTTTACCCGGAGGATGTCTTGAATCTGAAAGATATTCATAATCCGGCATATCTGATGCAGGCCAATAACCGGCAATACCAATATTACTCGGCATTGTTAAGATACAAACGCACCTTTGCGGAAGTACACAATCTGGAAGGTATGTTAGGAATCAATGCTGAGAAATGGGTATGGAAAGATATGGTTACTGCCCGTGAAAAGATGGAAGATTCGGGGGTATATGATCTGAATCTTGCCACAGGAAAGCAAGGCAATGGGGGAGGAAAAGGACAAAATGGTTCTTATTCTTACATCATGAGGCTGAACTATAATTATGCTGAAAAGTATCTGATAGAATTGATCGGACGTCGTGATGGAAATTCAAAATTCGCCAAAGGACATAAATTTAAAAACTTTGTTTCGGCATCGGCTGGTTGGGTATTTACTTCGGAAGATTTTTTGAAGCCGGTCACTTCGGTGGTCAATTTTGGTAAACTTCGTCTTAGTTATGGAAATTCGGGTAATGATGCAGGACTGGGGGATTTCGATTATTTAACGGCTATTACACAGGGCACTACCGCTTTTGGATACAGTCCGGCAAAACAAGTTAGTACAGGATTGGGAAACAATGGATTGATCAGTCTGGAACGTACTTGGGAACGGGTAGAACAAAAAAATATAGGTATTGACCTGCATTTCCTGGACAGCCGTTTGACTACTACATTTGATTATTTTATCAAGGACAATATCGGTATGCTGTCAGAAGTAGCTTTCCCCGGAGTACTCGGTGGTAAGGCTCCTAAGACGAATAGCGGACATCTGAATGTGAAAGGATGGGAATTTACTATCGGCTGGCGTGATCAGATTAAAAGTTTCTCTTATTATGCCAACTTCAATATTGGCGACACAAAGAGTATGTTGAAAGAACTGGAAGGTGCGGACTCTTATGGAGCGGGTGTGAATAAGTCTGTTAACGGGTATCCGTTGAACTCTTTTTTCCTGTATCGTACCGATGGCTATTTCAAAGATCAGGCGGAAGTGGATCGCTTCTATGCTTTATATACCGGCAGCAACTCGATGGGAGCAGTAGGAAAAGGAACTGATAATGAGTTGCGTCCCGGCGATACAAAGCGTCTTGACTTGAATGGCGACTATAAAATAACGGATGTCGGCAATGAAAACAGTGACTTACAGTTTATGGGCGACGCCAATCCCCACTTCGTGTATGGTCTGACTGTGGGCGGTTCGTGGAAAGGTATTGATTTCAACGCCATGTTTCAGGGAGTTGCCAAGCAGTATATCATGCGTAACGACTGGATGGCTTATCCGTTTCGGACGCTCTATACCAATCAGAACCCTACATTCCTTGGACAGACATGGACGGAGGATAATCCGAATGCTAAGTATCCACGTATGACTAACAGTACGCAACGTGCGGCATGGAACTATCAGAACAATGATTTCATGCTTCAGAATAGCCGTTATATCCGTCTGAAGACTTTGGTTGTAGGTTACACATTGCCACAGGTATGGACCCGTAAGGTGAAGTTGGAAAAGATACGTGTTTATTTCTCCGGCAACGACCTGTGGGAAGCAACCAGTATTCGTGACGGTTTCGATCCGGAGATGGGAGCCGCTTCCAATACCAGCGGCTATCCGTTTGCCCGTACATGGTCGTTCGGACTGAATGTTACTTTATAATTTGTATTCAATTAATAGATGGATAATCGTATGAAAAAGATAATATATATTATTGCTTGTGCCTGCATGATGGGGTTTTCTTCCTGTGCAGATACCTTCCTCGATCTGGAACCGCTCGATTCACGAACAGATCAGGTTTATTTCAAGACTCCCACACACTTTCGTGAGTTTTCCAACGGCTTTTATTCGCAGTTATTCGGATGGCGCTCCGGCATAACAGGGCATATGGATCTTCAGTCCGATCTGGTGACCAGCCGTAACGGAGAGCAGTCTGATATAGGCTACGGAGCATTGGTTGTAAACGATAAAGATGCTTGTTGGGATATTTATAATAGTATCCGCACGAATAATATCCTGTTGCAACGTGCGGAATCGTATGCTGGCGATCCGAGAGAGATTCAGGAATATGTCAGTGAGGCTCACTTCTTTCGTGCTTACAATTATTTCTCTTTATTGCAACATTTTGGAGGAGTCCCCATTGTTCTCGTTCCGTATGATACGGGGGACTCCCGATTGAAGGCTCCGCGTAACAGCCGTTATGAGGTGGTAGACCTGATATTATCCGATCTTGACAAGGCAATTGCCGGGTTGCCTATTGAGCAAAATATCGCGGATGCCGACAAGGGGCATATCAGCCGTCAGGGGGCGAAGGCTTTCAAGGCACGTGTTTTACTTTATGAAGCTACATGGAGAAAATATAATGGTACATCGACCGATTTTGAAGGATCTTCCGGACCTTCGCGTGACCAGATAAATGAATTTCTTGACGAAGCGATCACTTTGGCAAAAAGTGTAATGGACGACCCGGCATTCAGATTATGGAATTATAATGGTGAAGATGTAATGAAAAACTTAAGTAACCGCTATTTATTCTGTATCGAAAGTGCGGATAGTAATCCCGGGAAGCATGGACGTGATACGAATCAGGAGTTTATACTTTATTCAGTGTTTGATAAGGATGCGAATGCCGGTGCGATTGAATTGAATAAAAATATTCTGCCTTATATATATCCGACACGTAAGTTTATAGATATGTTTGTATGTACAAATGGACTTCCTATTGCCGGTAACGAGCAGTTTAAAGGATATCATAATATGGGAGACGAGTTTCAGAATCGTGATTATCGTATGAACTCTTACGTCGGAGCACCTACTACAGTTATTAAACTTTCGGGGACTATTGGTTTCGGAGGTTATGGTGTGCAGAAATTCATGTGTCCCGGTACAAAAGATAAAGAAGAATCTGCAAATTATCCTGTACTTCGTCTGGCTGAGGTTTATCTGATTTATGCAGAAGCGCTGATGGAACGTCATGGGTCTATAACGGATGAAGAATTGAATGTTTCGATTAATAAATTGCGCGGACGTGCCGGCGTAGCTTCTCTGACGAATAAGTCGGTGGCAGATCATCAGCTGGATATGCTGGAAGAGATTCGCCGTGAACGTGCAGTAGAACTATTCCTGGAAGGTTTCCGGTATGACGACCTGAAACGTTGGGGCGTATTGGAGAGTATGCTTAACCAATCCCGTTTGGGAATGGTAGTGGGCGATCCGGGCTATAGGACTCCGTATAAAGATGCTTCCGGTTCTGTCATCACTGACGCTTACGATAACAAGTCTTACCGTTATGGTGAAGAACAAACAACGACAGGAGACGGAGAATTGTCCTGTGTATTGCTTGCACCTAAATCGAACAGCCATCTTCGTAAAGCGCATTATCTCTATCCTATTCCGCAAAATCAGATTAATCTGAATCCGAATCTGAAACAGAATCCGGGATATAATTGATAATTAATGAAATCTTAAATAGTAAAGGATATATGAAACATTTATCGAAAAATATATTAGGTTTGCTCATCTTGACAACGGTCATTATATGGTTTACCGGTTGCGAGCAGGACCCGCAGTTGAAGAAATATGTGTATCCCATGCCGCAAGTGACAGGGATGTCTCCAAACATAGGATATGTCACCTCGCAAGTTGTTATTACCGGAACAGATTTCGGAGATCAGCCGAAAGCGGTGAAGATATTCTTTGGAGGGGTACAGGCTACTGATATTGTTATGTGCAAGAATAACCGTATTGCAGTGAAAGTTCCCGAGAATGCGACCAGTGGTGAAGTAACCCTGCAAGTCTGGACCAATGAGGTGGGTACTATCGGACAATACACCGTATTGCCTACACCGTATGTGGAATCCATGCAATCGGATAATAATGCCGGAACAGGTATTGCAGAGCCGGGAAACAAGATCACAATTAAAGGTGAGAACTTCGGTAACGATCCGTCGGTTGTTTCCATCAGCTTTAATGGTACGCCGGCTGCTGATTTTAACTTGATTGATGATAAGACTATTGAAGCAATTACCCCGGAGGATTATTCGACAGGAAATGTGATTGTGACGATTCGCGGTTATGAGATTACAGGCAGTGTGATGTTCAATCCGAATACAAAGGGAGATGTGACAGTAGCATATTTGAAGAACTATAAACAACCGTTTATAGGTTCCGGAACCGGCGACTGGACTGATCCTGATGATTGGAACCAAAGTGTGAAGAATCCGACAGGATGTCTTCAGACACAGAACGGAACAACTTTCCTCTGTTTCCAAAGTGGCTGGGGAAAAGATAAACTTGATAATGCAAGGGTATGGCAGGCGACTACTTTGCGTGCCGGAAGTTACCGATTGGAAGTAACGTATGCGGGTACATACGTGCCGAATAGTGACGGAAACGGTATAGCGGCTGTCTTGGTGAAAGGTACGGACGGAAATAGTATTCCTGACGTGGACAAAGTGTCTGCTATGACACCCGAGAATGGTGTATTTGCGACATTCAGTGATTGGGGGACCGGTGAGGCTGCAGGTACATTGAAAACTTCCACCTTTACATTGGATGATGCTACTGATATTGTGATTGGCTTCGTCGTTACAATTAAGTCAAGTAATACATATTTCAAGGTTACCAATGTGAAACTGATTCTTGAATAATAAAAGTCACAATACGTAAAACGAATATATTTATGAAGAAATTATATAATTATTTGCTGTTTGCTTTGTTTTCTTTATCAATAGTATCCTGTGATAAAGATGAGGAAGAGGTGGTTCACTTGGCCAATCAGAATCCGGTAGTGACGGTTACTGAAATTTCTCCGGTGAAAGGTTATGTTGATACTGAATTTGCGATAACCGGAACTAACTTTGGTGTGGTTCCGGAAGATGTAGAAGTGTATCTGGGAAAAACAAAACTTGAACTGATTTCTTGTGAGGATCAGAGGTTGACGGTACGTGTGCCGGAAGGAGCTACTTTAGGGAATATATCGGTAGTTGTATACGGACAGAAAGTAGATACCCGATTGGAATACGATGTGCTTGGCGAACCGGGTGTCAGAGATATTTCGCCTTTTTACGGATTTGTAGGTGATGAGATTACTTTTACAGGACATGATTTGGGCGTTTCTTCAGCCTATTATACTATCTTGTTTGCCGGACAGACGGAAACGGCTCTGCTGATGAATGAGCCGGGGGATGAAACATTCACAGTCAAAGTCCCGACTGGTGCCAAAAGCGGTGAAATCGTTCTTGCAATAATGGATAAGAACGTAAATGTATCGAAACAGTTTACTGTTTTGGAACATGCTTCGTTGGAGAAACTTTCTCTGTCGCAAGGTTTCGCAGGCAGCGAAGTGACTGTTACCGGTGCTCATCTGAATCCGGAAATACTAGAAAAAGAAGGGTTGGAGTTGCGTGGTGTAAAAGTCTGTTTCAAGCAAGGAAAGAACGATCCTGTTGAAGCAGAACTGGTTGGCGAGGCTAAGGATACGGAAATCAGAGTGAAAGTCCCGGCAAATCTGGAGGCCGGCGAATATCAAGTGATTGTCAGTACTTCGTTTGAAGATATAAAAGAAACATTGGCATATACCGTATTACCGGCTCCGGAAGTAACAGGTCTTTCCATCTCTGCCGGATATATCAATGCGGAAGTAATCATCAAGGGTAAAAACTTTGGTACGAAAGCGGAAGATATCCAAGTCTTGTTCGGCGAAACAGCTTGTAACAATGTCACGCTGAATGAGGAAGGGAACATTGTAGTGAATGTGCCGAAAGGGCTTACAAAAGGTGAGAATACGATTAAGTTGATTATTCTGGATACTGAAATCTCAATGAACGGTAATGATACGTTTGAAGTATGGGAAACTCCGGAAATTCTTTCTGTAAACTCGTCCTATGTATATCCTTATGGTACGCTTGTGGTATCCGGAGAAAAGATTACATTTGCAGGACATGGCTTTGGCACAAGCAAGGATGCTGTAACCGTTACTTTTGACGGGGTAACAGCACCGGCTGAGATTAATAGTATTACTCCCACTGCCATTGCTGTGAATGTCCCGAACGGATTCAAAGGCGGAAAAGTAACGATGGTGTTTGATGGTATCGATGAACCTGTAGTGAGCGATCATCTGCAGCTTCTTCCTGAAGATGGAGATATTACACCGTATGTTTTGAAAAATTACAAGCATGAATTTTTGGTAATAGAGGGTTCTGCTGCCCGACAGGGGGAATGGCACAAACCGCAGGACTGGGAAGTTGAGAATGTTTTGGCAGATGGTAAATTGGTAGGCGTGCAATATCAGAACAAAAAAAATGATGTGACTTCACTTGCTATGCAGACTGATTGGGGATTCCCGACTACCATGAGCAATGGCAAGATATGGCAAGTGACCGCATTATCTGCCGGACAATATAAGGTGTCTGTTAATGTACGCGAAATAAATATTTCGGGATCTGTACATATAGTTGTAGCTGAAGGAGAGACCATCCCGAATACTGATGACGTAGAGACAGGAAAAGCCAATGTAAGAATCAGTGCTGTAGGAAATGCTTCTACTTCATTATTTACACTGGATAAATCGTCCACAGTCTCTATCGGATTTGTTTCTACGATTACGGCCAAACAGAAATATGTCAAGATCGAAAGCTTTAAAGTTGAATTAGTGAAATAATTAGTAGTATTATGAAAAAGATATATTATATAGCAGCTGCATTCACCTTCATGTCATTCACGGCATGTGGTGACGGTGTAGACCTTCCGAATCCCGGTGTAGAAACCGACTTGAATAAAATTCCACTTCCGGAGAATGAACTGGATTTGGTACAAGTAGAGTTGAAAGACGATGCAGAACCTATGGTGCATCCTGGATTTCATGCGGAAGAAGACTTTGCACGTATTCGTGAAAAACTGGAAGCTGGAGAGGAACCTTGGTTTTCTGCTTATAAAATGTTGGAAGAAAGTAGCTTTGCACAGAAAGATACGGAAACTTGGCCTGTTGACTGGATAAAACGCGGAGTTTCAGGGGATGAGAATTATATGAATGCAGCCAGAGGAGCTTCTATCGCATATCAGCAAGCATTACGCTGGAAAATAGAAGGAGATGATGAATATGCGGCAAAAGCGGTTGCTAACTTAAATAAATGGGTGCAGACTTGTGTTGGTGTGACGGGCAATTCGAATCTGTCATTGGCAGCAGGACTTTATGGCTATGAGTTCGCCATAGCCGGTGAACTGTTGAGAGATTATAACGGATGGGCTCCTGATGATTTTCGTGCATTTCAGGATTGGCTGGTGAAAGTCTTTTATCCGGCAAATGATGACTTTCTGAAACGTCATCATGATACTAATTCATTGCATTATTGGGCTAACTGGTGTTTGTGTAATATTGCTGCCAAGATGGCTATTGGTATTGTAACTGATCGTCGCGACATTTACAATGAAGGAATCAGTCATTTGCAGGAAGGTAATACAAACGGACGTCTTCGCCGGGCTATCTATCATGACTATGCGCCGGAATATAACTTTGCGCAGTGGCAGGAGAGCGGTCGTGACCAGGGGCATACTTTAATGTGTGTGGGTTTGATGGGAGTGATTTGTCAGCTTGCCTGGAGTCAGGGAGATGATTTCTTCGCATACGATGACAACCTTTTCTTGAGAGCTTGTGAATATGCTGCTTGCTGTAATTATACTGAAGAAGAGGTACCCTTCACCACATATATTTGGCAGAAGCAAAGTGCATGGGGGTACCCGATTCCGGAGGAACAACCGGTACTCGGTGGTGGCAAATGGATAAAGCGTGCAATATGGGCACTTCCGTATTATCATTACAAAGATGTGAAAAATGTGAAGGATGACTTGTTGAAGTATACCCAAATAGCTACAGAGTATGTAGGTGTCGAAGGAGGCGGTGGCTATTATGACGTTAACTCTGGCGGCTATGATGTACTCGGGCTGGGTACACTAATGTTTGCGCGATAAGTAATTAATAGAATATATCGGTATTTCAACTGAAATAAGGCGAGATACCGATATACTTTTTCTAATGTATTAGTAATATACAGGTATGAAGAAACTGATAAGAATAACACTAATGTTCCTGCTTGCTATCTTTGGATGGAATGACTTACAAGCGGAAATTATTATTTACCCTGTCCCCAATGGTATCTACTATGCTCGTCATAATGATGATTATACTGTACTCGTTCGTCAGGCAGGAGACAAAGAGTGGATAGATCTTTACGAATATAATGTAAAGGTAGACATGGACACCAAGTCAGACGCTACAATGGTGCAGTTTGATTTTTCCGGTAAGGTGGATATCCTTGTTCGGAAAAATAATGGAGAGATCCGTTCGGCTGTGATACGGCCTCTGTCTAAAGGGATCAAACCGGAGATCGATGGAAACTATCTTTTATTTACAATAGATAAACCTCAAAAACTATCAATAGAGTTTAATGGTGACCGTTTGAATAATTTGCATTTGTTTGCCAATCCCATTATAAAGGATGTACCCGACAGGAATGATCCGAACGTAATATATTTCGAATCCGGCATACATGAACCGACAGATAAGGAAGGAAAAAGTTTTCGTATTCCCTCTAATTCTACCGTTTATCTGGAAGGAGGAGCTGTATTAAAAGGATGTTTGAATTGTGATAGTGTGGAAAATGTGAGAATTTTGGGGCATGGTATGTTGCTCGAACCTCAACAAGGTATTTCAGTTGCTTATTCAAAAAATGTATTGATTGATGGGATCACAGTAATTAATCCCCGGCACTATACTGTCTCAGGCGGCCAATCTTTGGGAATTACAATTAAGAACTTGAAATCTTTTAGTTATCAAGGCTGGAGTGATGGGTTGGATTTTATGTCTTGTTCGGATATCCTGATTGATGATGTCTTTTTACGTAACTCAGATGATTGCCTTGCTTTCTATACTCATCGCTGGAATTATTATGGTGATTGCCGGAATGTGCGTGTACTAAACTCTACTCTTTGGGCAGATATTGCGCATCCTATTAATATAGGTACTCACGGAAATACAGAAACTGGTGACGAAGTATTGGAGAATATGTTATTTAAAAATATTGATATTCTGGAACATGATGAAGATGATCGGGATTATCAAGGCTGTATGGCTATTAATGTAGGTGATCATAATTTGGCAAGAAATATAACCTTTGAAGATATACGAGTCGAGAATATACAGGAGGGACAATTGTTTCATCTACGTGTGATGTATAATCAAAAATATAACACGGGACCGGGACGAGGTGTGAAAGATATTATATTCCGTAATATCTCTTGTACGGGGAAATATATTAATCCTTCTTTGATTGAAGGTTATGATAGCAACAGGAAAATAGAGAATATCTTATTCGAAAACATCGTGTTGAATGGTAAGAAAGTGACTGCTTTGGATGAATTGAATGTGAATAAGAAAGATTTCGTAAATGGACTGAGAATAAAGTGATGTATACACGCTACAGTAAACTTCTGTAGTGGTCTCTTAATGAAATATTACTATACGAGGAGGCTGCCTCAAGCATACGAGACAGCCTCCTCTTGCAATGTTCTGTTTAATAAGGAATAGCAGGCTAGAACTTTATCTGATGTTCTATCTCATCATCCACCACTGCCATCATACCTTCTACCTGTGCTAGTGCCAGCATACGTCCGTGAAAAGAATATCCGGCATTGTAGCCTTTGTCTTCGTCTCCCAGCATCATCCGTCCATGATCTACACGCATAGGTAATCCCGGATTTTCCTTTGCGAAAATACGGATAAGATCAATCAGATGTCCTCTTCCCGAAAGATGAGAACTTTCAATGAAGTTTCCCTCCGGTATGGCGGCTGTACTGCGTAGATGTACAAAGTGCGTACGTTTAGCAAACTTCTTTGCCAATTCACGGGTATCATTGTGTTCGCCGGCACTCAAGGAACCTGCACAGAATGTCAGTCCGTTGTGTGGATTGTCTACAGCATTCAAGAACCAGGCTATATCTTCTTCATTGGTGACGATACGAGGCAGTCCGAGAACCTGAAATGGAGGATCGTCGGGATGCACGCACATATTTACTCTGTATTCTTCGCAAACCGGCATAATGGCAGAAAGAAAGTAACACATATTTTCGCGCAGGATGTCACGGTTAATATCCTTGTACAAAGTTAGCAGCCGTTTGAAGAGGACGACTGGTTCTTTGTCTCCTTCTTTGATGTTCCCATTGACAAATCCTTGTGTCTTAACGATAATGGTATCAATCAGATCATCCTTCTCTTTCTCGGTGATCACCTGATCCAGTTCGGAAACTTTATGAAGTTCCTCTTCCGTATAATCTTTTTCAGCCCCTTCCCGTTCCAGTATCTTTATGTCGAAGTAAGCGAAACGGATACGGTCATAATACAATGAGCTAGTACCGTCCGGCCAGGGGTACTGCAAGTCTGTACGTATCCAGTCGATGACCGGCATAAAGTTATAGCAAACAGTTTTTACTCCGCATTTACCCAGATTGGCAAGGCTTACTTTGTAGTTCTCTATCAACTGTTCACGTTCTGTGCCACCATATTTGATCGCTTCGCATACGGGCAAACTTTCTACTACAGACCAGCGCAGTCCGTATGATTCTATATAGGACTTCAGCTCATTAATCGCTTCTACTGTCCATATTTCTCCGTTCGGTACGTCATGCAAAGCTGTAACAATCCCTTCCACACCTATTTGCCGGAGCATTGGCAAGGTAATCTTGTCTTTTTTGCCAAACCATCTCCATGTTTTTTCCATCATAGTTTCTCCTCTTTATACACCGCTGAATGCACTGAAGCCACCGTCGATAGGTAACATTGCACCGGTTACAAAGCTGGCAGCTTCGCTACACAAAAATTGTACGGCACCGTTCAATTCTTTAATATCACCAAAACGGTTCATCGGTGTCTTGGCTAAAACCTTTTTGCTTCTGTCAGTCAGCGAGCCATCCGGATTGATAAGCACACGACGGTTCTGATCGCCGATAAAGAAACCGGGAGCAATGGCATTTACACGGATACCGTCACCATATTTCAGAGCCATTTCACTGGCAAGCCATTGTGTGAAGTTGGCTACGGCTATCTTTGCTGCCGAATACCCCGGCACACGGGTGATGGCACTATAAGCAGCCATAGAAGACACATTGATAATGCACCCTTTTTTCTGTTTTGCCATCACTTTACCAAAGATCATAGACGGATAGACTGTACCGTTCATATTCAGGCTGGTCACTTTCTCCCAACAGGAAATGTCCATATCATAAAAGTTCTGATCCGGTTCAAGAGTCGCTCCCGGCATGTTACCTCCGGCAATATTCAGTAGAATATCAATCTGTCCCCATTGGGCAACAATCTCTTCCGCTACTTTTTCCAGACTGGCGATGTCCAGTACATTTCCCATAATGCCGATAACATCCTGACCATATTGTTTTAGTTCCGCTACACGGTTGTCCAGTTGCTCTTGACGGATATCGATAGCTACAACTTTTGCTCCCTGCTGTACAAAGTGCTGGGCGATATTTCCTCCCAATACACCACCTGCTCCGGTAATTACAGCCACCTTACCGGCAATACTAAATAATTCGTTCATGGTTTTATTTATTACTTATATGAATTGATGCAAAAGTAGCTGCTTTTTGAATGTAATGTTGTGCTTATTTTTGCAAGATGTTTGCTTATATTTGCAGAAATATAAGGAAGAAAAGAGACTTCTATAAAAAGAACTGAAAGCAAAGCAGTGTTTCTTTGCGGGGCAGATTGAGTATAATAATTAATTCGTTCGTATATATTGGAAAAACGGATAAACATGAATTTAAATAGAATGAAGAAAAGTATCTTGCTTTTACTGTTGGCAATACCGGCATTGACAAAGGCACAGAATGTGATGACAGAAACCCGTCAGGAACTGACTTCTCCGGACGGAGCGTATCGGTTCACCTTTTACCAGCGTTCGTTGGGAGAGGATAATGCGCGAATGTATTATACGCTGACATATAAGAATCGTCCGGTAGTGGAGGAGAGTGAACTCGGTGTACAGATAGAGAATCAGCTGTTTGAATCGGCATTGGGAGTACCGAACGATACCTGCCATTTTTGGTGCGAGAATCTGAAACTAACGGATACTGACCATCGGAAAAGCGATGAAACATGGAAACCTGTATATGGAGAACGTGCCGAAGTTCGGGACTGTTATAATGAAATGACTTTAAAGTTTCGTAAAGGAGAAGGACAAGGGACGACTGAAGGCGGTTACGACAAACGTAAAAACTACTTTATGAATATTATTGTCCGCGCCTATAACGAAGGAGTGGCATTCCGTTATCATTTTCCGGAAACGACCAATGGACTGTTTTTACATATTACAGGTGAACAGACAAGTTTCACAATGCCTGAAGGTACAATGGCTTACTATGAACGTTGGGCACAAGGTCCTTATGAGCTTCGTCCCCTGTCAGGGTGGGGAAAAGAGGAAAGTGAACGTCCTTTGACCATGAAATTGCCTGATGGACTGACCGTTGCATTATTGGAAGCGGAGATGGTGGATTATGCTCGTGGTAAATTCCGTCTGTCTGCAGAAAAGCCTTCAACACTGGAAACTAGTTTGTATAGCAGTGTTGACGTAATTTCTCCCTACAATACCCCTTGGCGTGTTATTATGGCTGCCGAACGTCCGGTCGATTTGATCAATCATACTGATCTGGTTTTGAACTTAAATACTCCCTGTCGGATGTCGGATACTTCTTGGATTAAGCCCGGGAAAGTATTCCGTTCCGGGCTGAAGCAAGCTGAAGTAATGGCTGGAATAGATTTTGCGGCCGAACGTGGCATTCAATATGTACATATGGATGCGGGATGGTATGGTCCGGAAATGAAAATGAGTTCGGATGCTACTACGGTTTCTCCGGATAAGGATCTGGATATTCCTGCTTTATGTAAATATGCTGAATCTAAAGGCATTGGATTAATGGTATATGTCAATCAACGCGCTTTGGTACAACAGTTGGATTCTTTATTGCCATTGTATAAAAAATGGGGATTGAAGGGAATTAAATTCGGTTTTGTACAGATTGGTAATCAGTATTGGAGTACATGGTTGCATGATGCGATCCGTAAATGTGCGGAATATGAAATGATGGTGGATATTCATGATGAATATCGTCCGACGGGTTTCAGTCGTACTTATCCCAATTTGATGACACAAGAAGGTATCGGTGGAAACGAAGAGATGCCGGATGCGACGCACAATACCATTCTCCCTTATACCCGTTTCCTTGCGGGTGCAGGAGATTATACACTCTGTTACTTTAATGGTCGTGTGAAAAACACCAAAGCACATCAATTGGCAATGGCAGCCGTATATTACAGTCCTTTGCAATTTATGTTTTGGTATGATAATCCTGCTATGTATAAAGGTGAGGAGGAGCTGGAGTTTTGGAAGGCCATTCCGACTGTTTGGGATGAAAGTCGTGCGTTGGATGGAGAAATAGGTGAATATATCGTGCAGGCCCGCCGTTCCGGAGAAGAATGGTTTGTGGGAGCAATGACAAATACAGAAGCGCGTACCATTACGTTAACCACGGATTTTTTGAAACCGGGAACGAAATATAGAGTCAACTTGTACGAAGATGACGACAAATTGAATACACGTACAAAGGTTCGTACCACTCATAAGAAGATAAAAGCCGGAGATAAGTTAACTTTGAAGTTAAAGTCCTCCGGTGGTGCTGCACTGCATTTTACTCCTGATAAGTAGAGTCGTGTCTGCGATAGGCCTCTATCGCAGACTTAACAGAACCGTGTAGTAACAGAAGTGCTTTAGCATTTTCGTAGTCCAGATGGAGTTCTTCGATGATCATGCGCGTTCCCCGATCAATGAGCTTTTGGTTACTCAATTGCATATTGACCATTTTATTACCTTTCACTCGCCCCAGCTCAATCATGATAGTAGTGCTGATCATATTCAGAATCATCTTTTGAGCAGTACCTGATTTCATTCGCGAACTTCCTGTCACATACTCCGGACCGACAATAACTTCTATCGGTACATCAGCTTCGGCAGCCATCGGCGAATTTGGATTACTGGTAATGCAGCCGGTCAATATTCCGTGTTCCCGTGCTGTGCGCATGGCTCCGATCACATAAGGAGTGGTGCCGGATGCTGCAATTCCGATGACTGTATCTTCACTCTTGATATGATGTTGCAATAACTCTTCCCATCCGCGGGACATATCATCTTCCGCATTTTCGACGGGATTACGCAAGGCGGTATCTCCTCCGGCGATTAGTCCGATAACTACGGTAGGAGGCATACCGAATGTTGGCGGTATTTCGGAAGCGTCGAGTACTCCCAAACGCCCGCTTGTTCCGGCCCCCATATAGAATATTCTCCCACCTTTTTTTACTCGGGGAATAATTAATGTGACCAGTTTCTCTATTTGCGGGATTGCTTTCTGCACGGCATCCGCTACTTTATGGTCTTCAGTATTGATATCTTCCAGAATCTCTTTTACCGATTTCTTGTCGAGGCCATCATAGAGCGATGGTTGCTCCGTTATTTTGATAAATTCCATGATCAATGGTTTAAAGCACTAATTCTTTGAACAAACGCTCCAAGGTGGCATCCAAATCCTCGGAAAATCCGGGATGCGGGCGGGACACTTGTATGCATGAACTTTTTACGGCAGTCAGCCACCGGAAACGGTCGGGGACATCCATGCTTGCTATCATGCCCCCTTCCTTGCTGCCCGAACAAATCTTATCGAAGACATGCAGTCCTTCTTTCAGACAATTCATATCCAGTTCGGAAGAAAACAGTTTCAGTTTATTCTCATCTATCGTATAAAGTGATTTGAGGTATTTGCACCGTTTGGAGAACAGTACAATACCTACATTGATAAATTCTTCACGTTCTACTTTGGGAACGAAACGAATGGTTGCGTATTCATATAAGTGCCTTTCTTGCATGTTGCGCTTCATTTACAAAGATTTCGGAATGCTTGATCCTTTCCTCTAAAAATTGAATATAAATATCTCTCAGGTCTTGCGGAGTTTCCTGTCCTTCCGTCCAGTTCAACCAGTCGTCGGGGACGGTATTGACTATTTCCCGTATCTTATCGGAGGTTAGTATCTGCCTGAATGCCGTATCTGTTTCTTCCAGTTGGTCGGCAAATGGCAATAAAACATGATCTTTTATCTGCACGAACGGGGTGAGTGCCTGCTTCTGCCAGTTGGTCCAGCTATGTTGGAAGTAAAGGGAAGCTCCATGATCGATCAGCCATAATTCTTTGTGCCACATCAGCATATTGGTATTCTTGATGGTACGGTCCACATTTGTCAGAAAAGCATCCATCCATACAATCTGTGAGGCGGTTTTACCATCCACTTGATGTACGACAGGATCGAAGGTCAACGCTCCGGACAAGAAATGCAAACCGATATTCAATCCACGGCTCCATTGCAGTAAATCCTGTATCTCTTCATCCGCTTCCGTTCGTCCGAAAGCTTCGTCTAAATTCAGGAAGATGATCTCCGGTACTCTGAAGCCCAGAGTACGGGCTATTTCTCCTCCTATCAATTCAGCGATAAGGGCTTTGGTTCCGTGCCCTGCTCCTCTGAATTTTACGACATATTTGAACTCATCGTCCGCTTCAGCCAAAGCCGGCAATGATCCGCCTTCCCGCAGGGGAAGAATATATCTAGTTACGTTTGCTGTACGTAAATCCATATCACTCCTTTCTTAATTGAGAATAAAGATACGACGTTTTTGTGAAATTGTTGATGAAAGAACTCCTATAATAATAGTTTTTTTATATTTTTCGGTTGGATTGGTACTTTATAAATAAGTATCGGGGGGACGGCTAAAGATGAATAAAACAGGAAGCGGTACTTTGATTTGCTGCTTGTAATTGGGTACTTGTGTGTTATGGTGGGATACTTACTATATCTCTTCTTCGTATCCTGTACATCTTTCACCCTTATCCAGTACATCTTTGGGTCGTATCCAGTACTTGTCTCATCTATCTCTGGTACTTGACTTACCTGAGTGTTCTACATGTTTCATCTATCTCTTGTACTTGTTTTTTTCATCATCTTTGTAGTGCTGTCTGTTTTATTGTTTATGTATTAATTTAATACTGTATTGGAGGCCTGTTGCCACGACTGCCACTGACAACTGCCACTTAGAGCCTATTTGTCAGTGGATTTAAAGAATTTCTTCTTTATTATTTATTGATAACCAATGATATATGGATTTTATATTAAGAGCTTTGTTCTTGATATATTTAGTTTTTATATATAACTGTCAGTACTTTATAATCATACTTTATGTTTATATATATTGATTTGTGGCATGAAAGGAGATATCGGGAGGATATTAGGACCAAAATTTAAGATTTGATAAATATATTATACGTTTTGTCTATTTTTATAGCTTTATCTACTTTGAAAATAAGCATAAAGGTGTCAGTTGTCAGTTGTGTCAGTAACGAAGATGAAGATTTTTTAGTAAGTTATTGATAATTAGATTGATATATGCATATGTAAACTCTCTCTTTACTGCTATCTCTATAAATCTGCTGACATAATAAATGTTAATCTATAGTTTTTGATTTTAGAATTATACTTTACACTCCTTTGATACTCTTATCTACCTTGTTTTTTTAAGCATTCTCCAAAATAGCCTTTATATTTGCGAGGAATATCATTAGGTAATGATCAATTGGGATGGGGAACTATCATGATGTACCGTGAGTGATTGAACAAATACTATTTAATGGAAATATAGAAAAAACTTGCGAGGGGATTAGGTATTTACCTGATCCCCTTCGTATATATAAGCAAATAGGTCAGTAATAAGATTGTTGAAAAGAGATAAAGGATTCAGTTTTTGAAAGATTGGTTTTAATATAAGGTAAAAAGAACCTGTTTTTAGGAATAACGATTAGTATGTTTGAATGAATTGATTAGTAAGGTAATATGCGTAAAAAGATTCTGTTTATAGCAGGAATGATGGCTTGCTGTACTTGGGCGAGTGCACAGGAAATATCCCGGACCTGGGTGGCTGATAAAGGCAATGGTACTTATCAGAACCCTGTGCTTTATGCCGACTATTCCGATCCGGACGTATGTGCGGCAGGAGATGATTTCTATATGACGGCTTCCAGTTTTAATTGCATACCGGGACTTCCTATACTTCATTCCCGTGATCTGGTAAACTGGTCGCTGGTGAATTATGCGCTGCCGGTACAGGAACCCAAAGAGTTTTTCGATAAAGCGCAGCATGGGAAAGGTGTATGGGCTCCTGCTATCCGCTTTCATAAGGGAGAGTTTTATATTTATTGGGGCGATCCGGATTATGGAATCTACATGATAAAGACCAGAGATCCGAAAGGATCATGGAGCAAACCCGTATTGGTGAAAGCCGGAAAAGGAATGATCGACCCGACGCCACTTTGGGACGAGGACGGGAAAGTATATCTGATACATGCTTATGCCGGCAGTCGCAGCGGAGTGAACAGCATTCTGGTTATTTGCGAACTGAATGCGGAAGGAACGGAAGTGATCTCCGATCCGGTAATGGTGTTCGATGGAAATGACGGGAAGAACCATACGGTAGAAGGACCGAAGCTCTATAAACGAAATGGTTACTATTATATTTTTGCTCCGGCAGGCGGAGTAGCTACCGGTTGGCAGCTGGTGCTTCGTTCAAGGAATATTTATGGACCCTATGAATCAAAGATCGTGATGGCGCAGGGGAAGACCACCATCAACGGTCCGCATCAGGGAGGCTGGGTAGATACAAATACAGGAGAATCGTGGTTCGTCCACTTTCAGGATCAAGGGGCTTACGGACGTGTTATTCATCTCAATCCGATGAAATGGGTGAATGAATGGCCTGTGATCGGAGTAGATAAAGACAAAGACGGTTGCGGAGAACCTGTCACCACCTATAAAAAGCCGAATGTCGGAAAGATGTATCCGGTAACTACTCCTCCGGAAAGTGACGAGTTCGATACACGGCACTTGGGATTACAGTGGCAGTGGCATGCCAACAAACAAGATACCTACGGATTTACGACCGATCTGGGATATATCCGACTCTATGCAGGCAGCCTTTCCAAAGAGTTCGTGAACTTTTGGGAAGTGCCTAATCTGTTGCTGCAAAAGTTTCCCGCTGAAGAGTTTACGGCTACTACCAAGCTGACGTTTACCGCCAAGCAGGATGGAGAGCAAGCCGGAATGATAGTAATGGGATGGGATTATAGTTATTTGTCTGTCCGTAAAGCCGGCGACAAGTTTATCCTGCAACAAGTCGTATGCAAAGATGCGGAACAACAGCACCCCGAACAAGTGAAGGAACTGGCGAGTTTTCCGGTGGAATATCTGAAAATGCCGGGAGTGGCTGATAATGAGTGGAAGACCGTTTACTTACGGGTAAAGGTTGCCAAGGGAGCCGTTTGCACCTTTGCCTATAGTCTCGATGGAAAGAAGTATACAGCAGCGGGAGAACCTTTTACTGCCCGGCAGGGAAAGTGGATAGGAGCGAAAGTCGGTTTATTCTGCGTCACTCCTAATGACGGAAATCGCGGATGGGCGGATGTAGACTGGTTCCGGGTAACTAAATGATAAGAAAGAATAAGTGAGAATAAAAAATAAGAAACTAACACGAAGATATAGAACGAAAAAATGAAGAAGATTGTAGCAGGGTTGGTTGTAGTACTAGGGTTTTGTGCATGTGCCCATCGGACTTCCGGTACGTTGGATGTGAATAAAGCTCTGGATTATTGCGCGGAACAGACCCAACGTTCACTGGTAGAACTGAAAGGAGACTCGGGTATAGACTATACAATGATGCCACGTAATGTCATGGCAGACGAACATCATTGGAATTGTCGGAAAGCAACGAAGGAAGAATGGTGTGCCGGTTTCTGGCCGGGAGTGTTGTGGTATGATTATGAGTATACACAAGACAAGAATATACTGGAAGAAGCCGAAAAGTTTACGGCATCCTTAGAGTTCCTTTCCCGCATTCCGGCTTATGATCATGATCTGGGCTTTCTGGTTTTTTGCAGCTACGGCAACGGATATCGCCTGACCAAGAATCCCGCTTACAAACAAGTGATTCTGGACACAGCCGATTCATTGGCTACTTTGTTTAATCCGGTAGTCGGCACGATGCTGTCCTGGCCGCGGGAAGTAGAACCCCGCAACTGGCCCCACAATACCATCATGGACAATATGATCAATCTTGAGATGCTTTTCTGGGCAGCAAAGAACGGGGGGAATCCTTACTTATACGACATCGCTGTATCTCATGCCGACAAGACTATGAAGTGTCAGTTTCGTCCAGACTATACCTCATATCATGTAGCAGTATATGATACTATTACAGGTAACCTGATTAAAGGAGTGACTCATCAAGGATATGCGGACAGCACAATGTGGGCACGTGGACAAGCATGGGCTATTTATGGCTATACCGTAGTCTATCGTGAAACGAAAGATCCCAAATACCTTGACTTTGTGCAGAAAGTAGCCGATGTCTATCTGGAACGCTTGCCCGAAGACAAAGTACCTTATTGGGATTTCAGTGCTCCAGGCATACCCGATGTTCCGCGTGATGCTTCGGCGGCTGCCGTAGTTGCTTCCGCACTGCTCGAACTGTCTGCCTATCTCCCCAATGGGAAGGGCAAACACTACAAGGATGCCGCTATCGAAATGCTGACAAGCCTGAGTTCCGACAATTATCAGAGCGGTAAAAGTAATCCGGCTTTCCTGCTTCATAGCACAGGCCATTGGCCGGCTCATTCGGAGATAGACGCTTCTATTATCTATGCAGACTATTATTATATAGAGGCATTGCTTCGTCTGAAACGCCTGCAGGAGGGAGAAGGAGTATTGGGATAGAAATAAAAAGGGGGATGTGTCAGACTTCCCTTTTAACGAAATCATCCTCGCCACAGATAGCTGTAGCGAGGATGATTTTACTGGTTAGGGTTTAGGTTGTTATTTCTTTACCTTGATGATGTCATAATTTAGATCGCTGACAGCTTCCTGCAGGCTATCGTTTACCAAACGCAGGGTAGTGTCATTTACAATCACAAAATACATTGGAGCCTCACCATCATTCGGAGTTAACTTAACAGCTTTGGTAGGTTTTTTGTTCACTACTTTTTGGATAGTCTGTTGTTTTCCTTTAGAAGAGAAGGTTTTATTCTTACCCTGACCTTCTGCATCGAGGTAAGTCATATCCAGTGTATACGTGGTATCTACACCGTCAGTTGCAGCGTTCAGAGTCAATACGTAGTCGATACCCGGACCGTCGGCAGCAGGGAGTGTACCTTCATAAACTTCGGTCACTTCTGTGATCGGAGCCATTTCTATAGAAAGACTGTCTGCTTCTGCCTCTGCGGCTTTGTTGGCTTTTGACTGGCAAGATGCCAAAGCAGCTACGACTGCTGCTAACATAATTACTTTTTTCATCGTTAAGTGCTTTAAGTTAATATAAATATAGTGAGCTTACTGCTCGGGTTATTTTTTCTTTATTCTTCGTCCCGTTTGATGACCAGCAGTTTGTCTACCCGTCCACGGTCCATATCCACTACTTCGAATTGCAGATTCTTGTAGGTGAAGATATCTCCGGCTTTCGGGATACCGCCCAACAGGAACATTGCCAATCCTCCGAGGGTTGTGAAGTCTTCGTCCTCCAGGTCTTCATAAGATAAGATTCCCATCTCTTCCATAAAGTCCTTGATGTTCATCGAGGCTTCCACCAACATCGAACCATCCTGTCTTCTGACGATATCTTCCTCTTCCGTATCGTCTTCTTCAAGGATATCTCCGAAGATGCTTTCGGTAAGGTCGTGCAGGGTAATGATACCTTCTGTACTACCATACTCGTTAACAACAACTCCGAACTTGTTTTTGTTCTTCTTGAACAGCTCTAAAATTTTATTTGCATATAAACTTTCGGGGATAAACAGAGCCGGGCGGGCTATTTCGCGCAGATTGAACTCCTTTTTATTGCCTACCATCAGAATAATATCTTTGACGGATACCACACCGATAATCTCGTCTTTCCGCTCGTCCACCAACAGATATTTGCTGTAGTGTTCTTCTTCGATTGTCTTCATCACCTTGTCTTTTGTATCGTCGGGATGGAAGATGACAAGGTCTCTGCGGTGCGTCATCAGTTCATTGGCACGTTTGTCCGAGAAACGGAACACATCACGCAGCATTTCCGTCTCTTCCTTGTCGATCACTCCCTGTTCGGAGCTTTGGAGGAGAATCATTTTGATCTCTTCCTGTGTCATCGGGCGTTCTTCGTTTTTTACGCCGATGATTCTGTTCAGCAGGCGGGTGGAGATACTGAGCAGCCAGACGAACGGATAGGATACTTTCGTCAATAAAATCATAATCGGACTGAACAAGGTTGCGTATCGTTCCGGATTACTGAGGGCAATGGATTTGGGAACCAGCTCTCCGATGATAAGAGAGAGATAGGTGATGATTACCACAGTGGTGATCATGGCCAGATTACGTGCATAGGCTTCCGCTCCCGGTATGAGGGAGAAGAGTGGAACAAGGTCGTCTGCGATAGCGACACCACCATAGGCACCGGATACGATACCGATCAGGGTAATACCGATTTGAATGGTGGACAAGAACTTTTCGGGTTCTTCCAGTTGTTTCAGTACTCCACGTGCAGATTTGTTGCCTTTTCCGGCGAGAGTTTCGAGACGTGCTTTGCTGGATGATACCAGCGCAATTTCGTACATGGCAAAGATGCCATTCAGTACAAGTAAGAGAAGTATGATAAGAAATTCCATAAATGGATTTAAATGATTATTGCCGTGAAATTACATGAAATCACGACATCATGCAAATATGTGCTGTATATTAATGATTTTTTAATAAACAATTGGTGCGGAATGGTGATGTATTCTTTGAAATGAGGGGGCTTAAGAACAAAAGAACATATTCCGAGGTTGCAAAGTAAATGCTCTCGGAATATGTTCTTTTGTAATTTCTGATCTTGAGTCTTTTTTATTGTTTGTATTTATCAGCCAGTTCTTTAGCACGGGCTACACGTTTGGCAGTGTCGGGGTGTGAAGAAAACATTCTCTGCATGTAGGAAGATGCGGGAGCCCCATTGGACAATTCGAGAAGCTTATTCAGTGATTTGTACATACCATAAGGGTCGATGTTGTTTTTTACGCAGAACTCTACGCCGTAGGCATCTGCTTCGTACTCTTGTTTCTGTGAGTATTGTGCGCCGGCAAGTGCTTCTGCCATTGCTCCCAGTTCAGAGTCAGTCAGTTTGGCGACCTGGCTGCTGGCTGCTCCTGCCGCATTCTTTACAGCCGAACGGAAATATGCATTCTTCATTGCGTCTTTAGAGTCGGTATGGATGACATGACCGATCTCATGACCGATTACTGCCATTACTTCTTCGTCAGTCATGACGTCCATCAGTCCGGCACAGATACGCACGCTGCCGTCACCACAGGCGAAAGCGTTAACGTCCACTACTTCATATACGCCAAAGTTAACTTTCATACCATCTACTTCTTTGATGTTTCCGGTCAGTCTTTCCAGGCGTTTTCCGTATTCGCTGTCCGGTTTGGTCAGTGGGTTATGCTTGTCCATCCATTCCATATACTCCTTGCTCATAGCAGCAATGTCGGCGTCAGATAGAGAGATTGCTTGTGCGGCATCTTTTCCTGCTTGAATAGCTTTGCCTAAATTGAATTTCTTGAATTGTGCTGAAGCGTTAAAACAACTCATGCCCAAAAATAACAGGGCTACTAATGCAATTTGTTTTTTCATCATAGTGAATTTTTAGTTTGTTATTATATAATATAGTGTTAGTATTCAAACGTGATTCCCAAAGTCGGCAGCAGTGTACCGCTTTCTTGCTTGAGCGACTTCATGACATACCGTTGTTCGGCTATCGGTGCGTCCGGATTTTTGATTACTCCGGTGCTCATTAATACATCTGCCTGTTTCAGCTTGCTGCCCGCGATATTCTGCAGATCGATGTAGAAACCCAGCATACAGCGCTTCAGATAGAATGTTTTGTCTATGCGGATATCTACCTGAGTGAAGGCCGAGAGCCGTTCTTCATTGTATCGGGTATAGTCGTAATACGGTTTTCCCTGTGCATTCCAGGCTGTTACCAGAGATGACTTGTCGGCATCATAAGGAGTATAGGGGGCACCGCCTATACAGCTGACTTTCATTCCGACGCTCCAGTGCCGGGGGAGATTGTAAGTTCCCCGCAAGTTGAAAATAAAGCGGTTGTCCCATGCGGAAGCGATGTATTCGCTTTCCTTATCAGTACGATATTCGCTTTTAAAGAGCGTGAAAGATGAGGCGAGATTCAGTTTCTTGGCGACCAGCCATTTAAGGAGAAGCTCTGCTCCGTAAGACCGTCCCTGTGCGGTGGAAGTAAGCAGCTCATTGCCAATCACTCCGTAATCGTTTCCTTTGCAGGTCAACGGAATGCCGTCGGCTACGGAAAGAGGAATTTTGTCATAATCTTTATAGAATCCTTCGACGGATACTTCGAAGGTATCGCCCTTTCTCCAGTTCAGTCCTACGCTACCCTGGCTGACTTGCATATAGCGGAGCGCATACTTGTTGGCATAGAGTCCGTTATTGTTTTTAAAGCCGAGAGCGGTGTAGGGAGGCAGTTGATAATAGAGTCCTGCGTTTCCGCTCAGCGACCAGTGCTCCGTCAGTTGATAGGAGAGCGACAGGCGGGGAGAAAGCTGGTCGGACAGGTCTTTCATGGCTGCCGAGTAGTTGTTGGCATCGGCACGCAGTCCCAGAGAAGCCGTAAAACGCTCGTCTATGGAGGTGTAATTGACTGTTCCGAAAAGTCCCCAACGCATGATGCCCAGATAGGTATGGTAGTCGAACGTCTGCGCACGGTCGGTGTATACCTTCTGAAAGGTGGTGTTGCTATACTGGCTATAGTCCAGACAGGTTCCGACGGTGACTTTCCAGTTGCGGAAAGACGAACTGTTCTCAAGACGGAGCTGAGTATTTTGTTCCGTAGAGCGGAGGCGGAGCATCAGACGATCCGGATCGCTTTCGTCGTTCTGCTGATATTTGGTGTTCCGGTTGTTCAGATAACTGTGACTGGCAACGACTGACTGCACGTGTGCCCCCGCATAGTGCCGGTATACGGCTCCGAGAGTGAACGTCTCCTGCTGAATCTTAGGCAGGTAACTGAGGATGTATTCGTTGTCTTCATCGTCGGCTTTGGTGTTTAGCTTCATCTTATCAATGCCGCCCAGCCCTAGTACAGTCAATTCATTCCGGGCGTCAAACCTTGTTTTCAGCTTGAACTGCGCATCCGTAAAAGTCGGCAGAAAGGGCAGCCCGAGCATATCAAACAAGAATTGCAGGTAGGACTGACGGACGGAAACCAGATAGGAAGTCTTTTTGCCCAAATGTCCGTTGGAGGCAAGGGAGACTTCGGAAGCTCCGAGAGTAGCTTTCAGGGAATTGCGTTCCATGTCCCCGTCGCGCAATTTGAAGTCGAGCACGGAACTGAGCGCATTTCCTTTGTCTGTCGGGAAGGCTCCGGTATAGAAGTTCACTTCCCGTATCAGGTCGGCATTAAGGATACCTACCGGACCGCCCGATGCTCCCTGTGTGCTGAAATGGTTGATATTAGGGATCTCTACTCCGTCCAGGTAAAAGCGGTTTTCGGAAGGCGATCCACCGCGTACGATCAGGTCGTTACGGTATCCTATCGGTGAGAAGGCAACTCCCGGATAAGACTGTACGATGCGTGAGATGTCCCGGTTGGCTCCCGGACTCTTTTCTATTTCCTGCAATCCGATGATGCGCAGGCTGACCG
>ERZ857503.280-NODE-280-length-46348-cov-6.068585_pt1 | contig 46348 bp, 45 predicted proteins | sample MGYA00519766_ERZ857503 | MGnify/ENA primary metagenome ERZ857503 (study PRJEB31778, sample SAMEA3449345) | human gut metagenome | biome: human gut; feature: human-associated habitat; material: faeces | place: United Kingdom | collected 2010/2012 ...
CACATCAATGCCGCGGGTCGGCTCATCCAGCAGCAGGACTTCCGGCTTGGTGAGGAGCCACCGGCCGATGATGACCTTCTGCTGGTTGCCGCCGGAGAGGGCACGGATCTGGGTGCTCTGACCAGGCGTTTTGATGTGCATGGCCTGGATCGCCCAGTCGGTGTCCTCCTTCATCTTTTTGTCGCTGAGGCAGATGCCCCCCATCAGGTAGCTGTTGAGATTCGAGATCACGGTATTTTCCCGGATGTCCCGGATACCAAAAATACCGGTGGCCCTGCGTTCCTCCGTCAGAAGGGCGAAGCCGTTTTTGATGGATTCCTTGGGCGTACGGTTTTGGATCGTCTTTCCATGGAGCTTGATCACGCCGCCGCCCTTAGTCATGGCGCCGAAGAGGTTCTCCAGCACCTCAGTACGGCCCGAGCCGTCCAGACCGGCGATCCCCAGGATCTCTCCCTTCCGGAGCTGGAACGAGGCGTCCCTGAGGCGGGTATATTTGCCGGAGAGATGTTCCACCTCCAGGATGGTCTCACCCGGCTCGTTGGTCTTGGGCGGGAAACGGTTGGTGAGCTCACGGCCTACCATCAGCTTGATGATCTCATCCATGGTAAGCTCCTTGGCGGGCCGTGTGGCCACCCAGGTCCCATCACGCATGATCGTAACATCGTCGGAGATACGGAGGATCTCCTCCATCTTATGGCTGATGTAGATGATGCCGCAGCCCTGGTCCCGCAGCATATTGATGATGCGGAAGAGATGCTCCACCTCGGTCTCCGTCAGGGAGGAGGTAGGCTCGTCGAACACAATGATCTTGGAGTGGTAGCTCACCGCCTTGGCGATCTCCACCATCTGCCGCTTGGAGACGGGCAGCGTACGCATGATGGCGCTGGGGTCCACCTCCACCTCCAGATCGCTGAAGATCTCCTTTGTCTTTTTCCGCATGATCCCCTCGCTGACCATGATACCGCCCACGGTGGGGTACCGTCCCAGCCAGAGGTTGTCCTGAACGCTGCGGGTCAGGGCCTGATTGAGCTCCTGGTGGACCATCGCCACACCGTTCTCCAAGGCCTCCTTGGAACTCTTGAAGTTGACCTCTTTGCCATCCAGGACGATGGTACCGCCATCCTTACTGTAAATGCCGAACAGGCACTTCATCAGTGTGGATTTTCCCGCGCCGTTCTCTCCCATCAGGGCGTGAACGGTACCGGGACGGACGGTGAGGGAGACCTTGTCCAGGGCCTTGACGCCCGGGAACTCCTTGGAGATGTCACGCATCTCCAGCAATGCGTTTTCTTGCATTTGCATCCTCCTCTCTGTTCTGTGGCTCCTTGTGAAGCCGACGCTTCAGACGCGACGGAGCGCGGCGCGGCTGAAGCAAGGGCTTCCCAAGTCGATTGGGAACGAGCGGGGCTGCCGATGGTTGGCAGCCCCGCTCGGCCATTTGTGCTATTGATGCCGGGGATCTCGCCAGGCGGGGCCGATATCAGTCCTCGCTGTTGGCGTCGTAGATGCCGTAAGGCACGCGGATCTTGTTGACCTTGACGCTTCCATCCTCGTTCAGGTCGACATTGTACCCGCCGTCGGCATTGATACCGTCCATCAGCCCGGCGCCGCCGCTGACGTTGCCGACCAGGGCGGTGATGGTCTCCGCCATACCCACGGCGTCCTGTTTGACGGTAGCCGTCATCTGGCCGGCCTTGATGAGGGCCTTGGCGGAATCGGTGGCGTCCACGCCAAAGACGGGGATGCTCTTGCTGCCCTCCTCGCCGGTGTTATAGCCGGCGGACTGGAGCGCGGAGACAGCACCTTCGGCCATACCGTCGTTGTTGCAGATGACCAGCTCGATCATATTGCCGTTGGCCTCGGAGTAGGAGGACAGGTTGGTGCTCATAAAGTCGAAACCGGCCTGAGAAGACCAGGAGCCGTTGGGGTCGACCTGATACTTGGTGGCGGCGTCGGCGCCCATGAAGTACTCCAACTCAGGCTTGCCGGCCTCGACCAGGACAGCGTTGGCGTCCTCCACGCCGTACTGGGTGCGGGCCTCAGCCTCGGCATTGCCTTCCTGCCCCTTCATCATAGCATAGGTGATCTTGCCGTCGCCGTTGAGGTCCACGGCGTCCCAGTTCTCTACCAGGTACTCGCCGATCATCTTACCCTGCAGGTGGCCGGCCTCGGGAGCGTCGGTGCCCACAAAGGCGCACTTCTCGTAGCTGTTGACCACGTCGTCGGAAACCTCGCGGTTGAAGAAGATGATGGGAATATCCTTGGCCTTGGCGGCGTCAACGGCGCTCTGGGCGGCCTCGGGAGAGGCGGTCTCGACAATGTTGACGATCAGCAGATTGTAGCCGTCGGTGATGGCGGTGTTAATCTGGTCGGTCTGGGTGGGCTGGGAGTTGGCGCCGTCAAAATCCTGATAGGTCACGCCCAGCTCGTTCAGCTTGGCGTCCAGGTTGGTACGAACGCTGGTGATGTACACGTCGGAGTACTGATAGTAGAATACACCGACCTTCAGAGCGCTGGTATCTGCAGGTGCGCTGGTATCTGCAGGTGCGCTGGTATCTGCGGGAGCAGGCGTGCTGCTGCCGCTGCCGCCGGAGCAAGCGGCAATGCTCAGGCACATGGCCCCGGCCAGGAGCAGAGCGGACAGTTTCCTCAGTTTCATGGAAAAATCCTCCTTGATTTTGATTGGCGAATGTTCGCCTAGTAGTATCCTACCGAAAAAGGGGACAAATAGCTATAGGAAAAATTACTTGATTCCATAAATAATCTCTCCACACCCTCCGTGTTTTTGGCTATGTTGTCCAATCCATGAAATTTTTTATGCTGCAAAAAGTCCTGCAAGCCTTGCAATTACCAGCTTTTTTGCATGTGCATGGGGATCAGCACCGTCTGATCCTTGATTTCTGCCGCCTCCTCAGGCGTCTCATTCAGAGCCAGGGCCCGTGCCAATCGGAAAATGGTCTCTCCATGGGCAGCGTAGTCCATGACCACCGTCCCCAGAAGTCTCTCCTCTCTCACCGCCTCCAGCCCCTGGGGGGTCCCATCGATCCCCACAATGTTATGAAAGTCCATGCTCAGCCGCTCCACGGCATCGGCGGCGCCAAGCGCCATATCGTCGTTGTTGCACAAAATGAGCTCCAGATCCGGATACCGCTCAAAATATCCCTCCGTAAGAGCGGCGGCCTGGTTCCGGTCCCAGTTTGCAATGCCGCCGTCCACCCGTTCCAAGGGTATCCCCCCATCCTTCAGCGCCTGTACGGAGACCTCGGTACGGATCATGGCATCCTGGTGGCGGCTCTCACCCTCCAGCATCACGTATTGGAGCACGCCGTCCCCGTTAAGATCCAGGGACGCGGGGTCCTCCTCCCACTTGTCCAGCACGATCTGGGCCTGGAGCTGGGCGGACTGCCGGGCGTCGGAACCCACATAGTATACCCTGTCCCAGGTCTGCAAATCCTCCTGGACGGGTTCCCGGTTAAAAAATACCACAGGCACATCGGCGGACCGTGCCTTATCGATCACGTGGGCGGCGTCGGTGCGGTCCACCAGATTCACGCACAGCACATCGTAATCCAGGGAGAGGAACCGGTCTATCTGCTCGTTCTGGGTGGTCTGGCTCTCTCCGGCGTCGGAAATGGTGAGATAGACCCGCTCGCCGTTCTCCTTGCTCCACGCCTCCACGCTCTCCTGCATGGCCGCAGTCATATTGGAGATGTAGGTGTCGTCTCCTTTATAGACTGCCACGCCGATCCGCAGGGGGGGCTCCTCATGTTTGCCCTGGCCTCTGCATCCGGACCCGGCCAGCAGCAGGAGCGCGCCCAGCACAAGCGCGCTTGCCGCCCGTCTTTTCACAATGTCCCCTCCCTTCTATCCGATGGGGAACAGGATCTGATCCATGGGGTCGGTAAACATGTTCTCCGCCGTGGCCACATAGGACTCCAAAACGCGGTTTTTCTGGCGCTCCCCCTCCAACTGGGCAATCACGCTCAACAAGCCGAGATAACCCGCGTCGTAATCGCTTTGGACCGCCAGCGCTGCGGCCTTCCCCTCCTCCAGATCGTGGAGGAGCTGGTTGGACGCCCCCATGCCGTATACCTGCGACGCGCCGCCGCTGCGCTGACACAGCGCCTGGGTCATCTCCGGCTCCAGTGCCACGGCGGCCCGACCGTCCGGCAGTGCAAAGTCCTCCTCCGGGTCCACAGTAACTTGTTCGCAGGCGATCCTCCGCTCCAAAAGGCGGGTGACCAGCCCCTGATACCGCTGGGACGCGGCCTCCCCCGCCCCCCGGGAAAGATATACAGTACAGGCGCTCTGCCCGTCGGCAATGATGGCGTCGGCCAGTTGTCTTCCCATTTCCGCCGGGTCGGATGAGATATAGCATCCCACATCCGCCCCCTTCAGCTCCGGACCCACCACCGCCACCGCCAATGTGGAGGGGGCCTCCCGCAATCCCGCCGCAAGCAGTGTTCCGTCCACCGGTATGAGCACCACGCCATCGGCTTCCGCCTCCCACTCCCCGCGTAGCGCATCCACCTGAGCTGGCCCCGGCTCCCCCTCATAGCGTGAGAGGAACCGCACGTCCACATTGTGCTTCTGCGCCGCCTGGTTCACCCCCCGACGAAAGCTCTGCCAGTAGTCCTCGCCCGCTCCATCCAGCAGGACGGACACCCGGTAGATCCTGGGAGCATCCGTGGCAAAGGCATTCTGAAACAGCATGGCGCCCAGCGCGGAGAGCAGCACCAGAAGGACACCGAAAAAGATGCGCTTCTCGATCCTTCCCATCACGTATCCTCCATTTCCCCATAAGGAACCGCGGGCAGATGCAGCGTGACCGTGGTGCCCTCGTCTGGCTCCGACTGGATACTCACGCCGTACTGAGGGCCGAAATAGAGCCGGATGCGCTCCTGCACGTTCTTCAGACCGATCCCCGAGCCTTTTTTTGTGCTGTCCCTGCGGTTGGATTCCGGTCCGGTGGTGAGAAGGCTCTCCACCACATCCTGGGTCATGCCCAGGCCGTTATCGGCCACCGTGATGGAGAGCGCTCCATCCGAGACCCCGGCCCTGATCTCGATCAGCCCGTCCCCGTCCATAAAATCCATGGAGTGGTAGATGGCGTTCTCCACGATGGGCTGGACCACCAGCTTGATGGTGGAGAGATTTTCCGCCTCAGCGGGGCAGTCGATCCGATAACGGAACTTATTCTTGTAGCGCATCTCCTGAATCAAGAGATAGTTGCGCACATGCTCCAGCTCATCCTTCACCGGGATGATGTTGCGGCCCTTGGAAAGGCTGATGCGGAAAAAGCGGGCCAGAGCGGTGACCACCCGCACGGCGTCCTCCCGCTGTCCGTTTTCGATCATCCAGACAATGATATCCAGCGTATTATAGAGAAAATGGGGATTAATCTGTGCCTGAAGGGCATTGAGTTCACTTTTCTGCTTCTGCTCGTGCTCCCGCACCATGTCTTCCGTAAGCTGCCGCATCCTGTCCACCATACCCTGGACCGCTGTGCCCAGCTCCCGCGTTTCGGAGGTCCCGCCCACATAGATCGGCAGGCTTTCTCCGCCCTCCTCTACCCGTCCTACCGACTCCTTCAGCTTCTGGATGGGATCGGTGAGCTTTTTGGAGAGGAGCACATTCATGAAGATCAGCAGTTCAAAGTAAGCGCAGAAAATGACCAGTACAAAGAGTAGATCCTGACTGGACCCCATCGTAAATCCCGGCTGGTCCACCACGCCGACCACCTTCCACCCGGTATACCCCACGCCTCGGACAATGATGGAGCGCTTCTCTCCATTCCACGTCTGCGTATAGATACCGTCCCGGTAAGCCGCCGCCGTCTGGTTTCCTTCCGTCACCAGCCCCGACGCGATCAGCGAACGCTCCGGATGATAGATGAGCACCCCATCCCCGTCGATCAGGTACACGTATCCGCTGCCGGAGAGCTTCACGCTGCTGAAAAGACTGGCAAGGGCGCTGTATTTGAGATCAATGAGCAGAACGCCCAACTGCGTGTCCTTTCCCCGTGTGAGTTCCACGGCGCAGGAGAGGGAGATCACCCACTTGTAATTGTGCTCTGCATCCACGAAAAGGTTTTGGACCGCCGGTATCCCGAAATGGAGGTTTTCCGTGCGCTCCATTGCCCGGGCAAACCAGGGCGTCCCCCGGACATCCACCCCGGAGCGCAGCTTGGCCGCAGGCGCGGTGGCCACCACCTCTCCGTCACCGGTGAAGAGGACCATATTCTCCACATAGTCGCTGTAGGTATTATAGAGCAGCCGCATCTCCTCGCTTACCGAATGTTCGTCCAGGTCGGTATTTTTGACCACATTGTAGTAGATGGAATCAGAGAGCCGGATCATGTCCCGGAGATAGGTGGCCAGGGACTGGTTGACCTGCTCCACCAACATCTGATTTTCCCCCTCAATGGTGTCGTCCAGTTGGGTGGAGAACCGGGCGTACAGCGTGACGCCGGTGAGGAGAATGGCCAGCAGCGCGCTGACAGTAAAGGAGGCGAACATGGCATAGCGGATGGTTCCCCTGGAAAATCGCGCCCCGATCCTCTCGATCAGCTCCCGCAAAACCGGACCTCCCCCCTTCTGAAACGGTTTTTAGGCGCCGTATGCAGCCGCCCCTTGAAAACAGCCTATTTGCGGAACTGCGACGGCGATATTCCAAACCTCTTTTTGAAGACGTAACTGAAATAGTTGGGCTCGTCATAGCCCACCTTTTCGGCCACCAAATAGGTCTTGTCATCCGTAGTGCGCAGCAGCTCCACCGCGTGCTCCATCCGCACGTCGGTGAGATACTGCACATAGCTGCGCCCCGTCTCCTGCTTAAAGATGTTGGAGAAATAGGACTGACTGATGTGCAGATGTCCGCACAGCCGTTCCACCGACAAGCCGGAGTCAGGATAGTTCTCCCGGATGTACCGTTCCGCCTCCTCCACCAGCCGTTTGGCCGTGGAGACCCGGCGCTGGTCCATGCTGCCGCTCATCTTGAGACAAACACCCAGCAGCCAATCTCGCTGCCGCTGCTCCGGAACCTCCCCGGTCAGGAGTGGGAGCCACTCCCCTCGGTCGCCCAGCATCTCCTTCTCCCCCAGGCGGTACCGCTGGATGATGGGCAGAAGCGTTCCCAAAATGCCGATCAGCCGGGCCTGGCTGCTCCAGCCCTCTTCTCCGGCATAGAGAAGCTGATCCACCAGAGCGGCGATCTGCTCCTTCGAGCCGAACTTGATTGTGGACAAGAGCTGCTGCTCCCGGTGGTTATCCTGCTCCACCGGGCTTCGGTCCAGGCGCTCCATGTCCTGGATGTAGATGGGCTTTCCACCGCCGGTGACCGCCTTATATTCAATGGCGGCGCGCGCCTCCGCATAAGAGCCGTGGAGCTCCCCCACGTTCCGGCAGGGCCGACCGATGCCCACGGTCACCGTCACACCCAGGATCCGGGCACACTGATCGCACACCTCTCCCATCAGGCTCATCAGCGTTTCAATGGGGTCCTGGTCCCAGCCCGTCATCACGATGACGGAGGAGAGGCTCAGGAAAATCTCCCGGCGGCAGCGTCCCCGCAGAGCGTCGTCCACCATCTGGCGGACCGAGACCGGCACCAGTTCGTCCGAAAGGGGCTGGCTCTGCCCGGTCCGGTGGCCGATCTCACACACGGCCACCACCTGTTGGGCGCACATCCCGATATCCATGCCGAAGCGTTCTATCTGCCGCTCCAGCTCCCCGCGCTCCATGGGGCCCAGAAGCAGCTCCTGCAAAAATTTCTCCCGCAGCAGCGGCAGGCTCTTTCGGTATACCTCCGTGAGTTGGGCAATGTTCCTCCGCTGGGCGAATTCTTCGTCCAGCAGGTTCCGCACCCTGCCCAGAATGTCCGTGAGCTCTTCGGCGTTTACCGGTTTGAGTACATATTCCACTACATTGAGCTTGATGGCCTCCTGCGCGTATTCAAACTCGTCAAATCCGGAGAATACGATCAGCTTCAGATTGGGCTTGCGTCGGGACAGCTCTGCCCCCAGCTCCAGCCCGTCCATGAAGGGCATTTTGATGTCGGTGAGCACCACATCCAGGTCCAGCGCTTCCGCTTTCTCAAGGGCGTCTCTGCCGTTCTCCGCGTCGGCCACGATCTCAAAGCCCACTGCTTTCCAGTCTATCTTATGGGCGATGCCCTCCCTGATCTCGGCCTCATCGTCCACGATCATGATTTTATAGAGGCTCATTCGGGCACCTCCCATCAGATTCAGTCATGGCGGAATGCGAACACGATCTCCTGCTGATAGATCCCGCCCGCCGCCAGCACAACGGTGGGGAAGGTCGGTTCGTTGACGGCGTTTGGAAAGCCCTGCCCTTCCAGTGCCACCGCCCCCCGCGGCACATAGGACGCGCCGGACTTGCCCTGCCTGGCGCTCAGTCCGTTGGCGGTGTAGACCTGGAGCCCCGGCTGCGTGGTGCTCAGATGCAGCGAGATCCCGCTCTCCGGCGCCCGGAGCACAGCTGCCTCCCGCAGGCCGTCGCCGCGCAGGATCCAGTTATGGTCATAGCCTCCTCCCAGTCTGATCTGGGGATGGGTCGTGTCCCAGCCCTCCCGCAGGGCCCTGGGCTCCCGCAAATCAAAGGGAGTACCCACCACTGAGGCAATGGTCCCGTTGGGACAGCCGTCCTCCGCCAGTTCGGTAAAGGCAATGGCGTCGATGGACAGGGTGTGCTCCCCCACCTCCCCCGCCCCCTGGCCATTCAGATTCCAGTAGGCATGACCGGTCAGATTTACCACCGTATCCTCATCCGCCTCCGCAGTCAGCCGCAGACACAGGGCGTTGTCCTCCGTAAGGGTATAGGCCGCTTCCACACGCAGGAGGCCCGGATAGCCCTCCTCGCCGGCCGGGGAGGTGCGCGAAAAGACGACGCTTTCTCCCTCCAGACGGTGCTCCCAAACATACCGGTCGAATCCCCGCGCGCCGCCGTGGAGGTGGTTCGCCCCCTGATTGACGGTCAGAGCGTACTCTCTGCCGCCCAAGCGGAAGCGCCCTCCCCGGATCCGGTTGGCACACCGCCCCACCAGCGCGCCCAGATAGTCGCCGTTCGCTTCGTACTCCGCCACGGAATCAAACCCCAGGCACACGTCCCGGGGCTTCCCATCCCGGTCCGGCACGACCATAGACCGGAGCCGCGCCCCATAATCCAGCACCTCGGCACAGGCTCCCGCGGCGTTCTCCATGCGCAGCAGCGTCACCGGGCGCCCCTCTCTGGTATGTCCAAAGGAGCGGATGGTGATACTCATGCCTCCGCCTCCACAGGGACGCCGCCCGCCGGACGGACGGCCAGGACATGGCAGGCGCCCGCTCCGAACACCTTCTCGATCTCCTTTCGGAAGCGCTCCAGGCCGGCCACGGGCACAAAGGCCTGCACCGTGCCGGCAAACCCGCCGCCATGGACCCGCCAGGCCCCGTCTCTCTCCAGCAGGCGGGCACAGAGGGCCAACGCCAGGGAGACGCTGCGCTCCTCCGCCTTATGGGCGGGATAGATGTTTTGCAGAAGGTCCATGGAGGAGCGCCCCGACTCCCGCACAAGGGCCAGGAAGCACTGGAAATCCCCCTCTTTCAGCGCCGCTGCCTGGCGGAGCACCCGCTGATTGTCCCCATAGAAGTGCATCGCCCGGATAAGGGCCCGGTCCGACACCTTTCCCCTGAGCTCACCCAGGCGGGTATAAAACTCCGCTTCGCTGGTCCTGCCCAGCACATCCTGCCCCAGGCATTTGGCCACGGCGCACATCTCCTGGGGAATGGCCGCATATTCGTCGGTGAGATCTGCATGGCTGCCCCCGGCGTCGATGAGGCACAGCGCGTAGCCATAGTCAGCGGGCCGGCAGGGAATGGACTCCACCACCGGGGTTCCGGGGTCTGCGAAGTCGATGAGGCAGAAATCTCCCACCGCAGAGGCGCACTGATCCATCAGCCCGGAGGGCTTTCCAAAGTAGACGTTTTCAGCGAACTGTCCCACCTTGGCGATCAGCACCGGCGGCATTTTTCCATGATTATACAGGCCGTTGAGGATGGTCCCCACCAGCACCTCATAGGCGGCGGAGGAGGAGAGCCCCGAGCCGGGCAGCACATCGGAACTCACATAGGCATCAAAGCCACCAAACCGCAGGTCCAGTTCGTAGAGCCGGGCCACAATGCCGCGGATCAGCGCGGCGGTGGTCCCGTTCTCGGCGGGTACGATCTCCAGCTTTTCCAGGTTGATGCGCTCCTCGCCGTGTCCTTCCGAGTAAATACGGATCACATTGCGGTCATTTTTGGCGCAGATGGCCACCGCATCCAGCGTCACTGCGGCGGCCAGCACCCGCCCCTGCTGGTGGTCGGTGTGGTTGCCGCCGATCTCGCTGCGGCCCGGTGCGGAATAGAGTTCTACCGGCCGGTCTCCGCCAAAGCGTTCGCCGAATTCCTCCGCAATATGGAGATACCTCTTCCGCTGCCCCTCCCAGCAGCCGGGATACAGCCTTTGAAAAGTCTTGTCATACGCCCCCGCGTGCAGTGCGGCCTTTAGTTCCTGTACGTTCATCTTCTCACTCCGCCCTTCTCAAGGCCCGGGCGCGCCTCCATACCGTCCGCGCGCGCCGATCCGGTTTCTTACATTTTAACCTGTTTTGCGCCCCATGACAAGGCTCAATTCGTTGAAAGCGCAGGGGGACGGACGTCTCAGACCCGGTGGCATTTACCGGGACGCCGCCCCTCGCGCTCTGTGCCTCCTCGTAGAGGACCGTGCGTCGGAAATCTCCGGCCAAATCGGATGCGCCGCTCCGGCCTGCAAACCGGAAAAGCTGATGTCCACCGCGTTCCTATAGTCTACAAAAGTGGACACTTTTGTATCCGTGCGTGGACCGATCGCTCAGCTCTCTTGAAATGAAATTTTTCTGTGTCATTTTTTAATGTGCTGCGGCGCAGAGTGTAGCCGCAGTTTATGACACCTGAGTGTTCCGTTTGGCATGCCCCTTGCATTGTCATAGCGTGCAACGCGTGGCAAGAAATTCTCGAATATGTATCAATGGGGAGGCATTTTATGAGACTCAAGGAAAAAGTCGCTATTGTGACCGGAGCCGCCAATGGGATCGGCGCAGAAATTTCCCGTACCTTTGCTCACGAGGGCTGCCATGTCGTCTTGGCGGATCTCGCTGCAGAGCAGGCAGCCGCCCTTGTAGCAGAGATTACCCATTCCACTGGAATAAAAGCGATCTCCGCATCCTGCAACGTCGCCAAAAAGGAGGAGCTTCAACGCGTGGTGGATGCCTGTGTAGCGGAGTTTGGCACCGTGGATATTCTGGTCAATAACGCCGGGATCACACTCCCGGCCTGTCCGGTGGAGGATATCTCTCCCGAGCGGTGGCGGCAGGTGTTGGACATCGACTTGATGGGCACCATTTATGGAACCCAGTGCGTTATCCCGGTAATGAAAGCCCACAGGAGTGGCAAGATCATCAACATGGCTTCTGTGGCCGGCCAGGTAGGCGGAGTATTCACCGAGGCCACTTATCCGGTATCCAAGGCCGGCGTCATCTGCTGGGCAAAAGCCGTGGCAAAGCAGGTGGGCGAGTACAATATCACCTGTAATTGTATCGCCCCCGGTACTATCCTGACCGCCATGACGGAAACCCTGGGTTCCGCCGATGCGTCCCTGAGCGTTCCTCTGAAACGCCTCGGCAACGTAAAAGACGTGGCCGGCGCGGCCCTGTTTCTGGCCAGCGAAGAGAGCGATTTCATCACTGGGGCGACCATCAACGTAAACGGTGGTATGTCCATGATCTAAACCTCCGCCGGGAGTCACCTCAAATTTCAGAAAAGGAGAGATATTTATGGATATGTATGAAAAAAGGCTTCGTCTGCGGGAGCTGATGGCCTCCCCGGAGTGTGTGCCCGTTCTGGGCGCCTACGATGTGCTCAGCGCGAAACTTATTGAGGCCACCGGATTCCCCGTGGTATATACCGGCAGCTTTATCACCGGTGCATCTCAGTTCTTTTTGGCCGATGTCGGCTTGGTTCAGTTGAAAGATCTGCTTCCGCTGGCCTATGAGATTGCCAAGGAGGTGGATCTCCCTCTCATCTGCGACGTGGACAACGGGTGGTTCCACTCGGGTAATATCTGGCGCACCGTGCATGAATTCGAGTCGGCCGGCGCCTCGGGGATCCAGGTGGAAGACGGCATCATCGGCAAGCACGTCTCCACCGGTCCCATTGACATGTCCAAAGAGGTCATGGTGGACCACATCCATGCCATGTGTGAGGCCCGCAGGGACAAAAACTTTGTGATTATCGCCCGTACTGACGCTCTTTGGCTTAAAAATGACCTAGAGGAGACCATTGACCGTTGCAACGCCTATCTGGATGCCGGTGCTGACGCCTGCTTCATCACCTTCCCCGGCTCCATCCGGGGTATGAAGGAATGGCGGCACCGCATCCATGGCCCTGTAGTCACCACTCCCATTAAGTATGAGGACTCCATCGACCAGGAGACGGAGGCGGGAGCCTGCATGTCGGTATACTGGCCCAATACCATCTATGCGGCTTTCACGGCTGTCCGCAACACGCTGAAACAGTTTGCGGAAACCCGCGATATGACCAAGGTGGACGCCAAGTTTGACGAGGATGAACTGCTCAAGCTTCTGCCCCTCCAAAAGTATTACAATCAGATGGACAAGTACCACGGGGAAAAGCAGTACCTCAAATAAAGCAATCCGCCGCGCAGTCGGTTTAAGAGAGGAGTTTGAAAATGCTATCTGTAATCTTTGTCATCCTGACCCTGGCGTTGGTCATGTTCTTGGTCTTCAAAAAGGTCAACATTGTCATCGCGTCTATCATTGCCAGCATCGTCCTGGCCGTGCTGGATCGGCAGGATATCATTACCGCCATGACGGAAACCTTTATGACCGGCACGGCCAACTACGTAAAAAATTTCTTCCTACTGTTCTTTGTCAGCGCCCTGTTCGGCAAAATGATGGAGAGCACCGGCGCTGCTGCGGCAATCGCCCGCGGGCTGGCCAATCTTCTGGGGGAGAAGTTCGCCATACTGGGCGTGCTCATCGCCGGCATGGTGCTGTGCTACGGCGGTATTTCCGCCCTGGTGATCGCCTTTACCATGTACCCGCTGACGCTGGCCGTGTTCAAGCGGGCCAATCTGCCCCGCCGGTTGATTCCCGGAGCAATCGCCGCCGGCTGCTTCACTTTTGCAGCAGCAGCTTTGCCCGGCACCCCCCAAACCATCAATGTCACGCCCATCCCATACTTGGGTACAACCGTCATTGCAGGAGCTTCCATCGGCATTATCTGCGGTGTCATCGGGATTGCTCTGATCTTCGTGTATATGTACTGGGAGACCGCTCGTGCCAAGACAGCCGGGGATGGCTTTGCGGCTGATGCAGCCACCCTGGAGGCCCTCTCCAGGGCGGACGAGGCGGGTGCCGGCATCAATCCACTCTTGGCGCTGGTTCCCATCCTGGTGGTCATTATCCTGCTGGTGGGGCTGAAGGTCAACGTTCTCGTCTCCATGCTGACTGGCAGCGCCATCTGCATCCTCCTCTTCTATAAGAATGTGAAAAATATCTCCGGACTGCTGGCCGACTCCGTCCAGAGCGCCATGAGCGCCGCCATCACCACTGGTTGCATTGTGGGCTACGGCTCCGTGGTCAGTTCCAGCACCGGCTATGCCACCCTCAGCGCGGCCCTACTCAGCCTGGATGCCCCCCCGCTGATTTCCTATGGTCTCACCACCACGATCCTTGCCGGCGCGGCGGGCTCTGGTACCGGCGGTCTGGCCATCGCACTGGAGAATCTGGCGCCTCAATACCTGGAGATGGGCATCTCCGCCGAACTGCTCCACCGGATCGGCTGCATGTGCGCTATCGGCCTGGACTCCCTGCCCCATTGCGGCGCTGTTGTTGTCCTGCTCACCCTGGCTGGCATGACCCACAAGGATTCCTATAAACAGATTTTTGTCACCACCGTCCTCATTACGTGCTTTGTTGCCGCTATCGGCATCGCTTTGGCCACAGTCATGTACTGACATTACCCGGCTGAAGGTCCTTGTCAAATGATGTTGAAAGACCTGCTAGAGAAAGTCAAGTAGAAATTTCAAGCAAGATTATTAAGTAATATAAAAAGGAGAATTTCATGGACAAAACTTCAGATTTTTCCGCCATGAGCGCGGAGGAGCGCCGGAGCTATATTGCCCAGACCGCCGGGCTCAGCCAAAAGCAGCAATCCCTTCTCTGTCAAGAGGGTGGCCTCTCCCTAGAGGTGGCCGACAGCATGATTGACAACGTAATCGGCACCTATTCCCTTCCCATCGGCGTGGTTCGGGGCCTAGTGGTCAACGGGAAGGAATACCTCGTTCCCATGGTCTGCGAAGAGCCCTGGGTAGTAAGCTGTGCCGAGAAGGGGGCTGAGCTGGCCGCCCGGTGCGGCGGTTTCCATGCGACCTATACTGGCTCGATCATGATCTCTCAGATTCAGCTCACCAAAATTTCCAATCCCCGCACCGCATGCCTGAAAGTTTTGGAGCATAAGCAGGAGATCCTAGAACTGGCCAATCAGGCCGACCCGATATTGGTTTCTTTGGGAGGCGGCGCCTTTGATGTGGAGGCAAAGCCGCTGGATACAGAGGTCGGAGGCATGGTCATTGTCCAACTGCTGGTGGACACCAAGGATGCCATGGGTGCAAACGCAGTAAATACCATGGCGGAGAAGGCGGCGCCGCTGCTGTCCAAAATTACGGGCGGAAAATCCTATCTGCGGATCCTCTCCAACCTGGCGGTGCACCGCCTGGCACGGGTTGGCGTTTCGGTGAGCTGCGATGTGCTCGGCGGCGAGGAGGTGGTGGATGGAATCCTGACGGCCCACGCATTTGCCTACCATGACCCCTTCCGTGCCTGTACCAGCAACAAGGGCACCATGAACGGCGCCAGCCCTGTGGCCTGCGCCACCGGCAACGACATCCGCGCCCTGGAGGCCGGAGCACACGCCTACGCCAGCCGCAGTGGCGTATACCGTCCCCTCACCTACTGGGAGCGGAGCGTTTCCGGGGACCTGGAGGGCATGATAGAGCTCCCCATGGCTGTCGGCATCGTCGGCGGCACGACTAAAACCCACCCGATGGCTGGGCTGCTGCTGAGCATTATGAAGGTGACCTCCGCCGCGGAATTGGGCATGGTCATCGCTGCCACAGGATTGGCGGAAAACCTATGGACGCTGCGCACCCTGGCCACCGGCGGCCTCCAGGCGGAATTTGTTCCATCTCTGGAGCGCAGGTTGGAACAATAACCCATATAGAAAAAGCCAGCAGCATTTCATATCTGTGAAATGCTGCTGGCTCTTGTCATTTCTCGTAGCAAAAACCCAAGACTATTGGTATAATTAGGACAGCCTAATGAGGGAGGTGTACGTCCATGCACATAGACGATCTGGCGACCGACAACAAGCTGTTGAAGCTCATCTTGGACAACTGTTTTGGCAATATCTTTGTTACGAATGGGTCCGGACGGATTATCTACGTTAACGACCACGCAGTCCGGGCACTGAATGTCTCCCGGGAACTACTTCTGCAAATGTCAATTTATGATCTCGTGGAGAAGGGCGTTTCCGACAAGGCTTCCACGATCACCGCTCTGGAGACAAAGCAGGAGTCCATACAGCTTGTGAACATACCTGGAGGCAGCATGGTGGTCAACTCCACGCCAGTATTCGGTGACAGCGGAGAGATTGAGTACGTGGTGTCCTTCAGCCAAAACCGAACTGTAGTAGAGCACTTTATACGCATTGTTCAGCAGGAGAACCAGGCGGTGCGCCAAACCCTGAACTATGTACTCCACAATAATTGGACCGACAGCGCACTGGTGGCCGAAAGCCACGCTACCAAAGAATGTCTGCATGTTGCCAGCAGGGCAGCCGGACTGGACAGCTCCATCATGTTGTACGGCGAGTCCGGTACCGGCAAGGAAGTCTTTGCCCGCTTTATTCATCGTCACAGCCAGCGGGCACAGCAGGTCTTCCTGCCGGTTAACTGCGCCGCCATCCCACAGGAACTGATGGAGTCGGAATTCTTCGGCTATGACAAGGGGGCATTTACAGGGGCAAACCGAGAAGGCAAGTTGGGACTCTTTGAGCTGGCCAGCGGCGGAGTTCTTTTTCTGGACGAGATAGGGGAACTGACACTTCCTCTCCAGTCCAAGCTACTGCGAGTTTTGGAGACCGGAGAGGTCAAACGCGTAGGCAGCACCATCATTAAAACAGTTGATGTGCGCATTATAGCGGCGACCAACCGGGATCTGCGTCTCATGATGGAAGACGGCACCTTCCGCGAGGATCTCTACTATCGGCTAAATGTAATTCCGATTACCATCCCACCGCTGAGAAAGCGGCATGAGGACATTACGGTGCTGGCCACCCAATTTTTGTGCCAGCTAAACAAGAAATATTCCACCCATAAATTATTTTCAGGGCCTGCACTGGCTGCCCTTCAGAACTATGACTGGCCTGGAAATATCCGTGAGCTGCGCAATGTCGTCGAGCGTGTATTTGTCATTATACCGGAGGACATGATTACGGAACAGCATATCCGTGACATTCTGGGCGTCTCCCATACCGTCGCGGCTAGCGCCGGGGAGGAGATGGCCTTGTCGGAGGATTTTTGGGGGAGTTCTCTGCAAACGGCTACCGAGCGTTTTCAGCGCGCCTATCTTACCCGTGTGCTCAGATCCTGCGGCGGGAATATCCGTGCAGCCGCCCGGTATGCGGGTATCGGACGTTCTGGTCTCTACAAAAAGCTGGACCGAATGGGTATGATGGAGAAATCCCATTGGATAGACCCAGACAAGTCCTCCTAATCTTCCCATTGGAAGCGGATAAAACCGAGCGTTGACTTGTTTCAGGCCGCCCACCAAACGAGTTTTATAGGCATGGCCTGCACCCCTAGTCGTGATGCCCTCTCTATGCGCCGCTTTCAGGCGAGGGTGCCCGCCGAATGTGGGGCGGCGCGCGTTTTGTCTTTGTCCTGCCCCAATCACAGTAAAAAGGATGGCGCTCCGCCTTTTCCGGCAGAGCGCCATCCTTTTTTATCGGGAGCTCATGTCACAAAATTCACACAACAGCGGGACACGATCGCCGTTTTCCCGTTCACAGCAGGTTTTTTCCCGTCTCCGGGTCGAAGAGGTGGACCAAGTCCTCACGGAAGGTAAAGTGCAACTCGGTGCCGTAGCCCATACCGCCCCGCTGCTCTTCCGCCAGCTCCGTAGTGGGGATACGCAGTACCACATCCTTGCCGCCGGCGTTTACGTGCAGGTGGATCTCGCTGCCCATCATCTCGGACACGTCCACTTTGGCGGCGATGGTGTGCTCCCCCGCGCCGTTCTGGAGATGGATATGCTCGGGACGGATCCCCAGGGTCACGGGCCGCGTCTCCGCACCCTTGTCGGCCAGCCCTTGCTGGATCTTTTCAGACAGGGGCATCATGGCCCCGCACACCTCCACCTGGTAGCCGCCGCCGGTCTTTACCAGCTTGGCGTCAAACAGGTTCATCTGCGGAGTGCCGATAAACCCGGCCACAAAGATATTGGCAGGGTGCTCAAATACCTCCTGCGGGGTGCCGATCTGCTGGATATAGCCGTCCTTCATGATGACGATGCGGTCACCCAAGGTCATAGCCTCGGTCTGGTCGTGGGTGACATAGATGAAGGTTGTGTCGATGCGCTGGCGAAGCTTGATGATCTCAGCCCGCATCTGGTTGCGGAGCTTGGCATCCAGGTTGCTGAGCGGCTCATCCATCAGAAAGACCTGGGGATTGCGCACGATGGCGCGGCCGATGGCCACGCGCTGGCGCTGACCGCCGGAAAGCGCCTTAGGTTTGCGGTCCAGATAGCTGGTGATGTCCAGGATTTCGGCGGCCTCCCGCACCTTCTTGTCGATCTCGTCCTTGGGCAGCTTCCGCAGCTTCAGGGCGAAGGCCATATTTTCGTACACGGTCATGTGGGGATAAAGGGCATAGTTCTGAAAGACCATGGCGATGTCCCGGTCCTTGGGCTCCACATCGTTCATCCTCTTGTCGCCGATCAGGAGGTCCCCCTCGCTGATCTCCTCCAGCCCGGCGACCATACGCAGCGTGGTGGACTTGCCACAGCCGGAAGGGCCCACCAGAACGATGAACTCCTTGTCCGCGATCTCCAGATTGAAATCGTGGACCGCCGTCACCTTGTTGTCGTAAATCTTCTTCACGTTTTTCAGGGTCACAGTTGCCATGTACACAGGCCGTAGGGGCAATGCCTCCGCAAGTACCCCCTCGCCCGCAGAGCGCATAGCTCCGCGGACGTTACGACAGGTCTCCACACTGCCGCACCGCCGGCCCGGCGGGTTAGGTCTCCTCCTTTTTTACGGCTCCCGTGCCCCTATAAGGTAGGAGTAAGGGCCCGGGGCCTTTTTCTATGTCACCGCGGTCAGCCGCGGGGGACACCCATTCCGGTCATTAACACGCTTCCTCACTGGTGTCCGGCAGTCTGGACAGCGCCGCCCGGTCTCCCACCAGGACCACGTCGCCATGAAGCTGCAGGATGGAGCCGGGTACCTCCGGTGTGATCGGGCCGCAGAAAGAGCGGTAGACGGCCTCGGCTTTGTCCTCACCGCTCACCGCCACCAGCACCCGGCGTGCCTCCATGATACAGCCGATGCCCATGGTAATGGCCTGCCGCGGCACCTCATCCGCACTTTCAAAAAAGCGCGCGTTGGCATCAATGGTGCTCCGGGACAGCTCCACCACATGGGTTTCCTTGATAAAAGCGGGGCCCGGCTCGTTAAACCCGATGTGTCCGTTCCTCCCCAGGCCCAGGAGCTGGAGGTCTGTGCCGCCCAGCGCGCGGAGCATGCTGTCGTACCGACTGCACTCCTCTTCCGGATCCTGCGCCATGCCATTGGGCACATAGGTGTTCTCTTGTCGGATATCGATGTGGTCGAAGAGGTTTTTCTGCATGAAATCACGATAGCTCTGGGTATGGGTAGGGGCGAGCCCTCTGTATTCATCCAGGTTTACCGTGATGACGTCCCAAAAGCTCAGATCGCCCTTCCGGTTCCATTCGGCCAACTGATGGTAGATTCCCACCGGAGTGGACCCGGTGGCCAGCCCCAGCACACAGTCCGGCTTTCGGATGACCTCGGCCGAAATCAAATTGGCGCATCGGCGGCTCATGGCCGCATAATCCGCCTCTTGATAAATTCTCATAAATGACAGACTCCCTTGCCTACATTCTGTAGTCATTATAAATGAAATCGTCCGAAAAGCCAAGTACAATTTTTCCGACGCAGGACGGCCCGCATCTGTCGCGCATCCGCCCCTGGAGCAGAAAGGCAGGGGTCTTGCGGCCCCTGCCTTTCTGTGCGGCAGAATCGTTCCGTCCGGCGGCCCGTGTCTTACCGCTGGCCCTTGTCGTAGGGGATGCCCTCTGCCTTCGGCGCCCTGGACTTTTTGGAGGTGAAGGCCAGCACGATCAGCGTGATCAGATAGGGCAGCATCCGGTAGAAATGGGGGCTCACGCCGATCTGCGCCAGCAGGTACACCCCATCTCCATTGATATCGATGCTGGCGTAGGAGGCCGCCACGCACTTGAAAAGGCCGAAAAGCAGCGCGGCGCCGGCAATGTTCAGCGGCTTCCAATTGCCGAAGATCATGACCGCCAGAGCCAGAAAGCCGAACCCCGCCACATCGCCGGTAGCGGCACAGTTGGCGGTGGTCAGAGCGTAAACGAAGCCTCCCATGCCCGCCAGCGCGCCGGAGATGGTGGTCCCGGCGTAGCGCATCTTATAGACGTTGATCCCCAGCGAGTCGGCCGCCTGGGGATTTTCGCCACAGGAGCGCAGACGCAGACCGAATCTGGTCTTATAGAGGATGATGGACAGCACCACAAACAGAAGGATACAGACATAGGTAGCCAGATAGACCTTATGGAGAAAGGTGTTGCCGAAAAAGCCCAGATCTGCTGTGCGGTCAAAGCCCAGCGTGGTCTTTTTGATCATGAACCAACTGGCGGCATCGCCTTCCGCCATCTGAAGCGTATTCTGGTTGGCCAGGATACGGATGAGAAAGAGCACCAGGGCGGGGGCCATAAGGTTCAGGGCCGTGCCGCCGATGGTCTGATCGGCCCGCAGATTCACGGAGGCGAAGGAGAGCAGCAGGGAGAACACCGCCCCCAGCACCGCCGCCACCAACATGGCCAGCAGCTCAAAGCCCTGAAGCGCCACCCAGTTGTCCGCCGCTTTCGCCGCCGCGAAGATACCGGCCTTCTGCGTCAGGTTGACAAAGAGCACCCCCGTGAAGGCACCGAAGATCATAATGCCCTCAAGAGCCAGGTTGATGATACCGCTGCGCTCGGCAAAGACGCCGGCCAGGGCCACGATCATCAAAGGGACCGCGTAAATCAAGGTCTGCTGAATCAGAAACGTCATGCCTGCTCGCCTCCTTCCTGCGCCCCGGAGGACGGTCCGGCGCCCGTATCCGTCCCTCCGGCCTGTGCCGCGATCGCCTTTTTGCGCTTTTTCCGTCCGTCGAGCAGCATCCGGATCAGCAGTGAGAATGCGCTCAGATATACGATCGTGGCGATGATCACATCCGTGATATACTCGTTGTAAGCGGTCAGATTGGTAAGCTGCAAACCCACGATATCCAGCATGGACATAAAGCAGCCGGTAAAGATCACCGCGATGGGGTTGTTTGCCGCCAGCAGGGCCACCGGAATACCGTTGAACCCGATGGCGGGCAGGGACTGGTAGGTGGACCAGAAAAACTCGGTATTGCCGGAGAGGTAGTAGAGGGCCGCCGCCGCACCGGAGAGTCCGCCGGCAATGGCCATAGAGAGCACGATGTTGCGCTTGTCGTTGATGCCGGCATAGCGGGCGGCATGGCGGTTGCTGCCGCAGGCCTTGAGCTGGTAGCCCAGGGTGGTCTTGGACATCAGGATATAGACGAGCACGGCGATCACCACGGCAATCACGATCCCGCCGTTGACCTGAGAATTGGGGAAGAGCTTGTTGAGCCCCAGCTTGGCGGTCTCCACGCCGTTGAAGCTCGTCTTATAGATGTAGCCGCTCTTGGTGTTCTCCACCACGTTGCGGAACTGGCTGCCGTCAAACATCCAGGTGACCAGGTTTGCCGCGATCCAGTTGGTCATGATACAGGCCAGCACCTCGTTGATGTTCAGGAACGCCTTTACCAGGCCCGGCAGGCAGCCCCAGAGGGCGCCCACCAGAATCCCGCCCACAAAGGCCAGCGCCCAGATCAGCCAGGCGGGCACCGTCTCGGAGGGGATACCCAGGGCAATCATCAGGGTGGCCGCAGTGCCCATCAGGTACTGTCCCGGGGCGCCGATGTTGAAGAGTCCGGTTTTAAACGCCACCGCCACTGACAGTCCGGTCAGGATCAGCGGCGTGGCCCGGAAGAGCATGTTGCCCATGTTTGTGGGGTTGAAGCCGAAGGTCAGGCTGCCCGCCGCGTCGCGCCCGGTGCTGACCAGACCACCGAAGACCAGGCGGATCCCATCCCAGGCGCTGGACAGCCCCAGGGCGGGATTGGCAAGGCCCACAATCAGGATGATGACGCTGCCCACCGCCAGGCCGATCAGGATGGAGATCAGGGATGCTAGGACCGCCTTGGTCCCATCCCTGCCGTATAAACTGGAAAGCTTCTGCTTCACACCTGCTCACCCGCTTTCGTCGTTCTCTTGGCGCCGGCCATATAGAGGCCCAGCTCCTGTACGTTGGTGGCCTTGGGGTCCAGCTCGCCCACGATCTCACCCTCATACATCACGAGGATGCGGTCGGACAGGCTCATGACCTCGTCCAGCTCCAGGGAGACCAGCAGCACCGCTCTCCCCTTGTCCCGCTCGGCCACCAGTTGGCTGTGGATGTACTCGATGGCGCCCACATCCAGGCCTCGGGTCGGCTGCACCGCCACGATCAGGGGCTTTTCCCGGTCGATCTCCCGGGCGATGATGGCCTTTTGCTGGTTGCCGCCGGACATGCTGCGGGCGATGGTGACCGGCCCCTGTCCGGAGCGCACGTCATACTGTTCGATCAGATGCTCCGCGTAACTGCGCACGGCGCCCCGGTCGATAAAGCCCATATGCTGGAACTGCGGTTCCTGGAAGCGCTGCAGCACCATATTCTGCTCCAGCGTAAAGTCGAGCACCAGGCCGTGCTTGTGCCGGTCCTCCGGAATATGGCTCATCTGGGTCCCCCGCTGACGGATGGAGGCATGGGAAATATCGTGTCCACACAGGGTCACACTTCCTCCGCCGCTCTTTTCCAGACCAGTCAGCCCATAGACCAGTTCCGTCTGACCATTGCCGTCGATCCCTGCAATGCAGAGGATCTCCCCCGCATGGACCTCAAAGCTGACGTTGTTGACCGCGTTGCGCTTGTGCCCCTTGGACGGGACCACGAGATTCTCCACCCGCAGCACCGCGTCCCCCGGCCTGGCCGTCTCCTTTACGACCTCCAGCTGGACAGGGCGTCCCACCATCATATTGGACAGGGACTGCTTGTCCGTATCCTTGGTCTCCACGGTCCCGATGTACTTTCCCTTGCGCAGCACGGTGACACGATCTGCCACGGCCATGATCTCGTTGAGCTTATGGGAGATGAAGAGGATGGATTTCCCCTCCTTGGCAAACTCCCGCATGGTGGCCATCAACTCGTCAATCTCCTGGGGCGTGAGCACCGCCGTGGGCTCGTCGAAGATGAGGATCTCGTTGTCCCGATAAAGCATCTTCAAAATCTCCACCCGCTGCTGCATCCCCACCGTGATGTCCTCCACCTTGGCGTCCAGGTCCACCTTCAGGCCGTACCGCTCCGACAGGGCCTCCACCTTTGCGCGGGCCGCCTTTTTCTGCAAAAACCCCATTCTGGTGGTCTCCGCGCCCAGGATGATGTTATCCAGTACGGTGAATACCTCGATGAGTTTGAAATGCTGGTGTACCATGCCGATGCCCAAGGCGGTGGCGTCGTTGGGATCGTTGATCTTCACAACCTCGCCGTTTTTCTTAATGGTCCCCGCCTCAGGCTGATATAGGCCGAAAAGGACGCTCATCAGGGTGGACTTGCCCGCGCCGTTCTCCCCCAAAAGGGCATGGATTTCTCCCCGGCGCAGCTGCAGGGTGATGTCGTCGTTGGCAATGATCCCGGGGAACTCCTTCGTGATGTGGAGCATCTCGATGACGTTCTCAGATTGCATAATGATCAGCCCGCTTCCTCCGTTAAAATACATAAATAATTATAGTATACCCATCCCAAAAAAACAAGAAATTTATCCATCCCACCCGAAGTCGGCGGCGCACGGCGGATGCGCCTCTCCTCCCACCACTTTTTCTGAAGGTTTTTTCCTCCTCCAGCGCCTCTACAAAAGGGAAGGGCGGAGACTTAATGTCCCCGCCCCGCTGATTTCACCACATTCAACTCTCAAAGCGCGCTGAAAGCCGGAGGGATTCGATCCCGGCCCACTCGGCTTCCGCCTCGCCGCACAGGGCGGCCAGCGTTTCCGGTCGGCCTGAGACGTAGACGCCGTAAGTGTATGCGCCGTTCTCCTCCACATAGCGCAAGGCGTCCCGGTAGTAGCTCCCCGCCGGCCCGCCGATCTTTTCCACCAGGACCGCCCGCTCCGCCTGGTACCCGAGCAGGGCCAGGAAGTGCCCGGTATAGACCTTTCCCAGGTCGCTGTCCTCCCTGTGGAGGGGCAGCCACAGGAAGGGATATCGCTCCTCGTCCTCCTCCGCGCCCAGCATGCTCAGCCCCGCCGCGTCAAAGCCCGCCAGGGGCAGGAGCTGCCTGCGCTCCCCATCGTTGATGCGCACTCCCACCCACTGGAACCGCAGGTCCGGATACCGTCCGGCCAGCCCGGCGAATTCCTCCATGGAGAGGTCCCGCGCAAAGGAGAGAGACAGTGTCGCATCCAGATAGTCCGGCAGTTCGGCCAGAGCCGCCGCCGTCTCCTCCGGGCTGTGTCCGGGTACCTGCTCCGTGGCATAATAGGGATAGGTCCCCCGGGTGAATTGGTTGATGGCCACCCACCGGCGATAAAAGTCCTCCTCAAAACGAATGCCCGCCAGATCCATGGTTCCCTTGGTCGCAGTCCACTCCCCCGCCGCCAGGTCGCTCTCATAGAGGGTGAGGTCGTAGGAGCCCAGGCCGGTCTCCTGGGCATACACCGTCTGGCTGGACCACTCCGGGAAATGGAGGCTCTCCAGCACGGCCACTTCCAGCTCCAACGAATCCAGATAGTTGTCGCCGTCTGCCGTCGGATCGTAGAGCACATATCGGTTGAGCAGGGGGACGGCGGCAAACCGCCAGGCCAGGAGGGCCAGAAGCACGAGGACGAAGGCCACCAGGACCGTTCCCGCCCGGACCCTCCGCACCGCCTGTCTAACTCTGCGGACCTCTCCCCTCTCCTCCCCCGTCTCCGGCCCTCCGGGCAGGTCCAGTTCGTCGTGTTCAGCCACGTAGTCGGTAAGCAGGCGGTATTTTGCAAGCTCTTCCTCCACCAGCTCCGCCTCCTCCGGCGTGGCCGTGCCGGAACGATAGCGTTCATAAAGCGTTTCAAATTTCATAGCCGTCCTCCTCCAGAATGGTTCTTAGCCTCTGCCGCGCCCTGCAAAGCGCCGTCTTGGCAGCTCCCTCCGTCATCCCTGTGAGCTCTCCCGCCCGTCTCAGGGAGAGTCCGCTGAAGTAGTGGAGCGTCAGAAGCTCCCTGGGCTGGTCCGGCAGTTTTCTCAGCGCCCGGTAGAGGGCGGCATACCGCTCCTCCCGCAGCAGCCCTTCCAGAGCCGCCTCCGGTACCGGCAGGTCCAGCCCCTCCGCCGGCACGGTGGGGCGGCGCTTTCGCCTGCGCAGTTCATCCAGCCACAGGTGCCTGCACACCCGGAGCAGCCAGTAGCGGACGCTGGGGTGGCTGTCGTCAAGGGTCAGCAGCGCTGCCTCGAATGCGTCGGACACAAGGTCTTCCGCCAGGTCCCGGTCCCCGCACAGGGAGAGGGCATAGAGGAGCGCGGCGCGATAGTGATCCCGGTAGAGCGCCTCCAGCGCGTCGGCATGCATCGTTCTCCCCCCTCTATCTCATAAGCGCCGGACACTGAAAAAGGTTACAGAAAAAAGGCGCGGGTCCCCGCGCCTTTTTCGCCTATTTCTGCATATGGCTCCGGGCATATTCCGCCGCGGCCTCTTGCGCCGCCCAGTCGGGGAATGCCTTGGCAGGAAAGACATGAAGCTTGTTGTCCCTGCGGAAGAGGAAGAGCCCCTCCTCCTCGGAGCAGACCGCCGCCACCTGGTCCCAGCGGGCGGTCTCCCGCTCGCCTCCATGGAGGCTCACCATTCCGCCGGACCACCACAGCTCCCGCTGGGGGCCGTCCAGCATGCTCCACAGGGCTCCTTTTCGTTCCTGCCGGGACACCAGGAACCGGAGCACGGGCGGGAGCAGCATCAGCAGCGGCACACACAGACCCAGCCCTATCAGGACGATCCCCAGGGCATAGAGCCATTCCGCCGTCCCCTCCCGGGGAATGGACGTCCCCACGCTGATCCCGGTCAGAATGCCTGTGAGCAGTACAAAGGGCCCCAAAACCGACATCACGATCCTGGCGGGCGTCCAGAATAGCCGCGTGTGGGCATAGCGCAGGTTGGCCAGCGTCAACACGCGGCACAGTTCAGGCGCTTCCCAGGTATACTCCAGGGTGATCTCCGCCTGGGGGAGCCGGTCCGCAGCCTCGACATCCTGTTCCTCCGCCTCCCACGGCACCTCTCCGGACACAGCGCCATGCAGCGCCGCCGTGAACGCCTTCCGTTGCGCCTCGTGTTCAAAGGCGCAGGGAGGTAAAACCTCCCACGGCCCGCTTTTCGTATAGAGGAGGCAGAAGCCCTTTTTCGTCCATACCTCCGTGAGCTGCCCCCAGGGCAGCACCAGGCGGTTCTCCCCATACCGCGCCGCCACCCCTTCCGCCGTCAGTGTTACCGCATGGGGCCCGAAAAAGGCCGCGTCGGGGCGGTTCACGCGCAGCCGCCTTCCGGCACGCCACTGCGGGGACAGCAGGGCCACTTCCAGCGCGCCCACGATCAGCAGGACCAGCAGCAGACCCAAGACCCGGGTGAACCCCTCCTCCCACTCTCCCCAGACGCAGACCACCCCCAGCATCAAGAGTCCCAGGGCGCCCACTCCCGTCGGCAGCAGGAACAGTAGCCGTGCCGCCAGGCGCAGCACTGACAGAGGCCCTTTCAGCCGCCCTTCGTGGAGGCTGAGTCCCCGGAGATAGTCGTCCCTTGTCAGATTATAGCGCAGTTCCATGGGTCACCTCATCTCCTCTTTTTGCCGTTTTGACGCCCCGTCGCCTGAAAAGGTTGCGGCCCGCGGGAAAATTTTTACCGCCGCCCCTTCCCCGGCTTGGCGTTTTTCCTGGCCTTCGGCTTGGCCCATCCCGCCTTCCGCTTGGGCTGGACGTCGTTGTGCTCCACCCGTTTGCCCCTCTGCTTGAGCTTCTGGTCCTGGGGCTTTCCGGCGGGCCTGGCTCCGCCGCTCTGGGGGCGTGAGCCCGCCGCCGGGCGGTTAGGCCGCAGAAGGCACTCCCGGCCATAGCCGATCAGGTCCTCCCGGTGGGTCCTGCGAAGCGCCTCCAGCACCAGGGGCCGCTTCTCCGGGCGCTTCCACTGCATCAGGGCCCGTTGCATCGCCTTGTCGTGGGCGTCGGTGGGAACGTACACCGCCGCCATGGTCCTGGGGTCCAGCCCGGTGTGATACATGCAGGTGGAAAGGGTGCCCGGCGTGGGATAAAAGTCCTGGACCTGCTCCGGCTGACGGCCCGACTTGTTCAGCCATTCGGCCAGGCGCACCGCGTCGTCCAGGGTGCAGCCTGGGTGGGAGGACATCAGATAGGGGACCAGATACTGCTCTTTGCCGTACTTCTGATTGAGCCGCTCATACTTCTGGCGGAACTTCTCATAGACCTCCACATGGGGTTTGCCCATCTCGTCCAGCACGCCGTTGACACAGTGTTCCGGAGCCACCTTGAGCTGCCCCGAGACGTGATATTTCACCAATTCTGCGAAAAACTCCCCGCTCTGGTCCTTCATCATGTAGTCGAAGCGGATCCCGGAACGGATGAACACCTTTTTTACCCCCGGAATCTCGCGCAGCTTCCGCAGGAGCATCAGATAATCCGTGTGGTCGGCGTCCACATTGGGACATGTCTCCGGGGAGAGACATGCCCGGTTCTTGCAGAGCCCCGCCTTGAGCTGCTTTTTACAGGCGGGCCGGCGGAAGTTGGCGGTGGGCCCGCCCACGTCGTGGATATATCCCTTGAAGCCGGGGTGCCTGGTCAGCTCCGTGACCTCCCGGACCACGCTCTCATGGCTGCGGGAGGAGATGATGCGCCCCTGATGAAAGGCCAGGGAACAGAAATTGCAGGCGCCGAAGCAGCCTCGGTTGTGGATGACGGAGAAGCGGACCTCCTCGATGGCGGGCACGCCCCCCATCTGGTCATACATGGGGTGGGGCTCCCTGACATAGGGCAGCTCAAAGACCCGATCCAGCTCCTCGGTGGTGAGGGGCATCGCCGGGGGATTGCAGACCAGCAGTTCCCGTCCGTGGCGCTGAAGAATGGCCTTTCCCACGATGGGGTCGTGCTCGTTGTACTCAGTCATATTGGCCCGGGCATAAGCCCGCTTGTCGGAGGAGACGCTCTCAAAGGAGGGCACCTCTACCATGGGGTAGGCGCACGCGCCGGGGTCCCTGGCGGCGAAGCAGGTGCCCCGCACGTCGGTGATCTCCGATATCGGAGTCCCGGAGGCCAGACGCCCGGCGATCTCCCGGGTGGCCGTCTCCCCCATGCCGTACACCAGCAGATCAGCCTGGGCGTCAAAGAGGATGGAGCGTCGGACCTTGTCCTCCCAGTAATCATAGTGCGCGAAGCGGCGGAGGCTGGCCTCCAGACCGCCGATGACCACCGGAATATCGCCGAACACCTCCCGGATCCGGTTGGCATAAACGATGGTGGCCCGGTCCGGGCGCAGTCCCGGCCTATTTCCGGGGGAATAGGCGTCGTCGTGGCGGCGCTTTTTGGCCACGGTGTAGTGCGCCACCATAGAGTCGATGTTCCCGGCGGAGATCAGCACCCCCAGCCGGGGCCGACCCAAGGAGGCAAAGGCCGCGGGCCCCTTCCAGTCCGGCTGGGCCAGGACGGCCACCCGGTATCCCTCCGCCTCCAGCACCCGGGCGATGATAGCAGGACCGAAGGAGGGGTGGTCCACGTAGGCGTCGCCGGTGATGAGCAGAAAGTCGTACTCCTCCCAGCCGCGGGCCCTCATATCAGATTGGGAGACAGGGAGGAATTGGGTGTTCATGGTGTCATACCTCTTATCCATTGTAGTATTTTTCCCGGAAACGGAAACGGCGGGCAGTTCAGGACCACCCGCCGCAGCCGTGCTATTTCCTGTTCTCGTCCGTGCGGCCCATCAGGTAATCCACCGTCACCCCAAAGTGATCGGCAAGAGCCCACAGGTTGTCAAAGCCGGGCTTCTGCTCGCCTTTTTCAAAACGGATAACCTGATTGACAGAAATACCAATGGCAGATGCCAGCATCTTTTGTGTTTCGCCCGCCTCTTTGCGCAATTCCTTCAACCGCACATAAAATTCCATAGTCCACCTCTTGACACACCTAATTAGTGTGTTATAATGATATCACCTAATTAGTTATTTTTTGGAGGGATTTTTATGAATCATTTTTTTAAAAAGAGTCACATCTATCTGAATGCCGAGGCGGAATTCACCCAAAGCGTAGACGCGCTGCGCCGGACGCTGGACCAGCAGCAGCGCAGACTGCTGCTACGCATTGTGGACAGCAGCACCCTCAAGGAGGAATGCGGGGCCCGGTCCGCCTTCCGGCGGGGCTTTCGTCTGGGCTCCAGGCTCATCGCAGACGCCTTCCGCTGACCCTCCGGCGTTGGGCATACAAACAAGCGGCCCTAATGCCCGATGTATTTCTCCATAATGTCCAGAGGAACACGGGTGCCTGCGGCCTCGGCCACCTTGCGGAATCCGTACCGCCTATAAAACCGCTGGGCCACCAGATTGTCCGGCGCGCACCGCAGGCGCAGATACTTCCGGCCCAGAGGCCGGTAGACCGACACCGCCTCTCCGATGAGCTGGACGCCCAGCCCCTGCTTCCGATAGGCCGGCATCATATAGACAAAGGGGATATACCCCACTCCCTTGTCGGCATCCCGGCGGATATCCATCTGCACCAGACCGGCCACCTCGTCCCCCAGCATTACGCAGGAGACCGCCCGGGGGTCGTCCCGCCACTGGAACAGGGCGTCGCGGGCAAAGGCGTCTCCGTCGTAATAGTCCCAGGAGCCATGGATATTGAGCCACGCCTCCCCTCTGCACTGGCGGTACAGGTCGCTTTCGCGCTCCATATCCAGGGGGCGGAACCAGAGGTTGGCGTCGGCCAGCGCGCCGGTGTCCTGCTTCCACCACTTCTGCCGGGCAAAAGTGGAGATCTCCTCTGGCAGGTGGCTGTTGTCGTCGTGAAACACCACCCGGACCGCCTCTCCTTCGAATTCCAGCAGGGACACGGCGGTATTGTCGCTGTGGTCCAGGGCTGCCGACTCCTCAATGGACATGCCCTGAAATACAGCCAGGGCATTCCGAATGGCGGTGCCGTGGCTGACCACGGCCACCGTCTGGCCGGGGTGGTTACGGGCGATCTGCCGGATGGCGGTGGAGATGCGCTCCCGCAGGCGCTGGAAGGTCTCGCCGCCCTCCACACCCCAACGGGCATCCGTGGCGTTGAACCAAGCGAGCTGCTGTGCGTCGGTGCGGTGGACCTCCCCCCAGGGCCTGTCCTCCCAAACGCCCATCGAAACCTCCCGCAGGGCCTTCCGGGTGACCAGGGGCAGGCCCTTGGGTTTGTAGATGGCCCCGGCGGTGGTCCGGGTGCGGAAGAGGTCGCTGGAGTACACCGCGTCCACATGGATGGACTCGAACCGGTGGGCCAGAGCGGCGATCTGCCGGTAGCCCAGGTCGGTAATCAGGCTGTCGTAATGGCCGTGGATGCGGCGGTAGAGGTTCCCCTCGGCTTCCGCGTGGCGGACCAGGTAGATTTGAGTCATGGGTAGAATGGCCTCGCTTTCAAAGGTTTCATTGGGGCGGAGCGCCTCCGCCTGCGCTCACCAGGGCTGCGCAGCGCCGGTGAGCGCGGAGATGTGGGCGAGTCCCTGCCGCTCCGCTAGGGCAAAGAGTTCATCCCGGACCCGCACCGGCGCGTAGACGTCGGCAAAGGAGGCGGTGCCCACGGCCACCGCCGCAGCTCCCGCCAGCATCAGCTCGGCGGCGTCCGTTCCCTTGGAGACGCCGCCCATGCCCAGAATGGGGATCTTCACGGCGTTCGCCGTCTCCCACACCATGCGTACCGCCACAGGCAGCACCGCGGGGCCGGAGAGACCCCCGGTGTTCATCTTTAGAATGGGGCGGCGTGTGTTCACATCGATGCGCATCCCCCGGATGGTATTGATGAGGCTGATGGCATCGGCCCCCGCCTCCTCTACCGCCCGGGCGATCTCCGTGATGTCGGTGACGTTGGGGGAGAGCTTCACCATAACGGGCACGGTGGAGTTTTTTTTCGCGATCTCCGTGACCTCGGCGGCCAGCTCCGGCCGGGTGCCGTAGGCCAGTCCCCCCGCCTTCACATTGGGGCAGGAGATGTTGACCTCGATCATATCCACCCCCGCGGCGGAGAGCTTTTCGCACATGCCGCCGTACTCCTCCGGGGTATTGCCGGAGATATTGGCGATGATCTTTACGTCGTGCTTTCTCAGCTCAGGCAACTCCCCGGCGATGAAGGCGTCCACACCGGGGTTCTGGAGTCCCACGGAGTTGAGGATGCCCATAGGGGTCTCGGCAATACGGGGGGAGGGATTGCCCTCCCGGGGCTGGGGCGTGAGCCCCTTGACACAGATGGCCCCCAGCTCGCTCAGGTCAAAAAACTGTCCGTATTCCCGGCCGAAGCCGAAGGTGCCGGAGGGGACCACGATGGGGTTTTTCAGCTCCACCCCCGCCAGCGTGACCTTGCTGTCAATCATTCCAGTCCACCTCCTCGGCGCGGAATACGGGACCGTCCTTGCACACATGCTTTCTGTGTCCGTCGCTGGTCTTGCAGGCACAGACCAGACATGCTCCCACGCCGCAGCCCATCCTCTCCTCCAGGGAGACCTGGCAGGGTGCGCCGTACCGGGCGCAGACCTCCGCCACCGCCCGGAGCATGGACTTGGGCCCACAGGCAAGCACTGCCGGGACCGCAGGCGCCAGGCCACAGGCACCGCAGGCTGTACAGCCTTCGCACACCCGGCTCTCCAGGAACTCCTCCACCAGTTCGGTGACAAAGCCTCTGCGCCCGGTGGAGCCGTCGTCGCTGATGACGTTCAGGGAGCGGCAGCACTCGGCGAAGTCTTCTGTAAGCATTTTGTGTTCCGCGTCCCGGAACCCCAGGACCGCGTGGACCTCACTTCCCCGACTGGCTGCATATTTGGCGCAGCCCAGTATGGGGGGCGCTCCGATGCCGCCTCCCACCACCAGCAGGCTCCCGGCGGCGACGTCAAAGCCGTGGCCCAGCGGGCCCAGCACATCCAGTCTGTCCCCGGCCTTCCGGCGGGCAAGCCATTCGGTGCCCTCGCCCCGAACCTCAAAGACCACCCGCAGGAGATTTTCCTGCCAGTCGCAGATGGAGATGGGGCGGCGGAGCAGACGGGAGTGACCGCACTTGATATGGACAAATTGGCCGCAGGCGATCTGCCCGGCCATCTCCTCCCCCACGTCCAGCGTAAGGGAGCAGGCAAAATCGTTGAGGCGGACGGCCTCCGCCACCGTGCATTGCGTTTGGACCGGCATGGGGCACCTCCCGTTGGTTATTTTTTCTCTTTCCGGCGCTTCTCCTCGTCCCGCTGGATCCAGCGGGGGTCCCGGTAGAACTCATACCGCCCGCACTGGGGGCACAGGTACAGGTCCGCCCGGGCGGAGAGGAAATTCAGCCGGTCCGGCAGCAGGGCCGGGCGGACATATTCCAGCGCCGCCCCGCAGGCGACGCACTTCTTTTCCTCCGCCATGGCTGATCCCTCCGCCTCTTTTAAAGAATGGTCACATATTGACCGATGGCGTCCCGCATGGCCTCGGCGGCGGCGCGGGCGGCCTCCTGGAAGTCGGCCCCGCCCTTTCCGGTCTTCTGCCAGGCGCACATAATGGACCTAGAGGCGTTGACGACGGCCCCACAGCCCTTCCGGTCGAAGGCGTACTGCACGTCCTCGGCGGTGCCGCCCTGTGCGCCGTATCCGGGGACCAGGAAGAAGGTATGGGGCAGGCGGGCGCGCAGCTCTCTGAGCTCCTCAGGATAGGTGGCCCCGGTAACAGCGCCGGCGAGGCCGTAGCCATAGTCCCCTTCGGTGCCCGTGCCCAGCCTTTCGGCCATATCGCCCAGAAGCTGATAGACCAGCCGATCCCCGGCGGTCAGGTTCTGGAGCTCGCCGGAGCCCGGGTTGGAGGTCTTGGCCAGCAGGAACAGGCACTTGCCGTACTTCCGGCAGGTGTCGACAAAAGGGAGCACCGTGTCGGAGCCCATGTAGCCGTTCAGGGTCACGCAGTCGGCATGGAAGGCGCTGCAGGCGCTCTCTCCCACCTGGGTCTCCCCCAGCCAGCCGTCGGCATACGCCTGGGCCGTGGACCCGATGTCGCCCCGCTTGACGTCCGCGATGACGAAGAGCCCCCTCTCCTGGGCATAGGAAATGGTGCGCTCCATGACCTCCATACCCCGCCAGCCCAGCCGCTCATAGTACGCCGACTGGGGCTTCACAGCGGGGACCACGTCGCTGAGCGCGTCGATCAGCCCTCTGTTGAACTGCCACACCGCCTCGGCGGCGCCAGCCAGCGTCTCGCCATACTGATCGCAGGCCATCTTCAGAATATGGGGCGGAATCTGTTCCGGCTTGGGGTCCAGCCCCGCGACGGTGGGATTTCTTTTCTCGATGATTTTTTTCTGTAATACGTCAAACGACATCCGCGCGTCCTCCCTCATCCCCGTAGACGACTCTGCCGCCTACGATGGTGTATTTCACTCTGCCCTTGAGCTTTCTTCCCTTGAAGGGGGTGTTCCGGCCCTTGGAGGCAAACTGGTCCGGCTCCACGGTCCACTCCTCGTCCGGCGAGAAGATGGTGAAGTCCGCCTCCCCCCCCAGACTCAGCCTGCCCTTTGGGATGCGCAGGATACAGGCCGGGTGGAACGTCATTTTTTTCAGGATATCCGAAAGGTCCATGAACCCGGTGTGGTAAAGGGCGGTCAACGTCACACCCAGCGCGGTCTCCAGGCCCACCATGCCGCTGGGCGCTTCTGCCAGCGGCTTGGCCTTTTCTTCGACCGAGTGGGGCGCGTGGTCGGTGGCGATGACGTCGATGGTACCGTCCCGCAGGCCCTCCAGGATGGCCTCCACGTCCAGCTTTGTGCGCAGAGGGGGGTTGACCCGGGCCAGACTTCCCTGCTCCAGCACCTCATCCTCGGTAAGTGTGAAGTATTGCGGGCAGGTCTCGCAGGTGATAGCCACGCCCTTTTTCTTGAATTGACGGATGATCTCCACGCTTCCCGCAGTGGATACATGACAGATATGGACTGCCGCGCCGGTCTCCTCGGCCAGCATGGCGTCCCGCATGACCATGATCTCCTCCGCGATGGCGGGACGGCCGGGCAGCCCCAGTGCCCGGGAGACCCGGCCCTCGTTCACCGCGTAGTTGCGGACCATGTCGGCGTCCTCACAGTGGGAGAGGATGGTGAGTCCCAGCCGCTTACAGCGGATCATGGCGTCCCGGACCAGATTGGCGTCCTGCACGGGCACGCCGTCGTCGGAGAGGGCCACGCACCCGGCCTCTTGCAGGGCCGCCGCGTCGGTGAGCGACTGCCCCTTCTGTCCCCGGGACACCGCCCCGATGGGCCACACCCGCACGCCGCAGGACTCCCCGGCCCGCCGGAGCACATACTCGATCTGCTCCGGCGTATCCAGCACGGGCCGGGTATTGGGCATACAGGCTACGGAGGTGAATCCTCCCCGGGCCGCCGCCGCCGCTCCGGTGGTGATGTCCTCCTTATATTCAAAGCCCGGCTCCCGCAGGTGGACGTGCATATCCACAAGGCCCGCGCATACGTTGAGGCCCCTGGCGTCGATCACCCGGGCCTCCGGTTCCCTCAAATCGCTTCCGATGACGGCCAGCTTGCCGTCCTCGATGAGAATATCCATCACGCCGCCGATCCCCCCCACGGGGTCCACCAGGCGGCCCTTCCGGATGAGCAGCTTCACTTTGTCGCTCCTTTCCCGCGTTCATTTTTCCTCTTGGTATACATAAAGAAAGGGACCGGTTCCCCGTTCCCTCCGGCTTGACGAATTGCAGGTATATTATATCGTATCGCGCATTTTTTAGCAATGGATTTTTCTCCATTTCCGGACACAATAACGTCATACCGGAGAAAAGGAGGAGAAAAGCAAATGGAACACCATCACACCCTGCGCAATATTGGTATTGGCATGGCCGCCGGCGCCGCCTTGGGCATGGCGGTCCTCGCCCCCAGGCAGAAGACCCTGAAGGCCACCGCCAAGAAGGCTGTCCGCGCCATGGAGGACGTGGCTGAAAACGTGACTCAGACCCTGGGCATGTAATATGGCCGAACGGTTCTCACAGGGGTCGTTCTCTGTCCCCTTGGGATCCGTCCGGTCATAAAAAGGGCCCGCTCCGCACAAAAATGCGGGGCGGGTCCTTTCTCACGTCCGTGGAGACAGCCTGGGCAGAGGGATCTCCGGCATCAGTTCCCCGGAGATGATATCCAGCATCTCCTCGATCTTTTTGACATCCTCCTCGGGGAACCGCGCGCGGATGCGCGCCATCACCGTGCCCAGATAGCTGTAGCTGATGTTGTAGTAGTCAATGTACTTCTGGGTGACCACCAAATGGTACTCCCGCTTGTCCTCCTCCGACTGTTCCTTGCGCACATAGCCTTTCTGGACCAGATTGTTGATCTTATATGCGGCGTTGGGGGGTGAAATCCCCACAAAGCTGGAGAATTCGTTGACCGTAGGCCGCCCCAGCGCCATGATGATTTCCATGCAGAAGGTCTCCACAGTGGTGAGGCTTGCCTCACGCTTCTGAAACCGTCCAAAAACCGCGCGATAAAAATGAAGCTTGAATTTGGTATACACTTCGTTAAATACCTGCTCCAGCATGCTGCTCCCCCCAAAAACGGCGTTCGTCCTATTTTATTTATTATATCTGATCCGCGCCGTTTTGGCAACGGTCATAGGCGCTTGGAGCTCCCGGAGCCATGCCGGCCGTCAGGTGTCACCCGATGGCAAAGGTCAGCTCGCCCTGAGCCGCCACCTTGCCGTCCACCTTGGCCACCGCCTTACCGAACCCCACGCTTCCCCGCCGCTCCACCAGCTCACAGGAGAGCTCCAGCACGTCGCCGGGCACCACCTGCCGTTTGAAGCGTGCATTTTTGATCCCGCCGAAGAACGCGATTTTTCCTCTGTTTTCCGGCAGAGACAGGATCGCCACCGCTCCCACCTGGGCCAGAGCCTCAATGATGAGCACTCCCGGCATGACGTGGTGCTGCGGGAAATGTCCGGCAAAAAAGGGCTCGTTGACGGTAACCGCCTTTCTGCCTTTGGCCCATACGCCGGGCTCGTAGTCGGTGATCCTGTCCACCAGCAGGAAGGGCGGACGATGGGGAATGATCTCCTGGATCTGATTGGCGTTCAGTTCCATCTCTTCATGCCTCCCATTTCTTCAGCAGAATACTGGCGTTATGGCCGCCGAACCCCAGGGAGTTGGACATGGCATAGCGGAGCAGGGCCTTCCGGCCCTCGTTGGGCACAATATCCAGATCGCACTCCGGATCGGGTTCCCGATAGCCGATGGTGGCGGGGGCAAAGTCCTCCTTCAGGCTGAGCGCGGTGAAAATGGCCTCCACCGCTCCGGCTGCCCCCAGCATATGGCCGGTCATGGACTTGGTGGAACTCATCATCAGCCTGCGGGCGTGTGCTCCAAAGGCAGTTTTGACCGCCTGCGTCTCACAGACGTCGTTCATCGGGGTGGAGGTGCCGTGGGCGTTGATATAGTCCACCTGCTCCGGCTCCACGCCCGCATCCGCCAGGGCCATGGTCATGCACCGGGCGGCTCCCGCGCCGCCCGGTGCAGGGGCCGTGATGTGGTGGGCGTCGCAGGTGGCGCCATAGCCCACCACCTCCGCCAGGATGGGCGCCCGCCGCCGCCGGGCGTGTTTCAGCTCCTCCAGCACCAGAATGCCGGCCCCTTCACCCATCACAAAGCCGCTGCGCGCCGCGTCAAAGGGGATGGAAGCCCTGTCCGGCTCCTCCGCCGTGCTCAGGGCGTGCATGGAGGTAAAGCCTCCCATGGCCAGCTCGTTGACAACGGCCTCCGCGCCCCCGCAGAGGACCACATCGGCATAGCCGTCCCGGACCTGTCGGAGGGCGTCGCCCACGGCGTTGGTCCCTCCCGCGCAGGCCGTGGTGGGACATGTCGCCATGCCTGTGATCCCATATTTGATGGCGATCTGAGCCGCGGCCATGTTGCCGATGGCCATGGGAATAAAGAAGGGGGATATCCTGTCATACCCCTTTGCCTCCCCTTTGGCGCACTCATGCTGCATGGTGGTGAGCCCTCCGATGCCGCAGGAGACGATGAGCCCACACCGATAGGGGTCCTCGGCGGAGAACTCCAGCCCGCTCTGCGCCACCGCCTCTCCGGCGGCGGCCAAGGCGAACTGGGCAAAGCGGTCCATCTTCCGCGCCTCCCGCTTTTCCATATAGTCGGCGGGCTCAAACCCCTTTACCTCGCCCGCCAGCTTGGCCTTCATACCGGAGGTATCGTACAGGGTGATGGGTGCGATGCCGCAGGTCCCCGCCCGTACTGCCAGCCAGTTCTCCTCCACGGTAAGCCCCAGGGGCGTGACCGCTCCCATACCGGTAATGACTACCCTTCTCTTCTCCATGGTCTCCTCCTTATTTATACGGCCATGCCGCCGTCCACACAGAGGACCTGTCCCGTCACATATCCGGCCCCGTCCCCTGCGAAAAAGGCCACCGCCTTCGCCACGTCCTCCCCCTGGCCCAATCTCCCCATGGGGATAGAGGCCAGCATGGACTCCCGCGCCTTTTCGGGGAGCGCCGCTGTCATATCGGTATCGATAAAACCGGGGGCCACCGCGTTTACCGTGACGTTCCGTCCGGCCAGCTCTTTGGCCATGGACTTGGTAAGGCCGATGAGCCCCGCCTTGCTGGCGGCGTAGTTGGCCTGTCCCGCGTTGCCCCGCAGGCCCACAATACTGGAGAGATTCACCACACGGCCGTATTTCTGTTTCATCATGGGCCGGTAAGCCGCCCGCATGCAGTGAAACGCCCCCTTTAGGTTAGCGTCCAGCACCGCATCCCAATCGGCGTCCTTCAGCATGGGCATCAGGCCGTCCCGGGTAATCCCGGCGTTGTTGACCAGGATATCCAGCCGCCCAAACCGGGACAGCACCTCTTTGACCATGGCGTCACAGGCCGCGGCATCCGCCACGTCGGCCTGTACGGAAAAGGCATCCACTCCCATCGCTTTGCAGGACTCCACAGTCTCCTCCGCTGCCGCCGCGTTTCCCGCATAATTCACGGCCACACATGCGCCGCGCCGGGCCAGCTCCAGGCAGACCGCCCTTCCAATGCCGCGGCTGCCGCCGGTGACCAGCGCCGCTTTCCCTTTCAGCTCCATGGGTCACGCTCCTTTCAGGACGGAGACGACATGTTCCAGGTCCTCTGCCGTCTCTACCGCATAGGTCTTGATTCCCTTGGCTGTCTTTTTTACAAAGCCGGAGAGCGCCTTACCGGGCCCGATCTCCACCACGGTGTCCACCCCCTGGGCCTCCAGGAAGCGAATGCTGTCCTCCATGTGGACGCTGTTCTGCACCTGCCGCACCAGAAGGCCTGGGATGGTATCTCCCTCCCGCATGGGACCTCCCAGGCAGTTAAAGAGCGTGGGCACCTCCATGGGCCCGAACTCCACTCCCTTCAGCCGCTCCTCCAGGGCCCTGCCCGCCGGCGCCATCAGCGAGGTGTGGAAGGGTCCGCTCACTTTGAGGGGGATCACACGTCTGGCACCCGCCTCCAGTGCCAGACGTCCCGCCTCTTCCACAGCTAGGGCGTCTCCCCCGATGACGATCTGTCCGGGGCAGTTGAGGTTGGCGATCTCGGCCACCCCTAGATGGGAGGCCGCGTCACAGCAGGCCTGGAGCTCCTCCCTGCCCAGCATAAAAATGGCCGCCATGGCACTGGGGCGCCCCTGGACCGCTTCCGCCATGGCCTTTCCCCGGAACGCCACCAGCTCGATAGCTGTGGCCGGGTCCAGCACTCCAGAGGCGTGCAGGGCAGAGTACTCGCCCAGGCTGAGCCCTGCGGTCACGGAAGGCCGGACGCCCTTCTCCTGTAATACCTCCGTCACGCCGGTGGCAAAGGCCACCATACAGGGCTGGGTGTACTGGGTTTGATTCAGAGTCTCGTCCGGGCCCTCAAAACAGACCTTTTCCAGATCGAAATCCACTTTGGCGCTTTCAAATACAGAGCGAAAGGCGGGATAGGTCTCATAGAGATCCCGCCCCATCCCCGGGTGCTGGGTGCCCTGTCCCGCATACAGAAAAGCCACTTTCATGAGAAAACCTCCTGTTCCAATTCCCGCAGGTGGGCGCCGCAGCCGCCACACAGCTCCTCCAGGATGACCCGCAAAGGGCGGATCTCCCGAAGCATGCCGGACACCTGTCCCGCCATCAGGCTGCCGTTTTTCACATCTCCATCGAAGACGGCCCGGCGCAGGCTGCCCAAGGTAAACTGCTCCAACTCCATCTTGTCCGCGCCCTCCCGTTCCCTGGCCACATAGGCTCGGGCCATGGCGTTTTTCAAAATGCGCACCGGCGTACCGCCGATGCGGCCCGTCACCACCGTACCACTGTCCTTCGCCTTCAGCACGGCCTCTTTATAATTGGGGTGGATGGGGCATTCCTCACTCACCAGAAGGCAGGTGCCCACCTGGGCGCCGCAGGCTCCCAGAGCATAGGCCGCCAGGAGCTGACGGGCGTCCGCGATGCCTCCGGCGGCCACCACCGGGATGCCCACCGCGTCGCAAACCTGCGGGACCAGAGCCATGGTGGTGAGCTCCCCCACATGTCCGCCGGACTCGGTGCCCTCGGCGATGACCCCGTCCGCGCCGGCGCGCTCCACCAGCCGGGCCAGCGCCACCGCAGCCACCACCGGAAATACCTTGGCGCCGGACTCCTTCCAGCGCGGGATGAAGCGTGCCGGATTCCCCGCGCCGGTGGTGATCACCGCCACCCGCTCCTCCGCTGCGATATCCGCCATCTCCTCCGCCTGTGGGTGCATCAGCATGATATTCACGCCAAAGGGACGGTCCGTCAGGGTCCTGCACCTGCGTATGCTCTCCCGAAAGCCCGCTGCATCCATGCCGCCTCCGCCGATGAGTCCCAGGGCGCCGGCGTTGGAGACGGCGGCGGCAAATTCGGCGGTGGCAATATTGGCCATACCGCCCTGAACAATGGGGAATTCCGTACCCAGCAGCTCATTGAGTCTCGTCATCGTCTTTTCTCCTTACTTACCATTCCAGCAGCGCGCCGCCCCAGGTAAGGCCCGCGCCAAATCCGATGCACATGACCTTCTGGCCCCGCAGCAGCAGGCCGGACTCCGCCATCTCATCCAGGGCAATGGGAATACTGGCCGCCGAGGTATTTCCATAGCGCTCCATATTCTGATAAAAACGGCCCTCCGGGAGGCACAGCTTTTTTGCCACATGATCGATGATCCGGCGGTTGGCCTGGTGAGGCACGAACCAGTCGATGTCCTCCAGTTCCAGTCCTGTCCGCCCCAACAGCTCTTCGATACAGCGGGGGATGGCCTCCACCGCAAAGCGGAACACCTTCTGCCCGTCCATCTTGATGTAGGGGCGCGCTTCCTGTCCGGGACCCGGCACGAGGATGGCCTCTTCCTCTCCCCTGGCGCCCAAGGTACTGGCCCAAACCGCCTGTTCCTCCAGCGTGAGCACCGCCGCGCCGGCTCCGTCCCCGAAGAGGACGCAGGTGCTCCGATCCGCAAAGTCGGTGATTCGGCTGAGCACCTCCGCACCGATCAGCAGTGCATAGCGCCTCGGGCTCTGCAGCAGCAGCCCCCGGATCACCTGGAGCCCATAGAGAAACCCGGTACACCCCGCATTCAGGTCAAAACAGGGGATGTCTTCCGGGAGCCCCAGCCGCCGCTGGAGCAGGCAGGCCTCACTGGGGGCCAGATAATCCGGTGTGATCGTGCATACCACACAAGCTCCCAGCTCTTCCGGACGGATACCTGCCCGCTCCATCGCCTGTTGGGCCGCACCGGCCGAAAGGTCCGCTGCCGTCTCCTCTCCGCAAAATCGCCGGGTCCGGATGCCTGTCCGTGAAAAAATCCACTCATCGTTGGTCTCCACCAGCTCGCTCATGTCCTTGTTGGTCACACTCCGCCAGGGCAGACAGCGACCGGTGGATATCATCTTCAATCCTCTCATGGGGCCTCCCTACGGGACCGGGGCGCGCCCATCCCGCGAAATTTTTCGTACCTTTTCTGTGCAAAATCCCCCTCCCGCAGGACTTGCTCCAGTCCCAGCGAAAGGGCCCGGTCCACTGCCGCAAAGGCGGCCTCCGGGCAGGCATGAGCCCCTTCAGGCGGTTCAGGAATGACCTCGTCCACCACGCCTAGGGTCTTGAGGTCCCGTGCGGTCAGCTTCATGGCCTCCGCCGCCTCGCTGCTGCGGGCGGCATCCTTCCAGAGGATGGCCGCAAACCCCTCCGGCGAGAGAACGGAGTAAACCGCGTTTTCCAGCATGAGGACCCGGTTGGCCACCGCCAACGCCAGGGCTCCTCCGCTTCCCCCTTCTCCGGTCACCACGGTGAGCACAGGCACCCGGAGCCCGCTCATCAGGGCCAGTGTGGAGGCGATGGCCTCTCCCTGGCCCCGGGCCTCCGCCTCCGGGCCGGGGTAAGCGCCCGGCGTATCCACAAAGGTGATGACCGGGCGGCCGAACTTTTCCGCCTGACGCATCAGGCGTTGGGCCTTCCGATATCCCTCGGGGCCCGGCATCCCGAAATTCACCTTCAGATTTTCAGCCCGGTCTCTCCCTTTCCGATGTCCCAGGACCGTGACCGGGAGTCCCCGATAGCGGGCGATGCCTCCCAGAATGCTGGGGTCCTCCCGGCACCGGCGGTCCCCCTTCTGCTCAAAAAAGTCGGTAAACAGGGCTGCGATATAGTCCGCCGTCCCCGGCCTGCCGGCATGACGGGCTAGAGCTACCCGCTGAGCCGCGGTGTAGTCAGCCACTTCCCCTCCCCCCTCTCTGGTGGAGCCGCAGAAGCTGCGAGATCACCTGGCGCATCCGGTCCCTGGAGACGATTTGATCCACAAATCCCTGTTCCTCCAGATATTCGGCGCACTGAAACCCGTCCGGCAGTCTCTGTCCGATGGTCTGCTCGATCACCCTGGGACCGGCAAATCCGATCAGTGCCCCCGGCTCCGCCAGCGTCACGTCACCCAGGGAAGCAAACGACGCAGTCACGCCTCCGGTGGTGGGGTGGGTAAGCACAGAGAGGTAAAAGCCTCCGTGGGAGGAAAATCTGCCTAGGGCGGCGCTGGTCTTAGCCATCTGCATCAGGGATAGGATTCCCTCCTGCATCCGAGCTCCGCCGCTGGCGGAGAAGATCACCAGCGGCAGCCCCATCCGGTCGGCATACTCCACCGCCCGCGTCACCTTTTCCCCCACAGCGGCTCCCATACTGCCCATGAGGAATCGGCTGTCCAGCACGCAGAAAATCGCGCTGCTGCCGTCCACCTTTCCCCGCGCCGCCACTGCGCCCTCGGTAAGGCCGGTGGCCTTCCGCGCTGCACGGAGCTTTTCCTCATACCCGGGAAATCCGAGCGTGTTGGGCGCCGCCAGCCGCTCCTCCAGCTCGCAGAAGCTCTTGGAGTCCAAAAGCATGCTCAGGCGCAGGTAGGCGCCGATCGGGTGGTGATAGCCGCACTGGGGACAGACATACAACGTCCGCGCCAGCTCCCGCTTCGATACCCCAGCGCCGCAGTGGGGGCACTTGCTGAAAGCCGCCTTTGCCACATGCCGGCGGGGAACGTCGGTCTCCACCCCCTCACGGCGCGCCTTGAGCTGAATCATATGCGCCCGGCGCCGGCTGAAGGAATCGCTCATCTCTCTCCCTCGCCCTCCCACTGTAGCAGCGCCTCCAGATGCCGCTCCAAAAAGCTTGTGTCGTACTTGCCCTTGACAAAATCAGGATGATACAAAATAAGATGGCAGAGATCGGCGGTGGTGGGATAGCCCTCAATGACCACTTCCTCCAGCGCCCGCCGCATCCTGCGGATCGCCTCCAAGCGGGTGTGGGCGTGTACCACCACCTTTGCCGCCAGTGAGTCATACTGGGGCGGCATGACACACCCGCAGTACAGCGCCGTGTCCACCCGCACACCGGGTCCGCCGGGCAGGTGAAGGAACCGCGTGGTCCCCGGTCCGGGCCGGAATCCGGCCCCCGGATCCTCGGCGTTGATCCGGCATTCCAGCGCATGGCCGTTCTGCCGCACCTCGCTCTGGGTCATTCCCAACGGCAGCCCAGCCGCGATGCGGATCTGTTCCCGCACCAAGTCTACCCCCGTGATCATCTCGGTCACGGGATGCTCCACCTGGATCCGGGTGTTCATCTCGATAAAATAGAACGCACCCGAGCCATCCAGCACAAACTCCACGGTCCCGGCACTCTGATAACGGGCGCACTGCGCCGCCCGGACAGCGGCCGCCCCCATCGCCTGGCGCAGGTCCGCATCCAGTCCTCTGGACGGGGATTCCTCCACCAGCTTCTGGTTTTTTCTCTGGATGGAGCAGTCCCGCTCCCCCAGATGGACCACGTTTCCATGGCTGTCCGCCAGGACCTGAAATTCAATGTGGCGCGGATGCAGGATCAGCTTTTCCACGTAGAGCTCCCCATCACCGAAACAGGCCACCGCCTCGGCCTGCGCGGCAGCATAGAGCCCGGGCAGCTCTTCCGGCGCATCTACCCGGCGCATCCCCCGACCGCCGCCGCCGGAGGAGGCCTTAACCAGGACGGGATAGCCGACCGCCCTGGCCACTGCGGCCGCCTGCTCCAGGCTCCGCACGGGGCCGTCGGACCCCGGCACCACAGGGACGCGGTTCTCCCGCATAAGCATGCGGGCGGCCGCCTTGTTGCCCATGGTCCGGATCACGTCCCCGCCAGGGCCGATAAACTTGAGGCCGCATTCTGCACACAGGTCTGCCAGCTCCGCGTTCTCTGAGAGGAACCCATAGCCGGGATGGATGGCGTCACATCCGGTCTCCACCGCCACCGTGAGGATGGCCGGCAGGTTGAGGTAGCTGTCCGCCGCGCGGGCCGGGCCAATGCACACCGCCCGGGTGGCCAGCTTTACATGGAGTGCCTCCGCATCGGCCGTGGAGTAGACGGCCACGGTCTCGATCTCCATCTCCCGGCAGGTACGGATGATGCGGACGGCGATCTCTCCCCGGTTGGCGATCAGGATCCGATGGAACATAGGCTCACTGCTCCTTGATCCGGAAAAGCGGCGTGTCGAAACCAACCAATTCTCCGTCCTTTACCAGCACCTCCAGAATGGTGCCGTCCGCCGGCGCCAGGACCTCGGACATCATTTTCATGGCTTCCAGAACACAAAGGGTCTGCCCCTTTGACACCCTGTCCCCGGCAGAGACAAAGGGCGCGGTGCCGGGTGCCGGGGAGGCATAAAAGGTCCCGACCTGAGATGCCTTCAGCAGCGTTGCTCCGTCCTCACCAGCCGGCCTTTCTCCGCTCCCGGCCTTTTCTTCCGCCGCGGGCACAGGCCCGGTCACAACCCCTACGGCCTTGGCCGCACCTTTTCTCAGCCGCAGCTTCCACCCGTCCGCCTCCAGCTCCAGCCGATCCGCCGCAGAGCCATCAAAGCGGTCCAGCAGCACTAAAACGTCTGCAAGTTCCATGGCTCAGCCCTGGTGGGCTTCCAGATAGCGGACAATATCGCCCACTGTTTTCATATTTTGAAGCTCCTCGTCCGCCACAGAGTATCCCAGGGCCTCCTCCAACGCCATGTTCAGCTCCACGGCATCCAGAGAGTCTGCCTCCAGATCCTCCACCAGCCTGGCCTCCATCGTGATATCTTCAGGCTCACAGCTCAAAGAATCCAGGATCACAGCTTTTATTTGTTCAAACATTGTCATGCGCTCCTTTCGCAATACGCGGGTTAGTTTTTATTATTTTAATTAAATATATTTAACTAAAATAATTTAATCGATATTTTACCAGAATCCTAGAAAATGTCAACCGTTAACTTGCACAATCTTGTTTGATGTTCAAATTTCTATGCCGCCGCATTTCCCCTCCGAAAAATAAATTTTTCTGTTGACAAGCTCATCGCCCGATGGTAAAATAATACACGTTCTGTGCAGGACATCTTGTTCTGGAGCAGGGTCAGCTTTTTGGGGGTATAGCTCAGCTGGGAGAGCGCTTGAATGGCATTCAAGAGGTCAGCGGTTCGATCCCGCTTATCTCCACCAAAAAGCACTGAAATCGTGAGATTTTGGTCCTTTTTCTTTGTTTTTTATATGGTTTTAATTAGGGGTATGGCCCGCCTCCCTGTTATACAGGCGGCCGAGCCATACCCCTAAAAAATATAGAATGCTATAATTGTGATATTTCATCTTCGGCTATATCACCGAACAGGATACGCAGATAATCGCGACGGCCATACAGTACTCGATCAATGAAAACGTCTTTGCCAGTCACTCGGTAAAAGATCATATAGCTGCCGCTGATAAGATAGCGGTAATCGCTGTTGACATCAGCGATAGCGGAAAGCGGCGCACCGATCAGCGCGTGCTCTTGCAGCATACGGATGGTCTTAGTGATCTTTGTAACCGTGGAAAGCGCAGCCTGTGGATTTTCCAGATCCTCTGCGATATATGCCTTGATTTCAGAAAGATCGTCCTGCGCCTCGGGAGACAAATACAAATTATTCATGCGCGATCCCGAGATGTTCCTCTACGGCCTCCAAAGTCAACCACCCCTTTTCCTCGCCGGACTTACGGCCCTTGGCAAGTTCATTCATCAGCTTGAGGGTTGCCTGTGTCTTTTCATAGTCGTGCATATCCACAATGGCGTATCTGCCGCGCCCGTTCTTTGTCAGAAAGACAGGAGCACCTACGGCCACATCGTGCAGTACCTCGGTATAATTGCGGAGGTCAGAGATGGGTTTAATGTTTGGCATAGCTATCAGCTCCTTTCGCGAATAGTATATCCTAAATTGCTGTAAAATTCAACTGCAAATTTGCAGCAGCAGTGTGAACGCCCAGGAGATGTTTTTTGAACGGGCGAAGATTGGGCAGAATGAGAGAGACGATCTCTTCCTTTTCCAGGCGGCGGAACCCTACCTAATCATTTGTGATTGGGGGCAGCGGCCCTCGCGCTATATTGGCGAGGTTATCCGGTAATGGATAGTTTCTCAGATGTCTTAATCCTGCGGGAGCGATTTCCCCGGAGTGATTTATAAGGAACATAATTTCATCTTCTCCAATCGTATCATGGGGGCCGATGTATGGTAACGTGGAAAATGTAATATAAAGGTTTGCGCCATCCTCTCTCACTTCTTTTACAGATGCGAAATAATAAGCGATGGTAGGACTAATGGTATAGTAGGGCGCATAGAACTCGTCGCTCTGCTCCTGTATTCTATCCATGAACAGATAGACCAGCGCTTTATCGCTCGTTGCCTGATTTTCAAAAACCGTTGAGACAGCCTTTGCGGTATCTTCGGGACATATATATTTGGAAACGGCCATGATCGCTGGAATAATCAAAAGTACAACAATCGTGGCCAAAATCATTTTGGAACGCTTAAAGCAAATTATCATGCAGACCCTCTCCCCATCAAAGAATATGAGGGGGAGAGAAAGAATATTTGCTTGGTATGCGGGCTTGCCACGGCTATAATGAGTTTCAAGAAAAGAGCCGATAGGTTTTCGGGTTTTGGTGGGGTGTCCCGCGTATTGAAGCGCTCTTTTGACCTGGTTTTAGAGGGGTATGTACACGCTTGTATCAGGAGAGCGCTTGAATGGCATTCAAGAGGTCAGCGGTTCGATCCCGCTTATCTCCA
>ERZ857503.282-NODE-282-length-45142-cov-12.455785_pt1 | contig 45142 bp, 60 predicted proteins | sample MGYA00519766_ERZ857503 | MGnify/ENA primary metagenome ERZ857503 (study PRJEB31778, sample SAMEA3449345) | human gut metagenome | biome: human gut; feature: human-associated habitat; material: faeces | place: United Kingdom | collected 2010/2012 ...
TCCAACCGGGGGGTAGTTGGATTTTCCAACCGGGGGGTAGTTGGATTTTCCAACCACTCCAAAGCAACCCAATAATTAGACGTATATTCACAATAACGCACCTTATTTTTTTCGTACTCAAACTTATTGATATATTGTTTATCAACTAATTGTTTGAGTAACTTAATAACCGTGCTTTTATCTAATCCCGTCCATTCGATAAGATACCGCAATGAACCCTTAAAACGGCTTTCGCCGTCTTGACTAAAACCATGTATCAAAGCAAAAACCAATAATTCGTTACCTTTCAATTTAAGCTTCGTAATCATTGGGGCTAATATGGTTATAAAATTGCTATCCCTTATTGTCATTTTCAACAAATTTAATGTTATTACCGTCTTTTCGTTCGTGTGCATTACACGGGAACCGTTTACATGAACCGGGGAATTTATGAAAATAACAACTTTCACAACCTTGCCAACCCGTCCTTTTAATGGCTTTTATCTCTGTATGATTAACAATAATTGTATCGTTAATCTCTATTTCAAATTTTCGTCCCATTATTTGCCGCCCTCCAATTCTTTAACGGGTTCCCACGCCTTGCGTACTTTCAAAACATTGTCGGCACTCTCATTGGGAACCAACGACACGACGGGAAAACGGGAACGGTCGCCCGGCTTTTGGGTCGTGGCAAATTGTACATTCAAATCAAAGATAATGCCTTTGCAAAATCCACGTTCCAATAACATACCGTCGAACGTTTCCCGGATTTGCGGAATTGTGGACGCCGTACCCTTTGTTGCGAATTGCCAAACCCCGGCAACCCCACGAACCAAAGGGACAATAAAGTTTAGCGTTAATGTAACCTCCCAACCGTCGCAATCGGGTTGGCGGCTCTTTTTGTTCGGGTAACGCTTCGTTATTGACTGCATTAAATTTGAGTATTTTTCCGTTGTCAACGTTTCGTATTTTTTTCCGTCCCATACTTGGAACGTGTCGCCATCGCCCGCCGCAATCAATCGCCCGTCGTCGTCCCGGTATTCGTAACGCTCGTTACATACTTTTGCCGGGTCGTCGTCCGGGAAAACAATTTGTATTGTTTGCGGCTTTTCGCCGTATGCCTGTGTAAATAACCCGGCATACTTTCCCGTTGGTATAAAGTAATCAACACTTTGCGGATAACCGTTTGCGTTTTTCATACCGATTTTTATTTGACCGACACGGGGCAATATCAAACGGGATTGTTGCGCCTCCGGTCGCTTTATTCTGCCTTTCATAACTCTTTATAAAATATTACTGCAATAAACCATTCTTGTGCAAAATAATTTTGTTCAACTGCTTTTATATCCATTTGGATAACCTCAATATCCGTTCTATTAACGAATTGTTCCAATTCGGACGAACTCGTAATTATTTTAATCTTTTTCATATCTCAAATTTCGGGGTCGTCGTTCAACATCTTTTTCCTACTCTCATTTTTGGGCTTTTTAGGCTCGTTTGCGGGCTTTACTTTCTTTTCCGTGGTATTACCTCGCTTTGCGGTCGTTTTGCCCGTGGCGGCTTTCTTTTCCGCCTCCTTTGCCTTTTTGGGCGCACGTTTAACAATGGTTGTTTTCTTTGGCTCCTTTTCCGGTTCCGGTGCATCCGCCTTGACTTTCTCGGCGGCGTCCGTGTTTTCGTCCGGGGTCGCCTCCTTTGGGGCTTTCGTTTTAATCAATTCCGCCAACGATAAGGATATTACGTTTTGCGTCAAATCGGGTGCATTATCCAATAAAACCATACCATTAACCGACGTAAACGTATTATCTTTCTTTTCGTCCTCAATGGCTGCAATTTCTAACAGATACGGGATTTTCCGTATATTGGGGCTATCCGTTTGTTCTTTCAGATTGTACGACGGACGTTTGCGCCAATCTTTCGGGCTGAAATTGAAAATACGGGTAACGGGGAATTGCTCAAAATTGACGTTCCACATATCCCGGTACATCCCTAATTGTATCTCGCTTTCCTCGTAAAATCCTTTGCGTCCGCTCTTAAAATCGACGATTGCGTTAATACGTTCGTCGCCGCCTATCTTTGCCAACATGGTACACGGGCAATCAATCATTCCGGCATACTTATAATATGGATGCACTAACGCAATTTCAACCGCCAACGGGCGAACGTCGTAATCTAATACGAATTGAGCAAACGCCAATACGTCCTTTTTCAAATCGTCGGCGTAATAAATAAAGTCGTCCGGCAATCGGTAAACCTCTATATATTCCTTTAGTTTGCCTTTTAACCCGTCCAAATCATAAGCCCGGTTAATTAATAATTCCTCAAATGCGGCGTGCATAAACGTACCATACGCCGCCCGTTCGCCTTTGTATCGTTCCGCTTCCTCAATGCCTTTGTTGGCAATCCATTGTATTAAGTGCGGGGCTTTGGGTAACGTTTGGGACAATATCGTTGTAACCGACGGGAAAAACTCCGGGTTCCCGTTGTCGTCATATCGGTAATAATAGCGGTGTCCCTTACTATTTAATTGCCAAACCTTATACGGGGGTTCAATCAACGTTTTTTCATCAAAAAACATTGCCGTCATTTCCTCAACCGTCATGCCCGGCAATATCTCAAATATTCCGGTTGGTTGCTCAACCTCGACCGCTTCAAACGGGGGGATTATTTGCTGTTGTTCCTCGGTAATTTCCGGGAATTGGTCGGCGGGAACGGCTCCCAAATTTTCGACTGTCTTTTGTACCGGGTTTTCCGGTTTCTTTTTGTTCGCTCTCATTTTCTACTCTTTTTTAATTCTGAAAATCCACATAATACCATTACGGCACACATACCCGCAAACATCAATTGCCACGGGTTCCACAATGCGCCAATCAGACAAACAACGCCCAACGTTCCAAACGTCGAAATAATCGCTTTCGCTTGGAACCTATCGGAAAACATAACGTCCGCCATGCGTTCAAACCATTGTAACCCGTTATTCTTCATATCCAAACAAATAATTAGGGGTGCAATTACACATTTCGCAAATGATAACAACCCATTCCGGGCGTATCTGTTTGGTCGTACCGTTACATAAGTTAGTCATATTAACTTGTTGTGCGCTTTCGGTGCGTCCCTCCCATAACCGGGCGGCAACCTCTTTTTTATAAACTTTAATTCCGGCGGTTTGCGCCCGTGCGATTGCCTCGTTTACTCTTAATTTCGTCATTTCTGCCATTTCTTTAGTCTTTTATTGTTAATAACTCGGTTCGTTGCTCTCTTTGTGTCCGCAATGCGTACACGTCATTTCCTCCCAAATTGCGGTATATTCCGGCGGGGTCAAATATCCGTCGCCTCCGGTCTGTTTATATTCCCCGTCGGTAACTTCCATTTCGCCGCCGCACTCCGGGCAATCGTCGTTACCCATTAAATCCAAATCCGGTACAATGAAATATACCCGTTTCAGATATACGCCCAACGCCTCGGAAATTGCCGCATAACAATTGGCGGTTTGTTCCTCGGTTATGTCCTCGTTTATTGCATCGAAAACGGAAACGCCCCAATTTTCCGGGGTGTCCTCAATAACTTTGTTTTTGAGTAATTCCGAAATGATAATTTCGGCAACTTGGTTGGCTGTTTTCCCGCTATCGGTCGCCAATCTCTTTAATAAATCGCTCTCTTTTATTCTCATATCTTTGCCGGGTACTCCCCCGGTGGGTTTTTGTTTCTGCAAAAGTACAAATAAAATCTATATTACCAAAAACAAAACCTTTGAAAGTTTTATTTGTTCACGTTGGACGCTTGTAATACAGATAAAAAGCACTAATTTTGTTGCACCGCATAACCTCAAACATCGCTCTCGGTTACTGCGTACCGCCCCCGGTTGTCCTTACGGATTGCCGGGGGTATTTTTTATATATCTAAATATGTGTGCAATAATATCAACCGTCCAACCCTCTCCCAACATGGTGCGGCGTGCGCTATCTGAAATACCAGCCGTATAATCTATTGGGACTGTTTGCAACAATTCATATTCATTTGGCGTCAAATATCGGTATTCAATTTCTGTTATTTTTATGAACCTTTGTTTTGTTCGTACTGCAACATTATCCTTTGTTACCGTTGTTAAACAATTAGTTTTATTATCTTTTCGATTTTCAATGTATTGTTCAATTGGTACATTTTTGTTATAATCGCAACGCCTATTATTCAAAACACGACGTCCACGCATACAACCACAAAACCAACCGGGGGCAATATCTTGAAACGAAATATTTTTATCTTTTGGTTGCTCAACTCCTTTTATGTTAGTCCAATAAAGTCTTTTTCTGTCTTGTGCTGAAACCAAACGGGAATTTATCAATATTGGATTAACTCCCAAATGCTCGGTTATTATATCCGAAAACTCTGTTTTCATTTTTACATTTTCCAATAAAAACCATGTTGGTTGTACTTCTTTTAATATTCGTATAAAATCAAAATACAATTTACTCCTTTCATCATTAAAGTTCAATTCTTTACCCGCCTTGCTAAAACCTTGACACGGGGAACCGGCAATTAATAAATCAATTTTTCCAATTTCAAATATTCCGTTTTCAGTTGACAAAATTCCGTTTTTATAACTCACTTTTTGCACATCGCCGATTTGTATTGTATTTGGGAAGTTGCGTTGTGTTATACTGATTGATTGTTTGTTTATTTCAGATGCAAAATAATTACAATAATCAATATTAGCACGTTGTAACGCAATTTGTCCGCAACTCATACCATCAAATAAACTTAATACATTCATATCTTTATTTTTTATCTGTTATTACTTTGCAATATTTATAATATTGGTCGTGTCGGCTCTCAACTCGGCACATCAACCCAATATCGTTGCCATCTAACAATAGGTTCAACACATCGCCGGGATTGTGCCGGGTATAAAGCAAAAATAACCCGCCGTTTGCATTTTGGATTATCTTATACATATCTTGACTTAATCGGTAACGTTTCGTTTTGTTCATCGCTCTAAATGGTTATGCCGGGGGATTGCGCCCCCGGCTTGGTTATTACTGCAAATACGCAATTGCGTTTAATCTCTCTTTTTCCTTTGTCGCATATTCAACGTTTCGGGCAATCCATTGTTCGACGGGGTTTTCGGCTATCCATTTACTCCGATAATCCGGCGTAAAGTATGCAATTTGTTTTTTATACGCTTTTTCCGGGTTTGCCAATATTTCCGTCGTATGGCTCAACCGTTTGCCGTGGTCGCCTTTGCCGATTAAATCCAAACGACCGAAATAAAACGACCCGTCGGCGGTACACGCCACATATTCACGGGCGGACGTTCTTTTTGAAACAATCGCTTTACTATCAACGTCAATAACTTGGTACTCGTATTTCTTTCCCTTTACTTTCTTAACTAAAATGTACTTTGCCATGATTGAAAATTTATATTGTTCTGGGGAAAACGCCCCGTCGTTGTTTACTGATAATAGAAAGTGATTTTAACGCCTCGGCGCAATTTGCAAACCTCTTTGTCTCCGTAACAATTGAAAGCACGTTTTAATAAGCGATTGACTAACTTAATGTCGCCGACAATCTTTATTAAACCGGACACGCCAACCAATACATTAACCTTTTTGCCGTTTACAATTCCGTTTACCTTGATTTTGAAATTGCGGTTAATCTCTTTTGTTGTGTAATCTAATCCGTTATAAATGCTTTGAGTATTCATTGTTTCGCTCTCTATTTTCCGGGAAAACGCCCGGTCGTTCTTGTTTGATGATGCAAATATACAACCTTTATTTTAATTACCAAAGGTTTTATCTTTTATTTTTGGCTTAAACTGCAAAAAGTTTTGTTTTTGGTTCCAAAGAAGTTATTTTCTTGGAATTTTCGATTTAAGCGGCTTTTGCAATCGGGACGGGTAAATTATCCACTTTTAAATAAAATGCCCGGAAACGGGCTAAAAATGGCTCAATAGAAAAAGGGGTTGCAACGCCTTGTTACAACCCCCTTGTTATGTCTATTGTATATATTCCCAATTATAACCCTTATGTTTTTTCATACGCCCTTTACAACATCGAATTATCAATGTATCGTTAAACCCATCTTTTTTGGCTAAATGGATAGATTGATATGTTTTGAGGCAAATTCCGTTTTTCATCATCTTAACGGGTTTTGAATTTGGATGCAATACGCCCTCTTTACCTTGCATATTTTTTGCGTTATTTTCGCTCAATCGCTTTTTCGTAATAGGATTATTATTATTTTCCAAATATGTAACCCAACGCAAATTATCTGCATGGTTATTGGTTCGGTCGCCGTCGATATGGTCAACACATGGTTTGTTGTCCGGGTTCGGAATGAAAGCCGCCGCAACTAATCTATGTAATCGAAACGTTTTGCGCATCCCATTACATAAAGCAACGGTTTTATATCTATTCCCGGAACCACATATTTTCAAAACTAATTGTTTCTTAACGGATTTTACACGCCCGTGATTACTCACTTTATACAACCCAATATATCCGGGTACATCTTTCCAAATTTCCATTATACAACCATTTAAGTAAGCAACCAAAAAAGGGAAACGGGGAAAAGTGGTTGCATCTTTTTTCATCCGGTAGCTACTCCGAACTATCCCCGTTTGCCGCAAATATAGTTATTTTTCTATTGTTATAACCTCAAACCCGGTAATTTTTGTATGTGGATTTTTTGAAACAATATCAAATTCACGGTTTTTTATCCGTTTTGTTTTCCATAGGAAATTAAGAAAACGTTTATATTGTACGCTTTCTGTTATTAAAAGGCTATCCCGTGTTATAATTTTGCCCGAAAACGTATTATTTATAATACATCCGTCAAAATCAACCCATTTGTCGGAATACTCAATACAACGTAATACGGTCGTAACCGTGTCGCCGGGCAAATATACAATACTATCCCGGACGTTCGCCCGCAATTCGTTAATCGTTTCCATTTGCGCCGTCGTAACCCTTTGTAAATCCCGGTTTTTTGTCTGCAACGATTTGATTAACGCCGCATCATCCGCCCGGTACTTTTTATATTCGGATAATTTCAACTCCAAATTCCCAACCTTTGCGGCGTTCAAACTATCCTTTGTTTGATAGGTTCGGACGTCCTGCAACAACGTTTCGGTATTGCTCCGGTATTTATCCCGTTCGGCGGTCAAACTCTTAATACGGCTTTGTTGTACCCAAAAGGCGACGGCAACCGCCATAATGATTGCCGCCAATATTAGATATTTTTTCATGTGTTTGCCGTGTATATGATTAACGAACTATTGGGCGTTTTGCTCAATGTTAAAACATAATGTCCGCCCGCCATTTCAACCGTACTATTTATTTCGTCCTCGTTAATCTCCAATTGTGCAAAGGAAATTACGACGCCCGAAATATATACTTTTGGTATGTTGTGCAACGGGTCGGCGTTTACGGCGTCAATAAATGCGTCTATTTCCGCCTGTGGGTTCGTTACGTTTTTCGTATCTTCTTGGTTGTCCTCAACCGTAACCGTAAAAACGTCCTCGCAATCTGCAATAATAGCGGATAACAACGGGGCAATACTAATTCCCGCTTGGTTCCCTTGATTGGCAACCAATTGTTCCAAATACTCCTTTTTGTCTTTCTTTGTCATAATGGTACAAAATTAAATGTTACTATATTCAATTGCCGCATTAAAACACGGGCATTCTTTAATGAACTCCCACGGCTCAATAATGCCGTCGCCGTTCAAATCCGGGGAATAATCCCTATGTCCCTTAATCGTTGCGTCCGGGAACATAACGACTAACCGCATAAGCAACCATAATAACGCCTCTTTTTGTTCCGGCGTGCGTGTGTCGGCGGCTTTGCCGTTGGCATCCAATCCCCCAACGTAACAAATGCCAATAGACCGGGAATTTTGCCCGGAAACGTGCGCCCCAATCTCGGAAAGATAACGCCCCGTTTCAATTGTCCCGTCCGGCAATATAACAAAATGATAACCGCAAATTCGCCCGCTTTGGGGTTGCTTCTTAAATCCCCGTTCTTTGTGCCAACCGTCAATAACATCAACGTTGACTTTTGCGCCCGGCTTGGTTGCGGTGCAATGTACAATCAAATCCGTAATTGTCCGGGTCGTTTTTTGCCCCTCCAAATACTTTAAAATCTCTGTTTGGTTCATTGTTCGCCCTCCTTTTCTTTATCGTTAATAATATCGCTATCGTGTTCCCGTTGGTATCTCTCAATTATCGGTTGCCAATATCCCGGCAATACCCGTGTAAATTCCAACCGGATAACGTGGTAAATAATACGCAACGCAACCTTTGTGGGATATGCTTTAATAAGGTTGCGGAATGCGTTTTGCAAATACACATACATAAAAACATAAGTAAGCGATTTAATTACTACTTTGGCGGCTTCATTATCGCCACATTGCAGCATTACCGAATAAATAACGTGTATAATGGTAACATACAAAAGCAATTCCGCCAACGCATTCTTAAACTTACTAAATCGAAAGTTTTTGCAATGCCTTACACTTACACCGTCCGCCCGCATACCAGCCCAAATATTGAAAGCAAACATAATGACTAATGCGTACATAAAACCCGCCGTTGGGGTTAAATAGGCTAAAATAGGACTTAACGACGTGGCGAATATCATACGCCATTGTTCCCATGTAAAAAGTTTATCCATATCTTTAATGATTAAAGGGCGGACGGTTTCCCGTCCTCCCTTTGGTTAATGGTTATTGGCAAAAATTCGCAACGAAATTGCGGTAACAAACATCGCCAATTGATAAATACCCGTTGTTGTCGGGGTGTACGCCGTTCGTATCGACCCATTCAGTAACCCCGGTATTTCGGGTATTAACGGCACGTTCGGCGTGCGGCATATTATATTCGGTGTCGAACTCGGCAGATACGTTCACAAACTCCACAAAACCGGAATATTCCGGGCGGTTCGCAAATTCTTGGTATGCGTCGTTTTGGTTCAATGCCGTAACAACCATACCGTAACCGTCGGCGTAAGACGTTTCGGTTGCGCCATAATTCGCACCCATACCGCCCCGGACGCTCGGAACCTGAACCCCCATAATTTTTAATTTGGCGTTTGGGAACTCGGCGTGTAACGTGTCGGCAAATATTTTTATTTGGTTCAACACGCTTGTAAAATCAGTACGACCGGGCGTTTGTTCGTTCCACGATAACAGCGTATAAACAACGTCTATTTTACCCCCGGCAACGGCGTTGGCGTAAGGTATGAACGACATTTTGTTGTTATCCCAATCCCAAAGCGGGTTTTGCGTATCCCGCGCAACACTTGTATAAGTAATCGTTGCGTCCCCGGTTCCGCTTGACTTGGTTAGCGTACCACTTGCGGACGGTGCGGGCGTCAACGCTGTAACAGAACAAAGGATATTACCCGTACCGCCTGTAACATTGACCTCCATAACGGTAAACGTATTCCCGTTGTTGGTATATACCGCCCCAACTGATAACGACGTTACGCCCGTTACTTGGAACCTGTATGCGGGTCGCCCTTGCTGTGTATAACTTTCCCACGTCCAACCGCCAACGCCGAAATATCCCGTTGTCCCGTTCTGTTTGGAACCGACAAAGGCAATATTGGTTAACGCTTTCCCCGCCGGGGTTCCTCCGGTTCCGGTCAATCGCCTGTTAGCCTCGGCGCACCATGTACCCGCCGCCGTAAGGCTATCCCCGAAACAAGCGACGTTAAGATTTGCCGCCGGGGATTGCACGACGTTACGTGTAACCAATTGGCACGTTTTCGACGCCAAAACGTTACGGTCGTCGTCCTTAACGGTAACGGTAAAGGTCGTTGTTCCCACGTCCGCCACGGTCGGCGTATATTGGAAATAACGGGGGTATTTGTTGCCCTTTGAACACGTAACCAATATATCGTATTTGTAAGGGTCAACCGCTTGTATCATTCCACGGAAAAACAATTGCAAGGTATCCCCGACAATGGCGTTTATCGTATCTGGCAAACTGATATTTACCGGGTCGGGCGGCGTTACCCCGATACGGCTTGCAATATCCGCTATTTGGTCGTCGTTCAATACGTAATTATCTTTTATAATCCCGACACGGAAATAAAACGGGAATCCGCCATTTGTTACGGCGTACGTTTTCGTCATATTTCCATTTGTGGAGTATCTGTCAAATTGGTATCCATTATCCGGTAAATATGGATACGTTCCGTTGCACCCTCGGCGGACTACAAGTTGGTTGCACCAATACATTAAAAACAAAACCTTACCGTCAGCGTTGGCGATTGTTTGACCGAACGGAACGGCGATATACTTTGTTTCGCCGGGCGCAATGCTTACGTAAACTGTGGCGTCGGCTAACTTTGTGCTGTCATAGTCCGTATCGAATATTGCGACCCTCAATTGCGTAATCGGGTCGGTTCCTCGGTTAATTACACATACCTCGGCGGCGTCAAAGTTTTTGCGTACCCCGATATGACAACCCCAACCGCTAAACGTGGAAAACGCATTTTGATTGGTAAAATTGTCCGTTTCCCATTCTTGCGCATTGTCTAATTGTTGCGAATTATCAAAAACGCTATTCCAATCGACGTTTATATTTGCGATTTGTGCTTGCATTGTGGGGATTGTTTGGGTAATATCCAAACCGGGGAATTGCGACCAAATACCGCCCGCAAAGATTTTAGGGGTTAACGCCCAACCGTCGAACCCGTATAAATTATTAATATCCGCCGGGGTTTCCTGTTGGATTGCGTCCCAATCAACAATAAGCCACGAACCCTCCGCAACTCCGGTTGCTACTTTCATCAACCAATATTTCGACCCTGCAATTTGCGCTCCGGTAAATGTTGCGAGTCCTTCCAATTCTGCCGTACCCGCAAGAAAATCGGGGTTAGCATTATAACGATACAATCCAATTGTATGCACCGTTGGTCTTATTATGGAAAGCGAATACCATTTTGCCGGGTCGTATTCCATGTTGATATAACCGTTAATCAAAAAACGGTTCAAACCCAAAGCGACCAACGTCGCCGACAACGGTATTTCCTGCCAAAGCGGGAATAAATCTAACCGGGACGTTTCCGCCAACGTGCGATAAAAACGACGGGTTCCGCTATAATTGGAAATATCCAAAGCGTCGCCCGGCATCAACAACGGGGCGTCTGTGTTTACGTTCAAAATGATATACGCCGCATTTTCCGGGGCTGTTACCACTCTAACCGTACCGCCCAACGCTAATTCCGAACCCAACATATTATAATTTGCATCGAACCAAATTATTTGTTGTGCATTTATCCGGTACGTTGACCCGGCAACAACGGGGTAATACGGCGACATCCAATAAGACGGATTTGTTTCTAAACTGTAATTCGTCCAATTGAAATAATACCCCTTTTTGAAATCATTAATTGACGCTACATTGTACCCGGTGCGGTCAATATCCCCTTTCGCCAAATACTTGTTACCGTAATAATCGACGGGGAATTGCGACACGGTTGTTAATACCCACGCCCCCGCCGAATTATTGGATATGATATTGAACCCGGCGGGAACCGTCAACCCAAAATTTGCATACTCTCCGGGCGTCCCCGCTATATAAAAAACGTTTTGGTCGGGCGTCCCCGGATTGGTTGTACTATTTGCAACGCCCTTAAACGTTGCGTTTGCCCCCACGGAATTAACGATTGAAAGTAATGTACTTTGCAAAATCGTTCCCGTAATTTCGTTGTTGCCGTTCGCCTTAATTACGGCGACAATTGCGGCTTTCAAATCGGTATAATTTGCCATATCTCAAAAGTAAAAAGTTACTGATTATTGTTGAAATCGTTATTGAAATCGTTATTGAAATCGCCCCGGCTCGTTGGGGTGTATCCCCGTCCGATTTTCTTTATAACCGTGTTCGTATCAAATTCCGCCTCAACACTCGCCAAATCCCCCTGCGTTTGCCATTTGGGGGTAATCAAAAAGGTATCGCAATTGTACGATATACCGTTGGACGTAACAACGGTATGGTCGGACAACCGGATTATTCGCATTGCGTCGCATAAAAATTCCGGTGCAAGGAATTGAAATTTATACGTCTTTTCGCTCAACTGCTTTTCCGGAAAAAAAAAGCCGTCCCGGTTTTCGCCGTCCTCTTCAAATTGGTATTCCGGTTTGCCTAACTCGGTGCAAAGATATACGACGTTTTTATATTGGTCGCTATATTGGACGTGTCCGCCCTCGTAATACAAATTTGTTTCGTCCCACCATTGCACACGCAAATAACCGTCCATGTTCCCGGCAACGACGGTAAACATTTCGCTGTAATAGGTTCGACCGGACGCCGTAAGACGCATATAATAAATACCTTGTTGCATGGTTATTGACAACGGCAAAAGTCCGGGATAAAACACAATGTTGTATCCGTTCGCCGCAAAGGTCATAACCCGCAACCCCCCGGCAATCATATCGTCCGTTATATTGGCAACCTGTTTGCCGTCCTTATCGAACAAAAGAACGTTTGTAATTACGGTGTTTGCGCTGTAATCGACGACGAATTGAAACGGCAAAATAAACCCGGCTTGCGAAAATAGCGGGTAAACATTGCCATACGCATACGACTTGCGAGCGTTCTGATATTTTATATCTGAATACCACGGTAACGGGCTTAAATTATTATTCTGTATCATACTTCAAAGTTGTTTTAATGGAACGACTGCACAAATTTACGCTTAATTTATCAACTTGACCGTTACCGATATACGTTTTTATTAGTTGCATCGGGTTGGGGTCGTCATTTGCCGGAAAACTAAACGTTTGTTTCTTCTTTCTCTCAATACCGTATGCGTAAACCTCGGAACCGTTTATTGATACACGACGGGCGGGTAAATCATACATCCAATACGGGGATTGCAAATTGATAAACGCCAAATATCCGTTTTGCAAAAAGTATTCGACGCCGTTTATTGTTTGGCGGGTAAATGGCAATATCCATTGCGACCCGGACGTTGGCGGAACGGCGGCAAACAAGGCGAACCCGTCGGAACTTATGTTGCCGGGGTTTAACAACATCATATCAATATCGGACGTGAAATTTGATATATTAATTTCCTCAACCTTTCCGGGCGTTACATACTTACTAATTACTTGTATCGGCAATCCCTCAAAAGCCGCCGTAACGTCGTCCATCCATTCAAATTGGTAACGTTCGGGCAAATCGACCTTATCAAACGAATATTCCGACGTGTTGAACGCCCACGGTTTCCCGTTGCGCAAATTTAATTCCTTTGTCAAATCGTGGCTTAATATAGCCCCGCCGGAATAGGAACCGCCATTGCGGAAATATTGGATATGCTCAATTTTAAATTTGCCGTCCTCAATGAACCAATAACATTTGAAACAATCCCGTAACATATTGGTAAATTGTTGTAAGGTTGTCGGGGCTTTTTGTGCGGGTTGCTGATATTCCCCGTTTATAATATTGGTTTTCTGTGATACAAGCAAACGGAAATTCAACCCGGATATTGGGTTGTTTCCGCTGTATAAAAATTGGCTGTATTCCGCCGTGGCTGCGTGGGTAATACCGGGCGCAATCTGATTGAGCAAAACAGATATACAAGACGCAACCGGGAACGCATCCCGCAAAGTATATGCTTTTCGGGCTTTTTCCTCTAATATCCAATCCATCAAATAAAATCCAAACCATAACGACGCATAACGCCACGTTGACCGGGCGATTGGATAAAACGTTTGTCCGAAAATGGAATAGGGCGGCGCAAAATACTTTCCGTTGTCCGCTAATCCCCACTCGGTCGGGGTGTCTGAAAAGTTGTTTGAAATAAACGCCACGTCGATTGCGTAACCAATCGCACGCCTATAATTACGGTTATTATCAACTATATCATCGGCGGGCAATGGATATGTATTAAGGTCGTCGATTTTCTCCACGTCGCACAAATACCGGGCATATATATTATAACTTTTCATATCGGCGTGCATTGTTCCGGTTGCCCCGGAACCCTCAACGGCGGTTAAATCAAATTCCAACGTATCAAACGGTTTCTGCGTTACCTTTTGATAACGAAACATTACCGTATCGTCGGATTGTTTCCGTATTTCAACTACAGCAACACCAAACGGCAACCCCCCGTTTATTCGTTGTTGTGAAATATAGATATAATAATTAACATTCAATTCCGGGTATAATTTCCCCTCGAATACGTCCGCACTTGCACCCGTCGCCATTCGTCCGGTATAAAGCCCGGATATTACCGCCGGGGAACCGTTGGACGTAATTTGTATTTCTTTCAATATATTGCACAAAGCAAAATGATAGGTTTGTACTAATGCGTTTTGGTCGGTCGTGGCGTTTGCGTCTTGTTCCCAATTCGTACCGCCCAAAAAACAAGAAACAACACTATCCCCCGGAACGTATATTTGAATTAATGGACGCTTGTTTATCGTTATCCGTTGGATTGTCGGGGCTAACGTTATTAAATTGTATTCCTTTTCCAATCCCGCCAACACGTCGTTATAATCGTCGATTGCGTCCGGTTGTACAACAACCTTTTTATCGTAATCCGTAAACGTACAATCGGTTTTCATAAACTTGCCTTGAAAGTATTGGAACCATGTACGCCCGCCGTCGTCGCTCTTTTCAATGCAATACAAAAATTCATTGTCGAACGATTGACGGTTTATATAGTCGTAATCATCCCGGACAAAGGTAATTTTGCCGGATAATTTGGCACGATAAAACCGTTGGTTGGTTTCTAATTCGTACTCCTTTGCCAAATCGTCCTTATATATCGGATGCACGGTTTGACCTTGTAAGACGTTCGGGGCGTCCAACGTTCCCAATCTCAACCATGCCGTCCCGTTTGCGTATTGCCCTTTATTTACATTAAACCGGATATATGCGGCGTTGCTCGGTATATCAAATTCCGTATTTGTAGCGGCGGGGTTGCTTCCCCAACCGCCGATAATCTTTTTATTGCTGTCATAAAATGCGCCCCCGGCATACGGGGTATAATTCTGAAACAATTTGCGGGGGTACACGTTACCAACCGGGACAAAAGTACGGGTATAATAGTAGCTCGTATTATTCCCAATATCCCCGGTTATGTGGCTTATCGCTCCGTTTGCTAAAAACGCATTTACAAATGAATGTCTATAAATCGGGTTCATATCAATTTTTAATTTTACGTGTCAAATTCTTGTAAATCTCAATAACATTGCCGTTGCCATCGATATAACGACGGCGGCGGTTTTGCTCTTTAATTTCTCTTACATCGTCTTTCAAATCCCGCAAATCCGGGGCGTTGTTTTGCTGAACCGTTACATTAACGCCGTCGGTATTGTAGGCATTCAAATACTTTTGCGGGAATGTCCCACGGTTCAAACTATTAATCACGTCCGGGATTAGGCGGCGGAACCTCCGGGAATTGCGTTTATTGATAACGGCGAAAAACTCCCCGCCCTCGGCACGCCTCCGGGTTCCGTCCGGTTTGGTTCCTAAATCCACATCGTCGCCGGATTGGTGGGAACCGCCCGCCAACATTTCAACCGTACCATCGCCGTAACTTTCCGAACCCCCGGCGTTGGCGGACTTGGATAATTGGGCGGCTTTAATTTTGGCGGCTGCAAAGGAACCCCACATTATCGCAATAGCCGGAATTGCAAAGGGAAAACCTAATTGGCTCCATATTAAAGCGGACGCCGTCACAAGGTTTCCGATTTGTTGGATTGTTTGGATTGCTTGTTGTGCCTTTTGCGCCTTTTGTTGCTCCTTTAGGGCTTTTTCTTGGTTCTTTTTGGCTTGGTCTAATTCCTTTTGTGCCATTGTAACGTTATTGGCGTAACCGTTCGCCCGTGCCTCTAATTCCGCATCTAATCGGCGTTGGCTTGCGTCAACCTCTTTGTCGGCGGCGGAAACGGCGGCGTCGGCGGCTTGTACCTTTGCATCCAAAAAACTATTTAATTGCTCAATAGCAAAGGAAACGGACGTACTTATTGCCTCCTTTTGGTCATCGTCCAAATTCAGCCCAAACAACCCGTAAATGTCGTTTCCCCGTTCGTCGCCTTTGCTTTTCTCAATTTCTTGGTCGATTTTCGCAATGGTATTTTCGATTGTTTTAACCTCGGCGTCCGTCATTTTAACGCCCGCCGCTTTGTTCAATTCTAATATCTTTTGCAACCGTGCCTTTTCTTGTGCCAACCGGAACCGGGTTTTGCGTTCCTCGGAATTACGAATTAAATCAAACTCGGACGCCTCCAACGCTTGCGTTTGGTCGAAAAGCATTAACGCCCGTTGTTGGTTTAACTCGGTCGTTTGCTTCAATACCTCGGCGTCATATTTGGCGTTAATATCCGCCTCGGATTGGCGCACGTCCTCGGCTAATTGTCTGTTTTGCGCCAATTCGATTGCCCGTTGTTGCTGTAACAACTGAATGCGCAAATTTATTTCTTCCTGCGAACCCTCACGGGCGGCGTCTAATTGTAATTGCGTCCGGTCGGCGGCGGCTTGCATTTGGTCTATTGTAATTTGGTCGTTCAATTCTCCCAAACTCTTTGCGTATTGTTGTTGCAAAAGTAATTGTTGGTTAAGCAATTCGGCAACTTGTGTTTCAGTTAATCCCCGCTCGGTTTCTAACCGGGTGTTAATGTCTTGTATCTGCCTTTCATACTCAACCCGCAATTGCTCCCGTTGCTTTTCTGCACCCTCTGCCATTAATGCAATTTGGGCGTCCTGTGTTGCCCGTTGTGCGGACAATTCCGCCGCCCGTTGGTTATTGGCAATATCTACCATATCAACCGCCAATTGTTCCCGTAATAAAACAATTTGGTCGTTCAACGCTTTACGTGCCTTAACCGTTAAATTGGTTTCCGTCCTCAACTGCAATTGTATATCAGCAATCGCACGGGCGTTGGCGGCTTGACGTTGCGCCCGTTGTTGGTCGAATGAATTTTTAATTAAGGCAATCCGGGCGTCCTCGGCTTTGCGCAATATATCCGTTTCCGCTTTGGCGGCGTTCCGGTTTTCGTTTGCTCTTTGGGCGGCTTGTATTTTCCTTTCGGCGTCCAAATCCGCCCCCTCGGTTTTTAGATTAACGGCAATGTCAACCGCCCGCCCGGTATTATCTATTTGACCCTGTACGGCTTCAATTGCTTCATCAACCTTGACTTTATCAATTTTACCGTCTAAATCAACATCAATATAAACTTTCTTATCCCCACGGGCTTTGGCGTTATTCAACTGCAATAACATATCGTTTAATTGCTTCAACTTTGCCCGGTTTGCCTCCAAATCGTTTAATTCTTGACCGTAAAAACCAACGCTTTTATTATGCGCCTTTGTGCGCTCGGCTAATATTTCGTCCTCAATCTTTCGGGTTTCAGACAATGAAGCGTTACGGGCTTTAGCAATGTTTAATTCCCGGTTCAATTGGGCGACACGTTCGTTGCTAACCCGGTTCATTTCGGTTGCCTCGGTTTCCAAATAATCCAACCACGCCTTTTGCGCCTCGTTAAGTTTTTGTTGGTTCTTTGCCGATTTATCGGTATTAGATGCAAACAGAACTAAAGCCCCCACAACCGTAACCAATGCCAACGCCAAAAGAACATACGGATTTGCGGCGGCAATCAGATTGAAAGCCTTTTGCGCAATTGTAGCCGCCAATGTTGCCTTTGTTCCCTGCATGGTAACAAGGCGGTTATAAACTTGCGCTTTGCTCAATGCCGCCATTTGTAGCCGGGAAATACCCAACATAATTGCAGATTGTTTTTGTACTGCGTTTTGTATGGCTTGCACCCCGGTTGTAATGGCTATTGCTGCCTGTAACTTCTTTTGCGCTTCTTGTACGTCCTCACTTTCCGCCCCGAACAATTCCATTGCCCCGGTAAATGCAGCGAACCCACCGGACGCACCCGCCGCAAAACTCAATACGGCATCCAAATTGGACGTATCGGACGCCATGCGGGTAATCTCGGCGGTTGCATCCTTGACGGCATCCCGCAATATTGCGGTTTCTTTGCTCAATTGCTGATATTCGGCGGTTCCTTGTTTGCCCTCCAATCGTAACAATGCTAATTGTTTCGTTTGGTTCTCTATTTGGGTCGTCAAACCCTTTGCGGCATCGGAATAGTTACCCACGTTTAACGACGTTTTCCCGGTCGCTTCCTGCAACCGTTTCATTTCCTCGTAAATCGCTTTTGTTTCGGCAACCAATTTGCGCCCCTCCTCGGTCGCCTCCCTTTCCTCAACCGTCATATTATTGAGGTATATTTTATTGATTGAGTATTGAGCGGACAAACGATTATATGAACCCTCGGCGGATTGGTTCAACCGGGTTGTCAACTTGTTTAATTCGTTCGCCTCTTTTTGCGCTTGCTTCAATTCCGCCAACCGTTTTGCGTTCTCGCTTTCCGCAAATGCCAAATCCCGTGCCGCCCGTGTCAATTTGTCGGTATCGTTCGACGCCCCCCGGATTGTCTTGCGTCCGTTTTCGGTCGCCCCGCTTACGCCCTCCAATGCAGCCTTAACCGTTATTGCTTCCGACTTGATATTTTGCAACGTATTCATATATGCGTCGCTTAATTGGTCTAATTGCGCAATCAACTTTGTAATACTATCGTCGGGCTTTACAAGGTCGCTATATTTTATTGGGTTGTTATTATCTGCCATACTTAACGTTATTTGCGGGCAATTTGTCCCGTATTAAATTATCTTTTCTTTTCCATGAGTTAATCAACCAAAGAAAAACAACGCCGCAAATCGCCTTATTTGACGCCGTTTTTATTTTTGGTTGGTTTCAACAACTCCTTTATCCGCTCAAATGCGTTGTAATACTCCAATACGGTGTATTTCTTTGGCTCCGGTACGTGCAAATGTTGCGATATGGTTAAACACATATTTTCAAACTGTTTATCGTACTGAATTTCCATGTTATCGGAACCACTAAAAACAACCGGGCGATTGTACAACAACAACATCGTCGTTATTTTATCAATTTCCGCCCGTTTGTCCTCTGTATCGCCGTTTATAATCGCATCCAACATTAACATTGTGCGGTTGCGCAATTCGTCGTAATACTCTTTAACCGTCGCATCGTCGAACAACCGGGGGAAATACATTTGCAATTCTTCATCTATTTTTTTTTTGACCGCTTCCATTTGGGCGGTCAACTCTTTAACGGGAACATCGCCGAACATATCGACGACCTTTTGCAACCCATCGTCGGACAAATCGTTGTGCGGTTCCCCGTCGATTGATTTAACCAACACGGCAAACGCCAAATGCTTTGGGCTTATCCCGGTTTGGATGAAATACACGTTTTGCCGCATATTATCCAATTCGATTGCCGCCAATTCGGGGGTTTTGCTCCGGGCGTATCTTATCGCCTTTTCAATATGCGTGTCGAAATCCTGCAAATCGGAACCAATCCCGGCATCAACCAACAACATTTTATTGTATTTATGGAAACGCAACATCGGCAATTCGTCGATTGCGTCGTATATCTCAACGGTGCGTTCTCCTATCTTCACGGTTTTCATAGCAAAAAACGGGTTATCATTGTGGAACAAAAGGGAACCAACAACAACGTCGGGTTCCCGGTTATAAACGCCAAAAGGATTGCCAAAGCAACCCCCGCCCAAAAGGACAAACAAAAATCGCAATTAAACATCTTTGCGAAAAACTCGTTGCCGTGGACTTGTACCCATTCGATAACCTGCCATTTGCGTAACAAGGTCAAACCGAATGCAGCAACCAAAGCAACCACGACCGTATAAAATAAAAATGCTTGCATACACTTTGTTTTTAATCAGTTAAACACGTTTCATCAATTCCCAATTCCCCGGCAAACCGGAACCCGGCGAACGGGTGCATTAAAAATTGATTGTCTATTTCGTCCAAAGTGAACCCGGCAAATATGTTTTCCGCCTTTGCGTACACTCTGTTTATTGTCATGGAACCGGAACGCAACCAAATACCGCCATTCAATACCCGCATGATTTGTTGTTTGACCGCCTCCGTATTCCGGTTGTTGGGGTCGTTGGTTATCGTGCGCATATCAAACCAAAAGATAACCGAAAACGGCGTTGTATATTTGTTTTGTTCGCCGGGGAACCAATCAATTTGTTGCGGGTCGTCCAACACGAAAAACGAAAAATTCCCTATATTACTATCCGGGGCAATCAACATATATTCATTGCCGCCGACGTAAATATTGGGCGTGTAATATCGTTTTCCTTGTATGGACTTAACTAACCGTTCCGAACGTCCAAAGGAATAGTTAAGCCACGGCAACCCGTCCGCCAATCCCTTTTGAATATTTGCAATAACCCGGTCGAATAACTCCGGGTTCTTTATAATCGGTACTCTATCCATTTCCGTATATCGTTTTTTTTGCTTTGGTTAGCAAATCCGGGTAAACGTATTGCCAAATCAGTTTAGCAATGTTTTCGTTCGTCAATCCCAATATTTGCCGCCCGTACTTTTTTATCAAATCTTCCGTCTTGAAATCCGACGCCTTAATTTCAAATTGTTTGTCGCCGACTTCCAAATAAAAACTACTCTCAAAATCGCCCTCATCCCGTAACGTTACCCGGTTCGTCGGTTGTCCCTTTTCCTCCTTAATGGCTATTGTTAGCGGGGTATAAGGTCGATAATCCATAATGTCAACGCCCAATCGGTTAATACCCTGTTCAAATAATTGTTCCTCGGCGTTGGCATCAATGATAAACGCCGTTGTCATTCCGTCGTCGATTATGTCCCGTATAATCAACCCGGACGTCAACCCGTCGTTAAATGTATTAACCCGGTTGCGCAAATCAATTATTGATTGTAACCCCGCCATAATGCAATTACGTTGTCCGGTATTTAACGCCCCGGTTGTTGCAACTCAAACAAATACGGTCAATCCCTTGCGTATCTAACCGCAAAGCCTCAAACGCTTTTTTAAGGTCATAACCCAAACCGCCGGGGCGTCCCTCAACGTTCCCGTCCAACTCGTACAAAATATCCATTTTAGAGGCGTTGGATTGGTTCCGGTTTACCCTTACATTTGGGTTCATCGCTAACGTGCGCAAAGCGATTGCGGCAACTTGGCGTTGTATTACCGTTTGGAATATCGACCGTTGTTCAATGATAAAATCGGTTAGGTCGCAACCTACCGTTATTTCACAATTCAACCCGTAATTCAGTGTATTAGTGTACATCGTGTACGCTATATCCCATAACTCCGGGTATTCGGCGAATGTTTCCGGGGCGTTGTACATAAACGGCGAAATCTGCAAATACTTTGTCAATTGCCGCCATGCCTCAATATTGCCGTACCCGGTACACGTTCCGCACGGTTCGCCGCTCCAATCTTTCGACACGTTAATTGCTTGCATCCCGGCGGGCAAATCGTCTTGATTGTAACAAAGGAACCACGCACCCCCGGCGTTGTTTGCGTCGCTTATATATGGCAAAAAACAATCTTCCAACGTAAACCATTGAAAGCCGCCATTTGTTAGCGTAAAATTCAAATCAAACGTTTTTATCGGGTCAATCTGCGAACTATGGAATAGATACAATTTCACAATCCCGGTTCCGCCCGTCATTTGCAAGCCAACACGGTGTATTTGTGCGGTTACTCCCATCGCCCGCACCGGGATAATCTCAAACCCTACCAACTTATGATTATTCGGTTGGGTTGCTCTTATACGTCCCGCACCGTCAAAGAACGTGCGCCGTTCCAATAGGTTCTTTGTTTCCTTATCCAACCCTTTTATTTGGGTAAACGTTTGTACCGCCGTGGAAATTCCGTTGCGGGTCAAACGTTCCAAATAGTCAGACAATATGTTGTATTTCTCCCAAAAGGTCGAACCCTCGGCGGGAACCTCGGCGACGTTATCAACCAAAGCGACCCAATACAAGGGTTTGCCCGCCGCATCGTTGGCGTATTGTACTACGGTTTCGGCTTTCCATTCCTTTGTATCATTCCAAACCGGGTATTGATAACCCCAATTATCCGGGACGATTGCCGCCATGTTATCCAACGTTACAAGCGGGTGCGCACCTTGAAAATATAACCCGCTTTCGGTTTCTGTCAATTGCTCGGCGATTGCCTCGGCGGGATTATATGATTGTTCCCAACCTACAACGTGCAATAATTTATCTTGTATCTCTTTTATCCGGTACATACTGCGTAAATTTAAAAAGGGGGCGGGGATAACCACCCCGTCCCCTCGGTTAAATAATTGTTCCGTTTTCCGGCTTATGCGTCTGACCCCCGGCGGGAAATTCCCCGGCGTTGGTTACATATACGGGCATTCCTAATGGTTCGTTCGGGTTGCGTGCTGCAATCTCGGCTTTGATAATCGGATTTGCCACGGTGTTCGGCTTGCTGTTATATGCTACCATGTAGGCAACATCAACGCTAAATCCGAAATACTCCTTAACGGCACACGTCAAATCGGCGGTTGCGTCGCCCATAATCGCCGATTGGTCGCCCACGGCGGTATAATAATGCGAACCAACGGGCAAATCAATGTACGGCAATCGTACAATGTCCCATTCGTGGAAATTCGCACGGGTACGGCGGTACGCTTCACGGTCAACACGGGTTAAAATACCAACGTTTCCATCAGCAACGGCAAACATTGTTCCCATTTTGCCCGCTTCGTCGGTTACGTTGTTGGTATAATGCAATACTTTATTATCGTATTCCATGCGCTTATTAACGTCGTTGTAAACGCCATGTTGCGCCAACTTACGAATTAGGCTATCAACCCCCGCATTTGCGATAAGGTGGATATATTCCGGGTAACAATTCGCTCGCATGATTGGGTTAATGTCGCCCAAAATCTCGGTTGCCATTTGGGTTGGCACTTGTACAACGTTCCCGGTCTGCGTGTAATTGAGCGATGTTTTGAACACCTGCGTTTTGTTCGCCTCCAATGCGGCAACGGCTCCTTTATCCAAAGCGTCCGCCAACGCACGAGTTGTTTTCTCCATTTTGCGCATAAAGTCATGGTTGTACGAAATCTCATTGTTTGAGTATGCCGCCGGAATCATTGTAAAACCAATTGCATACGTCGCCCAAACAAGCGTTACCAATGCGGACGTATTTTCGTTATCAGCAATAACGCACGAACGCACGTTGCTAACTTGTACGTTTTCGTCATAATTGATAACCGGAACTTGTACCGTGTTGCCGATACTTACTAACGCCCTATCTCTCAAATTAGGGCTAATGATTGAGTTGGGGGCGTTGGTTTGCTCAATAAAGAAATCCAATGCGCCGTACTCACACGGGCGGAACATATTACGGTCTAACTCCGGGTTCTCTATCCGCCAATTTTGTACTCTCGTTGCTATTAAACTCATACGTTTAAAAATTTAATTGTTTATAAATGCGGGTTTACCCTTTACCCGTGTTGTCTTTTACTTTTCCGGCAATGCGGCAATATTGTTATCCTGCCATGCCTGTTTCATTCCGGCGTCAAATTCAGCCGTTCCAATCTGCAAACCTTGTTGTTGCAAAGTGCTTGCGATTGCGTCGTATGCCTCAACCCTCGTTTTTGCGCCGGATATATCAACGGTAACATTACCGCCCGCACCGCCGCCCGCCGGGGGATTGGTTCCGCCGCCCGCCGCTTGGCGTCCTTTATCCAAAATACCCATTGTTTCCAATTCACGGGTCAAAAGGTCGCCGGGGGTGTACGGGTTCAACTGATTGTTCGGGTTGCGCATGATTGCGCCGTTTTCGTCCTTAAACGCTAACATTTTGCCGCCTTTGCCGTCGTCGATAAACTCCGGGTTCATACCCTTAATTTTTTCGATTGCTTGACCCAACAAAACCTTTGTTGCGCTTTCCGGCAATCCTGCCTTAAACTTCAACCCGGCGGTTGCTGTCTGCAATGCCGTTTCAACACGAATGCCAAACACTTCCTTTGTGTGGGTTTGTTCGGCTTCATCGTATTTGCTTTTTAGGTCGTTGTATTGGGTCGTAACGCTTTGCAAATCTGCCTTTGCTTGCTTCAATGCCTTTGCGGTTTCCGCATCCGTCGCACCGTCGGCAATGGCTTTTTCCAAACGTGCCTTTTCTTTGGTTAGGCTGTCAATCTGTGATTGCAGACCGTTTGCGCCCTCAACTTTGGTTTTGAACTCGGTTAATACTCGTTTGGCGTAATCAAACGTTTTTTCGGTTCCGTTCTTTGCGATACCGGACACGGCTAAAATGTCCGCATCCAAACCGCCGTAAATTTCCCCGGTTTTCTTCGCTATTACGCTATTTTCGTCGTTGACGGATAACGTGGTTATCGCTGTCAATTGTTCGTCGGTTAATCCGGCTAATGCCGCATTCGCTCTTAAAACATCAATCGTTAATGCCATAATCTTTCCCTTTGATTATTAAATGAATATTCGGTTACTTTTTGCCCTCGGCTTTGGCGTCCGCCTCGGCTTTCGCTTTGGCATCGGCTTTGGGTTCCTTTGCAGTTGTCGCCGGGATAACGCCCGCCGCTTTCAATTCTGCCAAAATCTCGGCTTTCAACGCTGCCTTTTCCTCGGCACGGGCTTTGGCGTCCGCCTCGGCTTTCGCTTTGGCATCGGCTTTGGCTTTTTCCTCGGCGGCTTTGGCTTTTTCCTCGGCGGCTTTGGCTTTTTCTGCCTTTGCCTTTTCGTCCGCCTCGGCTTTGGCTTTCATGTACTCGTTGGGGTCGTGCAATACGGTAATCGTGTAACCCTGCTTTTTCAAATGCTCGGCAATGCTGTTTTCATAGCCTTTTTTGCCGAATTTCTGAATACGGGGGATTGACAACCGTTTGCCCGTTTCGCTGTCGAATTTCTTAATTTCGATAACGCAATGATACAAATGTTTCTCATTGTCGGGGACAATGTAATTTTCGGGCGTAACGTCGATAATCGCAACGTCTTTAGTTTTGCCCTCGCTTACTTTCACTCGCATAATCGTTAAATTTATTTGTTATAAAATTTATCTTAGAGTTGAACGGCATATTATACCCGAACTCTAACACATTCAAATATTCACGTTCAAATCTGCGTACAAAGTTAGCAAAATTCAACTTTATACGCATATCGTTTTCGCTGATAATCTGTTTGCCGTACAAATCCAATACCTCGTTACGGGTTAAATGTCGGTACGGTTCCAATTCCGCCAACGTCAACATACGTTGCAATTGGGTTGGGTTGTTCCGGTATTCCGTTTCGATTATTTGGTTTTGTAGGGCGTCTAATTCCGCCTCGCTTGCGCCGCTTTCCTTTGCCACCTTGTAACGTTCCCGTAACTCCGTTGCGTTGGATAAATAAAACTCCGTGCCGTAATTGACTTTTGCAGAAACGAACAAACCGCCATACCTCAAACGGCAAACGGTTTCATCGACGAATTGTTGCGCCGCCTCAAATCCTTTCTTTACTCGGTTTAAAACCGTGCTTTGGCTCTCAAAATTCGCCTGTATTTGTTGTTCGTTCAATGCGTCCCGTGTGGTTATTTCCTCGTTGGTTCCAACAACCGACGTAATAATGTCATTCTTTAGGCGGTTTTCTTCCTCAACGTTATAATCCAAACTCCCACGGTCAACGGTTAGCATTTGCACCGGGTTACGCAAATCGGGTTGTTTATCCCCGTCCGGTATTGGTATTTCAACGAACGAACCCACGCCGTTAATACGACTATCCCCGCATTTGGGGCAACGCATCAAAAGCCCGGCGGCGTCCAATCTGTAAAACCCTTGTTTGTCTTTCAAAAACCCACCGTCGCAATAATCGCCATTTTCGCCGTTACTGAAATCGCATGATTGTTCGTAACCGGAATATATCGGATATGCTCCGTATAAATCTAAATGTCGTTTACTGATATGGTAAAACAAAAACCAATCCAACGCCTCCAATTGCTTGGTTAGCGGGGATTGCTTAACGTCGGGTTCCGATAAACTCAACGGTTCGTTCCAAAAGAAACGGGCGGGACAATAACCGACGTCGTGCGGGTTATCAATCAGCAATTCGCCGATATTGTGGTTTTTGTCCTCTCTGAAAACTCTATAACGTTCGTCGTCAATTACTGCGATACGTTCGCCGTCTTGCCTAAATATGATATAATCCATTACCCCCGTCGTCGGGTTGGCTCTGTAATCAATCACGGATGCAATAGGCAACCAATAGAAATACGGTTGCGGGTATTTGTCGGCGGGGTTTTGTTCGCTCGGCATATCGACAATTAGAACGCTATTTATTTCGGTTTGGAAAAACTCCCATCCTTTTGTACTCCAAATTTCCGGCTCATGTAGTACGTCTTGGCGGTAATACTCCCAATCGTCCCTTTGTTCCGGGTTTTGGAACTGATAATTGAACGCCGGGTTACGACCGTCAAAAATCCGGCTCAACTTATCAAAACAAACGCCCGTTACCTCGTTTGTCTTAACGGGGTAACGGAACAATGTTTTGAACATCTTAAATTTGTCATGCGGCAATAGGTTAGAAACAAATGCCATAAAGTCCGTAACCGGTTGGCAAATGTCAAACGACGTAATACGAGTGCGGGCGTGAAAATTAATGCGTTGTTGATGATAAATGGCTTTGTTTATCGTCTTACGCTTTTTCGGCTCCGTTATCCGTTTTTTTATTTCGTTTATACTCAATCCCATTGTCGTTGGTAAATTTAAAATCGCTGTCTTTGGGTAACTGCCAACCGCCGTTGTTTGGCATCCGCAACAACCTTTCGGCGTGCTTAATCTCAAATTCATCGGTTAAACCATGCGGCGGACAAACTAATTTAACCTTTGTAACCTTTGCCGCCATATCGTCAACCGTTTGCGGGTTTCAAATCGGTTAGCGGGTTGAAATCCGGGGTTACAATTGTGAGGTCGTCCGAATAGTTCGGCAAAAACGCCCATTGTATTGCGTTGCTGTCCGGGGCTTCCAATCCGCCGTGCGTTTTGTCGCCAATGAACAAAGAACGAATTGGAATAGGATAATACGTTGTCGGGGTCGTTTCGTCTTGAATTGCTTCAATACTTCCGTTTTCGTCAAACAGATAGACGCCCAAATTGTCCGCCCAACTTTCGCATTGCAATTCTTTCATTGCCTTAATTACTGATTGGGGGATTTTACGCATTACGCCCGTGAACGGGTTAGGTTCACGCCCTATAATTTCCTCAACGCCTCCCAATGTTTCGTTACCGCCGCCAAAGGTTCGGGCGGCTCCGGCTTCGTTGGTCGGGGCTTGGATATACGGGGAAACAACAATCTTTGTACTATCAGCCGCCGACAATAACGGCGTCCATGAAGCAAGCAAAGTAATTGCCTTTTCGCTCGTAAAACTGTTTTTGCTTCCATTGTCTTTGGTTAGACGCTGAAACGCTACCTTTTGGATTTGCCCGAAACTTTCGGCGCATTTTACGGCGGGAATATCGGGCAATGAAGCCGCCGCCGGACACTTACAAGTAATCATACTCTTAAAATTTTAACGTTAAAAAATACATTTGTTACCTCGTTGGGCTGTCCCTTTGCCCTCTGTATTACTTCTACGTTGCAAAGTTATAAACTTTTTCCGTTATAAACTTGCATATCTCAATTAAATTGTTAGTTACGACGTTTAACGCCCCGGTTGGCGTGTGCGTATGGTTGTATATTACCGTCGGCAATCTCTTTTTCGTAAATCCCGGTTAATCCGTCCTCCGGGTCGTCGTGCGTATTCGCATCGAAATTACGCAAAAAGGTTGTAACATGGTCGTAAACGGCTTTATACCGGGTTTCCCATCCGAACGGCATTATTATACTTTGGTTTACCATTGCGGACGCCGTAATTATCCGGCTTTCCTTATTGCCGCCTTGATAAAACGGGTCTGTCATTGCCCGCATTTTCTTTTTAATAACCTTTTCGTAACCCGCACCGCCGTTGTTACTCTCAACCCATACTTTTTGCGTGCCGTTCCTGTTAATCATTGCCGGAACGGTTACGGTTGTAACGTCCGTATTTTCGTCCGTCATTTCCATATCCGTAATTAAAGCAAATAACAACGGTTCCATACGCTTTGTTTTCTCGTTGAAAATCATGTTGTCCGATTTATAAACGTCATACGTGGCGGCAAACAAAAGGTCGTCCCCCTCATCGGCAACATCTATGTATGCGCCGGAACGTATGTACGTGCCGTAATCGGATTTTTCAACCCATGTTTTGAACGGGTGATATAATCGACCCTCGGCGGAACCGGGGTTGCCTTGATAGAGGCATTGAAATTGTACCGGGTCTAATGCTTTTTGCGCTTCCAACTTTTGCTTACTGTGTCGGCTTTCCCATAATGCCGCCCCCGGTTCCCGTGGGTCTATCTCGGTCGGTTCCCCGGTTTTCAATCCCTCAAAATTTATGCGCACCCACGCCCCCGGCGTTACGTTCTCTAAATCCGCCCAACACTTAACATCAATAATCGTTTCGCCGCTCTTTTCAATGCGCCCTATCAAATCGTCGTCGTGCCAACGGGTAAATACAATCAATTCTTGACTATCGTTGTGTAAACGGGTGCGCACAACGGTCGTGTACCATTTCCACGCCGCCGCCCGTACTATCGGGCTGTTACCCTCGGCGTAATCCTTATACACGTCGTCCAATATCGAAACGTCCACGGTTTTAGACGTCAGCGAACCGCCACGACCGACGACACGCAACGACCCCTTACGCCCGACCATTTCGATAACATCGGAATTGCGCAAATAGGTATTAGCCATTGTTACGACGTTCGACCCATTTAAGTACGTGCCGGGGAATAATTCACGATACCGGGGCGTGTCGATTATTCGTTGAACGTCCCGGTTAAAATCCCGTGCGATTGTCGCCGCATACGAACCGATACATATTTTGCGGTCGGGGTCTAACCCCAACATAAATGCGGGTAATTTACGGCTCGACCCCTCCGATTTGCCATGTTGGGGCGGTTGTTGTACAATCATCTTTCGTATTTTGCCGTGTGCGAACATATCCAACAACGTATAATAAACGACGTGGAACGGCTCTAATACTAAATCCGGTTGCATATACCGGGCAAAGTTGATAAGGCGTTTACGGGCGGCGGCTTTAACAAGCAAATCCGGTTGTTGCCGGATTGCGTCGTACATTTGCAATAATTGTTCTTTGTTCATTGCTTTGCTCCTTTCTCCCATTTAGAACACGCCCGGCGACCTCGGACAATGTAATATTGATAATGCGGGCAACGTAAACAAATCGGGTTCCCGTTCAAATCCCGGTGTCTATGGTCGTCCGTTATCCATTCGGAAAAACGGCACGTATCGCAAATTTCGGTTTGCCATTCCGGTTGCTTGGTTCCGGGACGGGGTGCGGTTGCTCTCTTTGCCATTATTGCGCCCCTCCTTTCTCCAACAATGCCTTTTGATATTCGGCGGATTGCAGTTTATCAGCCAACGCAAACAACATATCGTCCGGGATTGCCTTAACGTCGTACTTTGGTTTATCGTCGTCGGTCGTGGCGTTATATCCGGGTATCTCAATTTTAACGGGTGCGTCAAACCCTAACATCTTTGCCCGGCGTTGCTGAATATTCAAAAGCAAATCCAAAAACCGGGGGTTCCCGGCGGACGTTTCGGTTGCGGTTTCATTGTACCCGTAATATTCCGGGTCGGCGTCCTCGGCATCGGTTTTGATTGGTCGCCCTTTGTTGGTTTTCTCTTTGGTGCGCATCTTTCCGGTTTTCGACGCCTCCCACGCCTCCCATGCTTGTTGCTCCATTTTATCCAATTTGCGCAATTCTTGTGTAACGTATTCGTCGATATTATCCAACCGTTCCCGTTTCCACTCAATAAGGCATTGTTGCAAATCATAATAAACCATTTGAAAGGTTATTGTATAACCCATTCCACGGGCGGACAAATCCCGGTTCAATGCGTCCGCAATTTCCCGGTATGAATACCCACGCAAAAACAAATCGGCACAAAACCGAATGTCGTAAATTCGTTGTTCCTCGGAACGTTTATTATAACCTAATGGCTTCTTTCTCTTTTTCATCGTCAAACCTCCTTAGTTGTCAAATCGTACTCCCATACATAGCCACCCGCCGTTTTATATACTCCTTTACAACATCGGGTAATCGTTATATTTTTTATTCCCGTTTTTCTTTCCGCTTCCCTTATGGATTTATACCGGGCAATTTCGTTTCCGGCTTTTGAACGTTGTATTACAGCTTTAGCAATTTTATTATGTTTGCCGTTATATGTATTATTATACTGATTATCGCACCACTCCAAATTATTGGCATTATTATTAAACTTGTTTTCGTCCTTATGATTTATTTGTTTCCAATTATTTGGATTTGGAATAAATTCCATTGCAACTAATCTATGTACCATTAATGCAGTTAGTTTGCCGGACTTATATAACCTTACTTGCAAATAGCCCTTACCGCTTACTGTTGGCTTTAGCAACTTACTTTTTCCAGTTCTTCCATAATTGAGGCTTTTTACATTACCATAATTGGATATTTGGTAATTCTCAAAACCGGATATATCTTTCCAAACTTCCATATCTTTTTTTTGCAAAGATAATAAATGTTTTTCATTTGCAAGTTATTTGCGGGGAATTTCCATTTTAAGAGGCTTTTGTTATTAACTCAATACTTTTATCGTCTTAATGGTTATCTTTTAACCACGGGGCAAATTTACGGGTTTTCCGGGGTATTGCCAAACCTTTGTTATTTCATGTATATAAACGGCAAAACCCCGGCGTTTGTTTCCGGGGTTATTTGCTCAATTGGGGCGTTTTGCTTTCTCTCTCAAATCGACGCTTTGGGCGTTCAATTCGATTATCATTTTTACCCCGGTTTCAACAATGCGTTTATTCTCGCACGTCTTACAATATGGACTTTTACAATTACAATGTTTCATTCCTCAAACGGTTTTTCGTTACTATCTCCAAACAGCCAATCGGCAAACGCTTGTATTCCGTCCTCGTAACTCATGCCGGGATATTGAGAACCGTCGTTTATGCCGTCGGCGGCTTTATTCAATTGTTCGTTAATCTCGGCGTCGGTGCGCTTTATCTCGTAACTCATTGTTTGCCTCCTTTCCGGTTCTTTCGTTGGTTCTTTACCCGGCGTTTGTTCCGGGGGTTCTTTTTCAAATCGACCCGTTGGATTTGTATTTCTGAACCGGGGAACATATCAGCAAAGAAAGCCGCCATTGCTTGCACTTCTTTTGGTACGTCGTGCGCCTCCGGTTTCTTATATTCCCTTTTGCGTTCTGGTTGCTTTTCCATTTGGACGGCGGGGCAAACGTCGATAAGCGGGCAACCCTTACAAGTATTCACGGGCTTTGCTTTTTAGCTTTCGCAAATGGCTTTATATTTCCGGTCGTCCGCCGTTCTAAATTCGTGGAAATCGTCCCGGTGTGCACTTGCACGTGTGAACATTTCCATTGCTTCAACCGCAATGCGGGCTAAAATAAAATCCGGGGTATCATTAAACGCCTTTTCCATTGAATTACGGTTTACTACCTCGGCAATCTCGTTAATAAATTGTTCTCTGTTATTCATCGCTCTATTATTTTTTGGGTTTATATTCTTGGCAACGTAAATTCCCGCACCTTTGTTCAGATTTGAACGCCTCACAATAACCGTTCCCGTTTACGTCCTCATACATGAAATTGGAACAATCGCCGCAACCTTTGTTCGGTTCGTGCTGGTGTGTCCGTTTATAATTTGGGTCGGTTTGGCGTCCTTTTACTTTGTCGTATGCCATTTCCAACAAATCCCGTTGCGGTATGCCTAATATTGCGGCGGAATGAAATACGACGGCGTTAAGGTCTGCCAATTCATCAATTACGGCGTTCATGCGTCCGGGGTCGTCGAATGTCGGCATTGCGTGTTTTACCGCCTCTTTGTACTCGTTAAATTCTTCCTCCATTTTCCGGCAACGGGACGCAATATTTGTTCCGAACAACTCATTAAACAGATTGGCAATTTGAGCAACAACCGGACGGGCGGGTTGCTCCGTGTAATTCTCGGCGGGGGTTCCTTTTGGTTCAAATTCCCGTTTAAAATCCTTTTCCGGGCGTACGGTAAATCGTCCGTTCAATTCCCGGATAATATACCAACTTTCCGGCACGTCAACGAATATGCCGTTGCCATTGGGAAAAGAAAATATTGCTTTGCCGTCCGGTGTGCGGGGCGTTACAACGATTCCCCCTCCGGTAAACCTCAACACGTCGTCCACATTGTCCCGGCGAAATTGGATTGCGTCAACCTCTAACAAGGTGCGACAATACCGGGTTCCCGCCGTGGCGTCCGGGTCAACTAAACGGGTGCGCATTTCCTCCGGGTATTCCTCCGGGTCGTACTTCATATAAACCGACTGCCTACCATCGGCATAAAAGAACTCAATAAGACGGTCGCCCAATCGTCCCCGGATTGCCTGTTTTAACGCCTCAATCCTTTGTCCCTCGGCTTTATCGTTTCCCTCGCTTCCATTTTGCGCCCAACTCAAACGTATTGAGGTATCGGACGCCGTAACCTCAATTTCTTGTTTTGTTATGTCCTCAATCATTGCGCACATATCGCAATCAAAGGGGCTTAATACTTGTTTGTTCATCGCTCTAAAAATTTATTTGTTATTACTATCCGGGGCGGCTTCAACCTTAACCCCGGCAATTGTTCCGTTATAATTAAATTCCAATGTTTCGACGCCCTTAAATCTCCCGACGATACGCAACAAACGCCAATAAATCGTTTTCCGGTCGCTCCTATGGAATTTATCGCATTGCCTACCAATTCCGGGACAATCTTCCCTTTTAATTTTGCAGCGAACGCAACGTTGCGTAAATATTGCGGGGTTGTTGTTGGCTAATCGTGCATCCGCCGCCGTCCATATCTCGGCAATCAATACCATACCCCGGTAAACGCAACGTTCGCCGGGGCTGTATTCTCTATTTGGGTCGAACGGTTCGGGTTGCTTTACTCTCATTCTTTGCCCGCTTCGTTTACATAGTCAAACAATGCGTCCAAATCTTCCTTTGCGCCTTTTACGCAAATTCGTACCCTATCGCCGCCCGCTAATGCGGTTTCGACAATCTCGCAATTATACCGGGGGGCGTTTATCTGTATCATTGCCGCCGTGGTATTCGTTACAAACTCGTTTCTTTCTTCCATACTCTCGGATTTTTGAAGTAAATAAAATGCCTCTGTTGGTTCGTTCTCGCTTTGGCACGCCCCCAACAAAAGCGTTGCCAAAGATAACAATAAAATCTTTGCTTTCATCGTTTTACCTTTCTTTTAATCCATATAAACCGTATGCCAATGCCGACAAACAATATTTTCGCCTCAATGTCAACGTAACGGTCGTAACCGTTGACCGCATCCACGGACACGCCGGGAACAACAAACCAACTCTTATACTTCCAATATTCCCGGACGTAAACAGACACGCCAACCCGTCCGGCATGGAACCCAATTTGCGCCGTATGTACGTCGCCATTGTTGCGGATAATTCCAACTTGTTTTTTACTCATTTCCTTTTCTGTTTAATAATTCGTAACTCTGTTTATCAACTACCAACGCCCGTGGATATTCGGTTATTACGCCTTTGGTATAAACCAAATTGTAAATACCCAATTGTCCCTTAATTGGAAACTCAACAACTCGGCGGGGGTTCCGCATCATCCAACCGAACCCCTTTGTAATAGATTTGCGTTTTTCCGGCGGTATGCGGGTATTTTCCCAATCTTCCGGGGTAAACTCGGCGACGGGCTTAACGTCGTACAATTCAACCAACCCCAACGTTACCCCGTTTTCATATCCCGGAATTACGGGATTAGCGGACGAACAAACCATTAAATCGCCCCGGTACGGCGTGTTTTTACTGCGTACCTCAATACACTTTTCGCCGTAAACAATCCCGTTATCCTCATACGCCGCCGTTACCAACTGCATTGCATACGGGTTTTTAACGGTTAATGCACGCCAACGGTCGTGCAATTTCGGTTTATAATCTTTGTTATTATACTGCATAATCATTTGTTATTATCGGGTTCGTTTTCGCTTTCGTCGTTCGGTTCCGGGTAATTGATAAATCCAATTTGCCGGACGCTTTGGATTGGCTCGTAAATGATAACGGCAACATCGCCGTCCGTCCTTATGCCAACTAATCGACAATCGGCGGGAACTTCAACCCTTATTTCACTTCTTTTCATTGAATAAATCCCAATTTGCCGGGACACAATAACCGGGCAATGTTTCCCGCTCAATCCCGGACGCTTTTATAAAACTATCTTTCCAATATATCCGGGGCGTTTTGTCCGGGTACGCCTCCCAATAGTCGAACACGTCGTTGTAAAACGTCAATGTTTCCCGCTTGGTATATCTACAACCGCTTTGCAACCCTATCTTAAACAAGTCAACAAACGGGTACGACAAAGCAATTACAGAAAACGCCCGGTCAAACATTCCCACGGGGATTGGTTCAACGCTTGCAAAGGTACGGAACCCGTGGCGTTTCGCCCGTGCCAATGCGTTTATACGCATCCGGTTTGGGCTTGCTTTTGGTTCCAATTCGTCGCACCCGGTCAACGTGGAACCAATGGCAATGCGGGATTTATCCCAACCCTCGGACGCCTCGGCAAAGTCGATTAAAATATTGATACCCTCGGCGCATTTGCTCAACACTTTAACCGGGACGCCGTGGCGTTGACAAACGCCGATTGCTTGGCGGGTCAACCTTTGCGTTTCCGGCAATAATGGGTCGGTTGTAAACGAAAAGAATAACCCCGTTTTTTGCAATTCGTCCTTATGCTTCAACAACTCATTCGTAAATATATCCAATGCGTATGGATATTCCCGTAATGCCTTTTTCAATTCCGGGGTATTGCCTCCCAACACTTTTGCGCCCCGCCCTTTGCGCAAATAACAATACGTGCATCCGTTGGAACAACCAACGTAAAAGTTGGCGGCGTTCTCGGCATATTCCCCGACTTTTCCCTTTGGGCTGTAAATAACCCGTCCGTTTATCGCTCCCATACTCAAACAGATTAAAACGGTAAATCGTCGGTTCCGTCGGGGGCGGGTGCATCCGGCACGGGCGGCGGCGGGGCTTGCGTTCCGGCTCCGGTTCCTTTGGGCGTCAACATTTCCATATCGGTTGCAACAATTTCGGTAATATACCGTTTCACGCCCTGCGCATCGTCATAACTCCGGGTTCTTAATTCCCCCTCAATATAAAGTTTATCGCCCTTTTTGACGTACTGATTGGCGACCTTTGCCAACCCATTTTGCAACACAATGTTGTGCCACTCGGTACGCTCCGGGATTTGCCGCCCGTCCTTTGCCGTAAACCCCCGTTTAGTGGTTGCCAACGAAAAGGTCGCAACACAACCGCCATTGTCGAACTCCTTAAAATCCGGGGCTTTCCCGGTATGTCCTAATAAAGTAACTTTGTTTACACTCATAACTATTTGAATTTAATACCATCCAACAAATACAATTTCTTATTATCAGACCAACCCGCCGCCATGTTTAAGGCTTTCCGGTCGTCGTCGTGTACAAACTCGCAATACCATGAATTGCCGCCAACGTTCGCTTTTTCTTTCAGTCGTACCAATTTACCAACAATATAACGGGCAAATTTGGCGTACCCGCTAACCTCGGATATATGAATAATGCGACGTTCGGCGTTTATTTTTGGCAATTCTTCGATTTGCGGGCGTTTTTCCTCGGCGGGGTATCTTTGTACCCTCTGAAAGTCTTTTTTGATTGACGACCGGGAAATTGCCCCAAAATCGGGGGTTCTCTTTTTTGTTCTCATTAACCTAACATTAATTGTTGATACTCGGCTTTCATTAACTCAATTAACCGCATATTTGCCGGGTAAATTCTCATTCGTTCCCGGTTGCCGTTTTCCCATTCGTTGTGGTGTTCAAAGCAAAGTATATTTATATTTCTTGCATCATGCGCCGCCTCCGGGAATGCTCCACGGGTTAAAATGTGGGAACAATACACGGCGGAATAATTCCGCAATGGTTTTAAACATTCCTCGCATCGGTGCGGCTTATTATCCCATACCCAACGGAAAAACCGTTCATTTGCCGCCATGATATTTGCACCACGCCCGAAAACACAATGTCCGAACAATTCCCGTTGTATCTCAACCCTCAAACGAATATCCATTTTAAAGTTACGAATATCAATCAGGGGATTATACCCCCGATTGATACAATATTGGTATTCGTCCCGGTCTGTTAGCAAATACGGTTCCATTGCCTTACATATCCCCGGTTTCGTCGTTTTCCTCGTTTTCGTCCGCCGGGTCGTCAACGTTCGGGAACAATCCGTTGTCCTCTACCTTTTCGGCACTCAAACCCGGTGCGGGTTCGCCATCAGCCCCGAACAACTCCAATTGCGCCTTTTTACCCTTGAAAAGAAAGGCGTAAACCTCGGTTTCAATGTCGGCGGCAATTTCTTCTAATTCTTCCTCAAACCCGAACGTTTCCGTATTGAATTTAAGTCGGGGGGAATTGATAGCGGTTTTTTGATTGTTTGACACGGTAAACAACCCGGTTAAAACAACCCCTACGTTATCGTCTTGACCGGAAAAGGACACGCCCCGAACCTCTATGTTTTTCAACATTTCGTCGGCAAAATCCCGTGATAACTCGCTTTGCTTTTTGGTTGCTTTGAAATCGGACGTTTCAACCATTGAAAGAAAGGACGTAATATTAAAAATCCGTCCCATGATTGGGCGCAAACGGTCGAAACAATCCCGCAAATCCGGGTGTATGTCCTTTGCACTTTCGACGTGGTATTTGTTCGTGTAACTCTCATTACCGATTGTTTCGGTAACTTCATAATGTACGTCTAACCCGCCGTCCTTTAATGTCTTGACTTTCGACAATGCAAACGCCTTTTCGCTTGGTATCAACATAACGTTTGCGGCTTTTTTTTCTTCGCTCATATTGTAATATTATTTGTTGCCGGGAACCCGCCCGGCATCGGTTTTATAAATCATCTTCAACGTATCGTTTTAATTCCGTTTGGAATTGTTCCCGTTCGTCGCTTTCACGTTCTAACAATTCGTCGTACAATTCCCGGTCGAATATATCGTTAATCGCATCGTCCAATAAGGAAATCAGTTTTTCCGGTTTAACGGCGTCTAACTCCACTTGACCCAATCCGTCCCAATTGGCGGTACGGCTGTCTGTTTCCTTTGCCGGGGCGGGCGGCAACTTCCATTCGATAACCTGTTGTTCCATCAACGCAATACGTCGTATTTCGACCCCAAAAATACCGAACTTTTGCAAGTTTTCGCCAATCGACCGGGGTATATCTTCGCCCGACGGGTCGTAATCGCCAAAATATAGGATAACACATTGTTTGCCGTTGGCTTGCGCCTCTCTCAATCGTTCGGACAATTCAAACAAGAAAGTCAACGACGGATAACCTTTACAAGCCCCAACCGCAATATCCCAATTACGGCACGGTTTCGCAAAAACGCCCTCCAACGCTTTCTTTTCAATCAATATTTCCGGGTAAATCGGTTGGTTTTCCCAACGGTTTTTATGATACGAACGCATCCACGCCCTAACCTGCGCTTTTGCTTCGTCTTGCTTTTCTTCCAAATCGGTTGGTTCCGCTTTAGTTTCGCCACACATTGCCCTATCTCGGTCGCTGAATGCCTCAAAGTCAACCCGCCCGTCCCATCGTGCAACCTCCATTGCAGAAACAACACGTTTATAGTGCTGCAACGTGTTTGTCATACCAATACTAACTAACTGATAATGCAACGCACGGATTGTCAAAACTCCGGGTTCGTATCGGCTTAAAATCTCAACGGAATTTTCAATTATCCAATCCCTTGTAAATTCGTCTTTTGTTCGCTTTGCCATTTCAAAAATCGTTTTCGTCCAACAATTCCCGTGTTTTACTATTCGACGGAACCGCCGGGCGTTCCGGTTCCGGGGTTGGTTCCGGGACGGGTTCCCCGGTTCCGATTGGTTCCGTTACCGGGTTGGGGTCGTGGAACTCAATATTGCGCCCGCCTTTGGGCTTTTCCGGCTCAAATTGGGCTTTGAGTTGTTCCGCCGGGTATTCCTTTTGCGCTAACTCAATAATCCCCAAATTAACCAATTCCGGGACGCAACGGCGCAACGCCCTTATGTCCTCTAATGCGTCATGCGCCGGGAATGTTTCGCCGGGGAATAACTTACTATATAATTCCTCTAATTTGGGATATTTTCCCGGTCGCCCGTTTGAATACAATGCGCCGACAAACTTAATTGTTTTCATCATTGTATCAATGCGTTTACCCTTATGTAATGCGTCCTCAACATGTGCGTCGTAATATTCCCGTCCACAATAGCGCAAAACGTTTGCTTTTAACATTGAACTATCAAAGTAAATGTTGTGCGCACATACAAGCGGGGCGGCGTTGGCATCCGCTAAAAATTCGTCCACAACCTCGGCAAACGGCACGCCCTCGGCAATTGCCCGTTCGGTTGTTATACCATGAATTGCGGTTGTTTCCGGGGGTATCTCGTAATTATCGGGTTTGATAATATAACTTTTTTCCTTATCGCCCAACGACCACGCCAATTGGACGACGTGCGGGAATTGCTCAAAATCCGCATCCCATTTCAAACCCTTTGCCGGAACCCCGGTTGTTTCACAATCAAAGAAACAAACATCTTTCAAATCAAATTTTTGCATAACCTTAAATATTAAATTATTAATTACTGTTTTCGCTCTCATTGCGGTATTTATCCCGCTTTTTCTCCAACTCCAAAACGTCCCGGTTTTCGTCTATATACTTTTGGACGTCCCGGTTACAAAACGGTTTTCCATCCAACCAAAGCAAATGCCAATACGGTACATTTTCCATCGGTTGCCCCTTAAATTTACCTTGCGGCATCGGGGTTTTATCTGTTAATTCCATTATCAAAATTTAATTGTTCGCCCTCTGAATATCGGGGCAATTGTTCAACATAATTTGCTTTTGTTCTCCAAACCATCCGGCAACGCAAACAAGTTATTGCGCTGTAATCGCTTCGTTGATACCGCCAACCATTAAACGCCGAATGATTGCATTTGTATTGCAATATGCGCCATTTACGTTGGTTGGCGGGTTTCTTTCTTTCGATACATTTGCAAGCGGGCATATTATAGGGTTTTAGGGTCGTCAATAAATGTATTGTATTCCTCGGCGGCTATCTGTTTGAGCGTTTCGATATGTTCGATTAACTCGGCGTTCGACAAATCCGCCACGGTGCGCAAATCGTGGGAATATACCCCCGTTTCCTCGTTGACCCGTTCAACGTACATAATAGGGGAAAATTCCCTCAAACGTCGTTCGGTTTGTTCCTCTGTAAGACGTTCGCCCGCCTCCCAAATTGCGTGCTTAAACGTCGGTACAACATAGTTGAAATAATACCCTTTCAAAGCCTCGGACGAACCGGGGGACGCTACAATAAACCGGGCAATAATGCGGGAACCTTTCCAACCCTTGAAAAACTCGTTTAATTCCCCCATGTACATTGCCAACCCGCCGTTATTGTTTATTGTCCCCGTTGCTGTTATTTCTCGCTTTTTCATCGGCTATTAATTTTTTCATTATCTTATTAAACGCTGTCATTCCGATTGTATGGATAACGTCCCGTTCCGCCCGTGATAACTTCGTTTCCCGCTTATCCAATACTTTTGCAAATACAACAACAAATTCGCCCGGCTCCAACAATCCGGCATTGTGCAACCCGTCGATTGGGTGCGCTTTCAAACGCTCGGTTGCTTTCAATGCTTTGCGGGCTTTTTCCCGACTTTCCCATATTTCCCGAACCTCGGCGGCGGCGTTGTCATAAAACAACCGCATTTTCAGAACGTCGGCAATTGACAAATCAGCCACGGCGGTTGGTTGCTCTTTTTCCGGCTCCGGTTCCGTCGTAACGGGTGCAACCTTACCGTTATTCACTCCATAACCGAACAACGCAAAATCCCCCTTTGTTGGGTCGTCCGGGAATATCTCGGCGAAACGGTCGGTTATCTCAATGGCTGTTTGCAAATCCGGCGTCCGACGTTTTATAAGCCCCAACCGCAATGCCTGTTTATGTACGTGGGTATCTAATGGAATGATTAAATTACGGGGGTCGCAAATCGTCCACAATCCAAAGTCAACCGGGGAACCGTGGCGGCACATCCAACGCAAAAACATACATAAGCGTTTGCAACCGCTTTTCGTTTCCATATCCGGCACGCCCTTAACATCGCCGAAAAGACGTTGCAATTGTTCCAACGGACGCCCGCCCGGTTGCGCTTGCAATGCCTTTTCCATGTTCTCAAACTTACTATATACGTCAAACAAGCGGGCGCAAAGGTCGTGGAAATCGGCGTATGTAAACGTTCTATAAAAATTCTCTTTACTGCCTTTGTATTGCTTCCATTCCGGGGCGGCTCCCTGCGTGTCGGTTCCGACAATATAATGATACGGCGCACCCTTGAAAATTTCCCGGTCGATAAAATCCGCCTTTTGGATTATCTGTTTGCGGGAACCCCACGCAATCCACGCCGTAACAAATGCGCTAATCTCAATATTTACCCGGCTATCGTAACGGTGCGGGATTTGCACCGGGTCGGATTGGATAAACTCGGCGGCTTCGTATTGTTCCGCCCAACGTTTCAAATTATCGTTCAATGTATATGCCATTGTTTTAGATTTTAAGGGGACGGAAAGCCCGCCCCCGGTTATTATTCGTTTTCTGTGTATTCCTCAACAATTAAATCGGTTTGTCCTCGCTTCACTTCCTCAATGAACCCTTGAAAACCGTTTTGTTTAGCAATGTCAATGATTGCTTGCAAACGCTTTTCGCCCAAACTTTCGCCCCTCGCAATGCGGAATACCTTAACCGTCGGATTGCTTGCAATAATCAGTTTGGCGGCAACTTCCATAATTTGACTATCTGAAACTTTCCCGGCGACGAATGGCACGCCGTTTAATTCTAACCCGTCGTCCGTGAAAGAAAGCCCGGCAATCGGTAATTTGGACGTCGCAATAAGGTTTTCCCGTTCCTTAGCCAATGCGCCTAATTTGTCCTCAAACGTGCGGGCGGTTTTCTCGGCGGCTTCCTTTTGTTTCTTCTTTGCCATGTAATCCACAACCAACGCATTGATACGGTTGTGTTCCTCGGCTTTTTTCAGTTGTTCCGCCGTATCTAATTGTTCCGGGTTATTGGCTTCGTATTCCTCTAACCATTTGTCGGCATTCGCTTTGCGCTTCACAAACTCGGATTTGTCGTTTACGATAACTTGCAACGTTTCCTTATAATCGTTTTCAATGGCTTTTTTGTTGGCTTTCGCATCTTCTTTGGCTTTTTCCAACCGGGCGTTTGCCTCGGCAATTATCCGGGCAACTTCTTTTTCCTCGGCGGCTAATTTGTCGTCGATTGCCTTAATATTACTTTTTCGGGTTTCTTCCGCCTCTTTAATTCGTCCGGGGATTGCCTCCAATTGTTCAATCCTTTGTTGCCGGGCTTGGCGTACCGTTTTCGCTTTCTCAATCAACCGGGCATTTTCGTTTTGCTCTTCCATCAACGCCGTAATATCCTTTTTCTCGGCATACGTTTTGACGTCGCCGGGTTTCAATTGCTTTTCAGCGTTGGCGCAAATGGTTGTGTACGTCTTGACCTCGGCGTTGGCGTCTTTTCTTTTGTCCTTAACGGTCGTAACCTCGGCGTCAATTTCTGCAATCCGGGTGCGCACCTTTTCCGGCAACAAAGCCTTTACAACCTCAATTTGTTTGCGGCGTCCCTCGGCGGTTTCGCTCCAACGGGAAAACTCCACGGCGTCAAAATCTTGGTAGCCGAAAATCTTTTGCAACATAGAAACGTTATCCGAACGCATCCCGGTTGTTTGTGATTTTATGGATAACGTCCCACGTGGGTTGGCTTTGGTAAACTTTAATTCGACTTCGTAATTTTCGCCGTCGTTACCTACTACCATTTTCGCAAACCCTTTGTCCTCTCCATTTTTCAACACGGCGTCCCGGTTCCCGGTCAACATTGCGCCGATTGCTTTTAAAAGGGTTGATTTGCCTAACTCATTGTCCCCGGTAATGAAATATACATTACCCTCAAAATCTGCGTTGAACTCTTTGATAACTTGAAAATTCAACAATTCCAATTTCTTAATATACATCGCTCTTTAAATTTATTTATTTCCCGGAAATCGCCGGGTCGTTATGTTCCCATTTATAACCGTTGTATGTTTTTCTTTTCCCGTTACATACCTGTAATATTACATACTTTTGCCAAGGAAAAACACACGCATCTAAAATATTATCAAAACATACAATATTACCTAATTTATCAATACGTTTAACGGGATATAATTTTGATACACGTTTAACGTTCTCAAATTTTAGGTTCTCGCCAATAGTACACCAACGTAAATTATTAACATGATTATTTAATTTATTCCCGTCGATATGGTCAACACATGGTTTATTGTCCGGGTTGGGAATGAACGCCAAAGCAACCAATCTATGAACCCGCATAACTTTTAAACCATTGATTTTTAATTTTACAGTCATATAGCCACCGTTCAAATAAGGCTTTATTTCCTTATCATTTTGCGTTATATTGCCATTTTCAGCAACGTAACAATCATATTCTATTAAGTATTTACCTTTTTTCATGCCGCAAATATATGTAAAATAATGGATATACCAAAACTTTTATTTTTTATTTTCGGCTATTTTTTTATTTTCCGCAATAATCGCCCCAAAATAACGCATTTACCCACGCCGTCAAACTCAACTAACATATTGCCGTTGCGCCCTCTTATACATTTGCCATCGGCACGACGAACCGCCCGGCACGGCATACGTCGCAATTCCGGGCGGGTCAATCGGTCGCCTAAATAGATATAATCCATTTCGTCCATATCAAAACAATTTCATTTGTGTATCGGTCAATACAGCAACGACCGCATCAACTTTGCGTTCCCAACTTTCCAACGTTGCCAATTTCTCCGGGGTTGGGTTCCGTTGGCAACGTCGTTGGTTGTGCCGCATCTGTTTTACCATTTCCGCCAAATCTTTTGCCGTTATTTTTTCGGGATTTTCGATTTGCGGGGCTTTTGTTTCGTCTGCCATATAAGCAACCATTTGAATAATTAAACGTCCCTACGGGCTTAAAATAAACGGTTGTGCATTTGTTGGGGCAAATTTTCCAAAACCCAACGGGGGTTGTTTTGTAAAATGAACCGTCCAAAGTGCATTATTAACGTTGCGTCCGCATTCCACAACGCCGGGGTAATTTCCGGGTATAATTTCCCGGCAATATCCCGGAACCGTCGTTTGCGGTCTGCCTTTTCCTCCTTTTTCCCTTTTACTTTGATACGCAATTTAAGGTCGTTTTGCCACTTCATAGCATTAACCAAAACAAATGGTATTTCGGCGACGGTTATAATAGCTTTCAAATGCTCAAAGTTTTGCAACATCTTTTGAATGCGGTACAACTTACCCATGTTTGCCCCGGCATCCCCAACCGTTACGTCGTCCGGGCGAACGCTCAATTTTTCCAAAAAGACAATCGGCGTGCAAATCTCTTTGTAGTAATTGAGAAAATCCCGTATCTCGTTAATGTCTTTAGGCATCTTTATTGCCGTTGCGTTATGGTTGGGTCGCCAAACCACGATACCCCCGGCGGCTCCGGGGTCAATTCCAATAATGCAATCTATTTTCATTTTTCAAATTTCAAATAATGGTAAATATAAATTTCGTCCTTAATCATCCGGTCGAAAGTCCGTTTAATCTCTTTACGCCGGGCAACCTCAAAGGCTGTATAATCAATTTCCGGGCTTTGGGTTCCTTGTTTACGAACGTGATAAACCGTAAATTCATTAACGAACCCACGGGCGGCACGTGCCAAAAATCGGTTATACGCTTCTTTCCGGTCGTCCTCGGTTTCTTTCACTTCATCCGCTAACCCAACGCCCAACAACCAATTATAAACAAACATTTCGTCGGTTAATCCAAACACTAAACGCCCGGTATATTTATAGCGCATAAAACACATTAAACAAGTCATAACCGATTGATTGCGATAATACCGGATTTGCTCCGGGCTTAACTCCTTTTTCGGTTCCGGCAACGCTGTATATGCTTTGCCGATAACTTGGTTTTGTTTCCGGCAATATGCGTTCAATACCTTTGCGAAATAATCGGCGTTGAATTGTTGGTAATGTTTCCGTTCGGCGTTGCCGTCCCTATCCTTTGGCAAATAGTCGTCTAATTCCCCGGTAATCAGCAATTCAAACGCTAATTTAACCTCGGATAATGTTAATTGCGAATAATAGCGTTTGAGCAAATCCAACAACCGGGTACAAATATACGTCCAATCGTCCCGGTTTTCCGTGGGAATGATAAACCCCACGTCCATTGCGATAAACCGGAACATTTGCCCGGTTTTGGCAATCAACGTTTCGTCGTCAATCTCGGCAATCTGTTTTTTTGTGGACGCCACGAAAATATACTTTTCAACCGGGGTTAATGCTTTGGCAACCTCCGGTAACTCAACCATCGCCCGGCGAACGTCAATTGCTTTTGCCGTTCCGCTATAAAGCAAAACGGCGGCGGATTGTCGTTTTTCGGGCAACGTTTGTGGCAATCTGTTTGTCTTTTCGGGTAATGCTTCCATGTTAATAATCATCTTTCAAATACTCAATAGCCCCGGCAACGTTCAATCTTTGCGTTGGGGCTTTGTATTCGGGTTTCAAATGCAACTTTTTCTTTTCGACGTCCCCCCGTATGAAATTGCGGACGGTCGCCAACCAACCGTTTTTAGTACGTTTCATATTCTTTTGGTCGCTCCAATCGCTAACCGTGTGAAAGTAATAAACAAAATCGACCTTTTCAAATTCCGGGGTCGCAAACTTACTTTCAAACTCTGAATAATCCACGCCAACGCCGTTTTCAAATTTAACCATTTTGTAAACGGCGGAATTGCGGAACAACGTTTTTTTCTCTTTTGGTTCCTCAACCTTTATTTCTTCATCCGGGAATAATACGGGGTTATTTACCCCGGTATTATCACTATCAAAAGAGTTATTAATATCATCTATCTTTATTGTGTCGGATTTTCCAACCACGGGGGTTGGATTTTCCAACCGGGGGGTAGTTGGATTTTCCAACCGGGGGGTAGTTGGATTTTCCAACC
>ERZ857503.284-NODE-284-length-44781-cov-8.921187_pt1 | contig 44781 bp, 41 predicted proteins | sample MGYA00519766_ERZ857503 | MGnify/ENA primary metagenome ERZ857503 (study PRJEB31778, sample SAMEA3449345) | human gut metagenome | biome: human gut; feature: human-associated habitat; material: faeces | place: United Kingdom | collected 2010/2012 ...
GTAAGAAGTTCATTGTTTATATGAATGGTCAGGTGACTAAGGTGAAGGGTAGTGGTAAGAAACAGATTGAACCCGGTTGTGAGATTATAATTCCCAGTAAGGCGAAGAAGCGGACTAATATTGGTAATATATTGGGTTATGCCACCTCTTTTAGTTCTTTGGGAATGATGATTGCTTCTATTGCCAATTTAATCAAGAAATAACGATTATATCTTAACTCGCTATGATAGAACAGACATCAGAAAAAGACATAAAGCAGAAACAGAATAATCACAATGATGAAGAAATCGAAATCGATTTAATAGGTATTCTTCGTAAGATTATAGGCATTCGTAAGACAATTTACAAAGCTGCCGGTATCGGTTTGGTAGTTGGTATTATTGTCGCAATAAGTATTCCCAAACAATATACGGTTGGAGTTACTCTTTCTCCTGAAATGGGAAATACTAAAGCCGGCGGTTTATCCGGTTTGGCAGCTTCTTTTTTGGGAAGTGGAATGGCTATAAATGAAGGAACTGATGCCTTGAATGCTTCTTTGTCTGCCGATATTGTATCTTCTACTCCTTTTTTGTTGGAACTTTCCACTATGAAAATTCCAGCATTGGAAGGTGAAACTATGACCTTAAATGTTTATTTGGATGAAGAGTCTTCTCCTTGGTGGAGTTATGTAATCGGACTTCCGGGTATGGTAATTGGTGGGGTAAAATCATTATTTACTGAAGAAGAGTCTGAATTAGTACCTTCAGATAAGGCAAATCTGGGTACAATCGAATTATCTAAGAAAGAATCGAAAAAGATTGAATCACTCAAGAAAAAGATTCTTGCTTCTGTAGATAAGAAAACTTCAATGACTACAGTTTCCGTGACTTTACAGAATCCCAAGGTTGCCGCAGTAGTAGCTGATTCTGTCGTAAGGAAATTGCAGGAATATATCATAGATTATCGTACTTCCAAAGCAAAAGAAGATTGTCTTTATTTGGAGAGATTGTTTAAAGAGCGTCAGCAGGAATATTACGATGCTCAGAAGAAATATGCCGATTATATGGACTCTCATGATAATATCATTTTGCAGAGTGTTCGTGCCGAACAGGAACGCTTGCAGAATGACATGAGCCTTGCCTACCAAGTGTATAGTCAGGTGGCTAACCAGCTTCAAGTAGCCAGAGCCAAAGTCCAGGAGGAAAAACCAGTCTTTGCTGTTGTAGAGCCTGCGGTTATCCCATTATATCCTTCGGGAACCAGTAGAAAAATATATGTTTTAGCTTTTATTTTCCTATCAGTTTGTTTTGTTATCTCTTGGAAGTTATTTGGAGAAGATATTCTGAATAAGTTCAAAGAAATCCGTGCCTAAAATCAATATTTAATGTGATATGGTATCAACAACCAGTCAAATAAATAAAGTCGTAGAGTTTATTGCAGTATTGGGAGATTTGATCATTCTGAACTTGTGTTTATTCTTTCTCCTTTTCTTTTGGGAAGAAACATTTGTATCTTTACCTTTTTCCTGCAGAGTTTCATGGATGATGACTTCGTTAAGTCTCTGTTATTTGGCATGCTCGGCGTCCCGCGGTAGAGCATGGAATAGCCGGGCGATTCGTGCTGATCAGCTTGTGGTACGTGTGCTGAAGAATATTATCATCTTTTCGGTTTTTTGGGCATGTATCATGGCTTTTAGTGGAATCTCCATAATCTCTCCTCTATTTTTTATTATCTATTTTTTTCTCCTTTTTGTCGTATTAAGTGTTTATCGCATAATTATTCGTCGTTTGCTGATTGATTATTGTGCGAAAGGTAAACATAAAAGTTATGCTGTTTTTATAGGTGGAGGAGACAATATGCATACGTTGTATGAGGAAATGGAAAGCTCTTTGGCTGCCATTTATGAAGTTGTCGGTTATTTTGATGTTACTCCGAATGAAACTTTCTCCCCTCGATGCCGTTATCTTGGCAATCCGGACAATTTTGCTGATTTTATGTCCGGAAAAACATCCGTAAAACATGTATTCTGTTCTTTGGCAATGGATGAGGGACATTATAATGTTCCTATTATAAACTATTGCGAGAACCATTTACTTTATTTTCATGGTGTTCCTAATGTTTGTAAGGGATTTCCTCAACGTATTTGGCATAGTATGATAGGTAATATGCCGATTTTGAATTTGAGATACGAACCTTTAAGTAAAGTAGAGAATCGTTTCTTGAAACGGCTATTTGATATTATGTTATCCGGTATTTTTTTGGTTACTGTTTTTCCTGTTATTTACCTAATTGTGGGAACTATCATAAAATTGACTTCTCCCGGCCCTGTATTCTTCAAACAAATGAGGACAGGATTGAATGGCAGAGAATTCAAATGCTATAAATTTCGCTCTATGAGAGTGAATGATGAAGCCGACAAAAAACAGGCAACGGTTGATGATCCTCGAAAAACTAAATTTGGAAATTTCCTTCGACGTTCTAATATAGATGAACTTCCTCAGTTTATTAATGTCTTTAGAGGTGAGATGTCTATAGTTGGGCCTCGCCCTCACATGTTAGCTCATACAGAGACTTATGCGCGATTGATTGATAAGTATATGGTACGTCATTTTATTAAGCCTGGAGTGACAGGTTGGGCACAGACTCATGGTTTTCGTGGTGAAACGAAAGAACTGTCTCAAATGGAAGGTCGTGTTCAGTCTGATATTTGGTATATGGAACATTGGACAATTTGGCTAGACTTGTATATTATTTATAAAACTATAGCAAATGTGATTGTAGGGGAGAAAAATGCGTATTAAAATGAAAAAGCTTTTAGGTAATTAGGTATGTTAAGATAATATACAGAGCTGTTATTCATGATATAACTTATTTTGGAGTTTTGAGCAAAATACAACCCTCAATAATAAATTAATCCATTTCTGCGTTTACCTTTAGAAGATGGTCTCTAGGATAATATGGTATTTAACACTTATAAATTATAAAAACTTATGAAAACAATTACTGCGATTATTCCTGTTCGTGCAGGAAGTACGAGATTGAAAAACAAAAATGTAGCTCCGTTTGCAGGAACAAATTTGTTAATAAATAAAATTAACCAATTAAAATTAGTATCAGAAATTACGAGAATAGTAGTTTCTTCTGATTCTGATTTAATGTTAGAAATGGCAAAAAGTGCAGGTGCTGATATCCACAAAAGAGCTCCTGAATATTGTGATGAAAAAACTAAAACGTTTGGAGAAGTGGTGCGACATATAGCTGAAAGTGTCAATGGTGATACAATTTTATGGGCTACTTGTACCTCTCCTTTGGTGTTTCCAAAAGACTATAAAGGGGCAATTCAAGCATATTATAAAGCTTTGGAAGAAGGCTATGATTCACTTATGAGTGTTGAAAGTTTTAAGCGTTATATTTGGAATGAGAATGGACCTGTAAATTATGAATTGGGGTTGAAACATGTTCCTAGTCAACAATTACCTACTCTTTATTTTGTGACAGATGGGATTTTAATGGCACCACGAGAAAAAATGATTGAGTGGTCTTATTTTCATGGTTCAAATCCATATAAATATTTGGTTGATAAGAGAACAGGTTGCGATATTGATGATGGCTTGGATTTAGCTTGTGCAAGAGCGTGGCTTGATATGGATGAATCCGTATCGCAGATAGATCCATATATTATTTAAAAAGAAATGTTTTAAGATATTTTTTTGAGTATTTTCTTATGATAGATTGAGAAGATAGGATGTATTACTCGTACAAGTAGATTGTAAGATAGTTACCAGATTATATTATATATCTTTTTATTCTTTATTGTATATCTGCTGTTTTATAACTTATGTCCACTTCTAATTCTTCTTTTACACGTATTGGTAAGAATACAATAGCTCTCTATTGCCGTTCTATTATTGCAATGTTTATCAGTCTTTATACATCACGTGTATTGTTACAAGTGATAGGCGTTGATGACTTTGGTATATATAATGTGGTAGGCGGTATGGTAATGTTATTTTCATTTTTAAGTGTTGCTCTAATGGTTTCTACACAGAGATTTATGAATGTGGAGATGGGACGTGGTAACACCGAGGAAGTGAATCTTGTATTTTGTACATCAGTCAATATACAGATACTTATAGCGATTGTTATTGCTGTAGGAGGAGAATTAATCGGTGTTTATTTACTCTATAACTATCTTTCTATTCCTGTTAATCGTTTGGAAGCTGCATTTTGGGTACTGCAATTTAGTATTATAACATTGATTATCAATGTGGTAAGTGTTCCGTATAATGCTCTTATTATGGCAAAAGAAGAATTTCGGATCTTTGCTTATATTGATATCTTTGGGCATTTGCTTAAACTGATAGTTGTTATTCTTATTAATTATAGTGGTGGTGATCGTCTCATTGTCTATGCCTTATTTATTATGTTGATACAGATAATAATTCGATTCATCTATTCTTTATATTGTAATCGTAAGTTTCCAGAATCACATTATAAATGGAAGGTAAATAAGGTACTCACTAAACAAATGCTCTTGTTTTCATCATGGACGACATTAAGTGGAATATCTTCTCTTGCTTATCAACAAGGCATTGGAGTACTTTATAATGCATTTTATGGGGTAGCGGTTAATGCGGCTGTAGGAATAGCTCAACAAGTAAATGCAGCAGTGAATACATTGGTGAGTAATTTTACAACATCATTTTATCCGCAATTGACTAAAAGTTATGCAGCTGGAGATTGGACGAAAGTAAAAAAGATGCATTTTACTGGACCTAAGTTAGCATTTTGTATTATGGCAGCGTTGGTTGTTCCATTTTCTCTTAATTTGGATTATATATTGAGGTTATGGCTTGAAAAAGTACCATTACATACTGGAATGTTTATTCGGATTATACTTGGTTCATCATTAATTTCGATCTTAGCAACAACATCGAATACTTTAGTTCGTGCTACAGGAAAAATAAGAACTTACGAAATAAGTTTAAATGTAATAATTTGGTCATTTTTTGGAATTACATACCTTTGTTTAAGATCAGATATGAGTATATATGTACCATATAGTATTCTGGTTATTAATTCACTTATTACGAGCTTATATACAGCAAATTATAGTTGTCGTTGTATTGGTGTAAAAAGTATAGAATATTATCGCTCTGTGCATTTTCCGATGATAACTTCATTATTTATAGCTATAGGGATTGCTTCCTATTTACTCCCCAAAAGTGAGAACTTATTATCATTATGCTTTAATATTGTGGTAACAATATCTATTGTTGTGTTTTGTAATTATACCTTAGGACTCAATAGTTCGGAGAAAAAAATAGTTATCCAGATAGCGAAAACTATGATAAATAAATTGAAAAAGAATGAAGCGTAGTATAATTTTTAGTCAAGCACCTGCGAAAGCTATAGCCGTACTAAATTGTTATGAGCACGAGCTATCAGAGGGAAGAGAGATTACTATTGTTGTTCGTACAAATCTAAAAGGACTTTATCAGTTCTATAAAGGATTAGGATTAAAGGCAAATATTCAGATGATTGAAGATCGTGGGTCTGTTCTCTGTTTTTGGAAAACCAAAAGACAAAATAAGGAATTAGCTCGTTTACTAAATTTGAATAAAATAGATGATATAAGAGTCTTTTTTACTGATATATACGACTTTGGAATGGGAAAAATCATGTCTAGTTTGATGCCTTTTGATCCTGTACATATATTATCTCCTTTGGACATTACTGATAAAGAATATTACGGAAATAAAAGATATCAACTGCCGTTTATAAAAAAATGTAAGGAGTTTATTGGTTCTTATATTTGTAAAGTCCCTTTGTGTCACATTTATGGTGAAGAAGAATGTTGGGTGTTAGTAATGGATAATCGCAAATTAAAATTCAAAACATTAGATTATAGTGATAGAAGAATATGTACTAAATACAAAAAAACGATTTCAAGCTATTTAGAAAAATGTGTCATTTTCTTTACGGAACCTTATAGATTTTCTTATCAAAGTAAAGAAGAGTACGATGAAATGAATCGAAAAATAATAAATGAGATTCATCAAGCTGGATATAAAGTTGCAGTGAAAGGGCATCCTCGGATTGGTTGTCAAGAAGATGCTCAACAAATGGCAGATGAAGTATTACCCAATTATATCCCTGCTGAATTTATAGATTTTTCTACTTTTGAGTTTGCTATTGGTTTTACTTCTACTTCTCTATGTGAAGTATCCAATGATATCAAGGCATATAGTGTCTTTAAAATGTGTACAGTAACTGACTATAAAGTTTATTTGTATTTTGAGGAATATATGGAACGTAACGGTCCTAAGGTAAAATTTATAAAGTCGTATTCTGATATTTTTAAATGATTTGTTGAGAATAATCTTCATGCGTGACTTTTTTTGTCAGTCTAAGATTTGTATAATAATATTTGTTAATTTGTAATTTTGGGGGACTGTACGTTAATGTCAGAAGTTATGTGGAAATTGTGAAGTGGGAGAGTTGTAGTATTTGAAAATATTTTGTTTTTATAGGTGAACTGACAACTATTTTTATGAATCTACAATGTTAGATAAATAATATTTAAAAGGAGTATTCTTAATTCATATGTTGATCTATTTGAGGGGCAATATTTCCATAATGGATAATGCTCTTTTTCACCTATAAATGCTTATTGGGTAAAAAATAATAGGAATATTGGTGTGGTAGGCTGAGATTGACGATAACACTGTTGAACATCTTATTAGTGATGAAAATATCATTTGTTTTGTGATATAGTAAATATAATGGTGAATATTTGGGGAGAAATTAGTGTTTGGCATAGAGTGGGCTATACGGTATTCATATTGAAGTATATTATAAATATGTTGATTATTTTTTGAAGATTACTTAATGTGGTCCATAATAATATTTGAGGAACTATAGATATATGTAATGAATATTTACATCTTATTAATTTAAATTGAAAATATATGGTTTATTATATACTAGCGTTTCAGCTGTTGTTTATATTGCTGATATGCAATACAACTTTTGTCATCCTGACATCTCCAGTGATATTTTTATTATATAAAATAAAAAGAAGGCGTAAATCGATAGAGAGGGATAAAGAAATAGATATAATTGTGGAGGATTCTTCTTCTTTTTATTTATTGAAACGTTATTTAGATGGATTTATGCGTTACTATGATTGCCGTGTGTCGCAAGTACCTTCTCATCATTTTCGTTACTTTGTTTATCGCTATATATATTACATGGATCTAGCACCCAAAGTAGTAGTATATTATGGTGCTGAAATGCGTGAGCCATATAAGATAAAAATAGGACGTGGAAGTATTATTGGTGATAGGGCTATACTGGACGGACGGAATGGCTTAGAGATAGGTGAAAATGTAAATTTTTCTTCTAATGTGTCTATTTGGACTGAACAACATGATCACCGTGATGCATTTTTCCGATGTGATACACAGAAGAAAACTCCTGTTAAAATAGGTAATCGTGTTTGGATAGGCCCTAATACCTTGATTCTTCACAGCGTAGAGATTGGCGAAGGAGCGGTAATAGCAGCAGGTGCAGTAGTAACAAAGTCTGTAGAGCCTTATAGCATTGTGGCTGGTATACCAGCTAAAAAGATAGGTGAGCGGAATAAAACTTTAAAATATGAAATGACTGGAGAGTATGTGCCATTTTACTAATATTTTTTGTTATGCAAGATAAAAAAGAAAGTAATGTACATATAAAAATGAATTAAGGTAATATATGCGGTTATCCAGACATCTTTTAACTAAAATAATAGAGATAAATTTATTCTCTACTGTTTATCTTAATTTTATAATGTTTCCTTTTAGTAAAGCGATACGATTTCCTATTCTTATATTCGGGAAAGTAACTATAAAAAATGTTCGAAAAGGTAGATTAGTTTTTAATTGTCCATTGACGACTGGCATTCTTCAGATTGGGAAACGTAGTTTAGGCTTTCTTGATAAACATAATTGTCGTACAATATGGAATGTGGCAGGGACGCTATATGTACATGGTAAAGCTTCAATTGGTCAAGGGTGTTGTGTAGAGGTGGAGAAGGATGCTGTGATGACTCTTGGACGTAATTTTAATGTCACTGGTCGTTCTGTTCTACTTTGTACTGATCAGATTACTTTTGGAGATGATTGCCTTCTTTCGTGGGATTTGCTTATTATGGATACGGATTGGCATAAAGTGATTTCGACAACCGATGGCGGAATACTAAACCCTTCCAAACCGATTAATATAGGAAATCATGTTTGGATAGGATGTAGAAGCCTTATTCTTAAAGGAGTAAATATCTCGGATAATGTTATTGTGGCGGCCAACTCAACTATTAGCCGTAATATAGATGAAGAGTTTGTGGTAGTGGGGAGTAATGGAGTATTGAAAGAGAATGTAGGTTGGGAATGTTAAGAAGTGCGGAATATATGTCTGCATATATAATGTAATGGTATTTTAAATACAACTTTAAGAATATGGATGCGCCAATCATTTCAGTAATTACAGTATGTTACAATGTAGCTTCGAGTATTGAAAAAACAATGTTGTCTGTTTTAAACCAGACATATAAGAATCTGGAATATATTATTATAGATGGGAACAGCACAGATGGAACTGTTGATATTATAAAGAGATATGCTGAAAGATTAACTTTTTGGATAAGTGAGCCGGACAACGGGATATATGATGCAATGAATAAAGGCATAGTAAAGGCAACTGGGGAGTTTTTGATCTTCATGAATGCTGGAGACCAATTTCTGAATGAGAAGGTACTTAGTAAATGTCTCCCGTACTTCTTACAAGAAATAGATGTTATCTCTGGAATAGGATATTTGTCAGGACAAAAGTGGATCCCTGCAAAAGCGTCAGATCTGTCTGTAGCATTTTTTCTGAAAAGAAGTTTGAATCATCAAGCTACCTTTATTAATAGGAAACTATTTCAGGATAATTTGTATAGAACGGATTTAAAGATTGTGGGAGATTCAGTCTTTTTCTTTCAGGCACTAATTATGGATAACGCTAGTTATGTTGATATACCCATAGAAATAGCTTTATGCGAAAAACCGGGGCTTAGCGGACAAGAGAAAAAGGCATTTGCAGAGTTAGAGGTATCGATTAAAGGAATGCTTCCTGATAGGATGGTTTCTGACATTGACTTTCTGATTAATTATTATAATCCGGCTGTACGAATGATCGGTGGTTGGTTATATAAAATGCATTTTTTAAAAAAAATTCTTCGATTTATAAGAACTAATCGCAAAACGAGATGAATGTATTAGTTGATGGACGTACTTTTACAAAGAAATCAGCTGGAATTTCGACTTTCTTGAAGTGTAGTCTACAGGAATGGGCTAATAAATCTCCTCAAAATAATTTTTGGGTATTTGTTCCTAAAAAAAAGGATGAAACTATATCTTTTTCTTGTTTTCCGGCAAATGTACATTTTATTAACATCCAATTCTATGGTTTTATACCTAATTTATTCTTATTACTTTTGTGTATTCCTTATTATATAAGAAAATATAAAATAGATTTATATTATTCCCCTGTTCCGTGTATTCCATATTTTCTGCCTAAACGAGTAAAAAAGCTGATAGTGGTCCATGATGTAGTAAATATTGCATATAAAGATACAATGCAATTGAGGAATAAAATAGCTAATTCATTACTGTTTGAACGGTCTATAATAAATGCGGATTATCTTTGGACGAATTCAGAATATACAAAACTACAGGTTGAAAAATATTTTAGAGAAAGAAAATGTCGTAACATATTCGTTGGATGTTCGGTTGATGATAACATTTTTAAAAGAAATGTAATAAGCAAAGAAAAGCATCAACAAATGCTTAAAAGAATAGGTATTAATCATCGGTTTATTTTATTTGTTGGTACCTTAGAGCCAAGAAAAAATTTATCGTTTCTATTGTCTTTAATGCCTAAATTATATAAAGATTATAAACTTCAATTAGTCATAGTAGGGGCAAGAGGATGGAAGGATTCAAACATTTTTGAAATAGTAAATAATCCTACTTATCCAAAAGATAGTACTATTTTTTGTGGCTATGTTTCAAATGATGATTTGGCTTGTTTATATGATATGGCAGCTTGTTTTGTTTCTACATCTCTTAATGAAGGTTTTGGTATGCCACAATTAGAAGCTTTAAAATGCGGTTGTCCGGTACTTACCTCGCATAATTCGGCAATGATAGAAGTTGTAAGTGATATTGAGGGCGGACATACAATAGAAGGATATGAAACAGAAGCATGGATTGATGCTATATTAAAGATCGTAAATAACCCAAGATTTGTGAAAGGTGAAAAGTTATCTACATATAATTGGGAGTATATAATAAATGGATTAATGTATTATCTATCGTAATATGCAATTTGCTTGGCCATACATTGCGTTATTTGTATTATATCTTCTTATTTATGCAGAGTGCAGTAAAAAAAGAGTAATTTATCGGAATCGTTTGAGATATAAAGATGTTGCTATTGTTGAGAAAAAATATGAATATCTAGTAATTGCGATTTATTTATTATTCTATGGATTAAGAGGCTATATATTTACAGATTGCTTTCAGTATCATGATTATTTTGAAGAAGCATCGTGGAGGGAAGATTCTATATTTGGAACTACCTCATTATTCGAACCCGGATATGTATTAAGTAATATTATTATCTATCAATTTTCGAATAGTTCTTTCTTCTATCAATTTGTATGGACATTTATAGATGTAATACTTTTGTATATAATTTTAAAGCGAGAAACGAGATTGTATTGTATTCTCGCATTTGCTATTTTAATTCCTTTTTGGGATGGCGTGCAAATGAATTTATGGAGAAATATTAAATCTATATTAATATTCTGTTGGGCAATAAAATATATTAGGAATCGATGTTTATGGAAGTATTTGTTGTCAATCCTTCTTGCTTGTTCTTTTCATCTGACATCATTATTCTTTTTACCTTTGTACTGGCTTATTAATAAAGATAATCGTACTATATGCATGATAATTTCAATAATCTCAGTAGTACTTTATGTTGTAGGTATAGAATCTTTTTTTGACAATATTATTTTGATAGGTGTGTTATTGGGGGGGAAGTTTGATCGTATTTCATCAGGGTATATTGATTCTGCTGTTGATGCAGGTTTTACTTTTGGATTCTGTTTCCGTTTATTTCTTATGATACTTCTTCTGGTATATTATCCAAAACTAAAGAAAAAGAATTTGATAATGCTAAATATGGCTTTCTTATTTCTTTGCAGTAATATGGCCTTTAATTCTGTATTAGTCATGAGGGATAGAATTTCAATACTGTTTTCAATGGGGATAGTGTGTATTATGCCATATTTAATAGCAGTTCTGTGTCATTCGAAAGCAAAAGTATTTATTGTAGGACTATTGTTCACTTTTATGTTTGCTCAGGTATATGTACAGCACAATAACCCTGCTGCAAAGTATGAGAATGTATTGTGGGGTATAAGTGACAAGACAAGAGCAAAGATCAGGATTTTTGAGGAATCATTCAAAGCTATAGACAGATGAATCTAATTTTTGATATTCTAAAAGGAAATTTACATCAGTTATAACGTTTTATTTCTTGATTCTATGAAAATCGCAATAGACGCTCGCCTTATAGGCAATAGTGGTATTGGTACATATATTGAGAATATTGTACCTATGTTAGTGAATAGGCATAAACAACATCATTATCTTTTGATTGGTCACGAAAGTCAAATAGGCTTATACAGAGGAATATCTAATGTAGAGTTATTGCTTACAGACATATCGCAGTTTTCTTTGAAAGAGTGTGTTGCATTTCCTGTAGAAGAAATAAATAAATGTGATGCCTTTTATTGTCCATATATAAATGTACCGGGTGGAATCAGAGTTCCTGTTTATAGTACTATTCATGATGTTATATTTCTTGATATAAAAGGGCTTTCCTCTCGTTTGGGAACTTTGTTGAGATGGGCTTTTTATAAGCGTGCAATTTATTTATCTGAAGCCCTTTTTACGGTTTCAGAATTTTCGGCTACTAGAATAAGAAATCATTTTCATACTAAGAAGGATATTCATGTTACTTTCAGTGCTATTTCAAAACAAATCAAAGGGTATATTCCGAAAAAGGAACGAGTATATGATTTTTTATATTATGTGTATATAGGAAACATAAAGAAACATAAAGGAATTGACATACTAATTAAAGCCATTAATGAGAGCAATGAACGTGGCTTTGATATAAAGTTGGTAGTAGTGGGCGACTACAAAAAAATAAAGACCAAAGATAAAAATGTAATGAATTTGTTGAATAGTGCTAATAATAATGTTCTATTTACAGGATTTGTTCCCAACGATAAATTATATGATATTCTATCTCAGTCATTAGCTTTAGTCCTGCCAACTCATTATGAAGGATTTGGATTACCACCATTAGAATCTTTATATCTTGGAGGAAATGCCATTATTACGGATCTACCTGTGTTGCGGGAAGTGTATTCAGAACTTCCTGTAAGCTTTTTCAAGGAGGGGGATGTAAATGCATTGGCAGAATTGCTTATGTTAAAGTTGCAACTTAATACAGATGTTGCTAAAACACGGCAATACATAGACTGCCATTATAATTTTGAGATAATAGCAGATAAAATTATTCAAGTTATCGAGAATCACCACGTATCATGACTTAATAAAATTCAGTTGTGTTTTTCTTTTACTGGTAAAAACAGTTTTTTTATAGAATGACCAATAACAAAATATATTCTAAAATGAAAATAAGAAGTAAAGCTCCGTTGCGTTTAGGTTTGGCTGGTGGCGGTTCGGATGTTTCACCATACAGTGATATTTATGGAGGTTTGATACTGAATGCAACTATTAATCTTTATGCATATTGTACTATAGAAGAAACTGATGATAATCAAATTGTAATCAATGCATATGATGTATGTTGCCATAAAAGTTATCCATTAGGAAAGTATTTGGAAATTGATGGTGATGCCAGTCTTATTAAAGGTGTTTATAATAGAATAATGAAAGACTACGTTTTTGATGTGAAGTCTTTCAAAATAACAACCTATAATGATGCTCCGGCAGGGTCAGGTCTTGGCACGTCGTCAACAATGGTCGTCTGTATATTGAAGGCATTTGTTGAATGGTTAAGTTTACCTCTTGGAGATTATGAGTTGTCTCGTCTTGCATATGAAATAGAGCGTAAAGATTTGGGGTTATCCGGAGGCAAACAGGATCAGTATGCGGCTGCATTTGGTGGGTTTAATTATATGGAGTTTCTTCAGAATGATTTGGTTATTGTTAATCCTTTGAAAATAAAAAGGTGGATAATAGATGAACTTGAGGCCTCCATGGTTCTTTATTTTACGGGGGCTTCTCGTAGCAGTGCCGCTATAATTGATGAGCAGAAGAAAAATACTTCGCAAGGTAATAGTGACGCAATAGAAGCTATGCATAAAATAAAGCAGAGTGCAAGGGATATGAAACTCGCTCTTTTAAAAGGTGATATAGATAGTTTTGCAGATATACTCCGTGAAGGTTGGGAGAATAAAAAGAAAATGGCATCCCATATAACAAATCCTGTAATTCAGGAAGCCATGGATGTTGCAATGAAGGCTGGTGCAAAAGCAGGCAAGGTATCTGGTGCTGGTGGTGGCGGATTTATAATGTTTATCGTTGAACCGACTCGTAAGAAAGAAGTAATTGAGGCTCTAAAAAAAATGACTGGTTTTGTTATGCCGTTTCAGTTTAGTGACGGAGGTGCTCACGGCTGGAAAATCTATCCCACAGATAGCGTGCATTCGATGAATAATTTATAGTATAACTAATCTGAGATATGAAAATTTTAGAAACAAGACTATACCAACACATTGACCTTCTTGTTTTAAGATACCCTCAACTGGCTGTTACTAGAGATTGTATTGTTGAAGCGTATCGAATTCTGGAAGAGGCTTATACTCATGAAGGAAAACTTCTGGTTGCAGGAAATGGAGGATCTGCTGCTGATGCGGAACATATCGTTGGTGAGCTGATGAAGGGATTTGTTAATCCTAGAAAATTGGAAACAGATTATTCGGATGCATTGATTACTGTTAATAAAGAGCTGGGGAGGGTGTTGAGTGAGAATTTGCAAGGTGCGCTTCCTGCTATAGCTTTAGATGGTCATTTAGCGCTGACTACTGCATATATGAACGATTGTGAACCTTTACTTTGTTTTGCACAACAAGTAAATGGATTTGGAAGGAAAAGTGATGTGTTTCTTGGTATTTCTACTTCCGGAAATAGTAAAAATATACTGTATGCGGCGACTGTAGCAAAAGCTAAAGGAATGAAAGTAATCGGACTGACAGGTGAGAAAGATAGTAAATTATCAGAGATGTCTGATGTCTGTATTCAAGTTCCGGAGACAGAAACTTATAAGATACAGGAGTTACATTTGCCTGTTTATCATTGCCTCTGTCTGATGCTGGAAGATAAGTTTTTTGGAAAAGAATAATTTTTAGAATTAAACATATGAAGGTAGTAATAATGGCTGGTGGAAAAGGTACCCGTATTGCAACTGTTGCGGCTGATATACCTAAACCCATGATTAAAATATGTGGTAAACCTATCCTTGAGCATCAGATAGAGAATCTTAAAGTTTGTGGACTCACCGATATTATTCTTGTTATAGGTCACTTGGGAGAAGTTATTCAGGAATATTTTGGAGACGGGGAAAAATGGGGCATAAATATAGAGTATTTTGTAGAAGAACATCCACTGGGGACTGCTGGAGCATTATTTATGATGCCACAACTGACAGATGATTTCTTATTGCTTTGTGGCGATGTTATAATAGATGTGAATTTCAACCGTTTTATTGCATTTCACAAGGAACATAAAGCATGGGCTAGTTTAATATCTCATCCTAACGGGCATCCTTATGATAGTTCTTTGTTGGTGACAGAGATTATGCCGCCAAAGGAACTGGGGGGTATGCCGGAAGATACTCATAAAGTAATCCGCTGGATGAATAAAGAGGATGAAAGATTATACTATAAGAACAGAGTGAATGCCGGAGTCGAAATTATTTCTCCTGAACTTCTAAAAGAAACAATGAAGAATTTTACTCCTCGTCACCCTGAGAATCCCAATAAGATAGATTTAGATCGTGATGTGCTGAAACCTAATATTAAAAGTGGTAGAATATACGCTTATGACACCCCTGAATATATTAAAGACATGGGTACTCCTGATCGTTTTCATGAGGCTGAAACTGATATGTTGAAAGGGTTGGTATATGCAAGAAATCTCAAAAATAAGCAGAAAGCTATATTTCTTGATAGAGATGGAACGATAAATAAATTAGCAGGGTTTGTAACCAATCCGGAGCAGTTTGAACTGATACAGGATGCGGCGGATGCAATTAAATTAATAAATAAATCTGGGTATCTTGCTATTGTTGTGACTAATCAGCCTGTGATTGCTCGTGGTGATTGTACTTTTGAAGAATTACAGACTATTCATGACAAGATGGAAACGGAACTTGGGAAAAAGGGGGCTTTTGTTGATGCAATATATGTATGTCCTCATCACACGGATAAGGGGTTTGAAGGTGAGCGACCTGAATATAAGTGTGATTGTAATTGTAGGAAACCGAAAAAGGGGTTATTTTTACAGGCATCTAAAGACTTTAATATAGATTTGTCACAATCTTATATGATAGGTGATAGTGATAGTGATGTAGAAGCCGGCCGGAATGCCGGGGTACGGAAATCATTAAAAATAGAGACTGGTGAAGGAAAGACCTTACTGGATCTTGTAAATGTTGTCTTGTCATATTAAATCTTTTTTGATGAAGAAAAAGGTTCTACAAATATCTAATTACTATACACCGCATATCGGTGGTATAGAGCAGACATGCCAGTATTTATCTGAAGGTTTGAAAGATGAATATGAAGTAAAAGTTATTTGTTTCAGTGAGGATAAAGAAACAAAAGTTCAAGAAACCAATGGGATTCAAGTAATAAAACCGGGAGTTTTTCTTAGTGTAGCCAGACAAGATTTGTCTTTTTCATATTTTAAGCATTTACATAAGGTTATTAAAACATGGAAGCCGGATGTGATTCATTTTCATTATCCTAATCCTTTTGTAACAGCACTTCTTCTTCCTATTATACCAAGGAGTACGAAATTGTATGTACAATGGCACCTTGATATAACAAAACAAAAGAAGATATATCCTTTTATTAAGCCTTTTGAAACAATGTTACTAAAAAGAGCGGATCTGATTGCACCTACGTCACCTAATTATCGCGATTCGTCCAAACCTTTATTCCCATTTAGAAATAAAACAACTATTCTTCCAAGTGCTATAGATATTCAAAAGTTAAATGTAAATACTGGAGATATAGAAACCATACAGAGAATAAAAGATAAAGCGAAAGGGAGAAAAATTGTTTTCTTTATTGGCAGACATGTTCTTCATAAGGGAATCCAGGATTTGATTAAAGCTGAACAGTTGATAAAGAATGATTGCTATATTTTTATAAGAGGAGTGGGGCCAATAACTGATGAAATGAAAGCTATTTGTAAATCAAATAGGGTTGAGTTTGTGGGTAGACTATCCGATCAGGAGAAGAAATGTTATTATTATGCAGCTGATATTTTTGCATTTCCTTCTTATACGAAAGCAGAAGGGTTTGGCTTGACATTAGCAGAAGCAATGTATTGTAATGCTGTTCCTGTAACATATACGATAGAAGGCTCGGGAGTTAATTGGGTGTCACTTCATGAAGTTACGGGTTTAGAAGTCCCTAATAGGAATGTTGCAGAATATGCTAAGGCAATAGATGAATTGTTGTCAGATGATAAAAAAAGAAATGATTTCGCGGAGGCGGCTCATCAACGGATTGTCGAAAATTTTACCATTGAAAAAGAAATCTTGAATTTAAAAAAACAATATAAGGAATTACTATGAATTATATAATAATAGGTGGTACGGGGTTTATTGGTACACATCTTACAATTTTAATAAAACAACAGTATCCTGATGCTCAAGTATACAATCTTGATATTGTGAAGCCCGGCACTCCATTACCTACCGTAAAAAACTATGTGGGTCCACTGAAAGAAGGGCAGGTATTGCAGTCTGTATTTGTAGAGTGTGATGTCCGCAAACCCATAGAACACCTTCCTTTTACTCCAACCTCAGAAGACGTTATCTTTAACTTTGCAGCCGTTCATCGTACCCCGGGACATCCGGATCAGGCTTATTTTGAGACAAATATTCGTGGTGCGGAGAATGTATGCGCTTTTGCGGAGAAATTCGGGATAAAGAAAATCGTTTTTACCAGCTCCATAGCTCCTTATGGTGCAGCTGAAGATTTGAAAACAGAAGACACACTTCCTACTCCGAACACCCCTTATGGGATTTCTAAGTTGGTAGCCGAAAAGATACATACGGTCTGGCAGGCTAAAAAGCCGAACGAACGACAGCTTACTATTGTTCGTCCGGGTGTGGTATTCGGTAAAGGGGAAAACGGTAACTTTACTCGTTTGTATTGGGGGATCCGCGGCGGTAAATTCTTTTATCCGGGTCGTAAAGATACGATTAAGGCTTGTATTTATGTGAAAGAGCTGGTTCGCTTTATGCTCTATCGGTTGGAGAATCATAATGAAGGGGTAGAGTTGTATAACTGTACATTTGAACCGGCTTTTACTATTGAACAAATAGTTGAAACGATGAAAAAAGTTACGGGGATTCAGCGTACTATTGTCAAGGTGCCGGGAAGTCTTTTGCTGACAGCTGCAAGTATTGTGGGTCCGTTAGGAGGAAAAGCTTTAGGCATTTGTCCGGCTCGCGTCAAAAAGTTAATGATTTCTACTAATATCTGCGGAAAGAAATTGGCTGATTCTGGGTATAAGTTTCATTATACATTTGAGGAAGCAATAAAGGATTGGTATAGAGATAATGATAATCTATACCTGAAATGATTTTTTGAGAATGAAAGTGGTATAAAATAAAATGTTGAGATGTAATTAGCACTTAGAGTGTTTGTATGTGAGATGAAGAGAATGTAGGTCCCTAGTTTCATGTTAACGCATGATTCTCCTACATTACATAGATTGGAAAGAGTACGACGGTACCTTTCCGGTCTATAACCCCGGCACCGGGGGGTATCCGGTGTTAATTTCCCACGATATCAACGGTCTGTGAAGATAGTTGATATTTTTAACAAAACAAACAGCTGCGGGAGACAGTATTACACTGCCTCCCGTAGCTGTTTATATATTAGAATACTCCTTTGTGCAGCTAAAGCACGGGCACTCCTTCATCGGATTCAAATCATGGTGCCCCACGATCAACGCTTTCGGAAACTGCCTGCGCAGTTCGCGTAATAGAGCCAGCAGGGAACCCCGTTGTTCAAGCGTTCGAGTATCCTTCGGGCAACAGGCAGCATCCAGTCCTCCTTCGTAGCAGATACCTATCGAGTGGGAGTTGTGGTTACGGCAGTGTGCCCCGACCTTTTCGAGAGGACGGCCACGGTGGATCTCTCCGTCGCGTGTAATGTAGAAATGATAGCCGATGTCGCGGAATCCCCGGTGGAGGATGTGATCCAGTCGGCAGGCTTCCGCCGAAAGGGATTTCCCCTCCGGCGTGGCACTGCAATGAATGATAATCAGTGTGATAGTTCTCATCAGTTTACATACAGCTTTGCACTCCGAGCACACCCCCTATGGTGGTGGCGACAGTAATGATAATTTTGAGAACCAGGCTCCATACGGAGCGGCGTGACGATGAATTGCTCATAATTTATTTTTTAAGGTTAAGAAATTAGACTGACGGATCAGGAGTCACTCCACCGCCGCCCGGGTTGGGATTCGGCGTATTACCGGAACCACCTCCTTCGGTAGTCGGCTTCTGATACTCCGCTTGCTGCTTCAGTTGGCTGTCGAGTTTCAGGTTGGTAGTCGAGAGGTTACCGGTGGCACGTGCTTTGAGGCGCATACCGGTGATATTCTTCTCCAACGAAAAATCCTCCAGCGTTTCGGCTGCCTTACTGCGGATTCCCACGCCGAAAATGGCGAGATCGTCAATTTTCACACTCTTGCCGTCGAGCAGCAATTCCTTGATACAGTCCACCATGTCGGTGAGTACACCTTTGATGACACCGCTCGAATACGGTGAATTGTGTTTCGACATGTGTTCGGCAAGCTTGGCCAAATCAAACGTCTCGTCGCTTACTGCACGGGCGAACCACTTGCCTGCATTCAGGCCTTTTTGCTGTTGGTTTTGATAAATTTTGTAACGAATCATAAAACAATAATTTAAAGGGTTAAACATTGTGTCCGGGGGATTCTTTTCCCTTTCGACGATACAAAGATACAACCCTGAAACCCGCAGAAATCAATAGTCTACAGTTGCACGCGATTGTTGTCAATTATGCGCAGTAACGGTCGGTTATTCAATGGAAAAACGTAGGATATGTGAATATGTTTTGTTATTTTTGTAATTGTAAATCAGAAACTTATTCATCATGAACGAATTCAAAATACGCGCCTACGGCCGCATGGAACTGGCTCAACTTTATTCTCCGGAACTAACTGACATTGCTGCATATCGAAAGATGAAGAAATGGATCTCTTTATGTCCCGGACTTCTGCAACGCCTGTACGACTTAGGTTACGAATCAAAGCGCCGCTCGTTCACCCCGTTGGAGGTGAGAGTGATTGTAGACGCCTTGGGAGAACCTTAGAAGAGCGGAAAAGTAAAGCACCGCTTTAGCAATCGTAAAGCTATGCTTTACCACCTCTAAAGCGCCGCTTTAGGATTCATGAAACGTCCTGTTGTTATATAAATGCAAAAAATGCACTTTTTCCGAGGGTTCCCTAACACACGCACACATGCGTGCGCGTATAAACGCCTTTATCGTCTGTATTGATAAGCAATCCTTTTTTTATCAGACGGTTCAGCCAGCTAAGAGCAGTGTTAGGTTTGATTTTCATCTTTTCAGCCTGCTCCAACAACTGTGCGCGGGTGAACTGGTTGCCCATTATTTCAAAAAGTGCATCCCGGTCGGCATTGGCTCTATGTTTGACCTCTGTGGAAGGAAGAAAAGACAAGATATGTGTGGCATGACGATAGAGCGGAGTTACAAGTTCCAGCACCGCATGGAAATCTTCAGCGGTGATTGTCACATCCCAACGGGTGATAATGCCGTCTTTGATATTATCGACGGCAATCTCCTTGTCAGGAGTCAGCAGAGGGGCGGAAGAATCCTTGAACTGATAAGGCTGGTCACATTCCAGTGCACGTATCATAGCTATTTCTGCCATGATGCGGCACGTATTGACAGCCAGACGGGCTATGGAACTGCTCATTTCGTTATCGTTGGCAAGTCCCGAACGGAAAAAAAGATCGGCAAAGAGGGCATTGAACTCTTGCTTTTGCTCATCAGTGAGCCGGAGCGTATGAAGCCCGTGTGCTTTCATCAGGTCCAGTTGCTTTTTCCATTCCAGGCCTATGCCTGTGAAGATGGCTTCCAGATCGGTTTCGCCACTTTCAAACTGGTTGATCCATGTCCATATACCGTGCATATAATAAAACAGTTGGCGCGAGAAAAGACCGTTCTCTGTCGAGGGAATGAGTGGTTTTACTTGTGCGGGTGTGCCGGAAAGCAGGAGGGAGAGATAGCTTTTCTTTACCTCCCGGTATTCCTGGTCGGTGCGCCGGTTGTACGACAGACGATCGTGGTCGAATGCTTTGCGGAGCGTATCGCTCCAGTGTCCGTATTCAGAACCGATAGCAGCGGAGATGGTATCCGCTTCGGTTTCGCAGATAAGTCCTGTGCCGTTGGCATCCATGATATTTTGCAGAATACCAGTTCCGGTGTTATTGCCCGAGATGAGAAACATTTTATTCTTGGGCATTTGAGGAGCTTCCACTTTGCAGCGCTCCTTTCCCATGGTATCATAGGCGGCTTTCTCTTTTTTGTAGGCCTTGACCTCTTCCGCTACTTTTTGGCGGATCTCGTCATGAATAGGCTCTACAAGCAGCCGGATGAACGAAAGAATTCCCTTACCCGAGGCGGAAGGGGCTACAATAAAACTTTGCAGGCAAGGAGACTGGAGTTTGCCGGCGTATGGACATCTCACATATCGCTCCATGCTGGCACCTATGGCGGTCAATGCTCCGAGCAGCATGACATCGCGTTGTGTAGGGCTGGTGGCATAACTCATGATGAGCAACAGGATTTTCGGCCAGTCCGCTTCGGTGAAAGAAGGCAATGGCTGTTTCGGGTCACTCCCGTCCTGCAGCTCTTCGGACTCGTCCGTTTCCTCATTGTCCACCTTATTATACACGTGCGTGTGTGTGAGATTTTTGGACGGTGCATTTCCTGCATTTTTTGCATTTTTCCGGTGGTTCATCATTTCCTCTTTGCAGAGAGTTACACCCGCCCTTTCAGCAAGATGGAATGCAGTGCCCAGATGGACGTCTCCATGCCGGGTAGTAAGTGCGTTAGAGAATATCCGTTCGGCATGTTCCCGTTCGTACTTGGCAGACACCCGGCACAACCGATGGAAAAACTCGCGTCCCGCTTCTCCGCAATCCGTTGCGATGGCGAACGCCAGTTGTACATATTCAGCATACGTAGGGGCAATATCCGCTCCTGCAGTTTCAACCGCTTCACAGAGGCGGCATAACGATTCAATTTCGTTCATAATTTTAATTTATAGTTTTAATATCTAATTATTTGCTGTTTCTAAACAATGCTCCCGGATCATGACTAAGAAAGCAAGACCTTACAATGTCCTTGCCGGAAAAGTCTACCCCTTTGCGTTTTTCTCCGAAGGGAACGGGTGCCCCTGTACCATAAAGCAGCACGGTGAACATCATTGCCAGTTTCATATTTTCGATGATACTGTTTGTGTCGTTAGCCATGGGTAAATGATCGTAGGGTACGAATGCTTTCACACCCCGTCCGCTGGGACTGATAAACGTGAGTACAGGATGCAGAAGGTGGTCATTAAACAATGTACTGCGCATTTCCACTGCCTCCTGATAGGAGTCGAGATGGTCGATATCTACCACCACCAGATGTGAAGAAGCTACGAAACATTTGCTGTTTCGACGCGAGAACGTACCACAGGGAGTCACATAAGGCAATAGTGATGCTTTTGCTGTCCGCATATCTTCGGAATTGCGTACTTGTCCGGTCAGAATTTTGAGATTCTCGTTACAGGTTATCATTTGAAAAACTTGTTCTACGGAGACTTCGCAAGAGGGAATAAGTGTTGCGGGAGTAACAATCCGTCCCTGTTCATTTTTGATGGGAGCAATGGGAGGCATGAAATAAGACATTCTGAAATCGTTTGTCATAACATTTATATTTTTTGATTATCGCCTTGAATTTTCAAAACGCGGGGCGAAGGTAGAAATAGCTTTTAAATATATCGTTCAGACATGTCTGAACGGATATGCATAAAATTAACATATAATACAATGTATTTAACAACTAATAAAATTATAAACATGAAAAAATTTAATCATCCCGTACTGGGCCATTTCATCGCAGAGCAGTTTGAACGTGCTCACTTGTCAATAGAGGCTATGCGTAAAGAAATCCACATGGGAAAACCCACTTATTACAAGATGACATCTGGGGAGATTTACGTCTAAGTGATTTTACCCGTCTTTTTTCCTATTACTATGACAATCTCACAAAAGAAGAGTTTCGAGCCAAAATGGTAGAATGGGGAGAACTTTATATTGAGTATAGGGAGAAAAATGAGGATATGGATGAAAATCTAAATCAAGAATAAAGTAATGCAGGAAGTCCAACGTTTTAATAAAGTCCTAAAATCTTTTGTCCTTTCAGGGGACGTCATCTTACTGAACTTACTGTTGTGGGTGTTTGGTTCTCTTTGGGGAAACCATTCTCCTTTTGAGTTTTCCATGCCTCTTTTCCAGAACATGGCTTTGATGACTTTATGTTATCTGGTTTGCAACATTCGTTCCGGAGTGATCCTTCATCGTCCGGTGGTTCGTCCGGAGCAAATAATGCTTCGGGTGGCCCGGAATATGATTCCTTTTGTCTTGATAGTCTTTGGGCTTTCATACATATTCCATTTTGAATGTGTCAATCTGCGTCAGTTGGGGATATTTTATGTAGTTCTCATTATCGTTATCATTTCCTATCGTCTGACGTTCCGATCTATTCTGGAACTTTATCGCAAAAGTGGGAAAAATGTCCGAAAGGTAGTACTGGTGGGTAGCCATGAAAATATGCAGGAACTTTATCATTCCATGACGGATGATCCGACATCAGGATATCGTGTACTGGGGTATTTTGAAGATTTCCCATCAGACCGCTATCCTATGAATATTGCATATTTGGGGCAGCCGTGCGAAGCTGTTGATTATTTGACCCGTAATGCGGGAAAGGTAGACCAGCTCTATTGTAGTCTTCCTTCCGCCCGTAGTGCTGAAATTGTGCCGATTATCAACTATTGCGAGAATCATCTGATTCGCTTCTTCAGCGTTCCCAATGTCCGGAACTATCTGAAACGGAGAATGTATTTTGAAATGTTAGGTAATGTCCCGGTACTTTCTATCCGTCGTGAGCCACTTGAGTTATTGGAAAATCGTATTGTGAAACGTAGCTTTGATATTGTTTGCTCGCTACTATTCCTTTGTACTCTTTTTCCGATTATATACATCATTGTGGGACTGGCTATAAAGATAAGTTCTCCTGGACCTGTCTTTTTCAAACAGAAACGAAGTGGTGAAGATGGTCGTGAATTTTGGTGCTATAAGTTCCGTTCGATGCGGGTGAATGCTCAATGTGATACGCTTCAGGCTACGGAATGTGATCCTCGTAAAACCCGTATCGGTAATCTGATTCGCAAGACGAATGTGGATGAACTTCCCCAATTTATTAATGTACTGAAAGGGGATATGTCTTTAGTGGGTCCCCGTCCGCACATGTTGAAGCACACAGAAGAATATTCCCATTTGATAAATAAATATATGGTTCGTCATTTTGTTAAACCGGGTATTACAGGTTGGGCACAGGTGACAGGTTTTCGTGGAGAAACGAAGGAACTTTGGCAGATGGAAGGACGTGTGCAACGTGACATCTGGTATATCGAGCATTGGACGTTCATTCTGGACTTATATATCATGTATAAGACTGTATATAATGTAATCCGTGGGGATAAAGAGGCTTATTAGGTGAGGAATTGGAAATTGAGTAAAAATTAAATCAATAGTTGTAAAATTACATGAGTAGGTGGTTATGAGAAAACTGAAACGATTGACTTTGGGTGTGTTACTTGCTTTTTTGCTGGTATCCTGCCAATCATATAAGAAAGTGCCTTATTTGCAGGATACGGCTTTTGTGAATGATACAGAACAGAGTGTTCGTCAGACAGGTGTGAAGGTTATGCCCAAGGATTTGTTGACGATTGCCGTATCTTGTTCTACTCCGGAACTGGCTGCACCTTTCAATCTGGTAAATTCGGGTACTGCTAGTGGAACGGAGGGAAAGATGGTAGGACAAGGAAACGCATCACCTGCTCTACAGCAGTATTTGGTAGATAATCAGGGGAATATCAACTTTCCAGTATTGGGTGAGATTCATGTAGGTGGATTGACTAAACTGGAGATAGAAAATCTGATTATAGATAAGTTGAAGGTTTATTTGAAAGAAGCACCGCTTGTAACTGTGCGTATTGTTAATTACCGAATTTCGGTATTGGGGGAGGTTGCCAAGCCTGGTAGTTTTGTGATCTCTAATGAGAAGATTAATTTGCTGGAAGCACTCGTTATGGCAGGTGATTTGACTATTTATGGTATGCGTGATAATGTGAAATTGATCAGGACAGGGCAAGATAACAAGCAGGAAATTATTACTATGGACTTGAATAAGGCTGAAACGGTACTGTCTCCTTATTATCAGTTACAGCAGAATGATATAATTTATGTGACACCTAATAAGACTAAGGCTAAGAATTCGGATATAGGAACCAATACGGGATTATGGTTTTCTGCTACTTCTATCTTGGTTTCACTTGCAAATATATTGGTAATTTTATTAAATAAGTAATTAGTAATGAAAGAGAATGAGAATTCGTATAACAATAATATGAGTGAATTAGACGAAGAGAAAGTAAATTATCAGGAAATTCTCTTTAAGTATATCATTCACTGGCCTTGGTTTATTGCTTCGGTTTTAGCTTGTTTGATTGGCGCTTGGGTGTATTTGCATTTTCAAACTCCTGTGTATCAGGTCTCTGCATCTATCATGATAAAGAATGATAAAAAGAATGGTGGTGGAAATACTGCAGATTTGGAAAGCTTGGGATTAGGTGGGGTGATTACTTCTACGCAGAGTATTGATAATGAGATAGAAGTGCTACGCTCAAAAACAATACTGAAAGAGGTCGTTAATAATCTGGAACTTTATATTACTTACTATGATGAGGATGAGTTTCCTAAAAAGGAACTGTATAAAACCTCTCCCGTAATTGTGAATTTGACGGCACAAGAGGCGGATAAATTGCCAAATGTAGCTTTGGTTGATATGAAGTTATCTCCAGAGGGTGGTCTGGATGTGAATCTAAAGATAGGCTTGAATGAATATAATAAGCATTTTGATAAACTTCCAGCAGTGTTACCTACGGATGCAGGTACATTTGGGTTTACATTGAAAGATTCTTTATCAAATGGGAAGATAGTAGGGCAAAGTGCAGTACGAAATATCAGCGCTGTAGTTAGTCAGCCTTTTGGGGTGGCAAAAGGATATCAGTGGGCATTGGAAATAGCACCTACCTCAAAAACGACTTCTGTAGCAGTTGTTTCATTGATGAATACGAATATACAGCGGGGACAGGACTTTATCAATAAGTTGATGGAAATGTATAATCGGAATACGAATAATGATAAAAATGAAGTTGCCGAAAAAACGAGAGAGTTTATCAATGAACGTATTAAGATTATTGATGAGGAACTAGGCACTACAGAGGATAAACTGGAAGCTTTTAAAAGAAATGCAGGATTGACGGATATCAGTAGTGATGCCCAATTAGCAGTATCGGGAAATGCTGAATATGAAAGAAAACGTGTAGAAAATGGAACTCAAATTAATTTAGTTCGTGATCTTAATAAATATATCAATAATCCGTTGAATGAGTATGAAGTATTACCTAGTAATATTGGTTTATCCGATAATGGTTTAACTACTCAAATAGATCGTTATAATGAATTGATTATTGAACGCAAGCGTTTACTTCGTACTTCTACGGAAAGCAACCCGATGATTGTAAATCTGGATACAAGTATTCGTGCCATGAAAGCAAATGTAAAAGCTGCTATTGATGGGACTTTACAAGGTTTGCTTATCGTGAAGGCTGATTTGGATCGTGAGTCCAGTCGTTTTTCCCGCCGTATCAGTGATGCTCCGGGGCAGGAACGGCAGTATGTAAGTATTGCCCGTCAGCAGGAAATCAAGGCAGGACTTTATCTGATGCTTTTGCAGAAACGTGAAGAGAATGCTATTACTTTAGCCGCTACTGCAAATAATGCGAAGATTATTGATGAGCCGGCGGCTGAAGGTGGTCCGGTTTCTCCTAAGCCTAGGATGATCTACTTAATTGCTTTAATGGTAGGGGTGGGGTTACCTATTGGTATTATCTTCTTAATTAGTCTGACTAAATTTAAAATAGAAGGGCGTGGCGATGTAGAGAAATTAACGAGCCTGCCTATTGTAGGTGATGTGCCGTTGACAGAAGCAGTAAACGGTTCTATTGCTGTGTTTGAGAATCAGAATACTTTAATGAGTGAAACTTTCCGTAATGTTCGTACCAATATTCAGTTTATGCTTGAGAATGTTCAGAAAGTGATATTGGTGACTTCTACAGTTAGTGGTGAAGGTAAATCTTTTATTTCTTCCAATTTAGCGATAAGTTTTTCTTTATTAGGAAAGAAAGTGGTAATTGTAGGTCTTGATATTCGTAAGCCCGGTTTGAATAAAGTCTTTAATATTCATCGAAAAGAGCAGGGAATTACTCAATATCTGTCAAATCCTGAAAAGAATCTGATGGATTTCGTTCAGGCTTCTGATATTAGTAAGAATTTGTATATCCTTCCAGGTGGAACTGTACCACCTAATCCTACTGAATTATTAGCTCGTGATGGTTTGGATAAAGCGATTGAAACTTTGAAAAAGAATTTTGATTATGTAATTTTGGATACTGCTCCGGTTGGTATGGTGACTGATACTTTGCTCGTAGGTCGTGTCGTTGATTTGTCTGTTTATGTATGTCGTGCAGACTATACTCGGAAAGCAGAATTTACCTTGATTAATGAATTGGCTAATAGTAATAAGTTGCCTAATCTTTGTACTGTAATCAATGGTCTGGATCTTCAGAAGAAAAAGTACGGCTATTATTACGGTTACGGTAAGTATGGCAAATATTATGGCTATGGTAAGCGTTATGGCTATGGTTATGGCTATGGGGAGACACACCATGGTGGTAAGGGAGAAAGGACAGAAGAATAGACGAATGTGATTTTGGAGAAGACAAATGAATTATATAATATGAGAATTAAACAATTACGCATAAAAGGTAGAATCATAAGATTATTTAGGCTTATTGTAAATACAGGTTATATGCTTTTGCATAAAAAAGCAGATGAGATTGTACTTAATGTGTCTATGAATTTGTTGTGTAATAAAGTGTTTCATAGTAATATAGGTGATGACATAAACTATTATCTTATAAAAGAATTGAGTCATAAACGTATATTGAATTATTGGGATTTTTTCAATCTACGGAAGCAGCCTAATTTTATGGTTATAGGTTCGATAATAGGTTGGATGACAAATAAAGATAGTATCATTTGGGGGAGCGGAGTGCGGGAACCGGATAATCCTTTGCCAGCTATTCCTCGTAAGGTATTGGCTGTTAGGGGGCCGCTTACACGCAAATATTTGATCTCCCAAGGGGTGGAGTGCCCGGAGATATATGGAGATCCCGCTTTATTGTTACCTAAGATTTACCCCCCCCCATTTGTGAATAAAAAATATCTAATAGGGGTGATTTTACATAAAAATGATCTAGGTAATTCTATTATAAAGGAATTTATTGAAAGAGAAAGAAACAAGACGAGACAGATTGATATTAAACATTATAAGGATTGGAGGCAAGTGATAAAAGAGATCGTAGAATGTGAAATGATTATATCTAGCTCATTGCATGGTCTGATTCTGTCTGATGCGTATCATATTCCCAATGTTTGGATTAAATTCTCTGATGAAACCTTTGATGGAAGTTTTAAATATTTGGATTATTTCGCTTCTGTGAAAAGGCCGATCGATGGACCACTAGTCATACGATCACGTTTGGATTTATCGGATTTGCTTCAATATAAAGATAGTTATTCTCCTATTACTTTTGATGCTCAAAAATTGTTGTCTGTCTGTCCGTTTATAGATAAAAACAAAATTTTACCTTAATGTCAGGAAACGATAGAATCGCAAAGAATACAATATTCTTATATTTTAGAATGTTGTGTACAATAGTCGTATCATTATATACATCACGAATTATTCTCCAAACATTGGGTGTCAATGATTATGGTATTTATCAAACAGTGGGTGGAGTAGCAGGTTTATTAAGTTATATTATTAATGGTTCATTGGCATCCGGTTCATCGCGATTTATTACATTTGAAATGGGGAGGAGAGATAAGGGAAAGCTAAGTGATACTTTTTCCTCTTTATTGACTGTACATCTATTATTCGGCGTGGTCGTTGCTTTATTGGCAGAAACTATCGGATTATGGTTTTTATATAATAAATTAGTCATTCCCCCGGAACGATTTTCCGCTGCTGTATTTACATATCATTTATCTATATTAATGTCTATTGTAGGTATTACGCAGGTGCCATATACCGCTGTGATTATTGGACATGAGAAAATGAATATATATGCTTATACGAGCATTATTGAAGCTATATTGAAATTACTGCTTGTATATATACTCATGGTTTCCGATTGGGATAAATTAATGCTTTACGCTTCATTGCTTTTTGTGGTTCAATGTGGTATTACTTTTTTTTATCGTTATTACTGTATTCGTCATTATGAGGAATCTCATTACCATTTCTCTTTTGATAAGTCTATTATAAAGAAAGTACTCGGCTTTTCATCGTGGAATTTGGTAGAAAACACTTCTATTTCATTAAATGCTCAAGGTACTACTATTCTTCTTAATATGTTTTTTAATTCGGGCATAGTGACAGGACGTTCAGTGGCCAATATTGTTTCTATGACAGCTAATTCATTTGTTAACAATTTCCGAACAGCAGCAAATCCGCAGATCGTTAAGAGGTTTTCGGCAAATGATTTTGATGGCAGTAAGCATTTATTGCTAATATCAACAAAATATTCATATTTTTTAATGTTGATATTAGCATTTCCAGTCTTTTTAGTTGCAAAGCAATTATTATATCTTTGGCTGGGACAAATACCTGATTATTCTGTTGTATTTCTGCAATTCGCAATTGTTACTACGCTTTTTGGAGTGTTTGACCAATCGTTTTACAGTGCGTTTACAGCAAAAGGTCAGATAAAGGAAACTACTATATGTTCCATTTGTGTCGGCTATTTATCCTTTCCTGTCATCTATGTTTTGTTCAAGTTAGGTTATTCTCCAGTTTCATTGTCCTGGGTCATGTTATTTTCATCTCTGATACTCGCTATTTTTATAAAGCCTTTCCTACTGGTGAAAATTATGGGATATACGTGGACAGATATTTTTGTTTTATTTAAATCTTGTATCATAGTAACTGTTGTTTCTGTGCCTATACCATTACTGTTATATATATTTAGAAATACATTGTTTCACACGCCATATTTGGATTTTTTTATCCTCTCAATAAGCGGCGTAGTTTGCGTAGCTTTGACTGTTTGGTTTTTGGGTTTGGATGATGACATACGTAAGAGAATACAAAATACTATTAAAACCAAGTTATTAAAAAGAAAATGAGTTCAAGAATTGAATACATCGATCGTTTGAAAGGATTAGCTATTTTGGCTGTTGTTATGGGGCATATTATATATTTTGTGTTTCATCTTAGTGACGATCCTGTGTGGGGATATATATACAGTTTTCATGTTCCACTTTTTATTTTTTTATCTGGATATGTGATTTTTACCCCCCCCCATTTGTTAAAATTAACAAAAAAGATAATTGCTTTGCTGATGCCTGCTATAACTATTGGCGGTTTCTTGTGTTATGTCACTAGTCGTAGTTTTATGTATTTTGTCACAGATGATATGAAACTAGGGTATTGGTATTTGTTTGTTCTTGCTTTCTTTTATTTGCTATTGATTCCTTTTAGGCTAAAGCTGAAATGTGATAAACTTGTAATTAAGGTTCTCATTGATGCAGGATTGGCATTAGGTGTTTGGATTGTACTGTTTTTATTAAGTAGATACGTTTTATCTAAAAATATAACGAATATTCTTAGCCTTAATTCATGTTATAATCTTTGGCCTTTTTTTATATTGGGATATTTGTTTAGAAAGTGGGATCTTACAAAAGAAATAATGCGACGAAATTGGATTTTCTCTGTTTCTTTAGTAAGTTATGTGTCAATTAAACTGTCACTTGATAACGGTTTAAAGATGCATTTTATTCCCTTGATTATGTCGTTCTGTGCTATTATGTCTTTGTTCTGTCTATTTGGCTGGAGAGAGAACAAACATACGGTATTTGATAGGCAATTAGGTTTGATAGGTAGGAACACGCTGGATATTTATATTTATCATTACTTTTTACTTCAAATGATTTCTCTCCCCTTATTGGGTAAATGGATAAGTTCTACAGGGAACTATTTTATTGAAGGTGTATTGCTTATATTGCTATCATTAAGTATTGCTTATGCTTCAATCGTTATAGGAAAAACAATAAAAAAGAGTCATTGGCTGGGCAAAGTGGTCTATGGACGTTTTTTTAATATTCTAATATGATACCTAAAATAATACATTATTGTTGGTTGAGTAACGACCCGATGCCTGCAGAGCTCAAACGTTGCATTAAAAGTTGGAAGAGAAATCTTCCTGATTATAGAATAAAGAAATGGGATACACACAATTTTGATATTTATTCCATCCCTTTTGTAGCAGAAGCATGTAAGATGCGAAAATGGGCATTTGCTTGTGATTATATTCGTGTATATGCACTTTATACGGAAGGGGGAATATATATGGATTCAGATGTTTTTGTCAGGAATAGTTTAGATTTTTGTCTTGCTAACAGGGCATTCAGTGCGGTAGAGTGTTATCCGGAATCAGTGGAGAAAATTTATGCTGAAGGGCAGGTTGATGCGGAAGGTAACAAAAGAAAAGATATTCAATATATTGACGGAATTCAGATTCAGGCAGCTATTCTTGGTGCGGAAAAAGGACATCCTTTTATGAGGGATTGTATGAACTATTATCATAATAAGCATTTTATATTGCCGGATGGTTCATTGAACAATAAAATTATTTCTCCTTTTATTTTTGCAAATATTGCGATTGATTATGGTTTCAAATTTAAGGATGAAGAACAGGATTTGAAGAGTGGATTAAAAATTTATTCGTCAAGTTTGTTTGCAAGTAATATGGAGCTTATAACAGAGAAAGCCGTTGCAATACATTGCTGTGCCGGTAGTTGGCGTTGGATGCCTTCTTCATCAATGGCGTATGCTGTGCAGTATATGAAAGAAATAATCAAAAACATACTTTTCAGATTACATTTGAGAGGCGGCAAAACTAGAGGAACTTTGAAATAATTTGTATTTTTATTATGCGTATAGATTCACTTGATATTTTAAAAGGAATAGGTATTATCCTTGTGGTAGTTGGTCACATGATTGGGAATCAACTATATATCCGTCCATGGATATATGCATTTCACATGCCTCTTTTTTTCATGCTATCAGGATACTGCTTCAATATAGCAAAGCATCCTCAATTGTTACCGTTTGCTGTAAGTAGGGTTTGGACACTTCTCGTTCCTTGTGTTCTATATACGGTGGTTAGTCTTGTAGTTTCTCCGGAATATATTTGTGAAGGGAGATATTATGAACTGAAGACATTGCTTCCCGGCGCACTTTGGTTTCTTCCAATATTATTTATAGTAGAAGTTCTAGGGTATAACGTGGCTCGCTTTAGGGGGGGGTAAAAATATTTGTCATATTGCTATGCGTGGTCTTGGCTGCTTACTTTCGTTTTCGGGAATTCCCTTTAACATATAGGCTTATTCAAATTCCAATGTGTCTTTTGTTCTATCTAATAGGAAATTCATTGAGAAAATATGCTATTGTTGAGAGGTTTTTGATGAATAGCAATTGGATGCCTTGGTGGAAATATTGTTTGTTGGGTTTGTTGGGGTGTGTTTTGGCTTATGTATATGTGAGAACTGATGCGTTAAAACATAATCAGGAAATTTTGAACTATTTTGAAATAGGGATGGTTCTTGCTTGTTTCAGTGCTATTGTCGGCGTAGCTTCGTTCTCGGTTTTTTCTCTCAAAAGAATGCCTAAATTAGGAAATGTATTGATATATATAGGTAGAAATACATTGATAATTATGTCTGTTCAGGGTATATTTATATCATTAGCTGATTATTTTTTGCGTCCATTGATACCGTCGTTTGCTATCGGTAAGTTAGTTCAGTTTATTTTTGTATTTTCCTGCTGTTTGATAATGATACCACTAATCAATAAATACATTCCTGTACTGGCCGGTAAAGGGATAAAACATCGTTCACTTTAATTAAATATGTTTCTTTCAGTTATTATTCCTGTATACAACGTAGAACCTTATTTGCATCGTTGTATTGATAGTGTCATAGCCCAAGATATGGGTGATGAAATAGAATTGCTGTTGGTGGATGACGGCAGCAAAGATGCATCGGGGGCAATATGTGATGAATATGCATCGAAGTATAGTTGGATTCATGCCTTTCATATTCCCAACGGAGGAGTAGGCAATGCGCGTAATTATGGTATTGAACATGTTCAAGGTGAATACTTTACTTTTATAGACTCGGATGATTTTATTGATCCCGGTTTCTATAAAGAGGTGTTAAGGTTGCATCGTCAAACTCCTTCAGACGTATATTTATTTGGTTATAAGGATTATCCTCTTAATAGTAGCGATGGGCATAGGTTGAAACAATGTCGTTGTGATGATGCTGAATCATTGGCGCAATTGTATTTAGATATGAAGAAAAACTATCTGATGTTTTCGGTTATCAACAAAATTTTTAATTCTATTGAAAATCAGGAACATCGATTTTTAACAAATATCCACTATTTTGAGGATTGCCTCTTTGCCCTTGATTGTCTGGGTAAAGCAAAATCTGTAGGAGTGATTGAGCAGGCTCCTTATAATTATGTGCATCATCCGGGGGAACATTTAGGCGGAAAATATACTGCACCGGAGGTGGTGGTTGAAGTAGCTCGTGAATTGAAGAGGCGAAGTGACATACTTCCTCAAAGTGATGAACTGACTCAATATACAATTCTTGAATACTATAATAACATGCTTCATGCGGTTGATAGCAGCCGTGGCATAAAGCAAAGATTACAATATATACGCATACTTTTGAGGGAAATCGAGACGTTTGGTTTCAAGACTGAATTCAAGAAGTATCTAGGCAGGAGAAAAATACTGATGCAGTTCTCGAGTCCTGTAGGTGTACTTATGATGTGCCTCTTACGTAATTTAATCCTAAAATTCAGATGATATGTATCAAAATTATAAAGTTGTAGTGAATACGGCTGCAGGTCGCCGCCGTTATATGCAATATTTGGTTCCTCCCATTTTGAATGCTGATATTGTGGATCGGTATGATATATGGGTTAATACTCACAATATGGTGGATATTGAGTTCTTTAAAAAGCTTGCGCAGAAATATCCGAAAGTTAATTTGGTGTGGCAACCGGACGGAGTCGTTAATGGCATTGCGAGCATTAATGCATTTTATCGTGATTGCTGCGACAAAGATACTATTTACATGAAACTTGATGATGATGTGGTATGGTTTGAACCCGAACTGTTTGAGAAGATGGTGAAGTTTCGTGTGGATAATCCAGAGTTTTTTTTAGTATCACCGCTCGTAATCAATAACGCTTTGTCTACTTATCTTTTACAGGTGCATAATAAAATCAAGTTGGATAAGTATTATATGAGTATCTGTGGGGAGAGAACTATCTGCTTTGATGGCTGGTTTGCGGCAGATTTGCACGATTGGTTCATGGAGAAATATCTTATTGCCGGTAAATATCAAGAGCTGTATGTTGGTAAGCATCCTATGGGGATGGCTCGTTTTTCAATCAACTGTGTTTTATGGTTTGGTAATGAAATGGCTGAATTTAAAGGTGAAGTGCCAGGAGATGATGAAGAGTTTTTGAGTTGTATCAAACCAACTCAATTAGGTAAGGCTAACTGTTTTAATGGCGATGCTCTGATTGCTCATTTCGCTTTTGGACCTCAACGAGAGGGGCTTGATAAGATGGATATTCTGAATCGATATGGTAAAATATTGCATGATTTGTGGAAGCAGGATGAATCAATGCGTGAGATAGACATTTCTGTACAACAAATGATTAAGAAAGTTGAAGCGCGTGAAGCTGAATTGAACAGCCTTCCATCACCATATAAATGTATACCTAAAGTAAAAGTGCCTTTCTTCATGCGTTTAGGAAAAAAACTGCCGGAAAGGGTGAGATGTGCAATCAGAGAACTACAACGTAAACAGCGATATAAATTCATAGAAAGATAAAAAATATCTGTGAAAAAATCAGAATAGAAAAAACTAACATATTATGAAACAATATGATTATTTGATAGTGGGTTCCGGACTTTTTGGATCCACCTTTGCCTGTATGGCTAAACGACAAGGTAAGAAATGTTTGGTCATTGATAAGCGTCCACAGCTGGGTGGCAATCTTTATTGTGAAAATATAGAAGGGATAAATGTTCACCAATATGGAGCGCATATCTTTCATACTTCAAACAAAGAAGTGTGGGATTTTGTCAACTCTATAGTGGAGTTTAACCGATATACCAATTCACCGGTGGCTAATTATAAAGGCAAACTTTATAATCTCCCCTTTAATATGAATACCTTCTACCAGATGTGGGGCGTGACAACGCCTCTCGAAGCTGAAGCTAAATTGGAAGAACAGCGGACGGAAGCAAAAGTTGCTCTTAATGGTCGTGAACCTGAAAATTTGGAAGAACAGGCGCAGCTTCTTATTGGAAAAGATATTTATGAAACACTCATCAAGGGATATACTGAAAAACAATGGGGACGACCTTGTACAGAATTGCCTGCTTTTATCATTCGTAGATTGCCGGTACGTATGGTATTCGATAATAACTATTTTAATGACAAATATCAAGGAATTCCAATCGGTGGCTATAATAAACTGATTGCTGGTCTATTGAATGGTGTAGAGTGTCGTCTGAATTGTGATTTTGGGGAGAATCGTGAAGAACTGACAGCTCTTGCCGATAAGATTGTTTATACAGGTGCAATAGATGAGTTCTATGGTTATCGTTTGGGGCGTTTGCAATATCGCACCGTATCTTTTGAAACAGAGATCTATGATACTGCCAACTATCAAGGTAATGCTGTAGTGAATTATACTGACCGAGGAGTACCCTATACTCGTATCATTGAGCATAAACATTTTGAGATGTTTGGTCAGCAACTTTTTGATTGTCCGAAAACTGTAGTTAGCAAAGAGTATTCTACAGAATGGAAACCTGGTATGGAGCCCTATTATCCAGTAAATGATACTCTAAATAATGATTTAGCCGATAAATATCGTGCATTAGCAGCTCATGAAAAAGATATCATCTTTGGAGGTCGATTGGCTGAATACAAATATTATGATATGGCTCCTATTATGAAAAGGGTTTTTGAAGTCGTTACATCACAAGGTTTATAAAATGAAGAAATACATACTTATTATTAAAACTATAGCAAATGATAAACTTAGTAAATCTTTAATAGGTGGTGGAGCAAGTGTTAAGGCTCCTCAAGATATACATAAAATTGCTTTACAAAATGGTTATGAAGAATATCCTATCATTTTGAGAGGGTATAAGAATAAGCTACTTTTTATTGTTGTTTTATTCCTAAAAATGATTCGTCTTGCTATCAATTTACCTAATGGTGCAACATTGTTGATTCAGTATCCAAGCTTAAATCCTAAAATGCTTTATTTTATTTTTCCTTTCTTGAAAAAAAAATATCTGATAACATTGTTGCATGATATTAATTCTGTAAGAGAAAAAGGGGAGCTATCGGGCTTTGAGAATAAGGTTTTGTCAAATTTTGATGAAATAATTGTGCATACACCTGAAATGCAAACTTATTTTGAGCAGCGATTGAGACCGGGCATTAAATATCATTATTTAGGTTGTTTCCCTTATATTGCAGTCCCAGATAAAGAAGCACGTCAGTTAAGTAAGCAGGTTTGTTTCGCAGGTAATATAGATAAGAGCGTGTTTTTTAGTGATTTTGTTTTTGAGAATAAAGATTTAGATCTTATAGTATATGGTTCTTGTTCCTCAAATAATGCTATGAAGAATAAATATGAGTATAAAGGAGTTTTTAAGCCTGATATGATTGGTCACTTAGAAGGGAGTTGGGGACTTGTTTGGGACGGAGATTCCACAGAAACCTGCTCTGGTACATGGGGGAGTTATCTTAAAATTATTGCACCTCATAAATTTTCGTTATATGTGTTAGCTGGATTACCATTAATAGTATGGAAGGATTCGGCGATGGCGAAATTGGTAGAGATGAAGAATCTTGGTATTACCGTGACATCGCTTTCAGAGATTTCTGCTAGAATTTCTGCTGTTTCAGATAATGATTATAAAGAATATTGTGCTAATATTCTAAAATTCCAGCCAGTTCTATTGAAGGGTGAAAATGTGTGTTTGTAGAACATTGGGTATTATAGCCATATAGGAGTGCATAATTTCTAGTAAATTTTATTATTATATGTTGGGTCTTAGCTTGGTAATAATTAATCGTGATATTAAGGAATATTGTTTTCCTTCCTTAATGGCTTTTTTTCTTATTTGTTCAAATTCAATTATTTTTCCTGGTATATATACATTACTCATTGCATTTGGGTATGTGGCATTTTACAAAATTAGATATGGAACCTTTACCATTAAATATTCAAAACTAAATATCTTACTTCTTTTAGCCTGCTATATTTCTGTATTTTCAAATTTATATATCGATTATCGCATTCTTATGTTTACTGGGATGATGCTTATTTGTGCACCATTTTATGTATCTAAAAAAGTCTTCTTATTTGAACGCAAAATTTTATCTGTAATTTTATTATTTTTTCCTGTTGTATCAATGATAGCTATGTATTGCTATCTAAAAGGCATAAATGCCTTTGCACAGGAGGGGGTACATATTGACCTCTCTTTTTCGGCTATTTATTATCATCCTATGTGGTTAGCTCCTATTGCAGGATTAGCTAATGTTATTTTGTTGTGGTGTCTATTTCAGTTACAAAATAAATGTTTCAGATGTATTGTGTTGTCTATTTTGTTACTGTCTATTTATGTCACTGTTGTTGCTGCCTCTCGCACAGCTCTTTTTGCATCCATGATAACCATGGCATTATACGTCGTGTACAATATTAGAAATGTGAAACGATTTGTGTTGTATTTGTTGGTCATAGGGTTTCTTGCAACAGTATCAGCTCCTATATATATTGAACATTCAGCTCAAATACAAAATAAGTTTGAAGGAGGAAAAGGTGAAAAATATGGTTCTCGCTCTGCTCATTTTGGAGAGGGGTTTGAAAAATTGAAGGAATCCCCTCTTATTGGAAGTGGATTTGCAACGGCTTGGTATAGAGGCGTACTTCATAAAGGTCGATTGGAGAGTGGTAGCGGATGGTTGTCTATATTATTTCAATTAGGTGCCTTAGGTGCAATAATAATGTTATTCATTCTAAAGAAAGTAACTCGAGTTTTTAAATATATTAGACATGATCGAAGGTTACAATTGTTTGTTGTTTCTTTACTTTTTCTGTGTTTGCATTCTTGTTTTGAGGGGTATTTATTAACTGTCGGTTATTATATAGGTTTTGTATTTTGGCTTCTAATTTCTCATATAATATGTTATCCGGATATGGTGAAGAAGTATAAATTAAATTTTGAATCATGAAAATGTTTTCTTTGGATGCTTTTGTTTACAGTGTATTGTTCTTTTGTATTGATTGTGATGGGTTGAATCTGTTTAATATATTTGATATCATTCTATCTTCATTCAGTTGATGTTCATGTGTTAATAGCTTATTTGTTATGGTCTTTTTTATTTGCAAAATCTTGTATTGAAATGAACTTTATTTTTTTCCAAAATTGTATTAGTCCGCATCAGATACCTTTTATCGAAGAACTGTCAGTTTTTACAGATGTTGATAGGGTAGTGGTGATAGCTCCTCGTGTGGATTACGATGATCGAAAGCTGATGGGATGGAAGACATCAAAATTGCTTGAGACAAAAGGTATAGAGTTTTTGATTACTCCTACTATGAAAGTAGTGCAAAGACTATATGAGGAATGCAAAGGTATTGAAACGTTTTGTTTTTTTTCTGGTATCAATGCTTTTCCTGAAATTGTGCCATGGATGAAACTCTCATTCAATTATTCTTTTAAGCGAGGAGTAATAACCGAGCCACCATTACTCTATAATCATCCACTATGGTTGCATAAACTAAGATTTGCATTGAAAGATTGGCGATACGTAAAGTATTTTGACTATTTATTGGTGATGGGCGATGAATTTGTGCCTTATTATCGCTTTTGGAGTAAAAAATGGAAAGTATTACCTTTTGTATATTGTACAGAGTGGAAAGAACGTATATATCCTATACCGACTTCAGAGAAGCTTAAGGTACTCTATGTGGGTAGTTTGTCAGATAGAAAGAATGTGGTGGAGATGTTTCAAGTGTTGTGTCAAAAGACTGATTTAGAGCTTGGTATTGTAGGTGACGGTGAGAAGCGAGCACAAATTGAGGAGATGAGTATGCAGGCTAATACAGAAGTAGTGCTTTATGGTATGCAACCGATGGAGAGGATCTCGGATATTATGCAACAATATGACGTACTGATTTTGCCTTCGAAGCATGATGGGTGGGGAGCTGTTGTGAATGAGGCGTTGATACTTGGACTATATGTGATAACAAGTAATCATTGTGGAGCTTCGTATCTATTAAAAGATAAGCAACAGGGTATGATATTTACTTTAGAAGAGGCACAGAGTTTAAGCAACGTGGCTGATGTTTGTATTGCAAAAAAAGATTGGATAAGGGAGACGGTAAATGAGCGTATTACATGGAGCAAAAACTACATCTCGGGTAAAGCAGTGGCGAACTATATAGTCCAAAATTTATAAATAAACGCTTATGAAAGTAATACATTATATTCCTAGTCTAGACCGTTCTTCAGGTGGTACAACTGCCTATATGCAGTTATTGACTAAAGAATTGACACGGTTGGTAGAACTCTATGTAGTGAGCCATGCTAGTGAGAATCCTGTAGTAATAGATAATTGTACGGTGTATTTCATTCCTGAATTTAGAAACTTCATGGGGATGAAACGACAGTGGAGAATATTGTTAACTCAATTACAGCCTGACGTGGTGCATGTAAACTGTTGTTGGATGCCTGCTTGTGCCTTTATACAAAAGTGGGCACAGGCATTGGGGTATAAAGTGGTGCTAACACCTCATGGTATGTTAGAGCCGTGGATTATGGCGCGTCATTATTGGACTCGTAAATTACCGGCACTGTGGTTTTATCAAAAGGCGGCAGTGATGAAGGCGGATGTATTGCACGCTACTGCAGAAAGCGAGAAGGAGAATTTACTGAAGTTGGGCTATAACAATAGGATTAAGATCATTGCTAACGGTATTGATGTAGAGAATATAGAGATGAAGTCATCATGGAAGCGGAATAAGGAGATTCTTTTCTTGAGTCGTGTACATGTGAAGAAGGGAGTTAATTTTCTTCTTGAGGCAGTTGCTCAATTGAGGGAACAGATAGAGGGGTATGTGATACGTATTGCTGGTGAAGGAGATGCTATCTACGTCAATGAGTTAAAGCAATTAACAGAACGTCTTGGTATATCAAAACTAGTCTTCTTTGAAGGTGGCGTATATGGTAATCGTAAATGGGAATTATTCCGTCAAGCGGATCTTTTTATATTACCTACACATAGCGAGAATTTTGGTATTGTGGTGGCAGAGGCATTAGCTAGTGGTACACCTGCGGTAACAACAATGGGTACACCATGGAGTGAGTTAGAGAGTCGACGGTGTGGCTGGTGGACGAAAGTTGGTACAGAGGCAACCGTACAAGCACTTCGTAACTTTTTATCGCTTACTGAAAATGAGTTGGAGAAGATGGGACGTAATGGTCGTAAACTGGTAGAGGAGAAGTATTCAGCACGTAAGGTGGCAGAGGAGTTTGTGGAAATGTATAAATCAATTTTATGAAAAAGGATTTGATGGGATTTAAAACTCTATATTCGAAGAGGAATAAGTTTCGCAGATTGATATGGAGTATGGTTTGGACTTGTCTTGCCCGTCCGTTTCCCCGCTCTATGGCAATGGGATGGAAACGTATGCTGCTTCGTGCTTTTTGGGCAAAGATTGCATCTACGGCTGCAGTGTATGCTATTGCTAAAGTGTTCCAATCTTGGTTGCTGGCAATGGATGATTACCCCTGTTTGGCCGAGGGAGTAGATTGCTACAGTACAGTACCCATTCGGATTGGGCGTAATGCTACGGTCAGTCAGCGGGCTTTCCTTTGCACTTCAGGACATGACATTACCGACTCACGTTATCATCAGGCCAATGCTTCGATAGTGATTGAAGATAAGGCTTGGGTATGTGCCGAAGCTTTTGTGGGACAAGGAGTGACTGTAGGAGAAGGTGCTGTATGTGCAGCACGTGCAGTAGTGATTAAAGATGTTGAATCATGGACTGTGGTTGGGGGGGAATCCGGCAAAGTTTATAAAGAAAAGGATGTTAATAAATATCAACAGGACACCCTTGCCTCTTATTTTATATAATCAGTTAGCTTGATGCTGCATAATATAATTGAGCTGACATGAAAGTAAATATAATAACAGGGCCTTTTGGCTGTCTACCCCCATATGCTATTGGAGCAGTGGAAAAATTATGGTACTCTATCGGTACAGATATGAGAAATAAGGGACATCAAGTCATCTTTATATCTAAGAAGCCACTAAAAGAGAGTTCTATGGATGATAGTCTTCTTCTGCATGGCTATGAAAGAACTGGATCTTGGGTAAAAGACTTTGTTCTGGATTTTGTTTTTTCAATAAAGGCATTAAGTAAAATGCCTAAATGTGATATGCTTGTGCTTAATTCAATATGGAGCCCTATTCTTTGTCTATTATTTAAATGGAAGTATCGTAGGGCTTTATATAATGTGGCACGATTTCCGAAGAAACAGATGGGGGCGTATTTTGCTATGAGTAGTTTGGCATGTGTGTCAACTGCAGTTTACAATGCATTAATAGAGCAGAGTCCGAGTATGAAATCTAGGGCTTGTGTCATACCCAATCCGATTGATACTCATATATTCTGTAATGAACACATGGTAAAAACTCTTTCAGATAGTCCGGAAGTGGTTTATTCTGGCAGAGTACATAGAGAAAAGGGACTGGATATATTAGTAAAAGCAGTGACAAGACTCCATGAGGTGGGGGTATCTGTTGGATTACGAATAATTGGTGCAACGAAAATAGAAGACGGAGGTAGTGGTGAAGACTATGTAGATTATTTAGAATCTTTAGTAAGAGGATACAGGATAACATGGGTGGAACCTATTTTCTCACCTAGTTTGTTGGCAAAAGAAATACGTAAAGGTGATATTTTTTGCTATCCTTCTATAGCTGGATTAGGTGAGACATTCGGTGTAGCCCCTCTTGAGGCAATGGGCTTAGGATTGGTTCCTATTGTTTCGAATTTAGATTGTTTTAAGGACTTTATAGTGGATAATGAGAACGGATTGGTCTTTGATCATACTGATGTACGATGTGATGAATTGTTAGCTAATTGTTTAATGCGCTTATTATCGGATGAAAAAATGTATTCAGAAATGTCAGCGAAAGCAATTAAAAAGTCTGCAGGTTTTAGTGTGAGTAGAGTGTCTGATATGTATATGAGTATTTTTAAAAAAGTATTAGGTGGTGAGTAAGCTTTATCATAAAAATAAAAACCAACGTGATGCGTATTCTAGCCCATGGCCAAAGAAAGAAGCAATCATGATTCGTATATGGGAAGTGGTTTGGACGCTTTTTGTAAGGTGGCTGCCAAAGCCTTTTTATCGGTGGCATATATTTCTATTGAAGTTGTTTGGGGCACATATTGGTGGTCATCCTTTTATTGCGCCTACTGCCCGTATATATGCCCCATGGCTTTTAACCGTAGGAGATAGGTCTTGTATAGCGACTCGAAGCGAAATATATAATTTGGGACCTGTTATTATAAAAGAGAGAGTAACCATAGCGCAGTATGCTTATATCTGTAATGGATCCCATGATTTATCTGATAATAAATTACCTCTGGTTGTAGGTGATGTGGTTATTGACAATGATGTGTTTATTGGAGCAAGAGCCATAATTCTGCCAGGATTACATCTTTGTCGATATTCGGTTGTTGGTGCTGGCGCAGTACTTACCAAAAATACTACTGATTTTGGCATTTATGCAGGTAATCCTGCAAGATTTATAAAAGAAAGAAATATTTATGGTGAATAATCATTATTATTGGTGGCTCTTATGTTGCATAAATCTCCTAAAATCTGTTTAGCTTGTTCGGCAGGCGGGCATTTACGTGAGCTACAATTGGCTATCGGTGCTATTCCCGAGCAATGGGATTGCTATTGGCTTACCTTAAAAACGACATCAACTAAAGCTTTTATGGCAGACAAGGAACATGTATTTTTAGTGAATTTTCAGCCAGCAAAGAAATGGACACTGATAGCGAATTGTTTACAAGCAATTTTCTGGGTGCTGGTGAAACGTCCAGATGTAATTATTACTACAGGGGCTGGCGTGACAGTACCTACGGTTTTTTTCGCAAAAAAACTGTTGGGGACAAAAGTGATATTTGTTAATTCGGCTGCTGATGTGACACATGCTTCTAAAACTCCCGTATGGATAGAACGGTATAGTGATCTGTTTTTGGTCCAATGGGAAGAGATGCGGCAATTATTCCCTAATTCAATTTGTTGTGGCGTTTTATGATTTTTGCTAGTTTAGGTACAATGAACATAGCCTTCAATCGTATGGCAAAAGCCGTGGATGAGTGGGCAGCTATAACTCATGAAGAGGTAATAGTACAAACTGGGTATACAGATTATCCCTACAAACATGCGAAAGCTTTTAGATTTTGTACAAAAGAGCAGATGAAAGGGTATATCTCTGAAGCTGATATATTGATACTTCAAGGTGGCTGGGGGGCAATATCGGAAGCGATGGAATTGAGGAAAAGAATAGTTGTGATACCAAGATATGACAAGGTAGAGCATATTCATGACCAGTTTCAATTAATTAGGAAATTGGATACTTTGGGATGTGTGCTAGGGGTATTTGACGAGAAGGATCTTGCCGCAAAAATGGAACAGGCAAAAACTTTTGAGTTTAAGCAAATAGGGAAAGGAAATGCACAGAAACTGATTGAGAAGAAACTGCAGGAGTGGTTTCCGAGATGACAATAATTAGCGAGTTCAAAATAGAATCTTATGAAAGTATCTATAATAACGTCGTGCTTTAATCGTGCGGCGACGATTCGTGGTGCCATAGAGAGTGTCTTGGCACAAGATTATAATAACATAGAGTTTATTGTTGTAGATGGGGCGAGTACGGATGGTTCGTTAGAGATTATTAGAGAATATGAAGATCGTATATCAACTATTATCTCGGAGCCCGATCATGGAATGTATGAAGCCATCAATAAGGGAATTCGTGTGGCTACAGGTGATGTAATTGGATTACTACATTCGGATGATTTCTTCTATGATAATGGGGTCATAAGCCGCATTGTGGAACACATGAAGACTACTCGAGCAGATTTTCTGTATGGTGACGGACTTTTTGTGAATCCTGATAATACAGACAAGGTAGTACGTAACTGGATTGGTGGTGATTATCGTTTGTGGAAGGTACGTCATGGCTGGCTTCCATTACATCCTACTTGTTATATTCGCCGCGAGGTAATGATGAGACTAGGTCTTTATAACGAAAGTTATAAGATTGCTGCGGATAGTGAACTGTTGGTGCGTTATCTAATGACGGGCGGACTTTCTGTTACTTATTTGAAAGAGTATGTTGTACGTATGCGCATGGGAGGGCTTTCTACCGATAGTGCTAAGCGTAAGAAAATGTGGGGAGAAGACATTAGAGTGTACTCCTCTCACGGTCTATGGCCTACTCTGACTAAATTAGAGAAGATGGCATGGAAAGTACCACAATTTGTGTTGGCGTTATTGAAAGGATAATGGTAATTTAATGAATTAATAGCTGATTTGTGCAGATCAACTAGCTACTTTCTAAAAATAAACTCCTGAAGATTATTAGCTTATAATATAACGAAATATGTAGGTCCCTAACTTCATGCTACACACATGAATCCCCTACATT
>ERZ857503.285-NODE-285-length-44779-cov-4.020951_pt1 | contig 44779 bp, 34 predicted proteins | sample MGYA00519766_ERZ857503 | MGnify/ENA primary metagenome ERZ857503 (study PRJEB31778, sample SAMEA3449345) | human gut metagenome | biome: human gut; feature: human-associated habitat; material: faeces | place: United Kingdom | collected 2010/2012 ...
CTACGACCGAGGCTTATGCAGCCGTGAACCAGGTTGTACGGCGTGGTTACGGCAAGCCTGTGAATACACCCGATGTTTCGGTAGACTGGTCCGGTATGGACTACACCGAGTTCCGCGAGGAAATCCAGCGCGAACGTGCCCGCGAACTGGCCTACGAATCGCTGCGTAAAGGCGATCTGATCCGTTGGGGTATCTTCCTCACGCAGATGAAAGACTGTTTGGCCGACGCCAACAAAGCTCCTTCATTTGGTGACCTGAAACACGCCAAGGCTACCTTCGGTAATGTCACGGCACGCGACGTCCTTTGGCCGATTCCGAGCTATGAAATGGCCTTGAATACCAACCTCAAGCAAAACCCGGGATGGTAATAACCTTTAATCTGACAACCACCATGTTAAAACATATCATTTGTATCGCAGGGTTAGCGCTGGCGCTCGCCTCGTGTGAAAAAATCGAGAAGGTCGAAGCACCCATATTCAGCGTCACGACCGAGAAGGACACTTATGCAACGGGCGAATCCGTGAAATTCTTCTTCCACGGAAACCCCGACATCATCTCATGTTACACTGGAGAGTTGGGCAACAATTACGAATATACCGGCGGCCGCATCGCTGAACCTAAATTTCTGATTACTTTCGATCAGCAACACATCGACGGACAGCAGCTCGACCAATTTCACGTATTGGTATCGAAAAATTTCAACGAAGACTACTCATATGAAGGTATCACTGCATCCGATGTGGAATGGATCGACATTTCCGATCGCTTCAGTCTGTTAGGCCCCTACAAAGATGCCGACAAGCAGATTATCGGGACGAACGCCTACACCAACGTCGGGAAAGCCGATATCACAGACCTGCTCGACGGCGACCGAACGAAACTCTACTTCGCTGTCCGGTACACAGCCGAACCATGGTCGAATGGGCACGACACCCATATTACCCGCGTCAAAAACTTTGTACTTTCATCGCGTTACGAAACACTCGACACGGAATTGACGACATGGGGCGGTTTCGGATGGCAGATGACGACCAAATTCGAGCAACAAGCATCGCCTCGCAACAGCGAGATACAAGAGGCCAACAAGGTAATCCAATTCCGTGTCGGCTGGGGCAATAAACCCGGTGGCGGCACCTATCAGGGCGACGGTGCCGACAACTGGGCCATCACACAGGCCGTATGGCTTGATCGGATTCTCGACATGGGCCCCGACCGCGCAATCGGTATCAAAGGTGTAAACGACGTCAAGAAAGAAAGTTTCGAGTATGAATTCGAATATCCGGGCACTTATGACGTAGTTTTCCGGGCCCAGAATACCAATATCAACGGTAGTAGGGAGACGATCTGTAAACTCCGCATTCATATCACCGACCCCGAAATCGGCGAATAAACCACAGAACAAATTCCATGAAACGATTCAGATTCAATATTAAACTGCTTCTCTGCCTGCTCATGCTGTGCACACGGCCCTTCGGGGTCGCCTGCGCACAGGAGTCGATCGATATCGGCGCCGAAGTGTGGATTGAACCGGGACAAACCCCTGAACAGATTGACGATTGGTTTCGGCTTGCCGCAGACAACGGCATGCATTCCGTCAGGCTCTTCCTGATGTGGAACTACATCGAAGAACACCCCGGAACGTTCGATTTCTCGCTCTATGATGCGGCCTTTGCGGCTGCGAACCGATACGACGTACGGATAGAGGCAACCCTCTGCGCAATCCACGGTCCAGCTTGGCTGAGCGAAAAATTTCGGGGACGCCCGCAGTTCAACGAGCTTTTTGATTCGGAAGAGGTGCTCACCCGTGCCGCCGAGTACATCCGACAGACGGTGACCCGTTACCGCAATGACCGAGCTTTGGAGAGTTGGTGGGTGCTCAACGAGCCCCGGCGCTTCGATCCCAAGTCTCCGCTGGCCACAGCTCGACTGCAGCAATGGGCAGCTGATAAATACGGTACCGTCGAAGCTGTCAACAAAGCATGGATTGAACACTACACCGATTTCTCTCAAATCACTTACAATCCGCTATGGGAGCGCGGCAACTACTTCTACTGGCCAATACCGACCGTCGACTGGTATCAGTTTCAGCGGGATTTTCTGACTTGGAACCTGCGCTGGATCGCAGACAATATCCGTCGTTATGATTCGCAACACATCATCACAATGAACCCGGCCAACGTTTTCGAATCAGCGCACCAATATGATTTGCCAACCTACCGCGAAATATTTAACGTCTACGGAGCGTCAATGCACGCCTCATGGCAACTGCGTTTTTTGCCGCGCGACAGTTATGGCTATGCCGTAGCAGGCATCTCCGAAATTCTTCGTGGTGCAGCACCCAAAGGAAGGTTTTGGATCAGCGAGTTACAAGGAGGAAATAATATCTGGAGCGGTAAGACCCCGATGTGTCCCGACTCGCTTGATCTGGCTCAATGGATATGGACAGGTATCGGATCGGGTGCTCGCAAAATCGTCTACTGGAGCCTCAACTATCGCAAACAGGGCATTGAAGCAGGAGAGTGGGGCGTATTCGGTTTTCGCGGTGAAGCGACCGACCGTTCGCGCGTGACGGCTGAAATGAATCGAGTTCTGGCTCGTTACAATGATTTTTTCAGAGAAGCAAAGCCCTGGCAGGGAACGGTCACGCTGCTGCTCAGCCCCGAAACCATGCGTTTACTACTACACATCGACCCATTCGAATGTGGTGCCCGACGCTTCGACCGAAATGCCCATGTGCAAAGCTTATTGAGCTGGTTCATGGCATTGCAGAAACTGGGATGTCAGGTCGACATCCGTTACCTACAGGACTACGACTGGGAATCGGAACAAACCGGACGCGTAGCAATCCTTACCGATATGATCGGCATACCCAGCAACGTCATTCCCCGCATGGAACGTTTCGTTGACGCAGGCAACAAACTCATTGCCGAAGGTCTCACGGGATTCTTCGACGAATACGAAACCAATACAATGCAGGGCGAATTCGCCCTGGAACGATTATTGGGTGGCCGAATGACCGACCTGCGAATGCGTGATTCGCTCAACACCATACAGATCAACGGCCTGAAAGCCAATCTGCAAGCCTATATGTGGAAACCGCTTGTGAAGGAGACGACCGGAATACCGGCCGGTCAGCACGACGAGGGAGTTTGTGCCCTGCGCAACCATCTCGGCAAAGGCAAGGTGCTCTGGATTCCGGCCTGTGTGAGCATGGGCTCACGTTATTCCGGTACCCGGGAATTGGCCCGGCTGGCAGCCGCTGAGATTCGGCCTAACCTCGAAAGACAACCTTTCCGGTTCAGCACCTATGCCGAGGGCTTGTTACTACGCATCCTTCGCAACGGCGACCGTTACATCACAGTCATCACGAACAACCGCCCGGAAACAACCACAGCCCGGTTAATCGCTCCCAAGGAATTGCATCCCGAAACGATCTTCGGAAAAGGACTCTCCACCGACGGGCGGCATATCCGTCTCGGTGGACGTCAGACGGTGGTTGTTCTTTGGAAATAATGAAACCATAAAACAATGAACAAGATGATGAAATCTATTTTATTATCAATCGTATCAGCTTTTTGCTGCCTGGCAGGATATGCCGGAAACCCCACCATAATTTTCCAGACCTCTCGTGCCACGGGTATACCCGCAACTCTGAAAGTGCGCCTGGCCGAACCCGGTAAGATAAACGTCGACTGGGGCGACGGCACTATACGAGAATATGCCGTCGGTACGGAAAGTAGCATTGTCGAAGGTCCTATTGCAGGTAAAGTCGTCAAAATATATGGCAGCGGAGTGATCTTCTTCGACTGTACGGACAACGACATCATAGACCTTGACGTGGCAACCGCTACCGAGCTTCAGCAACTCTACTGCGGCAAGAACCTTCTCGAGGCAATCGATGTATCGGCCAACCGCGAGTTAGTGCGGTTAGGATGCAACAATAACCGCATCCCGACATTGAGTCTGCGGAATAACTCCAAACTAACGGGCCTCTACCTTCAGGACAACCGGATGAATGCGACCTCATTGAATGCCATCTTCGGCGAACTGCCCCGTCGGCCGCGAACCCCAGACCATATAACGCTGCGCATCAAGGGCAATCCCGGAGCCACCGTCTGCAATACAAAACTGGCCGTAAGCAAAAATTGGATGCCTGACATCGAAGGCAGCAACACGGGTGGCCAACCCATTGTACTGACGACCTCGAAGGAGACGGGAACACAGATCGTGCTCGAAATGCGTTTGACCGAGCCCGGAACAATCGAGATAGACTGGGGAAAAGGCCCGCAAAAGGCTGTCGTCGGGAATAAATCGACACGCATAAGCGGCACACTCTCCGGCAACGAAATCCGCATCTATGGCGACCAGATCAATTTCTTGAAATGCGAACGTATGGGTTTAACATCGATTGACGTTTCAAAAGCCACACAACTTCAACAACTCTATTGTGGCTATAACGAACTGATTTCGCTCGATGTAACAAATAACAAAGGATTGATGCGTCTGGGCTGTAATAACAATGCTCTCACGGAACTCGACCTCAGCAGTAACGGCAAACTCTCAGGTATGTATTTCCAGAATAACCGTTTCGATACCAAAGCATTGAACCGAATTTTCAACCAGCTACCGACACGCTCCAAGCGCAGTAAAAACGTCAATTTTCGCATTACAGGTAATCCCGGAGCCGAAAAATGCCGGATAGCCGTTGCCGAACAGAAAAACTGGTATGTAGACATCTCTAATAAGCAATAGAACGCATGAAACGCTTCACGATTCTGCTGGCAATCCTCTTCGTCGCCATTTCAGCCGCTGCCGGAGAACGGGTTCCGTTCCGACAACTGTTCAATGACGATTGGTACTTCACAATCGAACAGGACACTCCGCTCGACGGTCATAGCCTCTCCACCAAAGATATTCTCAATGGCTGGGAGCAGGTTGACCTGCCCCATACACCACGTCTCGAACCCGTTCCAGCCAATGACCAATGGCAGGGCATCTGCTTCTACGCCAAACAATTCAAAACTCCGGAAACAGTTCCGGGAACCCGTCTGTCACTCACATTCGAAGGGGCTATGAATGAAGCTGAAATCTGGCTCAACGGACGGCATATCGCCAGCCATTTGGGTGGCTATCTTCCTTTCACAATCGACTTGACTGACGCCTTGTACCCCGGCAAAAAAAATCTGCTCGTGGTCCGGCTTGACAACCGTGACAATCCCGTTACGGGTCCCAAACCTTTGAAACGGCTCGACTTCAACACCTACGGAGGGCTCTACCGTAATATCTGGCTGACGGGCAAAGCCCCGATACACATCTCCGACCCCATCGCAGCCGACCGTATTGCCGGTGGTGGTATTTTCATCCGTACGGAAGAGGTATCCGACACCTCGGCGCTCATCCGGGTCAAAAGCCACATCCGAAACCTCACAGAAACGGACGAACAAGTGAAGATCGTCCACCGTATCACAGGGAACGGACTGCAGCACACCCAATTCGGCGAAACATGTCCGGTGTCCGGTGGAGGTGACACAGAAACGGAACTGACCTTCCGAATGCCCAATCCCATCCTCTGGTCTCCCGAAACCCCAGCACTCTACACACTCGAAACCAAACTATACATCGGAAAACGATGCGTCGACCAGGAACAGACGCGCTTCGGCATACGGGAGGTCATCATCACGCCCGAAGGCCTGTGCCTGAACGGTGAAACCCGATTCCTGCGCGGCGTAAACCGCCATCAGGAGTATCCCTACATTGGTTACGCCCTTTCGGATAATGCCCAGCGGCGCGATGCGTGGAAGATCAAACAAGCTGGATTCGACTACGTCCGCGCCTCGCACTACCCCTCCTCGCCGGCCTTTCTGGATGCCTGCGACGAGTACGGTCTCTTTGTGCTGGAGCCAATTCTCGGCTGGCAGTATTTCGGCGACGACCGATTCGCGGAACACGCTCTGCGTAGTTGCCGCGAAATGATCCGCCGCGACCGCAACCATCCCTGCATTCTAGCTTGGGAACTTTCGATCAACGAGATTCGCATGCCCGAAGAGTTCATCGACCGGGCCATGGCTATCGGTCATGAAGAATATCCCGGACAAACCTACATTGCAGGATGGATGAAATACGGCTACGATATCTACATCGAAGCCCGTCAACACCGCAAAGAAACCCTGTGGAATAAGCCCCTGATTGTCTCCGAATATGGTGATTGGGAATATTTTGCCATGAATGCCGGATTTGAACAAGAACGGTGGAGCGATATGCTTCCCGAAGAGCGCTCCTCCCGGCAAGCCCGTGGTTCGGGTGAGATACGACTACTCCAACAAGCGACCAACGTGCAACAAGCACACAACGACAACCTCTCGACACATGCCTTTGCTGACGGTTATTGGGCGATGTTCGATTACAGCCGGGGGTTACTACCCGACCTTGAACTCTCAGGGGCCTCAGATATATTCCGCCTGCCGAAATATGCTACATGGTTCTTCCGCAGCCAGCGCGATGCCAACGACGGTACCGTGTTTTCCGAACCAATGGTCTTCATCGCCTCGGAATGGAAACCTGATACCAGTCGCGGAGTACGCATATTCAGCAACTGCGAAGAAGTTGAACTCACCCTCGACGGCCGTTCTCTCGGCCGCCGGCCCCCCGACACTAACGCCATGAGCAACCGATTGATGCACCCACCCTTCAGCTTTGCCACCAACTGCGAAAGGCCTGGCATGCTGACCGCTACGGGATATATCGATGGTAAAGCCGTTGCCCGGCACACCGTAGCTACTCCCGGTACCCCAGCTCACATTCAGCTCCAACTGGATGAAAGTGGCACCCCACCTCAAAGCGGATGCAACGACGTATTATTCGTCTATGCCACAGTAACAGATACCGCAGGCAATGTCGTGACCGATTACAACAAACCCGTGCAATTCACCGTTTCGGGTGATGCTCAATACATCTATACCACCACTTCGCAGGCCGAAGCAGGCATTGCCCCAGCCCTGCTTCGGATCGGACGGCAAGGCGGTACAATCCACCTTGAGGCTTCGGCTGAAAGGATTGCTTCCGAACCCCTGAAAATTCATGTCCAACCATCACACTCCAACCCATGACATCCCTGAAACATTTATTTATATTAGCAGCAGGGCTTCTCATCGCAGTCCCGACAATATCAGCAATGCCGGCAATCATTCCCCGTCCAACCTCGGTTGAAGAAGGACACGGTACTTTTGTCATAACAACCGCAACTCCCGTAGTAGTTTCCTCGGAAGAGTTACACACCGTTGCGGAAATCTTCGCAACCGACATTACCCCGCTCTTTGGCAGTCCGCTTACGGTAACCAGGATTCCATCCCGCCGCGCAATCTCACTCTACCTCGCGTCTGAGCTCGGTGAAGAAGAGTACACGCTTTCGGTCACCCGCCGGGATATCGTCGTAACAGGAGGTTCATCCCGTGCGGTCCTCTATGGGCTTCAGAGTCTTCGACAGTTGATCGACAGGAACCGCATTCCGGCTGTTGAAGTTCATGACAAACCGTGGTTTACCTATCGAGGAGCCATGCTCGATGCTGCGCGCCATTTCTTCCCGGCAGCAGATGTCAAGAAATTCATCGACATCCTCGCCCTACACAAACTCAATCGTTTTCACTGGCATCTGGCGGACGACCAGGGCTGGCGTATCGAGATCAAACGTTATCCCGAACTGACACATATCGGATCCAACCGCAGGGAGACGATCGTCGGATTCCACAAAACCTCAACAACCTACGACGGCACACCTTATGGAGGTTATTATACTCAAGAAGAAATCCGTGATGTCGTCCGTTACGCAGCCGACCGGGGCATCGTGATCATCCCTGAAATCGAAATGCCCGGACACAGTGCCGCGGCGCTCGCATCTTATCCTTGGCTGGGCTGTACAGGTGGCCCTTACGAAGTATGGACTAAATGGGGGATCAGCGAAGATATTTACTGTGCAGGAAAAGAGACGACATTTGAATTCCTCGAGAATGTTCTCTCGGAAGTCATCGACCTTTTTCCTTCGGAACTGATCCATATCGGCGGAGATGAATGTCCTAAAAGTCGCTGGAAAAAATGTCCGTTCTGTCAGCAGCGTATTCACGAAAATGGCCTGAAGAATGAGGAACAGTTACAAGGTTATCTCGTGCGTAGAATCGAACAATGGCTCAAGGCCCGCGGACGCAACCTGATTGGTTGGGACGAAATTCTGCAAGGAGGAGTCACTCCGTCAGCTGCCGTCATGTCCTGGCGCAAGCCAAAATACGGTATCGCCGCAGCTCAACAAGGTAATCATGTGGTCATGGCTCCTTGGAAAAATTGTTATCTGGACTACTACCAAACCTCCAATCCCGAAAAATACGGCGAACCACTGGCGTTCCCCAGATATCTTCCCGTGCGGCAAGTTTATCGTCTCGATCCCTACGACCAACTAACACCCGCTCAACAAACCTATATTCTCGGTGTACAAGGAAATCTCTGGGCAGAATTCATTGCCGACATCGGGCATGCCCAACGCATGTTGCTACCACGTCTGGCTGCCATAGCTGAAGTTGGCTGGGCTTATGACCGCAAGGACTACAATGATTTCGTACGTCGCATGCCGGCCCTGCGCCGTGTCTACGACGCTATGGATTTCGAATATTCAACTTTCTTGTTTGAAGGAATCGAGTAACAATCAAAAGTTCCTATTCCTATTTACAAACAAGGCATAGCAACACGTTAGATGCAGTGACCATAAGTAACTGAATTGTAACCCATACAAATCAAAACTAAAAAAATAAATACTGCTAAATACACCTCTCCTATTTGCCGGTCTTAAATAAAATTGAAGAGTATAGATTTAATGGTCGGATGCGAAAGCGGCAAATATTTCTTCTTCGAGCACGACCGAATCACGACTGTCGGCATCGACGACTGACGCCTTGCCAATATAAGAAAAAGGGCTCTCTTTTGACAAGAGAGCCCTTTTTCGTTGGAACGTCTGCGTCTACCGCATCTCGATCTTGTAGGGCGAGTACATCAGCACGCCCTGCTGGCGGAAGGCTTCGCGGACCGTGTTGTAATCCTTCATCATCAGACCCAGCTCCGAACGGGTGAAAGCCTCGCGGACGCTCACGTTGAGCGATGCGATGAAGGCCGCGAAGCCCGAAGGGGTTTCGGTCACCTCCGTCACGCGGTAGTCGTCGCCCAGACCGGCCTTGTCCACCGCCAGCGCAATGGCCGTCTTCAGACCGCCGTAGGTGTCGATCAGGCCGATGCCCAGTGCATCCACGCCCGACCAGACCCGTCCGCCGGCGATGTCGAGGACCTTCTCGATGGGCAGGTTGCGGCCCTCGGCCACGTCGTTCGTAAAGGTGGTGTAGACCTTGTCCACGCCGCGCATCACCGACGCCCGCTCGGCAGGAGTCAGCGCGCCCGTGATCCCCATGTCGGCCGAGGTGTTGGTCTTCACCCCGTCGAGGGTGATGCCCAGTTTGTTCTTGAGCGCATCCACCGTATTGAGATACATGCCGAACACACCGATCGACCCCGTGAGGGTCATCCGGTCGGCGACGATGGCGTCGGCCGGACAGGAGATGTAGTATCCGCCGCTGGCGGCATAGGAGCCCATCGAAACGATCACGGGCTTCGTGTCGCGCAGCAACTCCATCTGGCGCCAGATGACGTCCGACGCGAGGGCGCTGCCGCCCGGAGAGTTCACGCGGAGTACGACGGCCTTCACGCGGGCGTCGGTGCGCAGCTCTTCGAGCCGCCGTGCGAGCGTATTGCCGAAGACGTCGCCGTAGTCCCCCTCGCCGTCTACGATCGCTCCGTCGGCATAGACCACGGCGATCTGCGAGGAGGAGACATTTCTCAGGTCCCCGCTCACCTGCGAGGCATACTCGCCGAGCGTTACGAACGAAAACCCGCCGTTCCTGCCGCCGGCGACCCCCAGATTGCGGAACACGTCGTCCATCGCATCCTCGTAGATCAGGCCGTCGACGAATCCGTATTGCAGGGCATCTTCCGGAAGCGTTACCGACAGTTTATCGGCCAGCTCGTTGAGCGTCTCGGGTGCGATGCCGCGCGCCTCGCTCACGGCCTCGACGATCGTCCCCCACATCGAATCGGCCAAAGCCTGCATCTGCATCCGGTTGGCTTCGGACATCGCGGTCATGATATAAGGCTCCACGGCGCTCTTGTATTTGCAGGCCGTGGGACGGAAGACCTCGGCCTTGAGGTCGAGCTTGTCGAAGAGCCCCTTGTAGAACATCACGTTCATCGAAAGCCCCCGCCAGTCCATCGCCCCTTCGGGCTGCATGAAGATGCTGTCGGCGGCGGTGGCGAGGTAGTACTGTCCCTGCGAATAGGTCTCGTTGTAGGAAACCACGAATTTGCCGCTCCGCTTGAAGTCGAGCAGCGCCGCGCGCAGCTCTTCGACGAGCGCCGTCCCCTCCACGCCTCCCATGCCGTTCATGCGCAGGTAGACGCCCTCGATGCGGTCGTCCGCCTTGGCCGCCTCGAGCGCCCGCAGCACCTTCAACAGCGGCAGACGGCGCGTCGTCCGAAGCGTCGCGAAGTCCACTCCGGCGAACGGATCGGCCGAAGGCGAATCGGTTATCACGTCCGCGAAGTCGATCTTAAGAATCGAATGCGGCTTTACGGACACGACCGATTTCTCCATCGAGCCGGCGACGCCCAGCAGCAGGAAGAGCCAGAACAGGAAGGTCAGGATACTGCCCACGACCACGGCGAGCAGGCAGGAAAGAAATACTTTCAGAAAGTTCATAGTTTCGTTTTTTAACGGTCAAAATGCTTGTCTCTACGCTCTCGCGTGATGCAAATATACGTATTTTTTCGAAAAACAAATAATATTTATCGTTAAACGATAAATATTTTCGTCTTTTTATGGCATAAATCGGAAAATTGCGTTATATTTGTCCTAAGAAATTTTTTTCGCACTATGGAAGAAAAAATCAGAGAGCTGCTCGCAGGCATCGTCCACCCCGAAACGGGGCGGGATCTCGCGTCGGGCGGCATGATCGACAGCATAAGCGCGGACAGCGAACGGATCGTCCTGACGCTCCGTTTCGCCAAGACACGCGATCCGTTCGCCGCGAAACTGAAAAATCAGGCGCAGGAGCTCCTCTCCGAGGCTTTCCCCGCAGCACAGGTTATGGTCGTCGTCCGCGAAGGGGCGCCCCGCAGGGCGGAACCCGCAAACAAAACCACCACGGGCGGAATCGGCCGTGTGATCGCCGTCGCCTCGGGCAAAGGCGGAGTGGGCAAATCGACGGTTACGGCCAATCTGGCCGTCGCCCTGCGCAACATGGGCTACCGCACGGGCATCCTCGACGCGGACATCTACGGCCCCTCGCAGCCCAAGATGTTCGGTGTGGAGGACTATCTGCCCGAGGCCGTACACGAAGAGGGCATCGACCAGATCGTTCCCGCCGAATCGATGGGAATCTCCCTGATGTCGATCGGCTTCTTCATCAAGCCCGACGACGCCCTGTTGTGGCGCGGAGCGATGGCCGTCAATGCCCTCAAGCAGCTGATCCACCAGACCCGCTGGGGCAGGCTGGACTTTCTGCTCGCGGACCTTCCCCCCGGGACGGGCGACATACACCTATCTATAATAAACGAACTGAAGATCGACACGGCGGTGATCGTCTCCACCCCCCAGCAGGTAGCCGTAGCCGACGTGCGGCGCGGCGTGGAACTGTTCCGCAATCCGCAGGTGAACATACCCGTAGCGGGCATCGTGGAGAACATGGCGTGGTTCACCCCCGCCGAACTGCCCGACAACCGCTATTACCTCTTCGGCAAGGGGGGCGCACGGGAATTCGCCGAGTCGCACGGCGTCGATTTTCTGGGCGACATACCGATCGTACAATCGATCATGGAGGGCAGCGACGGCGGCCGGCCCGCCTCGGCGATCGACCCGCGCGTGGAAGAACACTACCGCGACATCGCCGGCAAAATTGTCGATAAGCTGACGAAAACCGAGGAATAACCTGTGAACAACCCGATGATAACCGCCCGACAATTCGTGATAACTTTCCCGGCCGGAGCCTTGCATTCGAACGGTCGGTTTCCGTATGGACGATTTTCCGGAAAAACCAAAAAAAGTTTTCCTTTTTTTCCGTCCGCGCCACAAGGCCGGAACCGGCACGGAATGTTCACAACCGAAGGCAGTCGAAATGTGGAAAACCGTTTTTCACATTCGTTCATGCATTTTTTACTCCATTGATTTTTAGAATCTTGAAAAGATAAAAAATAAACAGAAAAAATACCGAATGTCGATAACTTCCTTTTCCGCCGACTTATCGACATTATCGACAGGGTTTATTCTTATTATTATTCGATAATATAAATTTATTAAAAAGATAAAAATAAAAAAGATGGCTGACAACCCCACCGATCTGGCCGGACGCATCGCCGAACTCAAACGCGAACGCCGCGCCGTGATCCTGGCCCACTACTATACTACGCCCGACGTGCAGGCTGCGGCCGACTTTCTCGGCGATTCGCTGGCGCTCTCCGTGAAGGCGCAGACGGTCGATGCCGACGTGATCCTCTTCGCCGGCGTGCATTTCATGGCCGAAACCGCCAAGGTGCTCTGTCCGGACAAGCGGGTGCTGATCCCCTGCCCCGAGGCGGGGTGCTCGCTCGCCGAGTCGTGTCCGGCTGCGGAGTTCGCCGCATTCAAGGCGCGCTATCCCGGTCATACGGTGGTCTCCTACGTCAATACGACGGTGGGCGTGAAGGCCCTCACGGACATCTGCTGCACCTCGTCGAACGCGCTCCGGGTCGTGGAGTCCATCCCCCGCGAGCAGCCCGTCATCTTCGCTCCCGACCGGAATCTGGGCGCTTACATCCGGAAACTCACCGGCCGCGATAACATGGTGCTCTGGGACGGTGCATGCCACGTGCACGAGGAATTCTCGCTCGAAAAGATCCTCGCGCTCAGGCGCGAGCATCCCGCAGCCCGGATCGTCGCCCATCCCGAATGCAAGGCGCCGGTAGTCGCGGCGGCGGATTTCGTGGGGTCCACGGCCGCCATTCTCGACTATTGCGGATCGGCCGGGGCCGACGAGTTCATCGTCGTTACGGAGCCGGGCATTCTGGCCGAGATGAAGCGCCGCTATCCGCGCAAACGCTTCATCCCGGCGCCTCCGACCGACTCTACATGCGGTTGCAACGATTGCAGATACATGAAGATGGTAACGCTGGCCAACATCGCGGAGTGTCTCGAAAAGATGGCGCCCGAAGTAGTGATCGACGAACCTACGCGCCGACTCGCGGAGCGTTCGATCCTCAACATGATCCGGATCAAATGACCTGAAATCACTAACACTTTAACCAAATTTTATGAAAAAACTCTTTTTATTCGCTGCGGCGGCCGTGTTGTCGCTCACGGCCTATGCCGACGAGGGCATGTGGCTGCTGCCCTACTTGCAGAAAATGAACATCAAGGACATGAAGGCCAAGGGGTGCAAGCTTTCGGCCGAGGAGATTTACAGCCTCAACCGGACGGCTTTGAAGGACGCCGTCGTCATCTTCGGCAACGGCTGCACGGGCGAGGTCGTGTCGCCCGAAGGGCTCGTTTTCACCAACCACCACTGCGGCTACGCTTCGATTCAGGAACTTTCGTCGGTGGATCACGACTACCTCAGGGACGGTTTCTGGGCCATGTCCAACGCCGAGGAGCTGCCGGCTCCGGGGCTGACGGTGCGTTTCATCCGTCAAATCGCCGATGTAACGGCCGATCTGCTGGGCAATGTCCCCGATATCGCTTCGGAGGAGGAGCGCGCGAAAATCATCGGCGAAAACGCGAAGGCGCTCTCCGACAAGCTGGCGGCCGAACACCCCGGCATGCAGATTCAGATCAAGGACTTCTTCGGCGGGAACCAGTACTTCGCCTTCGTGATCGAGGAGTTCACGGACGTGCGTCTGGTCGGTGCGCCCCCCTCGTCGATCGGCAAGTTCGGCGGCGAGACCGACAACTGGATGTGGCCGCGCCACACGGGCGACTTCTCCATTTTCCGCATCTATGCCGGCAAGGACAACAAACCGGCGGCCTATTCGCCCGACAACGTGCCCTATAAACCCGTGAAACACCTCAAGGTGTCGCTCGACGGCTACGAGGAGAACGACTTCACGATGATTATGGGCTTTCCCGGATCGACCGAGCGTTACATGACCTCGTACGAGATCGACCAGATGCTCGACGTTACGAACCCCCAGCGCATCTTCATCCGCGGCGAGCGTCAGGCGATCCTCAAGGAGGACATGGCCGCCAGCGACAAGGTGCGCATCCAGTACGCTTCGAAATATGCCGGATCGTCGAATTACTGGAAGAATTCGATCGGCATGTCGCGCGGCATCCGCAAACTCGACGTGAAGGGCAAGAAACAGGCGCAGGAGGCCGAATTCCAGAAGTGGGCCGAGGCCAACACGCTGCCCGAGGAGGGTTTTATCGACGCGCTGCCGCTCATCGAGGAGGCGGTCGGGGAACAGACGCCGATTCTCGCCACGCGCCAGTATATCAGCGAGGCATTCCTCAGTGCGATCGAGGCTCTCGGGCCGGCCTCCTATATGGTCTTCGGCTTGAACGATTCGATGACCGACGAGCAGCGTGCGGCCGTGCGCGAGCGCATGGTGAATTTCTATAAGGACTACAACATGCCCACGGACCGCAAGGTGGCCAAACGTATGCTCCGTATCGCGCGTGAAAACATGCGGAACCTGCCTTCGATCTACGAAGAGGTGATCGACAAGGAGTTCGGCGGCGACATCGACGCTTATGTCGACGATTTCTACGCACGTTCGGCCGCCGTCGATCCCGGGAAGTTCTATGCGCTGCTGGACGACTACTCGGCCGAGGCCGTCGAAAACGATCCGGCGGTCGTCCTCTTCAAGTCGGTCAGGGAGAAATTCACCGAAGGCGAGGAGGCTTTCGAGGCGGCCCGCCGCAAGTTCGATCGCGGACACCGCCTCTACATCGCCGGTCTGATGCGCATGCAGCCCGAGAAGGCATGGGCTTCGGACGCCAACTTCACGATCCGTCTTACCTACGGACAGGTGCTCCCCTACGATCCGGCGGACGGCATCACCTACGATTACTACACTACGCTGAAGGGCGTGATAGAGAAGGAGAACCCCGACAACGCCGAGTTCGTGGTGCCCGCGAAACTCAAGGAGCTTTACAAGGCGGGCGACTTCGGCCGCTATGCCAATGACAAAGGCGAGATGCCCGTGGCGTTCCTCGCCAACTGCGACATCACGGGCGGCAATTCCGGCTCGCCCATCATGAACGGCCGCGGCGAGCTGATCGGTCTGGCTTTCGACGGCAACTGGGAGGCCATGTCGGGCGACGTGGCGTTCGAACCCGAATTGCAGCGGACGATCTCGGTCGACGTGCGCTATGTGCTTTTCATCATCGACAAGTTCGCCGGTGCAGGCTGGCTGCTCGACGAGATGGAGATCGTGCAGAAGGAGGCTCCCAAGACTGCGAAGGCCTGATCGGGGCGCTTCGCCTAAGAACGGGATCCGGGACCTCGCAGGAGGTTCCGGATCTTTTTCTTGACGGGGAAGCCTGTCCCGCGTCTTGCCGTCCCGAACGCGGAATCGGTGGCGTATCGGGCGGGGGGACGTTCATGTTCGTCGCGGACCGGCAATGCGTTCGGGGCCGCTTGCTTCCGTCGTCGGGGCGGGATTTGAACGTCCGGTCGGCCGATATGCGCATCGCCCGGCCGCGAATAATGACGTTCGGACCCGGAAAACAGGAGCCCGCGTTTTATGACGGATCGGGGAACGTAATTTCTAAATATTTTGTGAAATATGCGCCTTTACTTTTTGTTTATCGTAAAAATTACTAATTTTGACAGAAATTATAATCTGTAAGAGCGCGCAACTGAAAATATGACAAAAGAGTTCAAGCGTTATCTGGTTACGTCGGCCCTTCCCTACGCCAACGGTCCGGTGCATATCGGCCATCTGGCGGGCGTGTACGTGCCGTCGGACATCTATGTGAGGTATCTGCGTCTGCGGGGGCGCGACGTCGTCTGGGTCTGCGGAAGCGACGAACACGGCGTGCCCATCACCATCAAAGCCCGTAAGGAGGGCGTTTCGCCGCAGCAGGTCGTCGATCGTTACCACGAACTGATCAAGGATTCGTTCGAACGGCTGGGCATTTCGTTCGACATCTATTCGAGAACTTCGTCGGCGGTTCATGCGGAAACGGCTTCCGAATTCTTCCGCAAACTCTACGACGAAGGCAAATTCATCGAAAAAACGTCGATGCAATATTACGACGAGGAGGCTGGGACCTTCCTTGCCGACCGTTACATCGTGGGAACCTGCCCCAAATGCGGCAACGACCGCGCCTACGGCGACCAGTGCGAAATGTGCGGTTCGACCCTCTCGCCCGACGAACTGATCGAGCCGCACAGCGCCGTTTCGGGTTCCGTGCCCGTGAAACGCGAAACGAAACATTGGTATCTGCCGCTCGACCGTTACGAGGGGTTCCTTTGCGAGTGGATTCTCGATGGACACAAGGAGTGGAAATCGAATGTCTACGGCCAGTGCAAGAGCTGGCTCGACGGCGGATTGCAGCCCCGTGCCGTGAGCCGCGACCTCGACTGGGGTATTCCCGTGCCGGTCGAAGGAGCCGAAGGCAAGGTGCTCTATGTCTGGTTCGACGCGCCGATCGGCTATATTTCGGCTACGAAAGAGCTCACGCCCGATTGGGAACGCTACTGGAAGTCGGAGGATACGAAGATGGTGCACTTCATCGGCAAGGACAACATCGTCTTCCACTGCATCGTCTTTCCGTCGATGCTCGCGGCGCACGGCGGTTATATTCTGCCCGACAATGTGCCGGCCAACGAATTCCTCAATCTCGAAGGAGATAAGATCTCCACGTCGCGCAACTGGGCCGTGTGGCTCCACGAATACCTCGACGAGTTCCCGGGCAAGGAGGACGTACTGCGCTACGTGCTTTGCGCCAACGCTCCCGAGACCAAGGACAACGACTTCACATGGAAGGATTTCCAAGCCCGCAACAACAATGAGCTCGTGGCCGTGCTGGGCAACTTCGTCAACCGTGCGCTGGTTCTCACCCAGAAATATTACGACGGGGTGGTTCCCGCCTGCGGCGAGCTCGATGCCTACGACCGGGAGACGCTGGCCGAGTTGGGCGGCATCAAGGCATCGCTCGAAAACAACATCGAAACCTACCACTTCCGCGAGGCGCTCAAGGATGCGATGAATGCGGCCCGTATCGGCAATAAGTATCTGGCCGATACCGAACCGTGGAAACTCGTCAAGACCGATCCCGAGCGGGTCGGTACCATCCTCCATACGGCACTTCAGATCGCAGCCAATACGTCGATCGCCATCGAACCGTTCATGCCGTTCACGGCGCGGAAAATACGCGACATGCTCGCGGTCGGGGAGCTCGGCTGGGAGCAGCTGGGTAGCACGGATCTGGTCGCTGCGGGCCACCGCATAGCGAAGCCCGAACTGCTGTTCGAGAAGATCGAGGACGAGGCGATCCGGCGCCAGCTCGACAAACTGGTGGCCGCGAAGGAGGCGAATGCAGCGGCAGAGAATACGCAAAATGTTGAAAAACAGAAAGATAATGTATCGTTCGATGAATTCGGCCGGATGGATATTCGCGTTTCGACGATCCTTGCGGCCGAGAAGGTCGCCAAGACGAAAAAGCTGCTGAAGCTGACCGTCGATACGGGAATAGACCGCCGCGAAATCGTGTCGGGCATCGCCGAACATTTCGCACCGGAGGAATTGGTGGGCCGGCAAGTGCTCGTATTGGTAAATCTCGCGCCGCGCGAACTGAAGGGAATCCTTTCGAACGGCATGATCCTGATGGCCGAGGATGCCGGCGGCAAGCTGCGGCTGCTTGGACCCGACGAACGGACGATGAACGGCGCCGTCGTGGGATGATTCCGCACGATGGGACGATGCCTGTTCGTATTCTGCGGGCCGGATGCAGCGTGCCGCGGTACGGGTTCGGAGCGGTCGGCGTCGTGGGGAATCGGACCGGTAAGGTAAGAAAATGAACGAACCGATTATAATTGCTAACAACTTTTAAACTTATTCGAAATGGAAAACTTGGATTGGACTTCCTTAGGCTTCAATTATATGAAGACCGATTTTAATGTCCGCTACGAATTCATCGACGGCAAGTGGAGCGACATGCAGATCACGAGCGACGAGTACATCAAGATGCACATGTCGGCTTCGTGTCTGCACTATGGCATCGAACTCTTCGAGGGTCTCAAGGCGTTCCGCGGCGTCGACGGCAAGGTGCGACTGTTCCGTGTCGAGGAGAACGCGAAGCGTCTGCGTTCGTCGGCCGAGCGTCTGTGTCTGCCGGTTCCGACGATCGAGATGATTGTCAATGCGTGCATCGAGGTAGTGAAGCGCAACGAGCGTTTCATTCCTCCCTACGGGACGGGCGCCTCGCTCTATCTGCGACCCGTGATGTTCGGTACGACGGCCGGTCTGGGTGTGAAACCTGCGAAGGATGCGTTGTTGGTCGTTTACTGTTCGCCTGTGGGCGCTTATTTCAAAGGCGGCATCAAACCGATGGAGGTCATCATCGACCGTGAACAGGACCGTGCGGCACCGCGCGGTACGGGCGACGTGAAAGTCGGCGGCAACTATGCGGCCAGCATCATGTCGGGCGAAAAAGCGCATCAAATGGGTTATTCGAGCGTGATGTATCTCGATGCGGCCGAGCATAAGTACATCGAGGAGTGCGGCGCCTGCAACTTCTTCGGCATCAAGGACGGCAAGTACATCACGCCGAAGTCGCAGTCGGTGCTGCCTTCGATCACCAACAAGAGCCTTCGTCAGTTGGCCAAGGATATGGGTCTCGAAGTCGAGGAGCGTCGCATTCCCGTCGAGGAGTTGTCTACGTTCGAAGAGTGCGGCGGCTGCGGTACGGCTGCGGTGATCTCTCCGATCGACAAAATCTACGATGTCGATACGAAGGAGACCTATACTTACGGTTCGGAGGTCGGCAAAGTCAGCCTCGAACTCTATACCCGTTTGCAAGATATTCAGTACGGTCGTGCCGAGGATACGCATAATTGGTGTACGATCGTAATGTAATTCCTCTTCGGAAAGTGCATGAAAAGAGAAGCCCGCTTTCATAAGCGGGCTTCTCTTTTGTTCCACGTGGAACATAGTTGCGAAATCTTTCCGAAAAAAAATGCGTGTGTATGGCGAAGTCTCGTTGAGTATGCGTGTTTGTAATTTATAGTAATAAGATATTTTTTTTCTGTGTAAAATAGATTGATCTGAACGGCTCGTTGTTCCACGTGGAACAATCGCTATCTGCCGAATTTTACGAGCAGGACGTTGATGTCGGCCGGTGAGACACCCGGGATGCGTGATGCCTGTCCTATGGTCGCCGGCCGAATGCGCGAGAGTTTCTGGCGGGCTTCGATCGTCAGTGCTTGCAAACGGTGAAAATCGAAATCCGAAGGAATCCGTATATTTTCCAATCGGTGAAGTTTTTCCGCTATGAATTTCTCTCGTTCTATATAACCTTTGTATTTGATCTGAATTTCGGCCTCTTCGATCACTTCCGGTCCGATTTCATGTTCGGCAATGAACTGCTTCAGATCGGGCAATGTTTCGGCGAGCGCTGAGAAGGTTACTTTGCTGCGCAATACGACGTCATAGAGCTTTCTGCCCTGCGTCATCGGCTCCTCTCCTACCGATTTCAAATAGCCGTTTATTTCGTCTGCTTTGACGCTCTGTTTGTGTGCGTAGGAAATAAGCGATTCTACGAGCGTATTTTTTTTGACGAATTCCCGGTATCTTTTTCGAGAAATCAGTCCGATTTCATAACCTTTCGGGGTCAAACGTATATCGGCATTGTCCTGTCGCAATAAGATCCGGTATTCGGCTCGCGAGGTGAACATGCGATAGGGTTCGTCCACGCCTTTGGTTACGAGATCGTCGATCAGTACGCCGATGTAGGCTTCGTCGCGCTGCAATACGACGGCTTCCTCGCCTTTCAGCGCCCGATGGGCGTTGATGCCCGCCATGAGACCCTGTGCGGCGGCCTCTTCATAGCCGGTCGTGCCGTTGACTTGTCCGGCGAAATAGAGTCCCCGGACAAGTTTGGTTTCGAGCGAATGATGCAGTTGCGTGGGTGGAAAATAGTCGTATTCGATGGCGTAACCCGGACGGTAGATGTGCAGATCCTCGAAACCCCGAATTTTATGCAGCGCCTTCCACTGCACTTCCCACGGCAGCGATGAGGAGAAACCGTTGAGGTAGTATTCGTTGGTCGTGCGCCCTTCGGGTTCGAGGAAGAGCTGGTGCTGCTCTTTGCCCGCGAAGGTACGGAGTTTGTCTTCGATACTCGGGCAGTAGCGCGGACCGATCCCCGTAATGGTGCCGTTGAAGAGCGGCGATTCGGCGAATCCCTCTTTCAGAATGGCGTGGATTTCGGGCGTCGTATAGACGACGAAACAAGGAAGTTGATGTTTAACAGGCTGTGTATCAGATGAAAAAGAAAATTTTGCCGGCACTTCGTCCCCGTATTGGGGTTCGAGTATCTCGAAGTCGATCGTGCGGGCATCCAAACGCGCCGGCGTGCCGGTCTTCATACGTCCGGTCTCGAATCCGACGGCTTGCAGACACTCCGTGATGCCGTGCGAGGCGGCATCCCCTGCCCTGCCTCCCTCGGCTTGAGAGCGGCCGCAATACATCAGACCGCCGAGAAACGTCCCGCTCGTGAGGATCGCGGCTTTGCAGGAGAACTCTACGCCCATGCGGGTCCGTACTCCCCGAATGCGGCATCGGGGGGCTTCGCAAGCCGCAGCGTTGCCGGACGACCGTGCGGCCGGACGATCCTCCGCAGACGCACTGTCTGCGGGGCTGTTCGTGCAATCGCTACTTCCCTTTTCTGCCCGCGTCGGATCCGTGCCGGAATCATCCTCCTGCTTCGTGCGATTGTCTGCGGATGCGATTGGGTGCTGTTCGGCGATGAAGTCGCTTGCTGAATGCGGCCGGCAGGGCCCGTCTAAGCTCTTTTCCGGCTGCTGTCCTTGCATGGGACCGCTCGGCGGCCGTTCCGTGGACCGTTCGGCGGTATTGCCTGTCGGCCGTTTATCGGCGCATTCGTCCAAGCTTGCTTCCGGCACCCGGCCTTGTGCGGAACTTTCCGCCGAATCCCCTTTTTGCGGTTCCTGCATCCTGCATCCGGTGCCGCTGTCCACCCGATCGAAAGCGGCCGCATCGCAAGGAGCGAGCCGGTCGAAAAGCAGCTCCACGGCCGAATCCTGCCAGATGTAGAGATTCGGCGTGTTTTCGAGCGTGCGGCGCCACTCCTCCGAAAAACGGGTTTTGTCGCATTGCGCCCGCGGGCTCCACATGGCGGCGCCTTTCGAGCGGTTGAGCATCCGGAATTGGAGGGTCGTGAGGTCGGCGATGCGTCCCATTTGTCCGCCGAGTGCATCTATCTCTCTGACTATCTGTCCTTTTGCTACGCCTCCGACAGCCGGATTGCACGACATCGACGCGAATTTCTCCATGTCCATCGTGAGCAGCAGCGTGCGCGATCCGAGGCGTGCGGCCGCAACCGCGGCTTCGCAGCCCGCATGGCCGCCTCCTATGACGATTATATCGTATTCGAGTACCATTCGAATGTCTTTGTTCCGAAGTGTGATGAAAAGCGACGAAAACGCCTTAAAATTCCTTCTCGAGCAGTGCGAGGTAGCGGTCCTCCTTGCGGTGCATCTGGGCATTGGTGCGGGGCGTCTTGTCGTTCTGGCCGCAAAGGTGCAGCAGGCCGTGCACCACCACGCGGCGCATCTCCTGCAAACGCGGTGCCCCGTAGATGCGTGCGTTGTCCGCTACGGTCTCCACGTCGATGAAGATGTCGCCCGCGACGGTCCGCGTGCCGCGGCGGTCGCTGTAGTCGAACGTGATGACGTCCGTGTAGTAGTCGTGGCCGAGATACTGCCGGTTCATCTCCAGCAGCCTCTCCGCCGAGCAGAAGATGTAGTTCACGTCGCCCAGCACGTATCCCTCGCGGCCGGCGGTTTCACGAAGCCATGCCGCCGTGCGCCGCTTCTCGGGCAGGCGGTAGCTGCATCCGTCGTTATAGTATTTTACAGCCATAAGCAACTTTTTTTGCCGTTCGTTTTTTCCGGTCGTCCCCCCCCATTCCGCGAATCGGGCGCGACGGGCATCCGAACTGCCGGGACCGGGGTCTCCTCCCGGAACCTTCGCCCTTTTTCCGCGGAAGAGAACGAATGAAACGCCCGCCCGCCGAAACGGGTTTCCGGACTTTTGTACGCTTCCCTTCTCCCTCCGCTCGGGGTCCGGCGGCCTTTCGGGACTGCCCGGACCGTGAATCCCCGGGCCCTTCGCCGTCCCGCCATCCCGGGGGATGAGGAAAGGCATCCCGATCGGGTTTTCTCCGGGGTCTTTGCCCGCCCACGTGCGGTCTTCGGACTGCGTTCGGTGTGATCCGGATCCGTCCGCGCGTTATTTGCGGAAGCACTTCTCCGCGAGCATCTTTTCGGAGGGCGACGGAGAGTAGATGCCGAAGACGAGCTTGTATTCGGTCTCCATCGTGGCGATGTTCACCGACGAACCGATGGTCCCGATCTGCTGGTTCCGCGCCACTTTCGCCCCCTTCTCGACGCATACAGACCCCAGATTGGCGTAGGAGGTCAGGTATTCGCCGTGGGCGACGTAGACGTCGTATTTGTTGGTGATGCGGTTGCGTTTGATCTCGACCACCTTGCCTTCGTAGATCGAGCTGACGCGGGCGCCGCGCGGTCCGGTGATCTCGGCCATGTTGCCCTTGTAGCGGCGGACCTTGCCCGAGGCGACGGGCAGACGCAGGCCGGCCGTCTTCGCCGAGAACGTGCCGCCCTCCTTGTTGCCTTTGGTGAGTTTGCGCAGTTCGTCGATCGCCACGTCCAGTCGTTGTTCCTGCGCCATCTTCTGCCTTAGGCGCTGCTGTTCCTGTTTCGAGAGCCGGCGCACGTCGGCGCGGGCCGTGCGGGCGTCGCGTTCGAGCTTGGCGCGCTGTGTGCGGAGCTGCTGCGTAACGGAGTCGAGCGCCGTCTTGCGTCGGTCGAGCAGCTCTTTTTCGGCCGCTACCCTGCCTTTGAGCTCTTCGATCTGGCGGAGCCTGTCGGCGCGCATCCGGGCGACGGCCCTGAGGTTGGCGATCTTGCGGGCCACGTCGGCGAAATCCTCTGCGGAGAAGAGGTAGGTAAGGTAGTTTTCGTGTTTGTAGTTGCGGTAGGCTTCGCGTACCATGGCGGCATAGAGCGCCTTGTTGCGGTCGAGCGCCGCGGAGAGGCTGTCGGCCGTGAAACCGGTCTTCGAAAGCTGTGCGGCGAGCAGCAGGGCCTGCTCCTCCTGCGCTTCGAGCAGCTGGTTGCGGGCGTCAATCTGGCGGGCCAGCCGCTTCACGCGCTCCTCGGTCCGGGTGCGGCCCTGCTTGAGCCGCGCGATTTCGCGCTCTTCGGCCGCGATGCGCTTTTCGAGGTCGGCGACGACCTTTTTCTGGGCCTCGATCCGCGAAGTGTTCTGTGCGCCTGCGGCCGCGAAAGCCGCGAGGCCGGCAAAAAGGAGGATCAGCGTGCGGAGTCTCATGGGGAGGAGGTTTTTTCGGATTGTTCGAGCCATTCGAAACGGCGTGCGACGGCTTCGGGGTCTTCGTATCCGTTCTCCAGCGCTTTGCGCCAGTAGACCTCGGCCATGAAGCGTTCGCCCGAGGCTGCGAGGATGTCGCCGTAGTGGAGTTGCAGGTCGGGGCTCTTGCCGCCGTCGAGCGAGATGGCGAGCTGCATCGACCGTTTGGCTTCGGCCGTGCGGCCCAGCTTGAAGAGCACCCACGCATAGGTGTCCAGATAGGTCGGGTTGTTCTCGTCGAGCGCGATGGCGCGGCCCGACATGTCGAGCGCCCGCTCCAGCCGGCTGCCCTCCTCGGCGAGGAAATAGGCGTAGTTGTTGAGCACCGACGCATTTCCGGGATAATAGCGCAGCGCCCGATCGTAGGCCGTGTAGCATCGTCTGTGTTCGCCGGCCGCGTGATGGACGTCGCCGATATAGCCCCAGACCAGCCCGCGCAGCGAATCGCTTCGGACGTAGGGCAGCGCTTCGCGGTAGCTCTTCACGGCCTCCTTGTAGCGTTTTCCGTAGACGTGGATGTGCCCGCGGGCGATCCGGAAATCGGGATCGTCCGGAAAGAGCCCGAGCGCCTGCGCGATGTACCGCTCGGCCGAGTCGGGCCGCTGCTTGTAGCTTTCGATGTCGATCACCATCGTGAAGTACTCCTTCACGGGCGGCCGGTCGGCCGTGTGCAGCTTGTAGAGCGCCAGCGCTTCGTCCAGCTGCCCCGAGGCGATCAGGTGTTTGCCGTAGAGGTCCGCGACCTTCGGGTCGTTGGGATACTTCAGTGCCAGAAGTGCCGCCAGCTCGTTGATTTGCAGGAAGTATTCGCGGTAGAAACGCAGGTCGGCCGTGAGCCTTTCGAATTGGGCGATCTTGCTCCCGGCGGTCAGCTCGTCCGAGTCGAAGAGGCGTCGCGTAACCGACAGGAAGGCGGGATAGTTCTGTTTGCGGTTGTAGTAGTCGCCCGCGGCGACCAGCGCGGCGATGTCCGTGGGATCGAGTTCGATCGCATCGGCGAAAGACTTCGCTGCGAGCGAATCGCGCCGCATGAGTGCGTAGAGTTCGCCGAGGGCCACGTGGTTTTCGGCTTCGTAGGGAGCCGCCTCGGCGAGCGCCTGCGCCTCGGCCAGTGCGCGGTCGTACTGCCGCGTGTCGATCAGCAACCGGCGTTTCGAGGCGCTCAGCATCGGGATGCGCCCGAAGCGGAGCTCCGCCGAGTCGAGCACCGCGATCGCTTCGTAGGGGCGTTCGGCCTCGGCATAGAGGGCGGCCAGCAGACGGAAGTTCTCGGGATTCTGCGCGTCGCTGCGCGTGAGGCTGCGGTAGACGTCCAGCGCTTCGTCGTAGCGGTTTCCGATCAGAAGGGCCTGCCCGTAGAACTGGCGGTACCATTTGTTCGCCGTGTCGAGCTTCGCGGCCTCTCCCGCGAGGCGGATCACTTCGCCGATCGTCCGCTCGCCGCCTGCGGTGAGCGACCCGGCCAGTTCGTAGTAGGCCGGTGCATAGGACGAATCGCGGCGGATGGCCTCCGCGAAGAGCGTGCGGGCCCCGGTCGTATCGAGGCGGATCATCTGCCGTTTGATCCCCTCGGTGTAGAGATAGACGCTGCGCAGCGAGTCGGGAATCGAATCGGACCGTTGCGGCCGTGCCGTGCCGCTCCCCGCCGCACCGGCGAAGGCCGTGCAGAAAAGGAGCAGTGCGAACGATATGGCGGCCGGACGTTTCATGGGGCGGATCAGAGAGCCGAATCGAACTGGCGGAGGAAGCGGACGTCGTTTTCGAAGTAGAGACGCAGGTCCTTCACCCCGTACTTCAGCATGGCGATGCGTTCAATCCCCATGCCGAAGGCGAATCCCGAATATTTCTGCGGGTCGATGCCGTTGGCCGTGAGTACATTGGGGTCTACCATGCCGCAACCCATGATTTCGAGCCAGCCCGTGCCCTTGCAGACGTTGCAGCCCTTGCCGCCGCAGAGGTTGCACGACACGTCCACCTCGGCCGAGGGTTCGGTGAAGGGGAAGTAGGAGGGGCGCATGCGGATCGCGGTCTGCCCGCCGAAGACCTCCTTGGCGAAGTAGAGGAGCGACTGCTTGAGGTCGGCGAACGAGACCCCTTCGTCGATGTAGAGCCCTTCGATCTGGTGGAAGATGCAGTGGGCGCGGGAGGAGATGGCCTCGTTGCGGAAGACGCGGCCCGGGCAGATCACGCGGATGGGCGGCTTCTGCCGCTCCATGGTCCGCACCTGAATCGACGAAGTGTGCGTGCGCAGCAGGATGTCGGGGTCTTTCTCGATGAAGAAGGTATCCTGCATGTCGCGGGCCGGATGTTCGGGCGGGAAGTTGAGGGCCGAGAAGACGTGCCAGTCGTCCTCGATTTCGGGACCTTCGGCCACGGTGTAGCCCAGACGGGCGAAAACCTCGACGATCTCGCGGCGCACGAGCGAAATCGGATGGCGCGATCCGAGCGGCTCGGCCGAACCCGGACGGGTCATGTCCTCGACGCGGGCGGCACGGTCCGCCGCGGCGTTGCCCAGCTCTTCGCGCAGGGCGTTGATGCGTTCGGTGGCCGTGGTCTTGAGCCTGTTGAGCTGCTGTCCGAGTTCGCGTTTGAGCTCGGGCGCCACGGTCTTGAACTCCTCCATGAGGGCCGTGAGTTCGCCTTTTTTGCCGAGGATTTTGATGCGGAACTCCTCCAATTCGGCCGCAGCCTGCGGTTTGAACGCCTCCACACGCCGGAGCAGATCGTTGATTTTGTTGGTCATATTTGGGATTATTATGCTTTTTACCTACTTTTATGGGCGCTTTAAGATGCAAAGTTATAAAAAATTCTAAGAATATGCTGCGCAGGCTCCTCTGTTTTGTCGTGCTGTCGTGCGTGCCGGCTCTCGGCGGCGTGCATGCGCAGTCGGTGGGTGTCGTGATGAGCGGCGGCGGAGCCAAGGGGCTCTACCACATCGGTGTGCTCGAAGCCCTCGAAGAGAACGGCATCCCGATCGACTACGTGGCCGGTACGTCGATGGGGTCGATCGTCGCCGCGCTCTACGCCGCGGGATACTCTCCGTCCGAGATGCGCGAGATCGTCGCTTCGGGCGTAGTCAAGGAGTGGGTCTCGGGGCGCATCGATCCCAACTACATGCCCTATTACCGGCAGGTGGGGCACGTACCCTCGTTCTTCAGGCTGCGTCTCGACTTCCGCAATACGGAACCCGGCAAACGGTTCCGGATACCGACCAACCTCATTTCATCCACGCCCGTGGACATGGCGCTGCTCGAACTGCTGGCTCCGGCCACGGCCGCCGCGGGCGGCGATTTCGACAATCTGATGGTACCCTTTCTCTGCGTGGCGAGCGACATGAACGCCCGCGAAGGGGTGGTGCTGCGCGACGGCGATCTGGGCGAGGCGGTGCGTTCGTCGATGTCGATTCCGCTGGTGTTCAAGCCGATGAAGATCGACTCGATGCTCCTCTACGACGGCGGCATCTACGACAACTTCCCGTGGCGGCCGCTCGACGAGAGTTTCCGGCCCGGATTCATCGTGGGGTCGGTCTGCACCGAAGGCAATACGGCGCCCAGCGAGAACAACAATCTGATGGATCAGGCGTTCGTGCTGGCCATGCACGACACGGACTACTCGCTGCCCGAGGACCGAAGCCTGATGATCCGCCGTGCCGTACCGGCGGGTATGCTCGATTTCGACGACGGCGTGGCGATCATGGACATGGGCTACAAGGACGCGACGGCCGCGATGCCCGCCCTGCTGGCATCGGTCGGCGAACGCCGCGACTCGGCCTATTATGCGCAGCGCAGGGCCGAGTTCCGGGCCAAGTGTCCTCCGCTCATCTTCGACGACTACGAAATCTCGGGGCTTCGGCGGATGCAGCTCGAATACGTCCGCGACTTCGCCAAGTTCGACCGCAAGACCCCGGGCCGCCAGCGCCAGATGGGATACGGCGAACTGAAGGACAACCTCTACGGAATCCTCGCGGGCGGCGATTTCTCGATGGAGTTCCCCAAGGCCGCGTACAGTCCCGAGCGGGAGCGCTATTCGTTCGCCGCACGGCTCGGCACGAAGCCCAACTTCAAGGTCATGATCGGCGGCAACATCTCCTCCACGGCATTCAATCAGGCTTACATCGGGGTCAGCTACCAGACCATCGGCCGGGTGGCCCATACGTTCGGTGCCGACCTTTACCTCGGACCGCTCTACACGTGGGGCGCCTTCGGCGGGCGTGCCGACTTCTACATGGGCAAGCCCCTCTACCTCGACTATGCCTACAACTTTTCGGTCAAGAACCTGCGCCACGGATCGTTCGGCAGTGTAACCGAAGTGGACAACACGCTGCAGGTCAAAAGCAGCGAAATCTTCGGTTCGATCGCCGCGGGGCTGCCCCTCACGCGCCGCAGCCTCGTGTCGCTGCGGGCCAACGGCGGGCACATCAACTACCGCTACGACTCCGACATCCTCTTCGCCGACGATACGGACCACACGCGCTTCTCCTATTTCGCCCTCAAGCTCGAACTGGAACGCAACACGCTCGACAAGCCTCTCTATCCCCGCAAGGGATCGCACTTCACGCTTTCGGGCATCTATGTCGCGGGCCGCGACAAATACCAGCCTTTCGACCGGACCGATTTCCTGACGATCCGCACCCGCCAGTGGGTCGGCGGACGCCTCACGTGGGACAAGTATTTCGACGTGCCCGGCTGCCGCTGGTTCTCGTTCGGACTGGATGTCGATGCGGTCTACACCAACCAGCCCGATTTCACCACGGACGTCTCGACCCTCATGGCGCTGCCGGCCTACGAACCCGTGCCGCAGTCGAAGATGGTCTACATGCCCGACTTCTATGCGCGGCGTTTCGTGGCCGGCGGCGTGATGCCGACCTTCGATCTGCTGCCCGACTTCTTCTTCCGGACGGGTTTCTACGCCATGTACCGCGACAGGCGCAGTTACAGCCCGCTGGCCTACAACGAGGGCCGGGCCTACGACGACCGCATGCACTACATCGTCGAGGCGTCGCTGGTCTACCATACGTCCATCGGCCCCGTGAGCCTCTCGCTCACCAAGTACGACCTGCGCAACTGGAAGAACATGTACCTGATGTTCAACTTCGGCTATGCGATCTTCACGCCCCGCGGAACCTTCTATTGACCGTGCGGCTGCCGGACCGGAATTCTTCGCATCATGAAAGAGTCCAGATACGTCAAGACGAAGATCGCCGCGGGGTACGTCGTGCTGCTGCTCCTGTGCCTCGCGGGCGTGGTCTATGTCTATCGGTCCGCGGTCCGTCCGTCGGAGAGCGACGGCGGCTATGCCGCGCTGCGTTCGAAACGCGACGTGGCGGCGCAGACCCTCTACCACCTCTATCAGGCCGAAGGCTACGGACTGCTGATGACGGCCGGTTACCGCTCCTACGAAGAGCGATACCGGCGTGAGCTGCGCACGGTGCTCGGCTATCTCGATTCGCTGCGCGGGCTCGAACGCGACACCCTCCAGACCCGGCGTCTCGACAGCATTTCGCTGCTGATCCGCGACAAGGAGCGGCGGACGCTGAGCCTGCTCCGCTCGCTCCGTTCGGGCGGTACGACGGGCTTGCTGAGCAAGAACATCGAAGCGCTCATCCGGCCGCAGGATTCGCTGCGCGCGGAACTGCCGGCCGTCGTGGAGCATTACGACACGGTGCGGGTGCAGCGCCGCCGCCGCGGATTCTTCCGCCGCATCGCCGATGTGTTCAGCCCTCCGAAGGAGGATTCGAGCATCGTGATCTCCGCCACGCGCACCGTAGTCGATTCGCTGCCCGCCTCCGCGGTGGCCGACACTATCGCCACGGTGCTGCGCGGTTTGCAGGACCGGATCACGGACGAACGGATCGAAATCTACGACGAGGCTTGGAACGAAGGGCTGCGGCTCAGCCATAACAACCGGCTCGTCAACCGCCAGATCTACCGCCTGCTCTCCGACTTCCAGCGCGAGGACGACGCCTTCGTGCTCCGGCGCATCGAGGCCGGCGAGCGGCTGCGCAGCCGCTCGTCCGAGACGCTGGGCTGGATCGCAGGCGGCGCCGTGGTGCTCATGCTGCTCTTCGTCGCGGTCCTCTGGCGCGACGTCAACCGCAGCAACCGCTACAAACGGCGCCTCGAAGAGGCCAACCGCGAGAAACAGGCGTTGCTGGAGGCCCGCGAAAAACTGATGCTGGCCATCACGCACGACATCAAGGCTCCGCTCGGGGCCGTGATGGGCTACATCGACCTGCTCTCGCGCCTCAGCACGGACAAGCGGCAGGCGCTCTACCTGCGAAACATGCAGGGCGCGTCGGAACATCTGCTCGGATTGGTGAACAGCCTGCTCGACTTCTACCGCCTCGACATGAACAAAGTGGAGGCGGCCTGCGTGGCGTTCAACCCCGCGCAGCTGTTCGAAAGCATCCGCACGGGCTTCGAGCCCGCGGCCGAGCGGCGCGGGCTCGCGCTCGCGCTCGATGTCGACCCTACGGCCCGCCGCGAGGTGGCGGGCGATCCGTCGCGCATCCGGCAGATCGCCGACAACCTCCTTTCGAACGCCCTCAAATTCACCGACAGGGGCGGGGTAACCGTCGCGGTGCGCCTTGAGAATGCCGACCGGCTCGTCTTCTCGGTGAAGGATACGGGCCGCGGAATCGGCCGCGAGGAGCAGGAGCGCATCTTCCGCGAATTCGTGCGTCTGCGCTCGGCCGAGGGTGTCGACGGCTTCGGCCTCGGTCTCTCGATCGTCGACCGGCTGGTGAGGCTGCTCGGGGGCAGCATCCGGCTCGAAAGCGTGCCCGGCGAGGGGAGCGAGTTCATCGTCTCGGTGCCGGTCGGAGTGCCGCCGGCGCATCCCGAATCCACCTTGCGGTCCGGAGCCGGATTGCGGCTGCTGTGGGTGGACGACGATCCGTTGCAGCTGGAGATGACCGCCGCGCTGTGCCGCGCCGAGGGGATCGAGGCGGCCTCGTGCCCCTATCCCGAGTATGCCGCCCGTCTGGTCGCCGAACAACGGTTCGACGCCGTGTTCACCGACATACAGATGCCTTCGATGGATGGGTTCCGGGTGCTCGAAGCGATTCGCAGCGTGCGGAGCGACCTGCCCGTCGTGGCGGTCTCGGCCCGTTCGGAGCCGATGCCGGAGGGATTTGCGGGCGTACTGCGCAAACCCTTCTCCGCGGCGGAGCTGCTGGAGCTGCTCGACGCGATCGTCGGATTGCGTCCGGCAGCGCCGGCGGATGCAGAAAGTGCCGCCGGAGGGGCGACCGTCGCGGGATTCGAGGCTCTGACGGCCTTCGCGGGCGACGATGCGGCGGCGGCCCGCGAGATTCTCCGCACGTTCGCCGAGCAGAACGCCGAGGCGTGCGACCGGCTCTGCGAAGCCCTCGCCGCGGACGACGCCCGAACCGTGAGGGCGCTCGCGCACCGCATGGCGCCGATCTTCACGATGCTCGGCGCCGAGGAGGTCGCCTCGGCGCTCCGGATCCTCGAACGGTGCGGAGAACCTGTGGACGAGGAGGTGCGGCGTTTGACGCTGCGGACCGTCGAAAGTGTGCGGCGGATCGTCGCGGAAGCGCAAAAAAGAGTATCTTTGCAATCGGTATGAAACGGATTCTGATCGTAGACGACGACGTAACGTTCGCTCTGATGCTCGCCACGTGGCTCGGGAAAAAAGGGTGCGAGACGGCGACCGCGGCAAGCCTCGAAGCGGCCCGCAAGCGGCTCGCGGAGGAGTCGTGCGACCTCGTGCTGACGGACATGCGGCTGCCCGACGGCGACGGCACCGATCTGCTGGAGTGGATCGCCCGCCGCGCGGAAGCCGTGCCGGTGATCGTGATGACGGGCTATGCCGAGATCGGCAATGCCGTGCGGAGCATGAAGCTCGGTGCGAAGGACTACGTGTCGAAACCGGTGAATCCCGAGGAGCTGCTGCAAAAGATCCGCGAGGCGACGGAGCGGCCGAAGACTGCGGCTTCTGCTTCGGTCCCGGCCGTCGGGAACGACGCCGCTTCCGCGGTCCGTCCGTCGGCGGGGAGGACGGTGCCCGACTACATCGAGGGGCGCAGCGATGCCGCCCGCAAGCTCTACGAGCATGTGCGGCTCGTGGCTCCCACGCAGATGTCGGTGCTCATCGAGGGCGAAAGCGGCACGGGTAAGGAGCACATCGCCCGTCTGATCCACGAACGGAGCCGCCGGGCGGACAAGCCCTTCGTCGCGGTGGACTGCGGCGCGATCCCCCGCGAGCTGGCCGCATCGGAGTTTTTCGGCCATGCGAAGGGGTCGTTCACGGGAGCTCTGAGCGACAAGACCGGAGCTTTCGAAGCGGCGAACGGAGGCACGCTCTTTCTCGACGAGGTGGGGAACCTCACCTACGAGACGCAGGTGCAGCTGTTGCGCGCCTTGCAGGAGCGCCGGATTCGTCCCGTCGGCGGTCTGCGCGAGATACCGACCGATATCCGCATCGTTTCGGCGACCAACGAGAATCTCGAAGAGGCCATTGCGCGGGGTGCGTTCCGGGCCGACCTCTACCACCGCCTCGATCAGTTCGTGCTCCGGATGCCCCGGCTGCGGGATACGCCCGAAGATATTCTGCTCTATGCCGATTTCTTCCTCGACGAGGCCAACCGCGAGCTGGACAAGAAAATCGTGGGATTCGACGCCGGAGCCGCCGCCGCCCTGCGGAACTTCCCGTGGCCGGGCAATCTCAGGCAGATGAAGAACGTGGTGATGTACGCCACGCTGCTGGCCGCAGGGGAGTATATCACCTGTGCGGAGCTCCCGTCCGAGATCACGGGCGCGGAGTCGGCCGCTACGCTGCTCCGCGATCCCGCGACCGAGGAGCAGCGCATCCGTCGTGCGCTCGCGGCCTCGGGCGGCAACAAGTCGCAGGCTGCCAAAGCGCTCGGCATCGACCGCAAAACCCTCTACAACAAGCTCCGTCTCTACGGGATCGAGTAGAGAGGGGCGCTCGCGGTTTTTCGACGTTCGTCTTCGTCGCCTCTGCTTTCCGCGTTTTCTTCCCACCCCGGTGCCGTATGAGTTGCGGTATCCGTTTCGAGGATGGCGGCAGGACGGTCTCCCTGTATCGTCCGAGCCCGTACTGTTTCGACGAACGGGGTGCGGGAGGGGCCGTGTCCGATGATTGCCGGGACCGGAGGAGGGGCGACTGCCGAGCGCGGGGCGATGGTTTTTTTGAAGTTTATTCGACATCGCCACGGCGAAGCCGGAGGTTCGCCGCGTCCCTGTAGAGGCGGCCGGCCCATTGCCCGGTGCCCTTGTCGGTCCGGCCGCAGCCGAACGGCGAACGAATTCCGATTTCTGTATTTTTCGTGCCGAAAAGTCGCCTGTCCGGCGCTGGCGGCGGATACTTCGGGCTTGCTTCGCCGCAGGGGTAGAGGGGCTTCGGACGCAGTGCGGATAAAACCGTTCGTGAGACGGACAGTTGCGGGACCTTTGGTCCGTCGACGGATTTTGGCGAACGACTGTGTACGGGTCTGCCGGCACGTGCGGCGACAGACGGATGGCGGTCCGCGAGCGGTCGGCCGGTGGCGCCGCAACGGAAAGGCGCGGGTCTTTGTACCGTAAACGCTCCCCGTTTCGGATCGCGTTCGTCCCCCCCCCTCTCTCCGGGACCTTTTTTCCGAGATACGGATGCGCTGGACGACAGCGCGCGCATTACGATCCGACGCATCGGCCGGGGAGCTGCCGGCGGCAAAGCCTCCTCCCTCCGGCCGAGAATGGCGGAGCGACGGGAGTCGTGTGGATTTTTTCCACGCATCCACACCGCAGGTCCACACTTTTCCCCATCCGTGCGGAATTTTGAATAGTGTGTATAGTTCGGTCGAACAGCGGGTTATCGAAATAGCCTGTCAGCGGCATGCGGCTTGATCCTTTTTCGGTCGGAACGGGTTGCGAACGACGGCCCGAACGATAAACGGAGTTAAACCTTCTAAAATTTCAAGACCATGAAAAAGACATTGGCAGCACTGGCAGCAGTGATGATGATGGGCGGTACGATTGCATGTGCCCAGCAGCCCGAGAAGAACACGACCAACGACAAGACGGCTACCGAGCAGCCGGCCGCTGAGCAGAAAGCCGAGGGTACTTGTCCGGAGAAGTGCGAAAAGACGGGCGCTCAGACCGAATCCGGACAGGGTTCGACCGCGAAGCCCGCTGAGGGCACGGCAACGAATGCCAAGTAGTTTGTTTGGGGGATACATCAAATCTGACATTGCTTGCCTGCCGCTCCGTCCGACCGACGGAGCGGTTCTTTTCGTGCCGTCGCCGCACCCGTTTTTCGGCGTTCGTCTTCGCCGCGGAGCCTGTTTCCGCGCCTTTCGCATGGGGGCGGCGGCATCCGCTTCGTGGATCGACGGGAGGCGGGTCCGCATGGATGTTTTTCGGCCGGATTGCGGACGGTTCCGGCATGGTCCGATAATGGCTGCTCCTCTTTTGCGGCAGAGTGCATGGGGACGTGTCCGCCCTGCCGCCGGTGCGGGACGGTGAAAGTTCGTGGAGCTGCAAATGAGTGCGCCCGCAATGCACAGTTTGCGGCGGTGCGGAAGGGGAAAGAGTAAGATCCGGTGCTGCGAGTGCTTTCGGCGCGGTGCGGAAAATGCCGGGAGTGTCTTTTCCGGCCTCTTTCGGGCGTCCTGTCGGTACGGAAGGGAGGCCGAGGTTTGCGGCACCTTCTTCCCGAGTGGGAGCGGCTGTCCCGGGCGGATGCCCCGGAACGGTTTGATCTTTACCATATTTCCTATTTTTTGAATGATACTATCCGGACAACCGAAGATGCAAAGCCCCCGGAACGATGTTCCGGGGGCCCGTTCTTCGGCGAAGAACTACTTGTTGACCTGAAACCTGCGATTGCCGTTTTTCAGGAAATCGACCGTCTGACGGGCAGCTGCCAAACCCGCATTCAGATTGGCCTCGGCCGTCTCGGCCCCCATCTTCTTCGGCGTAGCGAACACCCGCTTGCCGAACTTCTCCGTCAGCAAAGGTTGTGCCTCGGCAGCGATGTCGGTGATATATTTCAGGTCGGCGCGTTCTTCGAACGCCCGAATCAATCCCTGCTCGTCGATCACCTCCTTACGCGCGGTATTGATCAGTACGCCGCCCTTGGGCATACTCGACAGCAATTCGTAACCGATCGATCCCCGCGTCTGGGCCGTAGCCGGAATGTGCAGCGAAACGTAATCGGACGAGGCATACAACTCCTCGACCGTTCCGACCGCCTCGACGCCGTCGGCTTCCAGCTGCCTCGGATCGACGAACGGATCGAACGCCTTCACGCTCATGCCGAGCGCACGCCCGTAGCGCGCCACGATACGTCCCACGTTGCCGTAGGCATGGATTCCGAGACGCTTGCCGCTTACTTCGGCTCCCGTACCCGGCGTGAACTGGTTGCGCGAGATGAAGATCATCATGCTCACGACCAGCTCGGCCACGGCGTTCGAATTCTGTCCGGGCGTGTTCATCACGACGATGCCCCTCTCGGTGCAGGCCGCCAAATCGACGTTGTCGTAGCCGGCTCCGGCCCGCACGACGATTTTCAGGTTCCGGGCCGCATCGATCACCTCGCGCGTGACCTTATCGCTGCGGACGATCAGTCCGTCGGCATCGGCCACGGCGGCCAGCAGTTCCGCCTTATCGGCGTACTTTTCGAGCAGAGCCAGCTCGTATCCGGCTCCCTCGACGATTTCTCGTATACCGTCGACCGCCGCCTTGGCAAACGGTTTCTCGGTAGCTACCAATATTTTCATAAACGTAACGTTCTCTAAGGTTTCAAACGAAATGGCTTTTTTCACCCGCGAAGGTCCGGGGTACATGACGAGGATTCCCATAAACGCCTATTTGGCATGGATCTTCTCGAACTCGCGCATGCAGTCGACCAGTGCCTGCACGCTCTCGATCGGCAGCGCATTGTAGATCGACGCGCGGAAACCGCCCACCAGACGGTGCCCCTTGATGCCGACCATACCTTTGCCCTTGGCGAACTCGAGGAACTCGGGTGCCAGATCGGCATACGGTTCGCTCATCACGAAGCAGACGTTCATCAGCGAGCGGTCCTCCTTGACGGCCGTCCCGACGAACAGCGGGTTGCGGTCGATTTCGGCGTAGAGCAGATCGGCTTTCGCCTTGTTGCGCTTCTGGATTTCGGGCACGCCGCCGATCGACTTGAGCCACTTGAGCGTCTCCTTCACGACATAGATCGCGAACACGGGAGGCGTATTGAACATCGACTTGCTGGCGATGTGATTGCGGTAGTCGACCATCGAGGGCAGCGGACGGGAAACCTTGCCCAGCGCGTCCTCCCGCACGATGACGAACGTCACGCCGGCAGGACCGATGTTCTTCTGCGCGCCGCCGTAGATCATCGCGTACTTGCTCACGTCGACCGGACGGCTCAGAATGTCGGAACTCATATCGGCGATCAGCGGAACCGGCGAATCGATGTCGGTGTGGTACTCCGTGCCGTAAATCGTATTGTTGGAGGTAATGTGCAGATAATCCAAATCCGACGGGATGGCGTATCCTTTCGGAATATAGGTGAAGTTCTTGTCTTCCGAGGAAGCGAGCACCTCGACCTCGCCGAACAATTTGGCCTCTTTGATCGCCTTCTTGGCCCATACGCCCGTATTGACGTAACCGGCTTTCTTTTCGAGAAAATTGTAGGGCACTTCGAAAAACTGGGTGCTGGCGCCGCCGCCCAAGAAAAGAACTTTGTAGTTGTCGGGAATATGCAGCAATTCGCGGAAAAGCGCCTCGGCTTCGTCGTTCACGGCTTCGAAATCTTTCGTCCGGTGCGATATTTCCAGCAGCGACAGCCCGATGCCTTCGAAGTCCAAAATAGCCTTGGCGGCATTCTCGATGGCTACGCGCGGCAGAATCGACGGTCCTGCGTTGAAATTGTGTTTTTTCATCGTCGTAAAAGAAATTATACGGTTAATACTCTAAAAGAATCGGGAATAACAGCTTCAAACTTACCAAAAAATCTCCGAACCGCGAAAGATTTTCCCGTTTTTATACAACAACCCGAAACCGTCCATTTTTTTTAACGCGTTTTTTGGCTTACTTTTGCAAGCGTTTCCAAATGATAGCGTGATGATTAAATCGATGACAGGCTACGGCAAGGCCGAAGCCGCGACGGAGCACAAGAAGATAACCGTCGAAATCCGCTCGCTCAACAGCAAGCAGCTCGATCTGGCGGTCAAGCTGCCGTCCGCATACCGCCAGTGCGAATACGAGATCCGTCAGACAGTAGGCAAACGGCTCCAACGAGGGAAGATCGACGTCTTCGTATCGTACGAAACGGTAGGTCGGGCCACCGGCGTGACGATCGACCGGGACATTTTCGCGCACTATGCCGGGCAGCTCCGCGAACTCGCCGAGGCGAGCGGGCTGGGCTGGGGGAGCGCGGCGGCCGACGCGGCCGCGATGACGGCCATCTTGAAGCTGCCCGACACCGTGCAGAACAACTCCGAAGCCGTTTCCGACGAAGAACTGACGGCACTTGGCAGCGCCGTAGCCGAAGCCCTCGACCGCATCGACGAGTTCCGCGCTCAGGAAGGAACCACGCTGATAGCCGACCTGCTCCGCCGCATCGACCGCATCGAGCAGATCAAAAACGAGATCGAACCGTACGAGAAAGCACGCACCGAAACGATCAAGGCCCGGATTCGGGAACACGTCGAATCGCTCGGCATACCCTACGACGCGGGACGGCTCGAACAGGAAATGATCTACTACATCGAAAAACTGGACATCACCGAGGAGAAAGTCCGCCTGCAGAACCACTGCCGCTATTTCCGCGAAGTGGCGCATGCCGAGCAGGGAGCGGGCCGCAAGCTCGGGTTCATCGCGCAGGAGCTCGGGCGCGAGATCAATACGCTCGGATCGAAGTCCAACGAAGCGACAATGCAGAAAATGGTCGTGGAAATGAAAGACGAGCTCGAAAAGATCAAGGAACAGGTGCTCAATATCTTGTAAAAGCTCCTTCCCCGAATTAAGTCCATCCGATCAAACACGATAACAGCCATGTCCCGAATCACCGAAGGAAAAGTCGTCATTTTCTCGGCTCCGTCCGGAGCGGGAAAGTCCACGATCATCGGCCGCCTGCTCGAAAAATTTCCCCGCCTCGAATTTTCCATATCGTGCACGAGCAGGCCGCCGCGAGGAAAGGAAGTTCACGGACGCGAGTACTATTTCCTCAGCAACGACGAGTTCAAAGCGCGCGCGGGGGCAGGGGAGTTCGTCGAATGGGAGGAGGTCTATCCCGGAACCTGCTACGGCACGCTGCGCAGCGAAGTGGACAGGATATGGGAGAAGGGGAGCGTAATCGTTTTCGACGTGGACGTCAAAGGAGGCGTCAATCTCAAGAAAACGTTCGGCGCAAGCGCCCTGTCCGTCTTCATCATGCCGCCTTCGGTCGAGGAGCTGCGGCGCCGGCTCGTCGGCCGGGGAACCGACTCGGCCGAAACGATCGAAAAGCGGGTGGCCAAGGCCGAGCAGGAAATCGCCCATGCCCCGCAGTTCGACCGGGTGATCGTGAACGACTCGCTCGAAGAAGCCGTTGCCGAGGCAGAAAAAACCGTCGCCGAATTCATCGGATAGCATGGAAGTCGAGCCGACCATCCTGCTGCCGGGATCTTTCAACCCGATTCACAAAGGTCATCTGAGTATCGCCGAGAACGTTCTGCGAGCCATGCCCGAGGCTACGCTGTGGTTCGTCGTATCGCCGCAGAATCCGCTGAAATCCCCCTCAGAGCTCGCTGCGGAGCGACACCGGCTGCAAATGGCTCGGATAGCCGTCGGCTCGTCTCCGACGTCGAGTTCACGCTGCCCAAGCCGTCGCTGACACTGCGCACGCTCGATGTACTGCAAGCGAAATATCCGTCGCGCCGGTTCGCCCTGCTGGTCGGCACGGACATTGTCGGAGAGTTCGGACGCTGGTACCGGTCCGGGGAGATTCTGGACCGCTTCGAGGTTCTGGTCTATCCGCGCGGGACGGAGCCGGGCAGCGTTTCCGACGAACGCTTCACGTTTCTGAAAGACGTCCCGACCATTCCCGTCGTAGCGACCGATATTCGCGCCAGAATCCGCCGGGGGGAGAACCCGGCCGACGACTTGCCTCCCGGCGTGTGGGAATACATCAAGGAAAACGGACTCTATGGATACGCCCGATGAGACGATCCGCCGGATCGAAGAACTCGACCGCGCAATCGGCCGGACGCCCGAGCAAAGCGCGCTGTATATGCGGCGAGGGCGCCTGCTGTACCGGGCAGGACTGTTCCACCGGGCGCTGAACGACTTCCGCAAGGCGCGCGAGCTGGACGGCACGAACGCCGAAGCGGACGCCTATATCGAGATGCTGCAGGAAATATTCGATTTCCGCTACACGGATTTGTACAACCCGTAACGTTTTTCGGAAAGGAAGCATTAAATTTGCGGCCGTATATAACTCGAACCATGAAGAAAAAAATCGCCCTGATCGCCGGCGGAGACTCTTCCGAATGGAAAATCGCGCTGGAGGGCGCCGCGCTGATCGAACAGGTACTCGATACCGACAAATACGACGTATACAAAATCGTTCTTCACGACGGCCGCTGGACCTATACGGCTCCGGACGGCGCCACGACGGAGCTGGACCGCAACGACTTCACGCTGACGCTCGGCGGGCGCAGGATTCGTCTCGAATACGCCCTGATCCTGATTCACGGCACGCCGGGCGAGGACGGACGCCTGCAAGGATATCTGGACATGATGAGAATCCCGTACTCGTCCTGCGGCTTCGTCACATCGGTCATCACGTTCGACAAGGCGGCCTGCAAACGCGCCCTGCACGGAGCGGGTCTGAACATGGCCCGCGAGATTCTGCTCGACCGTCACAGTCAGGTCGATCCCGACGAGGTGATCGGCCGGCTGGGCCTGCCGCTGTTCGTCAAGCCGAACGCCAGCGGAAGCAGCTTCGGCGTCACGAAAGTCAAAACGCGGGAACAGCTGCTTCCCGCCGTCGAGGCCGCGTTCGCCGAGAGCGACCACGTGCTGATGGAGGAGTGCATCGACGGACGCGAAATCAGCTGCGGCGTCATGATCGCCGGGGGCAAGGAGTATCTGTTTCCGATTACGGAGCTCGTCTGCCAGAGCGAGTTTTTCGACTACAAGGCCAAGTATCAGGGATTCTCGAAGGAAATCACCCCGGCCGATTTGGACGAACGAACGGTAAAAAAAGTAAACGCGATGACGCTGGCGGCCTACAAGAAGCTGAACTGCCGGGGCGTGGTCCGCATCGATTTCATCGTGCGCGACGGCGAGCCGTATTTCATCGAAGTGAACACGATTCCGGGCATGAGCGCGCACAGCATCATCCCGCAGCAGGCCGCCGCGATGGGCATGAGCATGTCCGAACTGTTCGACCTGATTATCGAGGAAACCTCGCAGGCGCAGCCATGATGATCCAGATCGACGACAAGATCGTCAGCTCCGAGCTGCTGACCGAGCGTTTCTGCTGCGACCTGTCGCACTGCAAGGGCATCTGCTGCGTCGAGGGCAACGCCGGAGCTCCGCTCGAAATCGACGAGGTAGAAGTGCTCGAACACGAGTGGGAAGCGTACAGACCGTATATGAAGCCCGAAGGGATCGAGGCCGTCGAGCGGCAGGGCTTCATGGTTCTCGACGAGGACGGCGACCTTACCACACCGCTGATCGGCGAAGCCGAGTGCGCATACTCGTTCGAGGAGAACGGCGTCACGATGTGCGCGATCGAGCGGGCATGGAGGGAAGGGCGCACGCCTTTCCGGAAGCCGATTTCGTGCCACCTGTATCCGATCCGGCTCATTACTCTGAGCAACGGAACCGTCGGCCTCAACTACCACCGATGGGACGTTTGCGACAGCGCGAGACGATTGGGACGCAAACTCGGCACACCGGTCTACCGCACGCTGCGCGAGCCGATCGTCCGTCGCTTCGGCGAACCGTTCTTCGCAGCGCTCGAAGAAGCGGAACGCTACCTGAGCGAAACCGGACCGGATAAATGACCCGCCTCGGCTCGCCGGAACGGCGGCTCCGGCGAAAGCATCAGGCGTTCTTTGTATCCCGAATCATCCGACCAACCGATCGGTTTCATATCGGACCGAGCCATATAGAAAACCAACGCTAACGAAGAACAGAGCATACGCCTGCTTTCCGCGACCCGACGGCAGAGAACACCGAAGCGGGCGGCGTTTTTTTCGTTTCCCGTTTCCATTACCTTTTTTCGCCGGGTGATGGTCTGTCAAAGTTTTCAAAAGCTATTAACATTCTAAAAATTTGTCCGTTTCGTTCTTATTTCGAGTCAAATCCGCCACAAGCCGGCCATGCAACCCGACGGCATCCGCTTCGTCCGACCGTTGCTCGGGTGTGGCAGGAACCGACCCGCTTTCATCGCCCCCGGACATTCGCATTCCGGGCGTTTCGTCCCGAAACGCGCTACACGACAGCGTGCCGGGCTGAACGATGAAGAACAGACAGTGCGTTTGTCCCCACACACCCTTACCGAACGGAACGCCGAGGCCGAAAGTAAAAAATATTTCGTACTTTTGCTTTCGTTCTAAACCCGACCGAATGCTCAAAAACCTTATACTGACGGTCTGTCTTTTTCTTTGCCTGACCCGCGTCGACGCCCAGCGACGCAAACCGGCGGGACCGCCGGCCGCTCCCCATCTCGAAGAACTGCCCCAGCGGCCGCTCGACACGCTGCCGACAGACGACCCGGAGACGAAAGTGATCCTGTACAGCAACAACACATGGAGCTTCTACCGACCTTCCTTGCGTACGCTCGACTCGCTGCCGGTCTATGCCCAGCACTGGGACACCTCTCAGGTCTTCGCGTACAAGAGCATCGAGTATGCCGACCTGCCGCCCGTAATCGACTTGAAAATCGTCAAGGATCTGAGCGAGTTCACTCCGCCCGTCGTCGGAAACGTACTGTCGAAGTACGGTCCTCGCCGTCGTCGCAACCACAACGGGGTGGATATCCCGCTGAAAGTGGGCGAGCCGATCCGTGCCGCGTTCGACGGAAGGGTACGCTACGCCAAGTACAACACAGGCGGCTTCGGCAATCTGGTAATCGTCCGACACCCCAACGGGCTCGAAACATGGCATGCCCATCTTTCGAAGCTGAACGTACAAGTCAACGAATACGTCAAGACGGGGCAGGTCATCGGATTCAGCGGCAATACGGGCCGAAGCCGGGGCCCCCACCTTCATTTCGAAATGCGCTACTGCGACCAGACTTTCGATCCGGAATTCATCATCGACTTTCCGACGGGCTGCCTCAAGTACCAGACCTTCGCACTCGAAAAGTCGTTTTTCAACATACACTCCCGCGCATCGGAGATATTGGAGGAAGACGACGACGACTTTCCGCTGCTCGCATCGGCCGAAGGCGACAGCACCACCACCTCGACCGATATTCTGGCCAGAATAGCCGAAGCGCAGAACAAGGAGAAGGCCGAAAGCCAGCGCTCGACGCTGTCGCAAAGCACGGCCGTCTACCATACGATCCGCTCGGGCGACATGCTCGGCAAGCTCGCGATCAAGTACGGCGTATCGATCGACCAGATTTGCCGCCTGAACAAGATCAGCCGCACGACGATCCTGCAGCTGGGCCGGAAGCTCCGTATCAAATAGACAGTAGGATGCCAAAAAAGTTCAGTACGCCTGTGGGTAAAACCGTACTTTTATATGCTGCTACCAGCGTGAACTCGATTACTGGTTCCGCGTCTGCATCGGCCTCGGGAAGCAAGAAATGACGCTGATTTCAGGCGATATTGAATTGCATTTCGATGAAATAATCCTATCGGCTCGTCCAACACGAGTATTTTTTATATATTTGTTTATTAAGAGATATTTATTCTGTTTGCCTATGAACAATATATAACAATTTACCAATGGTTCCGCGCGCCGTCCCCGCACTAAAAGCGCCGGCGCATACATATAGAAAGCGTTAGCTTTATCTCTTGCTTTTCGAAATCTGGAAAATTTCAAGGCAGTCAAGAGTGTAAGGCGTAAACGCTCACGTCTGACGTGGGCTTTACTCTTTATTTGACTGCCACGGGTATTCCAGAACCTCGAAAAGCAAATAAAAGTTCTGTCCCACGTTTTTTATATGCTTCTGACTTTTCATCTGCCGAGGGGACACGGCACATACCTCAAAGCAAATGAAACGTATCGGTATTTTTCTTTGCTCATCGCTTCTGATGAGTTCCTGCGCATCCATTTTCTGCGGCTCGAAAGCCAAAGTGACCTTCGACAGCGATATTTCCAGAAAAGCTACCTTAACGATCGACGGCAGAAAGCACAAACACGTCACATTTCCCTATACGACGAAAATTCGGCGCGGTTTCGACGAAACGATTGTAAAGGCCGAGGCTCCAGGTTTTACGGCCGAACCGGTTATTGTCAACAAGAATTTCAATGCAGTGTCCGTACTCAATCTGCTCGACGTCCTCGCGTGGGGCATCGATGCTGCCACAGGTGCCATTACCAAGCCAGAATTCAAGTTTTATCAAATCGATTTTAGCCGGACGGGAAAGAAAACGACTGATCCTCAAGGAAAATAACGACTATAATTCAACTGTATCGACTATGAAGCGAACTTTATTCATATACACGATTTTTCTTTTGGCTATTTCATGCCACAAAAACGATGACACAGACAATGCGAACGAACCGACGATATATTATGTGAAATACGAAGCATCCGGCAACGGCAGTTACTCATATGTAGACAAGACAATCGTTGCGACGGGGGATGGCGATCGAACATTTACAGGAACGGCCCGAAGCTGGTCCGAGACTTTCGGTCCCGTATCCAAAGGATTCCGCGCCGAAATTACAGCCAGCGGACGCGGGGGTATCCCTCGCGTCGCAATTTATGTTTGCAGAGGGAAAGAACCGTTCGCTCTCAAGCAGACAGGAAACGGCTCGGCCTCTTATACCATTGATTTCTGATACTCCGGTCGCCTGCATATGCTTTCCGAATTCGTCCGAACGACAAGGGGGCACATCACCGACCGGACCTATCCAACCGAGCGGCATGCAGACGACCGGATTTTACGGTGTATCCCGAGCGGCATTCAAATTCCCGCACCAGCCTTGCTCGGCAACCTCAGCGGCTTGATCGGAGCGCCCAATACATCGTATACCGGAGTAATACAGAGCTTCAGCTTCCGTCATGCATTGTCGGACGGTGCCCCGTACTGCCTCGCGCCGAATATAGCGCTGCCGATGCGGACCATCGTGCTGCCGCATTCGACGGCCAGAAGATAGTCGGCCGACATGCCCATCGACAGCGTGTCGAACCGTTCGTCGAAAAATTCGCCTTTCCACCGGACGAACAAGTCGCGAAGACGCGTAAATTCCGCACGCACGATCTCTTTCTCGTCCATATTGGTCGCCACGCCCATCAGCCCGCGGAAGCGCACGCCCTCCAACGAGCGGTACTCGCCGGAGCGCAAATAGCGCTCCAGCTCGCCCTCGTCCCAACCGTGCTTGCTCTCTTCGCGCGCGATACGAACCTCCAGCAGTACGTCGATCACCCTATCGTTGCGACGAGCCTCCCGGTCGATGAACCGAAGCAGGCGGGCCGACTCGGCCGAGTGGATCATCGAGACGAACGGGGCGACGAGCTTCACCTTGTTCGTTTGCAGGCCGCCGATCAGATGCCACTCGATGTCGCCGGGCAGCTCGGCTTGCTTGGCCGCCAGCTCCTGCGGACGGTTTTCCCCGAAAACGCGCTGGCCGGCCTGGTAGGCCTCCATGATCGCGGACGGCGGATAGGTTTTGGAAACGGCCACGAGCGTGACGCCCGACGGCAAGGACGCTTTCAGCGACGCTATTTTATCGGCTACGGACATAACGAAACCCCTCGGCGGGTCATTTTTATGACTGGAAATTACTACATTTGTTTTTCGACAACCAAAATTAACGAAAAAGCGCGAAACATGAAAAGAAAACGAACGGCTATTTTCCTGCTGGCGGCGGCGCTGCTGCCTCTGCGGCAGGCCGAAGCCTGCACGAATATCCTCGTATCGAAAGGCGCGAGCCGCGACGGCTCG
>ERZ857503.298-NODE-298-length-43190-cov-3.809389_pt1 | contig 43190 bp, 28 predicted proteins | sample MGYA00519766_ERZ857503 | MGnify/ENA primary metagenome ERZ857503 (study PRJEB31778, sample SAMEA3449345) | human gut metagenome | biome: human gut; feature: human-associated habitat; material: faeces | place: United Kingdom | collected 2010/2012 ...
GCCGCCCTTCGCGCAAGGAGGACCGCCATTTCAACATCAAGACCGTCGTCGGAGCCGACGACTTCGCCTCGATGCGCGAGATCGTCTTCCGCCGCTACACGCGCCTCATGGCCGAGGGACAGGAGCTGCCCGACCTGGTGATCGTCGACGGCGGCAAGGGACAGCTCTCGAACGCCTATGCCGTCCTGTGCGAACTGGGACTCGAAAAACAGGTGCCGATCGTGGGACTGGCCAAACGGCTCGAAGAGATCTACTACCCGGGCGATCCGATGCCCTACTACCTCAGCCGCACGGGCGAACCGCTCAAAGTGGTATGCCATATCCGCGACGAGGCGCACCGCTTCGGCATCACCTTCCACCGCCAGAAACGCAGCAACGACTTTCTCAGAAGCGAACTCAAAGGCATCGCCGGTATCGGCCCCCGCACCGTCGAGACGCTGCTCGGGCATTTCCGCACCGTCGCACGCATCCGCAACGCCTCCGACGAGGAACTCATCGAGCTGATCGGTGCGGCCAGGACGCAACGCCTGCGCAAGCACTTCGCATCCTCCTGACCGTCCGCCGGCGATCCTCCGAGGCCGCACGACATCTCCGCCACTCTCAGCCTGTATGCGGAAAGCACCGCCGAACGCCCCTTACCGACGCAATACGGCACCTCCGTATCCCTGCGATGCGGCCGTAACGACTGCGGAAAAACCGCGACAGCCATTTTTATCGGTTCAGAATTTGCAAATTGAGAATAAATCCCTACATTTGCACACCCGATTCTTTCACGAAAGAACGGTCATGCCCGGATGGCGGAATCGGTAGACGCGTTGGTCTCAAACACCAATGATAGCAATATCGTGCCGGTTCGACCCCGGCTCCGGGCACCAGAAAAAATCCCAAACAGTTGGTTTGCAATTGTTTGGGGTTTTTATTTTGCCCGTCGTGTCCGCATTTTGTCCGCATTTTTGCCGAAGTCGGGAAACAGATGGAATTTTTTAGGCCTCATTACTCTTTCAGATCGGCAAACCAGTAGGAGTAGGTCTTCACCGTTCCGTCGTCGAGTCGGATGTCGTAGCTTTGTGAAAAGGATTCTCCCAACCGAAACGGAATGGGATACCGGAAAATCGGGACGTCATAACAAAATGTGTGATATTCGCCATTTTCGCCGTTGGGGTCGACATCGTTCGGCAAAGAATCTATAAACTTCCGATCGATCTCCCGACCTATGGCTGCCTCGCCAAAGCCGTTGGCCATATATCTATAATACTTCGAATATTCGGGATGTATCCTGTTTTGGATGGGGCGGGATAGATTGAGTTGCGAATTGAACGGTTGTGCGAGTACGGCCTTTTTCTCTTGTTTGTAAAATATTTTAAAACCTAACCGGATTTTAGCAATAGATCGGTGAAATGAAAAATTTTACTTATTTTTACAAAAAAATAACCCGGTCCATTCATGATTGAACGTCTCATCGGAATCATACTCCTGACCCTTCTGGTCTCGGCCTGCAGCCCCAATGCTCCCTATTCGCGCGATGTCGAACGGCAGCTCGAAGAGCTCGACCGCACGATCGACGAACGGGACCGCTTCGAGGCGATCAAAACCCAGTACATCGGCCGAATCAAGGCCAAATTAACCCCGGGATGCACCGACATGCAACGCTACGGGATTTACGACAACCTCTACGACGAATACTATCAGTACAACCTCGATTCGGCGACGTTCTACGCCCGGGTGAAACTCGACGTAGCCCGCAGGATCGGAAGTCCCAGCATGAAGTTCGACGCCATGCTCGACATGGCCGACCGCTATGTCCTCTCGGGCATGTATGTCGAAGCCCGAGAATACCTTGCCCAAATTGATTCAACGCAACTTCCCTATGACCTCCGACCGCGTTACTATCACGTCTACCACGCCTTCTACGACGGTATGGCAACCAATGCCGGAGATCCCATCTGCCGCGATGAATACCTTCAACTGAAAAGGACCTACCAACGTCTGCTCTACGAAAAACTCGGTGAAGACGACATCGCCCGACTCTACCTGCTCGCCGACATGCTCTGTGACGCAGGAAAGGCTTCCGAAGCCCTACAGGACCTCCTGGACCGCTACGACACCGCCGAAACCTCGCTCCACGAACGGGCGATTCTTGCCTATCTCATTGCCACGGTCTACCAACAGAGCGGCAACAACATACAAGCTATCCATTATTACACGGAAAGCGCCATTCATGATCTGAAAACTCCCGTACACGAATATCGATCGCTATACGAACTGGCCTCGCTGCTCTACGAGTCCGGAGATGTCGAACGGGCCTACCGATACATCACCTGTTCGGGAAACGACGCCATGACGGTCAACGCCCTGAACAACATCCACTCGATCAACCGCCTGCTGCCGATCATCTCCGAATCCTACAACACGCTGATGACCCGCAAACGGATACAGCTCAACCGGGCCCTGTGGAGTGTCAGCATCCTCTCGCTGCTCTTCATCACCGTGGCTCTCATCGCCTTCCGCGACAAACGGCGCGCCTCCGCGGCCGAACGCGAAACCCGCGAAATCAACGAAAAACTCAGCCTGGCCAATGCCCGGCTCCAGAAGTACATCGGGCTTCTCCAGGAGTCGAACAACATCAAGGAGTCCTATCTCGGGCGCTATCTCGACCTCTGCTCGGAGTACATCGGGCGCATCGAAACCTACCGCTCGCAACTCCTCCGCATCGCCCGCGAAGGCGGAATGGCCGAACTGCAGAAGGTCCTTCGCTCGACGGCATTCATCGAGTCGGAACTCAACGAATTCTACGCCAAGTTCGACGCCACGTTCCTGCACCTCTTCCCCGACTTCGTGGCCCAGTTCAACGAACTCCTCCAGCCCGACAAGCGCATCGAAACCATCCCCGGCGAGATGCTCCTGACGACCGAACTGAGAATCTTCGCACTGATCCGGCTCGGGATCAACGATTCGGTGAAAATCGCCGAATTCCTCCGCCGCTCCGTCTCCACGGTCTACAACTACCGCGTCAAGATGAGAAACGCCGCACTCGCCAGCCGTGAAGAGTTCGAAAAACAGGTCATGCGCATCGGACGCCTTTCGTAAACAACTACTATTTAGCCCCCGAGCGGCTCGATTAACATATTGTTAACGAGCCGTTTATATTTTACAAGATACTACTATTGCATTTCGAACATCTCGTTTGGCGGATTTTGTCGGCTAACTTTGGTATGCCAATGCGCAAAGCCCCAATTCGTGGCGCCGCAGAGGCCCGAAACCCAAAGTCCAAACCTAAAACAATTCGTATGAAAAGGTTGTACCAAACCTTGCGCTCCGGATTCACGCTTTGCGTGGGGAGCCTCCTCCTCGCCCTGGCGACAGGCCTCCCGGCCATGGCCCAGAAGATCACGGTAAACGGTACGATCCGCGACGCCGCAGGGAATCCCGTCGTCGGCGCCTCGATCGTCGACCTGAAGAATCCCGCCTCGGGAACCTCGTCCGGAATCGACGGCGCATTCTCACTCTCGGCCGACCCGCAGGCCGAACTCGAAATCTCGTTCATCGGATACCGCTCGCAAAGGATCCCCCTGAACAACCGAACGCTCCTCGAAATCACGCTCGAAGAGGATACCGCCCAAATCGACGAAGTGGTCGTCGTCGGGTACGGTACCATGCGGAAAAACGACCTCACGGGGGCCATCGCGTCGGTCGGCAGCAAGCAGATCCGCGACACCCCGGTGGCAAACGTCGGACAGGCCATTCAGGGCAAGATCTCCGGTGTGCAGATCGTCGATGCCGGAAAGCCCGGTGACAACGTTACGATCAAGATCCGCGGTCTGGGAACCATCAACGACAGCGACCCGCTCGTCGTCATCGACGGCGTGCCCACCGACCTCGGACTCGCCTCGCTCAACATGGCCGACATCGACCGCATCGACGTGCTGAAGGATGCCTCGGCTACGGCCATCTACGGCGCCCGCGGTGCCAACGGCGTGGTGATGGTCACCACCAAACGCGGACAGTCCGGCGAAGGCAGACTCTCCGTCACGGCAAACTGGGCCATTCAGAATGTCACGAGCATTCCCGAAATGCTCAACGCCGCGGAGTATGCCGCCTACTCGAACGACATGCTCTCGGCCGCAGGCCTGGCCACGAACCCCGCCTGGAGCGATCCCTCGTCGCTGGGGGAAGGCACCGACTGGCTCGACGAACTCTTCCAGACCGGCGTCATGCAAAACTACACGGTCAGCTACTCCGGCGGCAACGAAAAGTCGCACTACTACGTCTCGGGCGGATTCCTCGATCAGAGCGGCACGGTCCGCACGGTGAACTACCAGCGATTCACCTTTCAGAACAACAACGACACGCAGCTCTTCCGCTGGCTGAAACTCTCGAACAACATCACCTTCTCGACCGACAAGAAATCGGCCGGCTCCTACTCGATCAGCGACGCCATGAAGGCCCTGCCCACCCAGTCGGTCAAGGATGCCGACGGTTCGTGGAGCGGCCCCGAGGGGAACTCCTACTGGTACGGCGATATCCGCAACCCGATCGGTACGCTCTACACCAATGACAACCAGACCAAAGGCTACAACTTCCTGGCCAACATCTCGGCCGAGGTGACTCTTTTCCCCTGGCTGCGATTCAAGAGCACGTTCGGATACGACGCCAAGATGTGGTACAACGACAACTTCTCGCAGGCCTACGACTACAGCCCCACGCCCGTCGAGGAGACAACCCGCTATCAGGATACGAACAAGTCGTTCACCTACCTCTGGGACAACTACTTCACCTTCGAGCGTACGTTCGCCGACAAGCACGACGTAAACCTCATGGTCGGAAGCTCCGCGCAGTGGAACCGCACCGATGCCTTCAACGCCACGATGGCCGGATTCCTCTTCGACAGCGTCCACGAATTCGACAACGGAAACACGATGAAGGATATCGGCGGTTCGTCGAGCGACTGGGCCCTGCTCTCGTTCATGGCCCGTCTGAACTACACCTACGACGACCGGTTCCTCGTGACGGCCACCTTCCGCCGCGACGGCTCCTCGCGATTCGGGCCCGATCACCGCTGGGGCAACTTCCCCTCGGTATCCGCCGCATGGCGAATCTCCCGCGAACGCTGGTTCCCGCAGGATTCGTTCGTCAGCGACCTCAAGCTCCGCGCCGGATACGGAATCACCGGTAACGAAAAGATCGGTTCCTACTCCTACATCTCGACCTACAGCACCGGATCCTACATCTTCGGATCGAATGTCGTCTCGACGCTCATGGCCAAGACCATGGCCAACCCCACGATCCACTGGGAGGAGGTTCGCCAGAGCAACATCGGTATCGACGCCGCGCTCTTCAACTCGCGGTTGAACTTCTCGGTCGACGCCTACGTCAAGAATACGGCCGACATGCTCGTCAAGGCCGCCATTCCGATCACCTCGGGATTCGAGGACACGACCACGACCTACACCAACGCCGGCAAGGTGCGGAACAAGGGTGTCGAAATGTCGCTGCGCTCGGTCAACCTCGACGGGCGCAACGGAGGTCTGCGCTGGGAAACCACCGTCACGGCCCCCTTCAACCGCAACCGCATCATCAGCCTGAACAGCGATACGCCGCTCTACCAGAACGAGATCAACGGCGCCTACGTGACCATGCAGCGCAACGGTTCGCCCATCAACGTCTTCTACGGATATGTCACCGACGGGCTGTTCCAGACCCAGGAGGAGGTTGACAACCACGCCTTCCAGGAGAGCGGAACCGCACCGGGCGACATCCGCTTCAAGGACCTGAACAACGACGGCGTGATCAACGACGAGGACCGTACGATCATCGGCGACCCCAATCCCGACTGGATGTTCTCGATGGTCAACGATTTCTCGTGGAAGGGGTTCGACCTGTCGATCTACCTGCAGGGAGTCACCGGAAACGAAATCTTCAACGCCACCAACATCACCACCGAAGGCATGTCCTCGGCTCATAACCAGACCGCTTCGGTCCGCTACCGCTGGGTCGGCTACGGAACCAGCACCGTGATGCCCCGCGCCGTCTACGGAGACCCGAACCACAACGCCCGGATCTCGGACCGTTTCGTCGAGGACGGCTCCTACCTGCGACTCAAGAACATCACCCTCGGATACACCCTCCCCGCACGCTGGATGAAACAACTGCACATCCAGAACGCCCGGATCTACTTCTCGTGCGAAAACCTCGCCACGCTGACCAAATACACCGGATTCGACCCCGAAATCGGAATCAACGGTATCGACAACGGAACCTATCCGGTCTCCCGCACCTTCAGTCTGGGTGTCAACTTCAACTTCTAAACCGACGCGAACCATGAAAAAGATTCTCATATCCCTGTATACCATCCTTGCGCTGTCGGCCACTTCGTGCAGCGATTTTCTCGACAGCCACCCCTCCTACGCCGTGGATACCGACGTCGCCGTCACCGACGAGGTCGCCGAGGCGCTGACCAACGCCTGCTACACCCCGTTGCAGTCGTCGAACCTCTACAACATGCGGATCTGGTCGTTGGACATCATCGCCGGGAACTCCGATGTCGGCGGCGGGGGAGGCGAGGACGGTATCGAAACCGTGCAGTGCGCCAATTTCGCCGCAGCCAGCGACAACGCCTATGCCCTCTACGTATGGCGTTCGCCCTGGGTCGGGATCGGGCAGTGCAACATCGTGATCAACAGCCTCTCGCCCGAAGGTCTCTCGGCAGAGATTTACAACCGGTCGATGGGCGAAGCCTACTTCCTGCGGGCTCACTATTACTATATTCTCGTGCGGTTGTTCGGCGGCGTGCCCCTGCGCCTGGAGCCCTACAACGCCGGTGAGTCCACGGCCATTGCCCGGGCTTCGCTGGCCGATTGCTACGAGCAGATCATCGCCGACTGCAAACAGGCCATTTCGCTCCTCCCGGCCAAGAGCAGCTACTCCTCCGACAACTACAACCGCGTCTCGAAGGATGCCGCCCTCACGATGCTGGCCGACATCTACCTGACCTGGCAGCCCGAAACCCACTATGCCGACGTCGTCTCGCTCTGCGAACAGGTCGAGGCCCTGGGCTACGACCTCACGCGCTGCGAATTTGCCGACAACTTCGGAATCGCCGCCGAGACCAGCCCCGAAGCGATCTTTACGGTCGGTTACTCGGGCAGCACGCAGTATGACTTCTGGGGCAGCGACAACCAGGCGTCGTGGCTCTCGACCTACATGGGCCCCCGCAACTCGAACCTCGTGGCCGGCAGCTACGGTTGGAATCTCCCGACCGACGAATTCATGGCGCAATGGGAGGAGGGCGATCTGCGCAAGGATGTCACGGTGCTCTACGACGGATGCCCGGCATTCGACGGCACGGAGTATCAGAAATCGTGGTCCAATACGGGGTACAACGTCCGCAAGTTCCTCGTCTCCAAGAAGGACTCGCCCGAGTACAACACCAACCCTTCGGACTTCATCGTCTACCGCTATGCCGACGTACTGCTCATGAAGGCCGAGGCGCTCAACGAGCAGGGGCTCACCGACGAGGCCTGCACGCCGCTCAACATCGTCCGCACCCGGGCCGGGCTCCCCTCGATCGGCAAGGGCCGCACGCAGGAGGAGATGCGCGAACTGATCATCCACGAACGCCGCATGGAGCTCGCCTTCGAGGGGCACCGCTGGTTCGACCTGGTGCGCATCGACGACGGCGACTACGCCCTCGAATTCCTCCAGTCGATCGGCAAGAGCGTCACCCGCGAACGGCTGCTGCTCCCCATCCCGCAGACCGAGATCGACTCGAACAGCGCCATGACCCAGAACCCCGGCTATTGATCCCCAACCCGAAAAAACGATTACCAAGATGAAACGCATATTCTTACAGACAGCGCTGCTCCTGACGGTGCTCTGTGCAGGAGCCTGCTCGGAGGAGCTGACCGAAACGTCGAAGGGCGAAACGCCGCTGGCCCTCACCGCCTCGCAGACGGAGATCCTGCTCGACGAACGCCAATACGCCACGACAGCCCTCTCGCTGACCTGGACCACCGGAACCAACTACGGGACCGGAAATGCCATCGACTACACGCTCGAAATCGCGCCCGCGGAGGCTGAATACACCGACGGGGTGACGATCGAAGCCGGCCGCAGGGTCTATGCCCAGAGCTACACGACCGAGGAGCTGAACGACCTGCTGCGCGGAGAGTTCGCAGCCGCAGCCGGCGTGGCCGCCGAATACAAGGCCCGGGTAACGGCCCGGGTGGCTGCCGACGAGCGCACGCAGCAATCCGAAATCCGGTTCACGGCCACCCCTTACGAGCCTGTGACCGAAACGCTCTATCTGATCGGCGACGCTACCTCTACGGGGTGGTCGGTCGACGCTCCCGAGGCGCTGAAACGCTCCCAGCCGGGACTCTTCACCTGGACCGGGAACCTCAAGGCCGGCGAGCTGAAGTTCATCACCACACAAGGGGCGTTCCTTCCCTCGTACAACCGCGATGCTACGGCCGACGATGAGTGGACGCTCGTCTACCGCGATGCGGACGACCAGCCCGACGAGAAGTTTACGATCGCCGAGGCCGGGGGATATGCTCTGACGGTCGACCTGCTCAACCTTACCCTCGAAATCGAAACCGCCGATGTCAACACGCCGCCCTTCAGCCGCATCTACTTCGTGAGCGAGGCCAACAGCTGGAGTTTCGAGCCCATGACGCAGGATCCCGTCAACCCCTTCATCTTCCGCTACGGCGCCGAGATCGGGAACGGCCAGTTCAAGTTCGGAACCGCCGAGGGTTCGTGGGAGAACATGTACAAGACCGATGTTGACAACTCGGACTATACCCACACGACCGTAGTCTTCGTTTCGGGATTCGATCCCGACAACAAATGGCTGCTCTACGCCGACACGCCGAACAAATCCTACAAGATCGCGCTCGATATCACACCCGACGCCGAGTCGATGGTCATGACGGAGTTCACGCCCTACGAGCAGATCTGGATGATCGGCGATGCCACGCCCAACGGATGGTCGCTCGACGACGCAACTCCCTTGCAGAAGGGCGAGGACGACTACACCTTCATCTGGACCGGAACGCTCGCAAGCGGTGAGCTGAAATTCACCTGCGACTGCCAAAGCGACTGGAACGGCGCCTGGTTCATGGCGTCGGAGGAGAACAAGGTCTTCGAGGCTGGCAGCGAAACGATCTGTTTCGTGGACAAGCAGCTCGCCGAAAACGCCAGCGTAGACCGCAAATGGAAGGTCTCGGCCGGGAACTACACCATCGTCCTGAACCAGTTGACCGAAACCATGACCGTCACGAAAAACTGATACGAACGAACACGATTATGAAACGAAATATGTTTTTAAGCGCAATTCTCGCGGGATTCCTGCTGGTATCCTGCAACAAGGAGCTGGGGTACACGGGATTCGTGGATCCCGACGCCGGCAAGAACGCCGAAATTTCCCTTGCAACCGACAAGGCGGCATACGCTCCCGGCGAGACCGTCACCTTCACGGCCAGTCAGATGCCCGCCGGAGCCATCTACATTCGCTACCGCCACTTGGGTGAAAACCTCGGAGAACAGGCCGCAACTGGTACCTCCTGGACCTGGACTGCCCCCAACGAGGATTTCACCGGGTATCTCGTAGAGGTCTACCAGAAAAGCAGCGAGGGTGAAACCATTTTGGCGACGATCGGCGTCGACGTTTCGAGCGACTGGACCCGCTTCCCGCGTTACGGGTTCCTCTCATCATTCGGCGAAATGCCCCAAAGCGGCATCGAAAGTGTGATCGACAACCTGAACCGCCACCACATCAACGGCGTGCAGTTCCAGGACTGGCACTACAAACATCATTGGCCCCTGGGCGGCACGCGCGAAAACCCGCTGGCCTCCTACCTCGACATCGCCAGCCGAACCACCTATCTCTCGACCCTGCAAGCCTACATCGAGAAGATACACTCGTGCGGCATGAAGGCCATCTTCTACAACCTCTGCTTCGGGGCGCTGGACGATGCGGCACAGGACGGCGTCAACGAACGCTGGTACATCTTCCAGGACAACAACCACGCGCAGAAGGATGTCCATGCGCTGAGCGCTCCGTTCAAGAGCTCGATCTACCTGCTCGATCCCGGCAACAGCGAGTGGCAGGAGTACATCGGTGAGCGGAACGACGACGTCTATGCCGTCCTCGACTTCGACGGATACCAGATCGACCAGCTCGGCAGTCGCGGGACCCGTTACAACTACGACGGGCAAACGGTCGATCTGCCGGGCGGATACGCCTCGTTCATCCGCGCCATGAAGAGCCTCCATCCCCAGAAGCGCCTCGTGATGAATGCCGTGAGCGGATACGGTGCCGAGCAGATCGTCGGAACCGGACAGGTCGACTTCTGCTACAACGAGATGTGGGGCAGCGAGGACCAGTTCACCGACCTGCGCTCCACGATCGAAGCCAACGACGCCTACAGCGGCGGGACCCTCAAGACCGTCTTTGCCGCCTACATGAACTACGATCTGGCCAACAACATGGGAACGTTCAATACGCCGGGCGTGCTGCTGACCAATGCCGTGATCTTCGCGCTCGGAGGCGCGCACCTCGAACTGGGCGAGCACATGCTCTGCAAGGAGTATTTCCCGAACAGCAACCTCGGCATGAGTTCCGAACTGCAGGAGGCCATGGTTGCCTATTACGACTTCCTGGTAGCCTACGAAAACCTGCTGCGCGACGGCGGCGAGCTGAACGACGTGACGGTCCGTTCGACCGACGGCAAGTTGAGCTTCGCAGCCTGGGCCCCGACATTGGGAAATGTCGTCACGCTGGGACGCAAGGTCGGCGAGCGGCAGGTAATCCATCTGCTGAACTTCTCGCAGGCCAACTCGCTCTCGTGGCGCGACCTGAACGGCACGATGCCCGAACCACAGACCGTGGAATCTGCCACCGTGGAGATCGTCACCCAGGAGCCCGTCGACCGGGTCTGGATGGCTTCGCCCGACATCAACGGCGGCGCCGTGCGCGAACTGGCCTTCGAGCAGACCGCCTCGGGGATCTCCGTAACCCTTCCTTCGATCAAATATTGGGACATGCTCGTGCTCGAACAGGACTAACAACCGACATATCATGAAACCTCTGATGACAACGCTGGCAGCCCTGCTGCTCTCGGGAGTCGCCGCTCCGGCCCAGGAACTCCGATCCCCGGACGGGAATCTGCAGATGCGCTTCTCGCTCGACGAAGCCGGGACGCCCCGTTACGAACTACTCCGCGGCGACAAGGTCGTCGTAAAACCGAGCCGCATGGGCTTCCTGCTTCGCGGCAAGGGTGGTACGGCACAGTTCGGCGGTGACGTGGCGGTCGCCGCTCCCGTGAAGCCAACCGAATCGCTCTGCAACGAATTCGAAATCCTCGACACGCAAACCGCCACGTTCGATGAAACGTGGCAACCCGTCTGGGGTGAGGAGTCCTCGATCCGCAACCACTACAACGAACTCTGCGTCACGCTCCGCCAGCCGCAGAGTGACCGCCGGATGGCCATCCGCTTCCGGCTCTTCGACGACGGGCTCGGATTCCGCTACGAATTTCCCGTACAGCCCAATCTGGTCTACTTCGTCATCGCCGACGAGTGCACGGAGTTCGCCATGACGGGGGACCATACCGCCTGGTGGATCCCCGGCGACTACGACACCCAAGAGTATGACTACACCTGCTCGCGCCTCTCGGAGATCCGCGGACACATGAGCGGGTCGATCACCGACAATCTCTCGCAGACGGCCTTTTCGCCCACCGGCGTGCAGACCTCCCTGCAGTTGAAAACCGATGACGGACTCTACATCAATCTCCACGAGGCGGCACTGGTCGACTTCCCGGCCATGCACCTCGAACTCGATGACCGCACGATGGTCTTCAAGGCCCACCTGACCCCCGACCCGAACGGCGACAAGGCCTACATGCAGACCCCGGCCACGACCCCCTGGCGGACGGTGATCGTCTCGGACGACGCCCGCGACATCCTGGCCTCGCGGCTCACGCTCAATCTGAACGAGCCCTGCAAGATCGAGGATACGTCGTGGATCCGCCCCTGTAAATACATGGGCGTCTGGTGGGAGATGATCACCGGCCGGAGCAGCTGGTCCTACACCGACGACCTGCAGAGCGTTCACCTCGACACGGACGATCTGACGATGGTCCGGCCCAACGGCCGTCACGGCGCCACGACCGCCAACGTGAAACGCTACATCGACTTCGCCGCGGCGCACGGCATGGATGCCGTGCTGGTCGAGGGATGGAACATCGGCTGGGAGGACTGGTTCGGCAACATGAAGGATTATGTTTTCGACTTCGTGACCCCTTATCCCGACTTCGACGTCGAGGAGATTCAGCGCTACGCCGCCGAAAAGGGCGTGAAGATGATCATGCACCACGAGACATCGGGTTCGGTGCGCAACTACGAACGGCATCTCGACACTGCCTACCGCTTCATGAACGAATACGGCTATCCGGCCGTCAAGTCGGGATACGTCGGCAACATCATCCCCAAGGGCAACAACCACTACAACCAGTGGATGGTGAACCACTATCTCTATGCCGTGAAGAAGGCCGCCGACTACCGGATCATGGTCAACGCCCACGAAGCCGTGCGTCCGACGGGACTCTGCCGTACGTGGCCCAATCTGATCGGCAACGAATCGGCCCGCGGCACGGAGTATCAGGCCTTCGGAGGCTCGAAACCCTCGCACGTCACCGTGCTGCCCTTCACGCGGCTGATCGGAGGCCCGATGGACTACACGCCCGGCATCTTCGAAATGGACATCTCGAAGATCAACTCCGAGAACCATTCGCACGCCAACTGCACGATCGCCAACCAGTTGGGCATCTACGTGGTAATGGCCTCGCCGCTGCAGATGGCCGCCGACCTGCCCGAGAACTACGAGCGCTTCCCGGATGCCTTCCGTTTCATCGAGGAGGTGGCGCTCGACTGGTCGGAGAGCCGCTATCTGGAGGCCGAACCGGGAGCTTATATTACCGTAGCCCGCAAGGCCAAGGATTCGGGCCGCTGGTTTGTGGGCAACGTCGCCGGCAAGGAGCACCTCTCCGATATCCGGTTCGACTTCCTCGACCCGTCGAAGACCTATGTGGCGACAATCTATGCTGATGCCGAGGATGCCGACTATCGGAACAACCCGCAGGCCTATACGATCCGCGAGGTGCGCTGCACATCGAAGAGTCGGCTGCGGCAGCGGTCGGTCGAGGGGGGCGGCTATGCCATCTCGTTCCGCGAAGCAACCCCCGAGGACAACAAACTTTCCCGCTTGCAATAGCAGCAAACAGCGAATTGTCCGATCCGAAATGAGGGAGCCATTCTGGCTCCTGATATCAGTCAAAAATCCCAAATTGCTAATAAATAGCAGTTTGGGATTTTTGTTAGCTCCTTGTGCCCGCGTTCTGCCAACATTTTTCTTGAAGTAAAAAATATTGGCTATTTTTCCACTTGGCTCTTCGAGTGTTTGTCGAAGGACTTTCGGTGGGTCTTAAGAAAGTGTGAAGCCAAGCCCAATGTGGAATTAGTACTGCTGCTGCTAAAGAGCAACGGCCATAGATAAGAAATCCTACTTGAGGTTGATACCGCTGATCGACCTGGATCGGGAATTATTTCCCGATTGAGGATAAAAAAGAGCAAAATCAGCTCAACACGTTATAGCGTGTTGAGCTGAAAGCAAGAATCGCCATATTTGTTTGAGAATCTGAGTATCCCTTCTCGGCCACACCCTTTGGAACATGTATCTCTCTTTGCGTCAGAAAGGGAGGGCTACTTGTTTTTGAGTTTGGCAGCATCGCGTTTGAGCTGCTCGGCCTCTTGGGCTTTCAGGCGCGCCTGCTCGTCGAGAGCCGCTCTTCTGCGCACCAGCCGCTCGTACTTCTCGACATCCTTCCGCATTGAGTCGATGCGCCGCTGATCCCGCTCGACTTCGAACAGCTCCTCCAATTCCGACAGCCTTTTCGGCGATGCCTCGCCCTTCATCAGCACATAGCGATACTTCAGGTCGTTGTCATACCGGCCGCGGTCGGGCTGCCACTTCAGATAGAGTCCGACAGATAGTACGACGATCACGACAAACATCGACATGAAGAGCCAAAAGTTGCGGGTTGCGTCGAGGGAGATTGAAAAGCGGTGCTGAACCATCCGCGGCGGCAACTCCTCGGGAATCTTCATCTTGGCCACTTTCTCTTCCATTTCCGAAATCTGCGCTCCGATGTCTTTGCTAATCTGCTCCTGCTGCTCGGAGATTGTTTGAAGCAGTTGCTTGATCGCGTCCGTATCAACGGGCGCTGCTGACTGTGATCGGGCCTCGGCCAACTCCGTGCGGAGCGTCTTGATAAGGGTCTCCTTCAACTCTTCGTACATCTCAAAGGAGAGCTCCAGGGTGTTCTCTTTCATCTTTTCGTATTTTAGGTTTGTTATCCGATTTTGCGGGAGCGTGCCTCCATACGGCGTTTGCGCTCCATGAGGGCTACGGCCATCGCCTCGGCTGCCTTGTTGATCAGTGCCGTAATACGGGCTATATGCTCCTCGGGGCTCTCACCCTCACGCCGCTGCATCATCTCGGGTGAAAGGGCAAAGGGCGAGTCGAACGGTGGCAGCGGAATCGACCCGGCACTGCCGAGCGACACCGATCCTGCGCCATGGCTTCCACCTCCTCCACCGCCTCCCGCTGCGGAGAAGGAACGCCCGCCGCCGAACAGACCTGCAAAAGCAGCCCGGAAGCTCCCGGCTGCCGCCTTGAGTCCCGACATCAGCGTCGTGTGCCGCTGCTGCACCTGCCCAAAGTGGCGATCCAGCTTCGAAAAACTAAAGGCCCGGTCGACCTTCGAGCCGGAGAACTCCAGCCCGTTTTTCGAGAATAAAACTCCCTGCTTTTGGCTGGTAGAACCGCAATACTTGTAGCGGACATTGATGCCCTGTTCCTTTAATCTCCCTTCCAGTTCGTTCCAGTTTCTGCACTTGGGCAGATTCTCCTTGATCGCATCGTAGATCTCATACCGGGTCCGGTCGGGCTCGCGCAGCCGCTCCCTCCGGACGGCCTCCTTGCCCGGAGCCAGGTGCAGCCCGAATCGTTCGGTCAGCTCGCGGCACACCTTCGCATTGCGGAGCTTGATGTTGCGGTCGGAGATGGTCTGCCCGTGATCACCTACGCGATTGTAGACCAGATGGCAATGGGGATGGGGCTGGTCGAGGTGCCGCACCAACAGAAACTGCGTGTCGACAATCCCCATGCGCTGCATGTATTCCTTTGCAATCTGTGTCATCCGCTCATCTGTGAGCTTCGGGGCATCCTCCGGCGAAAACGAGAGGGAGATATGTCCGACATTCTGCCGTAGGCGGGGATTGAGGCGCGTCTGATCCTCGAAATCCTCGACCATCTCCCGCACACCGGGCGGCTCGACACCCCGTGCCTCCAGCACGCGCGACTGCTCCTTCATCACATAGCCGACCGTGCCGCCGAACGATCCTGCTGAAATGACCTTACCGATCACGACGCAGGGCTTCGATCATCCGCACCAGCTCGGCCTGAAGCGTCGCATGGCGCGCGGCGACGGCGGCGAATCCCTGGGCGTGGGCCAGCCGGGTCAGCTGGTTCAGATTGCGGGCAAGGCCCTTGAGCTGGGCGAGCCATTCGAGGTGTTCACTCCGCAGCCGCTCGCGGACCGAGCCGTTGAGAATCAGCTGCCGCAGCACCTCGGTACGCGGAATACCTGCCGCACGGGCCAGGACGCGGAGCTTGAAGTTGCAGGCGGTGTTGCACCGCAGGGTGATGCGGTACTCCTGTTTTCGGGCGCGTCCCAAAGGCGGACGGCCCCCTTTCTTCGGTGTGTTCATGGATTGGATTTTTTGAGTTGAGACCATCGGGATAGGGCCTTGCGGCCGGTTTTTGGCTGACAAAAACACAAACTTGCCTCTGTTACCTCTGCTTTTCGAATGCTCGGGGATCTTCCCGGCATTCTCAATCGACTATTTGCTCTCCCGCTCACCGAGAATCCGTTGAATATCCGATGTGCGATATCGAATCTTGTTGCCGATCTTGACGGCCTTCAGATACCCTTTCCGGTTCCAATGCCAGAGCGTCGCATCGCATACGCCGCACAGCTCCTTGACCTGCTCCTTGGTCAGGAAGCGTACCTTGCGTGCCTCGGCGACCTGGGTGGCCAACTCCTCTTTGGCGCGATTGATCAGATTGCTGGAGAAGGCCAGCAGATCCTCGCCGCTTACCTCCAATCGAATGCTTCCGGGTGCTTCGCGGAGGATGGATAATAAGTCTTTCATAAGTTGTTGTTTCCGCACGGGTGGGACGGCGCTTCCCGGCGGAACAAAAAGCGACGCCGTCGCCCGGGTATCCGAGTGACGGCGCAAATATAACAACGTGATTGAACGATCTTTAAGCGTTTAATTCGCAGCTGGTTCGGACGAATTAAACGAGTTCGTTTCGGATAGAAAATCCTTGATTTCGCGAATGGCGACGGCTTCCGAGCCTCGATCCCGGACCGCTTTCCCGGCAAGCAGCGGTTCGGTCAGCCGGCTGTATGCCTCCTGAATGCCGCGTTCGTGGACGATGCGAATCTCTCGGCCGTATTCCTCCTGCAGTGCGTCGCGGAACGGCTTGATCGGAATCGGGAGCGTCAGGTAACGCAACTCTTCGAGAGCGATCTTCAGTCGGGCAATATCGGTTTGTGTATGCCGGGTGAGGAGATACGTCCCGATCCTACGCCGCAACTCCTCGGGACGGGATACCGTCGGGGCGAACATCTCCGTCAAAGAGCGGGTGGTTCCCGGACGCCCCGGCTTGCGTTTTGAGCCGTTCTTGTCGCTCGACGACTCCTCCATGGCCCAATCCAGCACCTGATCGCTTTCTGCCAGACGCATGGCTTCGCGGTGGGCTTTCCACTCCTCCCGGGTCCGAAGCCCCAGTTTGATGGAACGGGCAATCAGCAATCGGATCGTGGCGCTCATGGTGATTTTCTGGAAGTAGCCCAAATCGGGAGATCGGCGCAACTCTTCGCAATGCTCCACCATGCGTTCGAAGCTCTTTCCGAAGTAGAGCCAGCAGAGCATTGCCGGAACCGGCGCCCCGGCGACCGGATGCTCACACTCTCCGATCAGTTTGCGGGCGAGGTCGTTGTCTTGGGCGGCCTGTTCGATCTCGTCGACATGGTCGAACAACCCCTCGTTGGCCTTGGCTGCCGTGAGCTTCCGATATTGCGGAATAAGGGCGATGGCTTGAAGCAATACGGCTTGACACCCGGCCATATCCCGGGTGTTCATCGACTCTTCGAATGCGGCATATTCCTCGGGATGGGTCTCCATCCACTCCCGCAGCTTTGCCCTGAAGGCTTCGTATTCCGCCTGGCCCATGGCTTTATTGATCAAATTCCTGTAATTCGATTCTCAATTGCTCGGCAAGTTGCTTTTCGGTGGGCAAATAGAGCTGGTATTTGCTTGCCAGAATCGTATTGTTGTTTTCCGGCAGCGTATATTTTACCAGTAGATCGTTCTTGTCGGCGCACAGCAGGATTCCAATTGTCGGGTTCTCATCGGGTGCCTTCTCGTTCCGATCGTAATAGTTTACATACATTTGCAACTGACCGATGTCTTCGTGTGTGATCTTGTGGGTCTTCAATTCAATGATAACGAAACAGCGGAGCAGCCGGTTGTAAAATACCAGGTCTGCGAAGAATTCATCATCTTCGAGCAGTATCCTCTTTTGGCGGGCAACGAATGAGAACCCGTTCCCCAATTCCAGCAAGAAAGCCTGCAAATTGGTGATCAGGGCGCGCTCCAGGTCTTTTTCGTAATAGGCTGCGTCGGGTTTCAATCCGAGAAATTCCAGTACCATGGGATCTTTGATGATCTCGGTCGGAGATTCGGGTTGACGTTCTTTACGAGCCACCTCCAATACCGATTTCTTGTCGTTGCTCAACAGCAACCGCTCATAAAGTCCGGAATTGATCTGCCGTTCCAGTTCGCGTCCGGTCCAATTATTATTGGCGGTTTCCAGTTCATAATACTCCCGTTTGTCGTTGTCGCTTATCTGAATCAGAAGACGGTATTGATACCAGTTGAATTGTGAACGCAATGCGTTCATATTTCGGTATGTGTTGTAGAACTGACGGCAAAAGGCCAGTTGCCGATAGGAAAATCCACTTCCGAACTCTGCCTCCATGTTGTCGGCCAGGTGTTGCAGCAGTTTGGTCCCATATTCAGCACGTTCTTTGCCGCCCTGTTCTTCGAGCATGATGCGTTCTCCCAGTTTCCAGTACATTTTTACACGCTCGAAATCGACACTTCGTATGGCAGTCGTTCGTGCGGTGATGATGATGTTTCGGATGTCGGAGACAAATTGTTCGTCCAATTTGAAGATTGCCGGTTCGTTCATGGTTCTCGCTGTTGAATAGTGAACGCACTGCGTTCAATTATGACAACAAATTTACTAATTCTTTTTTCATTTCATCGTCGATGGTGCGGTAACGGGCAAAGGCCTTGCTGCCCTCCTTGTGCCCGCTCAGAGCACCGACCAGATTGGGATCCTTGACTTGCCGGTAGAGATTGCCGACAAAGGTCCGCCGTGCCAGGTGCGATGAGGCGATTTCGTACAACACCCGCTTCTCCTCCTCGCGGGTCGTTGGATTGATGACCGTAACCAACCGCTTCAACCCGGCCGCTTTGAAGATCCGCTTGATGGCCAGGTTGTATTTCTGTTCGGAGATGAACGGCAGCAGCTTGTCGCCGTCACAAGCTTCATACCGGGCAAGAATCTCCGTGGCCATGGCGTTGAGTGGTACCCGTACCGTCAGCGGACGTCCCTCCTTGGTCTTGCGCGGAATGTATTCGATGGCGCCGCCGATGAGATTCGATTTCGTCATCTTCAGCAGGTCGCCCACCCGGCAGCCGATCAGACATTGAAAGACAAAGATGTCCCGTTGGATGGCCAACTGGGGATGGCGCTTCAGATTGGTGGCATAGATCCGGTGCAGCTCCTCGATGGTGATATAATACGGCGTCCCGTAGGTGCACTCCTCCAGCGGGAAATCGTCGAACGGCCGGTTCCGGCTCTTCTTATGGGTGTTGCACCAATAGAAGAAGGTTCGGATGCGCGAGAAGCAGTCCAACAGCGTGTTCTTGCCTCGGGGTTGCGGTGTGCGGGCCTCGGGAATGGCTTCGTAAATTTCGGGATAGATGGCGCAGTAGCGGTATTCGTTCTCCAGAAAACTCCAGATGTCCCGCAGGGTGTCGGCCGTTACCCGGTCCACATCCAGCGTGAAGTCCTCCTTTCCCATCTGGGTAGCCCGGATGTAGAGTTCATAACGCTGCAAAGCCCGTTTGATGACGCGATAGTTCTTCTTGCGAACCTCCGAAAGCCGGTGCTTCTCGAGAAACTCGTCGAACAGCGCTGTCAAGGTCGGTTTGATGGCGGATACTTGCTCCAGGTTGTACTTCTGCGGATTGTAATATTGGTCCAGCGCCTCCTTCAGCCAACCCTTTGACACCGTCTCTTCGGGACGGTTCTGATAGGCTCTCTCGATGTAGGTTTTGAGCCTGCGGGCCTCGTTGTTGTAGCGGGTGCGCATGGCCTCGTCGCAGACGACTTTGCTCTTGACCTGCTCGGCCTTGTCATCCCAAAGATTCGGATTGATCGTAAGACGGGTCGGAGCGACCAGATCGAGTTGCCGGCCGTCGCGCAGACGCGCGTAGATGGTTGCCTGGGACTCCGTGTCGTAACGGGTGACGCTCTTTTTGAGAATGAGGGTTACTTTCATGGTTCAGCAAGATATAGGGGCTAGTGGCAAAGATAGGAATCTTTCCCCACATTTTCCCCACACATACTAAAAAATCTTCAATGCCCTTTTAGGGATTAAAACAAATGAGCGAATATATAATACTGAAAATAAGTGAAATATGGTAAAATTTGCTCATATATCCAATTATTCTAATTTAATGAGATTTACTATATTCAAATGCGACTCCGGGTACATGACGAATCGCTTAATTCGCTGATAATGGCGAATTAAGCGATTCCTATTTCGAGGATGTTCTCCACACTTTCCCCACCGCGTCGATTCAGACAGAATTTTGCTTTTCGTGTCCGCACCATATCCGCAATTTTTCCAAGACGACAAAGGCCGAGACCTGACCCGCGATTTATTTTCGCCCCTCCCCGGCCGCTTACCTCGCGCGGCGGGGTGTAATCTCCACAAGACATGATTTTTCATGTCGGCAGGGAACGGCACCCTCCACAGCCGTCATCCGTTAAAATTTTCAACACCCAGCCGCAATGCGCAGATACGGCGTGCACGATGCGATGCGGGAAAAATACGACCGGTGTCCGGACGCCGCCTTGCGATCCGCCCGCAGCCATGCGACGAAACGAGGGAGTCCGCTTCAAAACGGACTCCCTCGTACTTATCGGGCGACTGCCGCTATTTCTTCACGATCGACACATCGTCGATGAAGAAACGCCCCTTGCCGGCCTTCGCCTCGTTCGTCTTACCCATGATCGTGATCGTATCTTCCGGTTTGAGATTGGGAATCTCCACCACGACCTCTTTCCACACCATATCCGTCAACACGGCCGGATCGCCGTCGGCGGCATCGGAATCGGTGATGCGGACATCGGCAGCCACGACTGCATCGTTCACATAGACGTCTACCAGCTTGTTGTCCATCGTGTACCCCGCACCGGTGGTCACCTCGCTCCACGGCGTCGCCTTGAACGTCAGCGTCACGGCGTCGCCCTCCGCGCTCAGCTTCTCTGCACCCAGCGCGAGGATGCGAAACGCGCCCACGTTGCTGCCGTTGCCGCACTTCGTGTAGCCCGGACAGGGCTGTATGTCGCCCTTGCCAGTGCCCCGATCCCAAATGCGGGTATAGCCGATCCACTTGTAGACTTCGGCGTTGAAATTGGCCGCCGTGTAGTAGTTGCCGTAGGTCGTCACGGCTGCTTTCACGGCCGTATCCCATTGCAGTTTCCAAATACTCGTCTGCGTATTGTCGTTCTTCGTGCGGGCGCACGCAGCCTGATTGAGCCAGTCGCCGCCGCCCACGCAGGCCCGGTCGAACCCTTCGTAGAAGATCTCGCCCGCAGGTGCAGTGCGCGTCTCGGGCGTCGCCGAAATCCACTCCGACCACTTGGCCTCGTCGTTCGCACCGCCGCCGCGCACGCGGAAGTAGTAGGTCTTGCCCGGGCGGATCAGATTCTCCTCCGAACCCACCGAACGGTCGCCGCCCTTCATCAGGCCGAGGAAGGTCATGCGCGTAGGATAGTCGTAGGGCCACTTGTCGGAGGTCGATTTGGTCGTCCACGTGTAGGTATACTGCGCCATCAGCTCGGCATCCTCCGAAGGTGCGTCCGCACACTGCACCGTGTAGGTGCGTGCGGCGTTCGTATCGTCCCACGCGAAGGTCAGCGACGAGGTGCTCTTGGCATAGAGCCGTACGTTCGTAGGCGCCGCGGCGAGATTCTTACCCTCCTGTCCGATGCCGATGTAGCGGAACTCGCCGTTGCACGTCACCTTCAAGTCGGCTTCACGCAGGGCGTCCAGATTCTCCGAATAGTCGATCGTGATTTCGCGCGAGCCGTCCGCCTCGGTCGGAACCACCGTCACCCATTCGGGAATATCGGTGATCGTCCACGCTCCCGGAGCCGAAACGATCACATGTACCGTCCCCGCATCGCTGTCGAGCAGCAGCGTATCCTGCGACACCTCGAAAGCGACAGGTCGTTCGTCGTCATCGCTGCATCCGACCGTCGTCGCGGCCCACCCGATGCAGAGGGCATATATCAATAGTCTTTTCATCTTTTCACCATTTAATGTGCGTTATCATCCTGTTTTTCAATAGCCCGGGTTCTGCACCAGCTGCGGATTCTTGTTGATCTGGTTCAGCGGAATGGCCAGCCAGTAGCTCTTCGGCGATTCGAACACGCGCACGCGGCCTCCCTGAGCGGCCTGGATCACCTGATAGAAGTCGTCCTGCGTCTTGGCGTCGCGGTTCCACGAACGCGGCTGCTTGTTCATCACCTCGGGCGCCTCCTTCCAGCGGCGCAGATCGTGGAAGCGGCGGCCTTCGAACAGGAACTCGATCGAACGCTCCTGATGCAGCACCTTGCGCAGTTTCTGGCCCGAGGGAATACCGCCCGCGAGCGCCCACGAATCCTCGAAATCGGGCAGGCCGCAACGTCTGCGCACCCGATTGATGTATTCCAGCGACTTGCCGCTCAGCGATCCGTTGTACTCGAAATCGGCCTCGGCGTAACTCAGATAGAGCTCCGCCAGCCGCAGATAGGGATAGGCATAGCGGGTGTAGGTATAGGTGTTCAGCGACTTGTCGTAGTAACTCGTCCGGCTGATCCATTTCTGGCAGACGTATCCCGTGCAGCTCTGATACTCGTCGGTCTCCTTCAACGTGCTGCCGTGCAGCTCGCCGCCGCGCAGTTTGAGCGTGATGGTCGTACCGTCGATCTCGAACGTCCCGCGGTCGAAGCCGATGCAGGCGTAGAAGCGGGGTTCGCGGTTGCGGTGCAGCAGCGCCGTGCTGTCGCCCGGCGCGACGCGGTAGAGGTCGGCGTCCTTGGTCAGCGGGTCGTCTTCGAGCGGCAGTCCGTTCTTGGTGTAGTACATCTCGACGGCCTCCATCGTCGGCACGCACGTCGTCTTCCAGCCTTTCGACATGTCGCCCGCGATCGAACGCGGTCCGCCGTAACGCTGTATGTTCTGAATGCCCGTTTCCGCACCTTTGGCCATGATGAACTCCTCGCCGTTCCACAGCTGATCGACGAAGGCGCCGTGGTAGTTCTTCACGCCCTGTTCGAATTCATCGAGCGTCGAATCGATATTCGTGTAGAGGTAGTAATTCTGCTTGCCGCCGTTTTGGCCGGACTTCTCCGAGAGCTGGATCGCCGCCTCGGCTGCATCCATCGCCAGCTTCCATTTCTCCCTGTCGTAGGTGGTGTTCATCAGCGGCGTACCGTCGGGATTGTTGAATCCCACGTAATCGGGATTGCCGTTGACCAGCGGCGAGGCGGCGTAGAGCAGCAGGCGCGCCTTGTAGCTGAGCGCCGCCATCTTCGTCGGCATACCCAGTTCGGCCGGCACGACCGTCTCGGGCAGCAGTCCGGCCGCCTTGTCGTAGCAGTCGGCGATGAACTTCACGCAATCGTCGTAGGGCGTGCGGGGTACGAAAATCTCCTCTTCGGGCGCATCGATCGGAATGAATTTCTTCACCACGATGACCGGCCCGTAGTATTCGAGCAGACACTGGTGGTAGTAGCCGATCAGGAACCACGCCTCACCGGCATAACGGTCGGCGTTCTCGGGCGAGATGACCGGCACTTTATAAACGTTGTCGAGCATGTAGTAGCAGTAGCGGATACCCCGGTAGATGTCGTAGTTGGTACCGCCGCTCACGCTGCTCGGCTCCCAGCGGCCGAAATAGGTGTTGCTCGACGTCTCCTCGTTGTAGAGGAGGCTCTTGCTCGAAAAGTAGTAGGTCGTGCCGCGCGCACCCGTTATGAAATCGTCGCCGGCGAACTGGTCGGGCGACCAGTCGTAGCCGATCAGATTGGGCATGTAGGTCTGCAAGTAGTAGCGGAACTTGTCGGCCTGCTCGGTCGTTTTCCAGATGTCCTCCTCGGTCGCCTTGCCTTCGGGCACGACGTCGAGGTAGTCGCACGAGCAGCACAGCAATGAGGTGAATGCGAGTATGCTGATTATCTTTTTCATGATCTGTCGAATGGTTGTAGGGTTAGAAGGTGAATTGGAAACCGAGGTTGCACGTGCGTTGCAGCGGGTAGCTCAGGCCGTTGCCCGATCCCTTTTCGGGATCCCAATACTTGAACGGAGAGAAGGTGAGCAGGTTGGTGCCCGACACATAGACGCGCATGAACTTGTAGGTATAGCCGATCTCGGCATTTTTCAGACGCAGCATCCGGCCGTTGCGCACGTAGAGCGAGTTGGCCTGCGTGTTGTTGGTATTCCACTCGGGCGACAGACGCGGATAACGGGCGTTGGGATCGGGCGCCTCTTCGCGCCAGTGCTCGTCGGCCATCCACTGCATCAGGCCGCCGCCCGGCGTCGCCTTGGTGCCGAACGGATGGGAGTCGTACATGATGATCGACACCTTGCCCTGTCCCTGGAAGAAGGCCGAGCAGTCGAAGCCCTTGTATTTGAGCGAAAATCCGAATCCGTAGATGATTTCGGGCACGGTCGGGTTGCCGTACCAGCACTTGTCGTTGTCGTCGATCACACGGTCGCCGTTGAGGTCTTTGAACTTGATGTCGCCGGGTTTGAGGGGGAACTCCGTCGCATAGGCGGCCTGCGAGGGCGACGAGGCGATCTCCTCCTCGTCCTGGAACAGTCCTTCGGCGATCAGGCAGTTGATCGAGTTGATCGGATGGCCCACCTTCGAGAGGTAGTCCCATTTGTAGGCGGGTTCGTCCATCTCGACCACCTCGTTGTGCGCGTAGGTGAACGAACCGCGCAGCGAAAGGATCAGATCCTTCGAGAAGGCCTTGTTGTAGTCGATCGAGATGTCGACGCCCCGGTTGTCGACCTTGCCGATATTGGCCCAGGGCGTGATGTTCGACATGCCGAACGAGGAGGGAAGCGACGCGCGCTGCATGAAGATGCCCGAACGCTTCTCCTTGAACCAGTCGAAGATGATGTTCAGGCTGTCGAACAGGCCGATCTCCACGCCCACGTCGAGTTTGCGGCTCTCCTCCCACGTAGCGTCGGGATTGCCGTAGACCGACAAGATGGGCCCGTATTTCCGAATATGGTTCGTGCCGATGTAGACGTCGTACTTCTGATCCATATCGACGGTGGTCAGATAGGGGAAGCGGTCGGCATACTCCGACGAGATGACGTCGTTGCCGACCAGACCGTACGAAACGCGGAATTTCAGCAGATTCACCTTATCCTTGATGGCGCGCCAGAAGGGTTCGTTCGAAACGACCCACCCTGCGGCCACCGAGGGGAAGAAGCCGAAGCGCTTGCCCGGCGCGAAGTTCTCCGAGCCGTTGTAGCCGAAATTGGCCTCCACCAGATAGCGCTTGTCGAATCCGTAGGTGACGCGGCCGGCCAGACCCTGCTGGCGATAGGGCAGCACGGCGTACTCCTCCGAGTCGGAGATGTGCATCATGCGCTCCTTCTGGTGGTAGACCAGCGTGGCGCCCACGTCGTGTTTCTCGTTAAAGGTGCGGTTATAGTCCAGCTTCACCTGAAAGGCCAGCTCGCGGTAGCCGTCCTTGCCGCGCGAGGTGCCCAGATAGGTCGTGCCCGTGTTGGCCGATTCGCTCACGTAGCTGTAATTGCCCGCATCGTCGATGCTGTAATCGGTCAGCTTGTACAGGAACGGCGTGAACGAGCGGTAGACGGCCGAATAGACGCGGTTGTAAAAGGTCGCCATTCCCGTCGCGCTCAGGCCCTTGGTGATGAACCCGAGATCCTGATCCACGGTCAGCGCCGAGGTGAAATGGCCGCGGAACTGGTCGCCGTACCCGCGGCACAGCTGGGCATAGGGATTGGTGAACAGACTGCCGTTCCAGGCGTCGGTCACGCCGAAGCGCGTGAAGGTGTCGGACGATTCGCCGGGCAGCGTGGCCGGGAATTCGCTGGGCATGGCCGTCAGCGCATACTTGAAGAGGTTGGAGACGTTCTCGATCGGCGCATGGCGGTAGTGCAGCTGGGTGTTCATTTTCAGCGACACGCGCGTCGTCGGCGTGGCGTCGGCCGAGACGTTGGCCTGGAAGAGGTACTTCTGCGCGTTGATGTTCGTGTCGTATTTCGAAATATCGGGCTTGCGGACGATGCCGTTCTCGTTATAGGCCGTGGCGTTGAGGAAATAGTCGAGCTTCTTGGAACCGCCCGTCATGTTGAAGTTGAAATTCTGGTTGAACGAAGCGTCCTTGAAGAGCATGTCGTACCAGTCGACGTTGGGATAGACATACGGATCGAGCCCCAGCCGCGTACCCATGATCTTCTGGTCGCTGTAACGCGGCGAACGTCCGCGCGTGAGACTGGCCTCGTTGTAGGTCTCCATGAAGGTGACGCCGTCGGCGATTTCGGGCACGCGCGTCGGCGCCGACATGCCGACCTCGGCGCGCAGGTTGATGGTCATCTTCTCCGAGTCGCGGCCGCTCTTGGTGGTGATGATCATCACGCCGTTGGCGCCGCGCGAGCCGTAGAGGGCCGTGGCCGTGGCGTCTTTCAGCACCGAAAACGATTCGATCGTCTCGGGCGGGATGTTGTTGAGCATCTGGCTGGTGATCTCCACGCCGTCGAGAATCAGCAGCGGCGACTGTCCCGAACCGAAGGTCGAGATGCCGCGGATCCAGAAGTTCGCCCCGTCGGCGCCCGGCTCGCCGGTCTTCTGCACGGCGATCACGCCGGCGATCTTACCTGCGAACGAGGTCGAAAGGTTGCTCGACGACACCTGCAACTCGCTGGGCTTGACCGACTGGACGGCACCCACCAGCGACTCCTTCTTCTGCACGCCGAAGCCGACGACCACGACATCCTCCAATTCGTTCGAGGCGTCGACGAGCGTCACCAGCTTGAAAAGTTCGCTGTCCTTGACCGCGATCTTCTTCATGTCGTAGCCGAGGAACGAGAAGGTCACCTGCCGTGTCGAGGCCGGCACGGTAAGCGAATAGTTGCCGTCGATGTCGGTCGTCACGCCGAGCGTCGTCCCCTCGACATAGACGTTGGCCCCCACGATGGGCTGGTTGTCCGACGAGGAGATGACCGTACCGGAGAGTGTCACCGAACCGTCCTTCGCCACGGTCGCACCCTGCCGGGGCCGCTGCGAAATGGTCACCAGCTTGTCGTTGATCGTGTAACGCAGCGATCCGTCCAGGACTTTGTCGAGCACGGTCTGGATCGTTGCATTTTTGAATGAGGCCGTGACGGGTTTGTCGACATCGACCTCTTTGCTTTCGAAAAGGAACGAGTAGCCGGTCTGCTTTTCGACCTCCTCCAACACCGTTTTCAGGGGAACGCCCCGAAACGACTTGGTAATGACCTGCGCATGGATCGACAGGGTCAGCAACAGCCCCGCGACCAATGCGACGATCCGTCTGAATCGTAGATGTAAATGCATAAAGTTTAAGGATTAAGGTTAGTTAGTGAATCAGGTTTCAGTTGGATCGGAGCGGCGGCATCACTGCGGCAGGGCGTCCACCACATAGCGGCAGCCTTCGCACGAGACCGAAATGGGCAGGATGTCGCACAGCGCCCGCATGACCGATTTGATATTTTGGGCGGACGAGAGCGAGATGCGGAACGTCGTATCGTCGAACCTGCGCGTGCGCAGATCGATCTCCACGTCGTACTCGCGGGCCAGCCTCCTGAGCAGCGACGGCAACGTAATGGCGTCGTAACGGATCACCCCGTCGATCCATGCCCGGTACTGCCGCACGTCGACCTGCTCCCGACGCACGGTCGCTGTCGCACAGTCGTAAGTGACCAGATCGCCCGGCGTCATCGCCTCCTGCTTGTCCTCCGACTCGAAACGCAGCGCCCCTTCCAGCAGCGCAGCCGTCACGGCGGGATCTTCGGCATAGGCCGAGATGTCGAACTTCGTGCCGAGAACGGTGAACGTACAACCGCGCGCTTCGACACGGAACGGCAGTGCCGCATGGCGCGCCACCTCGAAATAGGCTTCGCCCGAGAGGGAGACCTCGCGCGAGGTTTCGTTGAAACTCGATCCGTAGCTCAACGCCGATCCCGCATTGAGCCACACCTGCGTACCGTCGGGCAGCGAGATACGGCTGTGCGTGCCCTGCGGCGCCTCGACCGTAAAAAGCTGTTCGGGCCTTTCTGCCGGAAGGAGATGCAGCACGAGCGTCGAGACGAGCGCCAGCACCGCGGCCGCAGCCGAGATACGCAGCCACAGACGGCGCAGCGGACGCCGCCGCCGAATCTTCCGCCTCAGCGAATCGAGCGAATCGAGCACGTCGGCCGGCGGAACATGGTCGCGCTTCCAACAGCTCTCCCACTCCCTCATCTGCGCGAGGCCCTGCGGATTTCCGTTGAGAAATCCATACAGTTCGCACTCCTCTTCCGCCGTGATCGTCCCCTCGAAAAACCGGAGGGCGATCTCTCTGATCCGTTCGTTCATGGCCCGTATTTTCGTTGCTCGTTCTAAATCTTATAACAACTCAAAGAGCCTTTACCCAACCTGCCTTATCGAAAAAAAACGCTCCTTCCGGCATTTCGTCCGCTCGTTCGCGCCGGCTGCACCTATTTTTATTACGACGCCCGTTCGCCGCCCGTCCCGGCAGTTCCCAATCTTCGCGACCGCACGACATAAAGAATAAAAAAAGAGAAGCCGACGCACGCCGGAACGGTCGCGCGAACGACGAGGCACGTACGGAATCCGGACGAGTCCGGTTCGGCACACGCCTCAGCGAAAGCCCCTTCGGGATCAAAAGTTCAGGGGAAAAATCCGCTGTCAGAGCTTCCCCCCCCCGAAAGAAGCTGTGAAATTTTCTGCCGGAAACAGGTCGGGATTCGCGGAGCGCACGCCCGATACGGCAAGCCGCCGCGGCTGCCGACCGCGACCTGAAAAAAAATGAAAGGACGACTCCGAACGCCGACCGAAGCAGGCGTGAACCCTGCGGGATCGGACGGAGTTCGGCGACCGCGCCGCATCAGCGGTTCGCGTTCATCATCCACAGCAGAATCAGAATCGTATAGAGGGAATTCTCGCGGCCGAGCATCTCGGAAAAAATCCGGAGCGCCTTCTGGATATGCTTTTCGACGGCCTGCAACGAAATATGCAGCCGCTCGGCGATCTCCCGGTTCTTCATCCCCTGAAAACGGCTGAGGATGAAAACCTCGCGGCAGCGCTGAGGAAGCGAATCCGTGATACGCTGGATCTCGCGCTCCAACTCCTGATAAAGATAAGGGTATTCGGCCTCGTTATAGGAAAAACAGAGATTATAGAGACGTTCTTCCCCCCCCCTTCGGTCGGGACGTATTCGGGAGATCTGACGGTCGGCATACTCCCTGACGATACGTTTGTGCTTCAAAAAATTCAGACAGCGATGCCGCATCATGGTGAAGAGCAGCATCGGCGCCTCGTCCTCCTCCAATTCGGCATAGTCGTCCCACAGTCTCACGAAACAATCCTGCACCAAGTCCTGCGCTTCGACGGAATCGCCCACGAACCGCAGCGCATAGGCGATCAACCGCGGCTGATAATCGATATACAACCGCTCGAAATTATTCCATATGGCCCTGTCGTGCATCCCTAAAACTCTTTAACGCCGGACTGTCGTTCAGACCGAGTTTTTCGCATAAATCTAAACAAAGATAAAATTTTTTCCATTTCCCGCCAAGCGCCGCTGACAAAAACAGGGCGCCGCCCCGCTGCGGAACCGAACATCCGCACGGTAGGCCCCCTCCGCAGAACACGCGGCATCCCTACCGGACATCTCCGACAATCACGACGAAAAGCCGTGTCCCGAATAGGCGATTCCATCTTTATTTTCCCGTATTCCAACTTCATCTCAACGATTTCATCCCGACAGCATCGCATCGTCATTTGCTTCTGCACCCGACTTTTCGTATCTTCGGCTGCGTCTTAGATACTCCGTCTCGGCAATGTTCGAATAAAATTTGACATTGCCCTCGCTTATTCGTATTTTTGTCGGAACCAAAACTCCGGAACCCCGAACTCCGCCATGATCCGACCGCACTGCACCCTATCGCTTCTGACGGCCGCATGTCTGTACGGCCTTCTCGCCGTCTCCTGCTCCCCGACCGTCGACTACGGCTATGCGCCGCAGACGCTCCGCGCCCTGAACGAGCTGGACGAAGCGATGCTCCGCGGCGGGGAGTACGACGCCGGACGGCAGCGGCGCATCGCGTCGCTCCGTCGCAACCTGGCGGCCGCACGCAGCGACGAAGAGCGCGTTCGGGCACTGCTCGACCTGCAACAGGTCTTCGTCACTTACGAACTCGACTCGGCCGCCCGTTTCGTCGACAGCCTCTACGCATTCGCCCGCAGCAGGGAATCGCACAACTTCGAACGGATCGCCGCACTGGCCGAGACCGACGTCCTGATGGGACGCGGACTGACCGACCAGGCCGAGACGCTCTTCCGGCAGATCGATACGGCCGGAATGACGACGCTCGAATACCGGAACTGGTATGCGCGGTACAACGCGATCGTATGGCGGCGGCAGGCCGAAGCCACCGATCCCGGCGAACACCGGGCATGGCTCGATTCGCTGCGCCGCATCCGGCACATCCGCATCGGCGTCGAATCCCTTCCTGCATTCACCCGCATTCGGGAACGGGCGCTCGAACTGGCCGACAACGGCCGCTACGACGAAGCTTATGCCGAGCTGGAACCCCTCCGGCACAAGGAACTCGCCCCCTGGAACACGGCAGTGCTCTATTACGACATGGGGCAGATCGCCGAACAGGCAGGACAGGAAGAGCGCGCCGTCGAGTACTACACGCGCTCGGCCATCGCCGACCTGCAAGCCGGAACGCGCTCCTACTTCTCGCTCTACAACCTCGCGCTGCGGCTCTTCGAGCGCAACGACCTCGAACGCGCCTCGCGCTACATGCAGCGCACGCTCGACGATGCGCTCGCCTGCAAATCGGGCGCCCGCATCCCCCTCACTTCGTCGGCCGCCACGGCGATCAACCGCGCCGTGGTCAACGACCTGGCCGTGCGCAACCGGTTGCGGCTGTGGACGACGGCCGTCACGTCGCTGCTGCTGGTCACCTTCGCCGCAGCCTTCGCCAACGCACTCCGCCAGCGGCGGCGGTTGCAGCACAGCCGGCGGCAACTGGCCCTCACCAATGCCGAACTCCGTGAAAAGAACCGGCAGCTGACGCGCATGAGCGACCGGGTGCGCGACATCAACGCCGCGCTGGTCGACTCCAACCGCATCAAGGATCGTTACGTGTGCCAGTACGTCGACCTCTCCGTCTACTATATCTCGCGGCTGGACGACCTGCGGCGCATGATCTGCCGCCAGGCCAAAACCGAAAGTCCCGAAGCGCTGATCCGCCGGCTGAGCCTGCCCCAAAACAGCCTGCGGCAGGAGTTCGCCGAATTCTACCGCCGCTTCGACGCCTCGTTCCTCGAAATCTTCCCCCGCTTCATCGAACAGGTCGACGCACTGCTGCTTCCCGAAGCGCGGATCGAACCCCGTTCGCCGCGCTCCCTCACCACCGAACTGCGCATCCTCGCCGCAATCCGCCTGGGCATCACCGACAGCGGCCGTATCGCCCGCTTCCTGAACTGCGCGCCGACGACCGTCTATACCTACCGCACCAAACTCCGTAACATGGCCCTCGACAGGGAGGGATTCGAGGAGCGAATCCGCCGGATCGGGCTGTTCGATGCCGAAGAGCATCTATATAAGACGGACAACGAAAAATAGTCAATCCGCTTTTTATCAGCATATTCACAGAAATATCCGTCTATATTTCTCCCCCGAAAGGGAAGAGAATCCGAAAGAATTGCCTAATTTTGAATTCGAAGCCGCACCGAATCCTTCCGACCAGGATCCGGCCGGCGCCCCGACCGAGAAACCTTTATAACTATTCGTAACCATGAACTTCATCTCGAACTTCAACTGGCGCCCGACGCTTTCGGGCATCGCTCTCTCGCTGCTGCTGGCGACGGGATGCGCACAACGACACAACACGCTCAGCGAGCAGGAGATCGCCGACGGCTGGGAGCTGCTCTTCGACGGCAAGACGCTCGACGCGTGGAAAGACTACAACGGCGACTCGCTCACCATGCCCTGGCGCGCGGTCGACGGCTGCATCCAGGCGCACGGCGACGGCAGCGACCTGTCGGGCTACATCGTCACCCGCAAGCAGTACGAAAACTTCATCCTCGACTGGGACTGGAAACTCTCCTACGGCGGCAACAGCGGAATGCTCTACCACGTGGTCGAAGACCCCTACTTCAAGGTGCCCTACGTCACGGGGCCCGAATACCAGCTCATCGACGAAGCGGGCTGGGAGGAGACCAACGCCCCCACCAAGCTCGAACCGTGGCAGCGGCTGGGCGTCGACTACGCCATGCACCTGCCCGACGCCGCCAAGATGCGGCTCAATCCGCAGGGCGAATGGAACAACTCGCGCATCGTCTACGACAACGGCCACGTCGAGCACTGGCTCAACGGTGAGAAAATTCTCGAATTCGACGCCTACACCGACGAGTGGTTCGCATTGAAGAACAGCGGGAAATGGGCCGACGCCCCCGAATACGGACTGGCGCGGCGCGGTGTGATCTGCTTGCAGGATCACGGCTATCCGGCATCGTTCCGCAACGTGAAGATCAAGGAGCTGCCGCGCAAGGCGGGACGCACGGTCGAACTCTTCAACGGCCGGGATCTCACGGGCTGGGAGAAGTACGGCACCGAACTGTGGTACGTCGACGATGCGGGCAATCTGGTCTCCGAGAGCGGCCCCGACAAGAAATACGGCTATCTGGCCACGCGCGAATATTACGACGATTTCGATCTGACGGTCGAGTTCAAGCAGGTGGCCAACGGCAACTCGGGCCTCTTCTTCCGTTCGTTCGTCGAACCTCCCGTGAAGGTTCACGGCTGGCAGTGCGAGGTGGCGCCGCGCAACCACGACACGGCGGGCATCTACGAATCCTACGGCCGCGGCTGGTTGCAGACCATCCCCGACGAGAAAGAGTCGATCCTCAAAGAGGGCGAGTGGAACACGCTGCGCCTGCGCGTCGAGGGCGACCGCGTGCAGACGTGGCTCAACGGCGAGCCGATGGTCGACTTCCGCGACGCGAAGATCGGCGCGGCACAGGGACGCATCGCCTTGCAGATCCACGACGGCGGCGGCATCAAGGTGCTGTGGCGCAACTTCCGCCTCGAAACGTTGTAAACCCCGACGCCGGGAAATATCCGTCTCTTCGACAAAGCCCGAACGAGTTTTGCGAAGAGACGGACAACCGCAAAAGCGAACCTTAAACGACATCATATCATGAGTATCAATCGAAGAAACTTCATCAAGCTGCTGGGCGGTGCGACGCTGCTGACCGTCGTGCCGCGCCGTGTGCTCGGCGGTCCCAACCACGTGGCTCCGAGCGACCAGCTCACCAAGGGCATCATCGGCGTGGGCGGCATCGGCAAGAGCAAATACCACTTCACCAGCGACGAACGCTGCCGGCTGGTGGCCGTCTGCGACGTCGACCGACGACATCTCCGTTCGGCCGTCGAACTGGGACACAAGAAATTCAACGAGACGCTCCAAGCCTACGAAGACTACCGCGACCTGATCGCCGACCCCAACGTCGACATCGTACACATCGCCACGCCGCCCCACTGGCACGGCATCATGGCCGTCGAAGCCGCGCGCGCGGGCAAGGACATCTGGTGCGAGAAACCCATGACGCGCACCATCGGCGAGAGCCGCCGCGTGGTCGAAGCCGTCAAGCGCAACAACCGCATCTTCCGCCTCAACACGTGGTTCCGCTTCAAGGACACCTTCTACGGGCTGGGGACGACGGTCGAACCGCTCAAGAAACTCGTCGACAGCGGGATGCTGGGCTGGCCGCTGAAAGTGACCATTTCGGGCGCCACGGGCTTCGCCTGGAAATTCTACTGGGTCGGCAAGGAGAACCTCCGGCCGCAGAGCGTCCCCGCCGAACTGAACTACGACATGTGGCTCGGCCCCGCGCCCTACAAACCCTACAACGAACACCGCGTGCACCAGACCTTCCGCGGCTATTGGGATTACGACGGCGGCGGCCTTACGGACATGGGGCAGCACTACATGGACCCCGTACAGTATCTGCTGGGCAAGGACCGTACGTCGCCCGTGAAGGTCGAGGTCGACGCCCCCGAACAGCACCCCGACGCCGTGGACATCTGGCGCAAGATCGTCTACACCTACGACGACGGCTGCCAGATCGTACTCGAAGGCGAGGGTTTCGAGAGCAAAGACGACACGCCCTACATCGAAGGGCCGCTGGGCAAGGTCTACAAAGGGTTCCGCTGCACGATTCCCGATGTCATGGAGAAGCTGGCCGAACTGCCCGATCCCGAGCCGCAGAACACCGATTTTCTGGAATGCGTGCGTACGCGCCGGCGCTTCGCGCTCGACGAGGAGATCGGCCACCGCAGCTGTACGCTGGTCAACATGGGCGCCTGCGCGCTGCGTCTCAACCGCACGCTGCATTTCGATCCCGTCAGCCAGCTCTTCGTCGGCGACGACGCGGCCAACCGCCTCGTCGACCAGCCGATGCGCCGCCCGTGGCAAATCTGAACATCGCTAACCGTAACGAACACCGACTCATGAAAACGATAAGACAAACGTTGATCCTGCTGACGTTCGCGCTGTTTTTCGCCGCGAACGTCACGGCCGCACCGCTCGACGAACGCCAGCGTACGGTCGAAACCGTCGTCGCCGACGCGCTGGCGCAGCTTCCCGCCGCCACTGCCGGGGATTACGACAAGATTATGGGTGAACTGGCCGCCACCGGCGCCGAGGGCGTCGGCATCCTGGCCGACATGCTCGTCCCTGCCTCGCAGGGCGAGAACGCCGCCGTGGAGTACGCCCTCAACGGCGTGGCGAGCTTCGTCACCGCCGCCGGACGGGAGCAGCTGCGCCCCGCCGTATGCGAGGGGCTGCTCGCCGCACTGGCACGCTGCAAGGACGACGCCAACCGCGCCTTCCTCGTCTCGCAGCTGCAACTTTGCGCGACGGCCGACAATGCCGCCACACTGGCCGCCTACATCGACGACCCCTATCTGGGCGACCCCGTCCTGCGCGCGCTGATCTCCATTCCCGACAGCGAAGCGACCCTGTTGTCGCTCGCACGCCGCAGCGACCTTAGCGATGCGCAGCGCGCTGCGCTGGCCTATGCCTTCGGGGAGAAACGCACCGCAGCGGCCGAACCGATCCTGCTGGGCTGGATCGACGGCGCCGACGACGCGACCCGTGCGGCCCTCTACCCCGCGCTGGCTTCCTGCGGCACGGCCGCCTCGGCCAAGGCGCTCGAAGCGGCAGCCCGCGCCGTGGATTACGGCTGTGACGAAACCGCCGCGACCGACTCCTACCTGCGCCTGCTCGACCGCATGGTCGACGAAGGCGCGGCACGCGACGCAGTGAAGGCGGCCAAACGGCTGCTCAAATGCGAACGCGCCAACGTGCGCGGCGCGGCGCTCGAAGTGATCGTCCGCGCCGAAGGCACCCGAGCGATGCCCTACGTGCTCGCCGCACTGGAAAAGGGCGACATCCAATACCGCAACGCCGCCCTGCGCTACATCGGCGACAAGGCCGACGACGCGGTCTACGCCACGATCGCCGCCGACCGCAAACGATTGAGCGACGAGGCGTGGGCCGACGTGATCGAGTGGTTCGGCGTGCGTCACGCCGCGTCGCAGACCGGAGCGGTAACCGAAGCCGTCGGCTCGTCGAACGACGCCGTGGCTCTGGCCGGCATCCGTGCCGCAGGCCGCCTGGGCGGCGACGAGGCGCTCGCCGCGCTGATCGCCGCGCTCGGCGGCCCGCACTCCGACGCCGCGGCACAGACGCTGCTGGCCTTCAACGGCCGTATCGACGAAGGCGTCGTCAAGGCACTCGACGGCCGAGGCACGATGCAGGTACAGGCGCTCAACCTCGCTGCCGCACGGCGTATCGACGCCGTCGCGGACAAGGTCTTCGCCCTGCTCGACGCACCGGACGCCGCCGTCTCGGAGGCCGCCTACCGTGCGCTGGCCAGCATCGCCGCCCCCGCCGACGTCGACCGCCTGAGCCGGCTGCTCGACACTGCCGACGCGGCACATGCCGGACAGCTCTCGGCTGCGCTCACCCATGCCGTACGCACGCTCGCACCTGAAAAGCAATACGAGACCGTCTACGCCCGGATGAGCGCCTCGCCCCGTCCCGAACGTTACTACCCCACACTGGCGCAGACCGGTACGCAGCAGGCGATCGACTGCCTGGTGGAGAACTTCGCCGGCAGCCGCCGCGCCGAAGCCTTCGACGCGCTGCTGCGCGTCGAAGCTCCGCAGATCGCCGGCGTGCTCTATACGATCGCCGCGGGCAATCCCGATCTGGCCGACCGCGCGCTGACGCGCTACACGGCCTGCGTGGCGGCGCTCGACGCGACGCCCGTGCGCAAATACCAGCTCTACCGCCAAGCGCTCGAACTGAATCCCTCGCCGAAGATCGCCGTCGGCATCCTGCGCAAGCTGGAAGGCATCCGTGAATTCCCGGCGCTCGTGCTCGCCGGCCGTTATCTCGACGACGAGGCGACGGCGCGCGCCGCTGCGGCTGCCGTCAAGACCATCGCAGCGAAAAGCGCCCGCCCGCTCGGCGGCGACACGGTACGCGCCCTGCTCGAAAAGAGCCGCGACATCTACCGCGAATGGGCCAAGAGCGACGCCGACGCCGGCTATGCCGTCGACGAGCTGACGCTGATGCTCTCGAAACTCCCCGCCGAAGGGTTCGCCGCCGTCGCGACCGACCTTGCGCAGTGGAGCGCCGTCACAGCCGATCCCGCCCGCCGCGCCACGATGAAGGCCGCTGCGCTCAAACGGGCCGAGGCGGCCGCCGCGAAGGCGATGCAGCAGAGCTGGACCACGGCCGACGGCACGATCGCCTATGCGGGCGGCGAGCCGAGCACGATCGCCGCACCCGGCACCTACGAGAACTTCGAATTCTGGATCGACTGCCGCACACGAGGCGCCGCCGGCATCGCCGTGCGTTCGACCAACCGGATCGGTCTGGGCGGCGACGCGGGGTCGGGTGCACTGACCGGCAACCGCACCCACGCATCGACCCCCGCGGTCGATGCCGACAACGCCGACGGCGAGTGGAACACGCTCCACGTCAAGGTCGTGGACGACCGCGTGACCGTCGAGGTCAACGGCCGCACCGTAACCGAAAACGTCATCTTGGAGAATACCTGCGCGCCCGGCGAAGCGGCCTACGCGAGCGGAGCGATCGAGCTGCTGGGCGAAGGCGATGCTGCGGAGTTCCGCGACTTCTACCTGTGCGAGCTGCCCGCGACGCCCGTCTTCGAACTCTCGCCCGAAGAGCGGGCCGAAGGCTACGAAGTGCTCTTCGACGGCCGTTCGCTCCACAAGTGGACGGGCAACACGACCAATTACGTCCCGCAGGAGGGAACGATCTACGTCACCGCATCCTACGGCGGCAAGGGCAATCTCTACACGGTCGAGGAGTACGGCGATTTCATCCTGCGCTTCGAGTTCCGCTTCCTGCGCGAAGGGGTCAACAACGGCATCGGCCTGCGTACGCCGATGGGCGTCGACGCCGCCTACCACGGCATGGAGATCCAGATCCTCGACCACGACGCCCCGATCTACAAGAACCTGCGCGTCTACCAGCAGCACGGCTCGGTCTACGGCATCATCCCGGCCCGGCGCGTGAAGTTCCCGCCGCTGGGAACATGGAATGTCGAGGAGATACGCGCCGTGGGCGACCGCATCACCGTGACGGTCAACGGCGAGGTGATTCTCGACGGCGACATCCGCGAAGCCTGCCAAGGACACAACGTAGCCCCCGACGGAGCCAAAGAGAACCCCTATACGGTCGACCACCGGAATCATCCGGGACTGTTCAACCCCACGGGACACATCGGTCTGCTCGGACACGGACCCGGCCTGAAGTTCCGAAGCATCCGCATCAAGGAGCTGCCCTCGGGAAAAAGAGTAAAATAGAGAAGCCGCACGGCCGTAGGAAAACCCGCCCGACGACGGCGGGTTTTCCCGGACGCGGTTGCGGTAATTCCAAAATTTGTGTTATATTTGTTCCGAATAAAGGAACCTAAAAAGAGAAACCATGTTTATACCTTGCGCAATCGGTTACGGACAGATCATCGTGATCGTGTTGGTAGTCATCCTGCTGTTCGGGGGCAAAAAAATCCCCGAGCTGATGCGCGGAGTGGGCCGCGGCGTTAAAGAGTTCAAGGACGCCGTCAACAAGGACTATACGGCAGAAGAGACCAAACCGGAGAGCGTTTCCAAGAAAGAGACGGCTCCGAAAGAGGAAGACGAATAAAGGCCGGACCACCGCGGAAATCAGAGGATGAAACGAGAGGATACAGAGCCGTCGGAGATGACGTTTTTCGAGCATCTCGACGCCCTGCGCCCACATCTGGTGCGGGGTGCCTTGGCGATCGTGATCGTCGGGCTGGTTGCTTTTTTCTGCAAGAGTCTGATTATCGACACGATACTTTTCGGTCCCAAAGACGCCGATTTCCCCACCAACCGCATGCTGGTATGGGTGGGCGGCGAGTGGGCGCATATCGCCGCATGGCTCAACGACACGCTCGGAACCTCGTTCAATGCCGACCCCGCGGCGTTCTCGATCGGCGGCGACCGCTTTTCGGTCATCAACACCTCGCTGGCCGGGCAGTTCAACCTCCACATGAAGATATCGCTCATGGCGGGCATCGCGCTGGCCATGCCCTATGTGCTGTGGGAGTTCTGGCGCTTCGTGCGCCCGGCGCTCACACCGAAGGAGATCGCCGGAACCAACTGGTTCGTCTTCTGCGTGTCGCTCTGCTTCTTCTCGGGACTGCTCTTCGGGTATTTCGTCATGGTGCCGCTGTCGATCAACTTTTTCGCCAACTACCACGTCAGCGACGCCATCGTCAACATGATCGACATCGGCGACTACCTCTCGACGGTCATCGTCGTGTCGATGGCCTGCGCATTCATGTTCGAACTGCCGCTGCTGATCTACTTCCTGACCCGCATGGGCATCGTCTCCGCAGGGTTTCTCCGCAAATACCGGCGACATGCGTTCGTCATCCTGCTGGTCCTTGCGGCGATCATCACCCCGCCCGACATTTTCAGCCTGGTGCTGGTGATCCTGCCCCTTTACGGACTTTATGAGCTGAGTATCAAACTCGCCGCGCGAATCGAGCGCAAACAGAGCCTCGAAAGCCTTCCGGAAGAGGCAACCGAGTGACAGGCCGAACGGCAAACCTCAAAACTATGAACATCCATAAAGAAGCGGAACCGGTTACGATCATCGCCATCGGAGCCGGGAACCGCACCAACAAATACCTCGAATACGCAGTCAGACACCCCGAACGGCTGAAACTCGCGGGAGTGGTGGAGATCAACGAGATACGCCGCCGCACGACCGCCGAAAAATTCGGGCTGGGGCCGGAGCGGTGCTTTACGGACTACGAACGTTTTTTCAAAAATCCCATCCCTGCCGACGCCGTGCTGATCGCCACACCAGAAAACATGCACTTCGAACCCTGCATGAAGGCCATCGAAGCGGGCTACAACGTCCTGCTGGAGAAGCCCATCGCGCAAACCCTGCCCGAATGCGTCCGGATCGCCGAGGCGGCACGGCGCAAAGGGGTGATCGTAGGGGTCTGCCACGTGTTGCGTTACCATCCCTACTTCATCAAAATCAAGGAGATCGTCGATTCGGGCGAGCTCGGGGAGATCATTTCCATCAGCCATATCGCCTCCGTGGGGCTCGACCGCACGACGCACGGATTCGTGCGCGGCATGTGGCGGAAGGAGGAGGTCACGAACCCGATGCTCATTTCGAAATGCTGCCACGACATCGACTTCCTGCTGTGGCTCACCGAGGCCCGTTGTCGCAAACTCTCGTCGTTCGGGTCGCTGCGCTGGTTCCGCGCGGAAAACGCCCCGGCACAGAGCACCGCGCGGTGCATCGACTGCCCCGTGGAAAAGCAGTGTCCCTATTCGGCCGTGGACCTCTACTACAACCGCCGCGACTGGATTTCGAATTTCGACATCCCGGCAGGCGCCACGCTCGAGGAGGTCATCCTGCGCGAACTGCGCTCGGGAGATTACGGGCGGTGCGTGTTCCGCTGCGACAACGACGTGGTGGACCACCAGATCGTCTCGATGGAGCTGGACAACGCCGTCACGATCTCGTTCTCGATGGATGCCTTCACGCTGGGCGACCAGCGCGAGACCCACATCCGGCTGACGCACGGCGAGATCGACGGCGACGAACGCACGCTGCGGGTCCGCAAGTTCCGCGGCGGCGAGGAGCGCGTTTACGACTTTTCGGGGCTGCTCGAAAAGCCGTTCCACGCGGGGGCGGACCTGCGGCTGATCGAGGATTTCGTCGACACGCTCAGCCGCCGGGAGCACCGTTTCCGCACGACGATCGCCAACTCGGTCGAAAGCCACCGCATCTGCTTCGAGGCCGAGCGCAGCCGCCTCACCGGACAGACCGTCACGCTGGAGGAGCGGTAGCCGTGCGATTTGCGGAACAAAAGCGCTTCGCCGGTTCCCGAATTTCCGAAAAAATCACTACCTTTGCCGTAAATAAACAATACTATTAATGATATGGAATTCGAAGGAACCGTTTACAAAATAATGCCCGTGACGAAGGGAACGTCGGCACGCGGCGAGTGGCAGCGTCAGGACGTGGTCTTTGAGATGAACGAGGGATCGTTCACCCGCAAAATCTGCGTGACGTTCTTCAACAAGCCCGAAGATGTAGCCCGGTTGCAGGAAGGTGCGGCTTACAACGTCTCGGTCAACATCGAGTCGCGCGAATACAACGGCCGCTGGTACACCGACATCCGCGCATGGCGCCTGCAGCCCAAGCAGGAGTCGGCAGGAGCCGGCGCTCCGATGCCCGACATGCCGCCCATCGCCGAGGAACCCTCCTACGCATCCTCGCCCGCGCAGGTCGACGACCTCCCGTTCTAAGGGGCTTAAGAAGCCCCATTTAAGGGCGAAATAGCGTTACAACTGTCATTCACAATTGCGCTACTTCCCCATTATAAAAACTCACAACACGAAAAATCCCGAAACCTTGCGGTTCCGGGATTTTCCGTATCTGTGCTCTCCTGATTACTTCGCGGGAGCGACTTCGGGCTTTTCGGCCGTTGCGGTCGAATCGGCGGGAGCAGGCTCCTCGTAGGGAGTCACGTCGATCAGCTCGACCTCGAATTCCAAAGCCTCGTTGGGACCGATGTCACGGCCTGCGCCGCGGGCACCGTATGCCAAGTCGGAGGGGATCCAGAGCGTGATCTTACCGCCCTTGCCTACCAGTTGCAGACCCTCGGTCCAGCCGGGAATAACGCGATTGAGCGGGAACTCGACGGGCTCGTCCTTGTCGAAATCGTCGGGACGCTGTTTCTTAATCATCTCCTGCTGCTCCTTCGAGCGGTTGGCGAAGACCGAGGTATCGAATACCTTGCCGTCGCGGGTGCGGCCCGTGTAGTGAACCTTCACCACGTCGCGCGGGTCCTTCGGCATCGCAGCGGCGTCACCGGCAGCGGTAACCTTGTAGAGCAGGCCCGACTCGGTCTTCTTCACGCCCGATTTCTTCCCGATCTTCTCCAGCCATGCCTTCGAAGCCTCGGCGTTCTCGGCCGGACGCTTTACCATGAAGTAGTACTGCAGGTACTGGTTCACCTCGTCTTCCGACATCTTGGCGTTGTTGTCGCGCACGTTCTGCATGGCCTCGCCGATCCAAACCAACTGGATGGGCATGCCGCTCTGGGCGATGTTGTAACCGATGTCGTTACCGAATGCGTAGGAAATCTCGGCACGCTCCTCCTCGCTCTCGAACATCTCGGGATCGGCTGCGGGATACTCGACCTTGGTCGAATCGCCGCCGGCCATGCGGGCGCTGTCGGCAGCGGCACGCTTCTCGGCGATAGCCTGCGCACGCTCGCCGCGCTTCGACATGAAATACTCGCGCAGCATATCGAGCGACTTCTCGTGCTCCTGCGTAGCCTTACCCAGAGCGCCTTCCTTGACAGCCTTGTCCACGGCCTTGAAATCGAACGGAATATCCTTCATTTCGTAGCTCATGCCGTAGCCGATGTTGGCACCGAGCGCATACGACAGCGAGTCGAACTCCGAAAGGCTGCCCATCTGCACGCCACTCTTGTTTCCTCCGCAGGAGGCGAGCATCGCAGCACCCGCGAGTGCCGCAGCAAAAAAGATTTTTTTCATTGTTGTTTTAACTATGTTTTGAGTTTGCTTTTATTCGCACGGGCAAAGATATAAAAATATTGTATAATACTCATCTTCATCGGCGTAAATTATCTGCGCCGCGACCGATTCGCGTATTTATCGACTTCGACGAGCTCGATTTCATAGTAAAGCGTCGCGTTGGGAGCCACGCCCAGCGTCTTGTCGCCCTCGGCTCCGTAAGCTGCCGACGAGGGCATCCACGCGTTGATCTTTCCGCCCTTGCCGATCAGTTTCACGCTCTCCTGCACCCCCTGCCGGAGATCGCGCAGCAGCGAACGCACCGTGTCGCCCTTCTCGTAGGAGGAGGCGATCTGGGCGCCGTCGGCCAGGTCGGCGATGGAGGAGGTCTTACCCGCGTAGAGTCCGAAGGGCTCATAGTGGATCTCGGCCGCGCTCACCAGGTGGGTGCCGTCGCTCTCGTTGAACTCATTCATGTAGGTGATGTGCTGGAAGTAGTTGGCGTCCAGGGAGCCGTCCTCCACGGCCAGGTTGGGCTGGATATAGTCGTTGAACTCCACGATCTCCAGGGTAATGCCCTGCTGCGCCAGCAGGTCTTTCACCACTTCCAGAATCTCGGCGTGGGGGGCGGGGGTGGCGCCCACCTTCAGCACGGTGCCATCCAGGGGATTGGTCTCGGCGGGAGCAGTGGTGTCCACAGGTGCGGTGGTGTCGGCAGGGGCGGGCGTACTGGCGGCGTTGCCGCCGCAGCCGGCCAACAGGCCGCAGGCCAGAGCGCCGGTGAGGAGCAGAGAGACGAGCTTTTTCATGTTTCATTCTCCTATTCTTATGATACATTTTGAACCATGAGAACCAGGGTATATCGCCGGCAAGGGACAAAAAAACGCCCTCGATGCCACTGCATCAAGGACGAGAGCATTTCGCTTCGTGGTACCACCTTGTTTCGCCCGGACCTCACGGCCGGGGCCTTGGAGCGTACAGGAGGATCCGATACGCCTGCGCTATGACGGGCGCCCCCGTCGCAGCCTTATGTACGCCGGTACACTCGGTGCGCGGCTCCGAGACCATGTTCAGCGCGGCCTTCCATACCCCTTCCCACCAGCCGGGGCTCTCTGTGACGTATCTCCGCACGTACTCTTCTCTTCATTGCCTTTGTCAGCGATATTCCATTGTCTCCGGGTTGCACTTAGTTTACCCCGGAGAAGCGGCTCTGTCAATGGTGCGTTTGATCAAAAAGGCGGGTCTGACAAAGCGAGGACTTTGTCAG
>ERZ857503.307-NODE-307-length-42749-cov-6.073453_pt1 | contig 42749 bp, 62 predicted proteins | sample MGYA00519766_ERZ857503 | MGnify/ENA primary metagenome ERZ857503 (study PRJEB31778, sample SAMEA3449345) | human gut metagenome | biome: human gut; feature: human-associated habitat; material: faeces | place: United Kingdom | collected 2010/2012 ...
GTACGCCTCCAGGTAGTCCATGGTCTCCTCGGCCAGCCCGAAGCGCGCCTGTACCTGGGCCCGGTAATCCGGCTCCTGCGCGCCCAGTGCCTTGTCCACCGCCGCCCGGAGCATATCCATGGTCTTACTGTGGTAAGGCCACCAGTGCATCACATCCGCGTGGTTGGAGGCGATGCCCTTGGTGTAGCCCTCGGAGTGGCACAGGATGTCGGCGGCGGTCAGGCCGCAGGTCTTGCAGAGCTGGACGCACAGGGCCACGGCGCGGCCCCACACGGCCCCGAAATACGTCGCGGTATCCTGGGGGTTGTAAGCCAGATACGAGCCCTGGCGGCTTGCCAGTTTGGAGAGGGTGGCCGGTCCGCAGGACCCGTCCGCAGTGAGCCCCAGGTCTTTTTGACAGGCCCGCAGCGCCGCGTCGCAGCCGGGCCCGAAAGAGCCGTCCACCCCCTTGGGGTCGTATCCTCTGGCCTGGAGCTCCATCTGGAGGCGCTGGACAGCCCAGCCAGAGGACCCCCGTTTGAGGGCAATCCACTCGGCGGGGATCAGGCGGCACTCCTGGGGCTCACAAATCTCAAAGCTTAGGTGGGTGTTGTTGGCCGCCCCGCCGCAGTGCCACGCCCGGCAGGTGTCCAGCAGGGTCTGGAGCGTGCGCTGGTCGTCGATGATGTAGTGGACCGCCGCCTCTGCGCCTGACCGGTCCCAGGCGGACCGGATGGTCTGGGCGTCCGCCCCCGGGGTGGCGGTGGAGTGTACCATGATCCCCTTGGGGGTAATGGTCCTCCCGGCCTTGTAGCAGTCGCTGTTGGTCATGATGGCCTGGGTGATGTCGTCCATAGGCTTGTCCTCCTTATCGCTGTCGTCGGGCTTGGATGAGTGCCCCTTGCGCTTGTAGACCAAAATCAGATTCTGGCTTGGGTCACGGCCCTGCACCATATCCCCAGTGGATCTGTTATAATAGTTAACTTTGCGCCCACCGTCGCCCATGATGCAGTCGGACCATCCGAGTCTTTGCACGTAGTCCCGCAACTCCTCTGGCTCCATGCCGTCCCCGTCCGGGAAGGCAATAAAGGCGAGCGCCCCGCCGCAGAAGCCCCACCCGGTCCGGCCACGGCGTCCCCGGACGTCGGGATTGCAGTACATGGTTTCCGGCTTGCCCTGGTAGAGTCCGGCGGAATTTGCGATATAGTTCATTTTGCCGCAGGCCCCGCCGGGCGGGATTATGCCCATGGAGATGTCCGGCCCGGTATCCCAGATTAGAGCCGGGTAGTTGTATGTGTCGGTCGCCAGCACCTTGCCGTCTGCCTTGATGGGGCATGTGGGGCGGTAGGTCTCGTAGAGCCAGAAGTTGCCCGTGATGGCGAGGTCTGGCGCCTCCTGGGCCACAATCTGCCGGAGGGACAGCTTGCCGGAGTTGATGTAGATTCGTATCCTGTCTATGTCCCCCAGTGGGATGGAGGCGATGTACTTACTCATCGTCGTCGCAAAGTCCGTTTGACTCTGCCTCCACAGCCCCGCGCATCAGCTCCACCGCCTCGGCGTACCGCCCCGCCCTGCGGAGCTCCACCAGTGCGGCGTAGCAGTCAAATACCGCCTGAGTGAGGGCCGCTCCCTCATTGGTCAGTCTGGGCAGGTCCTCCGCCAGCGCGGCGTAGTCCACATCCCCCGCGCCCCTGTAGTGGGGCAGCGTGGGGTCCCCGGCGTTGCGGATATTGCTCAAAAACATATCCTTGGCGTTCTGCGGCTCCGCGTGGTTGACGGAGGCGATGTCCATGATCTCATTGATGTACTCGTACAGATGCTTCATAATAATTTTCCTTTCCGGCCTTTCGGCCTGTCACATATGGATAATCTCTTCCGCCTGATCGGCAGTGATCCACTTCGGGGCCATGGAGCGCACCTGCTCCGCCGTCAGACGGCCCAGACGATACTGGATGCGAATAAACTCAACCATCGCCCGTCCCTCCCATCATCAGCTCCAGCATGGCCGCCTCCAGCGCGGAGAGCCGTTCCGCCTCTGTGGGCGAGATGGGAGGCTGGGCCTGTCCCATGGCCTCCAGCTCCGCGAGCTCTTCTGCTGTGGCGTCGCGGTAGATGCCGTTGTCGCAGATTCTCATCCTTTCAGCCCCCAAACCTTGATTGAAATCAACTCCCCGTCAACATTTTGATATTCTGCCGGAAATGTGATTTTGAATTGACCCGCTCCCGTTTGATCTCCGACTGCTCCCATCATAGTCATGGTCATTTTATTGTTCTCGATTGAATTAGCGCCTTGAGTCCACTCGAAATATTTGTACCCCGTGTGAAAGTAGACTCTAATAAAGTACTGCATTGCTCCGGTTGAGAAATTATTGTTAAAAGTGTAATATCCAACCCAAGCGCCATTGATGTTTAAATCCACCTTACCGCTGCATGTAATACCCTCGCTGGCCTTGCTCAGATAGAGGCGCAATATATACTCGTCGTAAATTGTCCCGTTTGGCAAATCAAATAACAATACGGTTGCCGGTTCCGTCATATTAAGCGTGGTATCAATTAGTTTAATCCACTCTCCGCCCCCACCCGGCGCGCTCACCTTGCCCCACGCTCCGTCCACCACGCCCGCATACATGCCGTTGTCCTCTGCGGTCACCGTGGGGAGGCCGACGCCATCCGCACCTGCGGGACCCTGCGGGCCGGTGTCTCCGGTGTCACCTTTTGGCCCCTGCGGGCCTTGGATGCCCTGTTCCCCCTGGTCTCCTTTTGGGCCTTGCAATCCCTGGGCACCGGTATCGCCCTTCGGCCCCTGCGGGCCTTGCTCCCCGGTGTCTCCCTTGAGCCCCGCTGGTCCCTGTTCTCCTTCCGCGCCCACTACATGCCCCGCGTTGATGGTGGTGCCGTCTGACAGAGTAATAATAAGGTCGCCGTCCTCATTTACCTGAGCATCTGTAACGGACTTTCCGCCGCCGCCTGCTTGGTATATCTCATTGATTGCCGCAACCAAAGAGGACTTGTCCGTGGTTTTAAGGGCCGCTGTGTCTCCGATCATGCTCAATAGCTGCTCATATTCTGTGGGGCTTGGAGGCTGAGATGGGTTTGCGGGCAATGCACCCTCAAAGACCCTGAGACCATTTGCCGTGTAAATCGTCGGATATCGCTTGTCCCCATTTACTCCATATACGCCTATATGGATGTACTTGCCCGCCCGAAGGATTTCCCATGGGACTGTGCATGCATTATCTGTCAATGCAATCTCAGCGCTGCGGCCCAGATCGTCTGTAAACACCGCTGTTTTTGCATATCAATCCCAGGCCGGGTCAAACTCAAATGCTGCCGTGTAGATTTCTACCGACCCGGAGACCAGCCGTTCAGACTCTACTAACTCCAGCGTTTGGCCTGTTGCTCTTAGTCTCATATGGCTAGCCCTCTCTCAATTGCCGACGTGATCTCTTCCAGCGCTTTTACACGGGTAGTGAGATCAGATGGGCAGCTCCGCACGGTCCGCTTCGATTTCTTCATCAGTACGTGCTACCGCCTGTCCGTCCTCCAGTTTATACCGTGGGATACCATCGTCTGTGTAAAGCCCTCCATCAAAATAGTGCGTCTGAGCTAAATTGAGGCGGTCACAGGGCGGTCCCTCTTCAATAAGTACCCACCCATCCAAATTGTCTGGCAGAGTGTATTCGCCCTCGCATCGGATGATCTTGTCCCCGTCAAGGAGGACGTACACTTTGGATTTTGTTTCTTCCATGTTGCTGCCTCCTTATAGGTCTGCAGAGAAGTCAATGTATGTAGACGTATCATTGTTTGCTTGCAGCCTTACCGGTGTATTAGATGTTAACGAATTTGCAGCAGATGCAGAAATCCTCTGAAGCCCATTAGAGGATGCCCCACCAGAAGAAATTGAAGTAACTGAAATGGCTGTTCCTGGCATGCTTAACACAAAATTGCCGCTTGCCTTAACAGTCGGTGTAACTCGCATTTCCGGCACATTAACGAAAATAAATGCACCATTTGCGGAGTTGATATAACCGTTGCCATAATTTGAATAGGAACCAGTTCCTTTTCTTCTGTAGAAATACCACTGACACCGGGCCAAATGCTCCGCCTTATTAGGCGGCGGGTCGATCAGTACCCACGTACCGTCTACGGCTTTGCGCGCCAAGGTCTGTTGAGTGCCGAGCTCGAGCTTAACCGCCTGCACCACGAAATTTGCGGTCTTAGGGGTGGCACACTGGATGGAAAAATAGGAATGTGAGCTCTTATTAAATGTTACTGTATATGTAGACAGCCCCGTCGTGACAGCACTTCCAGGGGCTGACCCAAGCCTTGCGGCTACAGCTCCACCGCCCGTATTCTCGGATACAAGGATAGACGCTGTAACGGTTTTCCCGTCCAGAGCGTTTAACAACTCTTCTGGAAAATTTTGCTGAATCATGTTCGAAAATGAGGTATCATTACTCCCTGTAATGCGCAGCCCAGATGTCTCAACGGAAATCGTGTTCCCGGTCGAACTACGCCAGCGGTCAACCCCATATACCGCGCCCGTATAACTCGTCTGTCCCCGCTGATTGATCGGGTCCGCAAAATACCAATTGTCCAGCAGATTACGCCCTGTGAGCTGAGATGTTTTGGTTATGGCGTTATCGATATCTTCTCCATTGTATTGGCTTGTATAGTACCCACTTGGCAGCCCATCGGATAAAGCCGCCATGAGCATCGTGTTAAATTCATTTTGTGTCATAAGTCACCTCACACAATGATAAGCCGTCCGGATGCGTCGACCACAAAATGACCGCCAGACTCCGCAAATGCCCCGGCATAAGTCGGCACAGGTCTACGGTAATAGACCAGGATGCAACCGGACTTCCCGTGCCCTGCGGCCCCTGCTGTGCCCCCAGTTCCATTGTCCGGGTTATACCAAATGCCCTCTGGTGCGGCACCCGCTTCTGCCGTGATTCTGGCCGCACCGTTTGTGCCGGAGCCGCCACCGCCATTACCACCATCGCCGCCGCATCCATAATTTTTTCCATCCTGTCCATCGCTCGCATTCGCGCCATTACCGACCAAAAAGCAGCTCTTGGAGTTGTTACCAGGGGCCCCATACGCTGCTCCACCGCCGCCAGCTCCCGCGAATTTTCGATTTAGCCCCACCCCAGGCTGCTCCGCCATTTCACTTCCTTTTCCGCCCAAATCAACGTATACGCTCTCTCCGTCATAACCGCCTGTGTGATCGGATAGATCGCCACCATCGCCGCCGTCACCGCCCTTTACGCCGTCATTCCCCCTCTTGGCGTATACGGCGCCGGTCAGCAGATCAGTATATCCGCTCGGCATGGCCGTACCGTTTGCGGATGTATATTCGCCAAAGACAACCTCGTCTGCTGTCGTGTTATATGTAATCCCTACAGACGTGGGTATCTCCATCTCCACGCGGAGTATTTTCCCCCCTTCTCCTCCTTCTCCTCCTTCTCCACCTACACCGGGTGTACCGGCGGAGCAGCTCCAGGTACCCCCGCCTTCCGACTCTTCCGAGGTGACAATAATTTTTGTGTTTTCGCTTGGCTGCCCATTTTGCCCAGCTTGTCCATCCTGCCCCTTGCCGATCAGGACCGCCGTTATATCGGTTATCCCTTCCGGCCCGGTCCATGTACCTTGGCCGGATAATACCTCCACATAATCATAATACTGCGTATCATCTGGCGCAGGAGGGCGATAGCCGATCAGGCTTTTGCACGTTGCCCTGAGTTTGCCGGAAATGTTGATATCCAGGCTCTGGATACACGCAGTCCCAAGTTGCCGCTCAAATGGGTCAAATTCGTCCATTACATCGCCTGGATCCTGCGTGTCATATACCACACCGGCCTGTATATAATTGGAGCTCCTATAATACGCCGCTAATCGCTCGGCAACGGTTGCAGAGTTTGCAAGCGAGATAAGGGTTGCGTCAGAAATGGTCTTGACGTTTTCCGCTGCAGTTGCGTCTACGATTTTCCTTACCTCGCGGCTATTATGCATGTAAGAAAATCCTGTGAGCGTACCCGCTCCAGCGGACAACACGGCATGATTTGGGCCAGACGACAAAATCGTAAATCCGGACGCTTGTAAGCCGTACATCGGCTCGTCAAACGTCACCACGTCACCGCCGACTGTTTCACCCTCAAAAAGCGTGCGCTCTTCTCCGCCTTGGATGTATTGATGCTCTGTGAGGATCAGGGCACTATATCTATCATCATATCCCACCACTGCGCCCTCGCGGAACATCTTATCGTCCGGAATCACGCCAATGGTACCACTCCAAAGCTCTTCTATTCGGATCACTCCGTCAAGGTCTGTTTTTACAGTCCCGCCTATTGCAAAGAGCACCTGTGCCAAATTTGACCTAGCACTATCAGAGTACGGGAGCCATCCATATAGTTTACGCTCAGCCAAACGGCCCTGTACATTTACGGGCAACCCGCCGCAGATATCCGCAATCACCGCACCGGCTGTCTGACCCGAATACATACCCCCGTAGTGTTTTCGGGCATCCAGTAACCCCATTGTGGAGATTGCGTATATCTTATATTGATTCGCCGTCTCTCGCTCAATGCTTTGCACGTAAAACAGCCCGACACGACGCGCCCCATAATAATATTCGAGGGGCGCATCTCGCCGGAAATTTCGGATATTGCTGTCGGTAGTCTCTACGACTACCGACAATGTGTTGAACTCCAAACTATCAGATATCAGAGAGACCGCGAGATAACAGTTCCCCGATTTGATCTGGTCGTGGGTAAATTCTCTGTCTCCGTATACGATCCTGTTTTGCACATTGCCCTCCTACTCCGGGAGTCTTTTCGGCTTGATCGCCGTGAAGTTTATGCTCAGACCATGCCACCTTTGCACACCGCCGAACTTTGCCCCCGCGCGGTCCTCTCCCTCCGTTACCATAGCGTCATATGTGAGTGTGATCTGGCCATATGGCACAGTAATACTATGACTGTCCACTGGGGCGCTGATTGCCTCGAAAAAGCTGTCATAATCTTGCGGATGCCTGGGGTCAGGCTCAACCTCCATCGTATAGTCGTAATAGGTCCCGATGATATCCCTGGAATACCGCCCGGAAAGCAAATCCCCCGCATTTTCCCCGTCTGGGATCCTGAAGGACCTCCCCAAGCTATCTACCCTTACCCGCACTTGGTATGTAATACCATCCATAACAACACTCATATGTCATCCCTCTGCAATGCGTATCCCACGCCTTGACAGCTCGTCCAGCATATATGGCATGGACAGCCGGGCGAATGTCACTCCATCCATGGTCATGTTGACCGGCCTTGTGCTCCCGATGTATCTCTGCACCCCCGTCCTCCCGGCGATCTCAGAATATCCGTCTGCCGCCGCCTTTTTGATCGTTGAATATGGTGCAACGACTTCTGGTTCTCTCTTATTGTCGCCAAGCATGGCGAGGAACGGGTCATTGGGGCGTACCACACCCCCCTCTGCAAGCCCTGGGATATTCATGCCACTGCTTCGCACGGTACTGTTCATGGAGTCGACTGCGGATTTTGCTTCGTTTGTTGCAGATTTTATCATCGCTACCACGAGGCCAATGCTCGCTACAATACCAGCCACCGCAGCCCCCAATGACCACGCCGCGTGAAACGCGCCAAGCGCGACAGCCGCCGTCAATGCGGCAGCCGTAATCACCCCAAAGGCGGCTGCCGCTTTTTGAATCCCACTCATATCATCCCACGCATCCGCCAGGGATGCTCCGAGCGCGACAATCGCAATAATAGCCGCAGATATGCCGAGCAATTTAATATTTACCCCATCCAGCAGCCCCGTGAACGCCGGTAGTATAGAGGATATGCTTGACACCATACTCGCCAGCGGACTGATAGCGCCAATGATTCCAGCCATGGCAATCACTACACCCTGCTCACCGTCGTCAAGATCGTTAAACCACGTCAAAAAAACGGATGCAAGCCCTGTGATTTTCGTGATAAGCGGTTGCACCTGTTCTGCTAAGTCCGCCATGGTCTCCTTAAATTTTATGTTTGCTTCTCGTCCCTCAACGAGGGCCTCGTTGTTGTCTACCCATGCGTTATAGGTGTCTGTAAGTCCTTCGTGGGCAAGGGTGCTTAATACAAGGCTCTGCTTTTCTGCTTCCGTACCGGCGGCGGCTAACCCGTCCGTAAAGTTTTCCGCCCCGACTCCCAGCCGGTCTAACAGCTCCGCAAACTGTCCTGTCGCATTGCCTGTGGCAAGAGACTCCTGCAAACTGTCCGCCAAGCTCTCTACTTTGAGCGTATCCGGGAATCTCGTAACCGCACCGGCGAGCCCTTCGACAGCCACTTGCAAATCGCTTTCTGTGAATCCCGCCTGTAAGAGGTTGGACACCGCCTCAACACTGCTGTCTTCCTCGCCCGTAACGACATACAGGTCGCGGAAGGCATCTCTTGCGATCCCGATCCCAACTGCCGCCTCTCTGGCGTTTTGATCCAGCTTGGATAAGTCCGCTCTCAAATCCTCTGTGGCAGGTACCGCAGCAATGGCTGCCGCACCCAGAGCACCTATCGCCTTTGTTGCCGGTGCAAACGCTTTTGATATCCCATCCGCCTCTTCTTTTACTTTCCCGGCTGCCGCCGCCATTTTTTCACCAGACGCGCTAAACTTTTCGGCGGCTTCCCCAGCCCTCTCCATCCGTATCCTTGACTCTTCCAACGTCTGGTTAAAGGCGTCATACTGCTCACGGGCGATTTCTCCGCTCTCAAATTGTTTTTTGACTTGCTCTTCTGCCCGTTTCAATGCCTCAAATTTTTCTTTTGTTGCATCAAGTGTATCATTTAAGAGCCGTTGTTTTTGCTCCAGAAGGGCTGTATTCCCGGGGTCCATTTTTAACAGGCGTTCCACATTTTTTAAGCTGCTCTGCGTTGTGCTAATCTGCTTGTTTACTCCGGAGAGCGCCTTACTCAGACCGGTGGTATCGCCGCCGATTACTATGGTAATACCTTTGATTCTATCCGCCATTTCAGCTCTCCTTTAAAACCGGTCCATATCGTCCTGCGATGCTATGGTGTTATAGGTGCATTTGTCATTTTCGGCCTCTATGTACATATCGTTGACCATGCCCACTGTCAGCAGCTCCAAGTCACGGACTGATATGCCGAGCTGCACTGACCGGAGTAACAGCAGTGCAGTTGTCATCTCCCGGTCTATGGGATTTTGTTTTTTTTTGCGTTCGAAAGCGTCTCAGTATTGAGCTGCCACAACTCAAAAATTTGTGGGAACACCTCATAGATGGAAAAGGTCTCAAACCCGTCCAGCCAGTCCTCCACTGTGTTCTCCCGGATTGTCGAATCAGCATGTTTCGCCATGATAAAAGCCATATTCTCAAACACCTCCAGAAGATGAGGGGGAATCGCCTCCTCACCGTCCTCCGACTTTTTCACGGCCTTATCGATCTCCTGCATATCCCGCATGATATCTCTGCGAAATTTCAGCCTGTACAGTCTCGGAACCGCTGCCGTAGCTTTAAAGGCTATGGCTCTCCCATCGATCATAACTGTCGTTGTCATGCGCCGCCCTCGCTTGGCATCCACACATTCCCGTACCAGCCGCTATAGACCGATTCCGTGGTTTCAGAGGTGGTCTTTGCCTTTACGTTCCCGTTTGCAAGAGGAGACGCCGTAATGGTCAGAGTGTCAGTGTTCGGCTCTTTCGCGCTGTTGGTCGTCTGACTTGCCATAGTGGGCCGAGTGGCTTTGCAATTATACAGCACATGCCGGGTGGCCTTTTGGTCTCCGTCAAACTCAAACAGCAGAGCAAACGCTTTCGGTTCTGTATTTGCGTTTTCTGTGAGCACCTTCGCGGTTGTATCCATATTTTCTCCCAAAATATCCTCACGGAAACTGTCGGGAAGCAAGGCTATCTCAAGGTCACCGCTATACCCGTCGTTCGCCGCCGTAACATAATAGGCACCATTGTCTGCATAAAATTTGGTCTCATCTCCCTGTGCAGAGAGTGAGAGATTCACCGCACCCGGAATGGCGACGGGCGTTGCATATGTAACGTCACCATCTGCCTCTGTCAGCACAGCGTAGTGGACATTTTTGAGCCCGTATTTCACTTTGTTTTCAGCCATATCTACACCTCAATTTCGTATGTGATCTGGTAACACTTCTCGCTGTTGATATAGGTCTCCGACCTCTCCCATGTGGTCCATGACAGCGCGTCCTCCACCTTTATCTCAATATCCCGGCTTTTGACCGCTGTATACAACTCAACCCTGATATGGTCTATTGGCAGATATACACCGTTGTCCGCCGCAAAGTTGTCGCTATATGGGGTGAGGTAACAAATAAACGGGAGTGCGGGTGCATCTCCCTCCGGCCATGCCCGATAAGTCACAGGATATCCGGTCGTGTCCAGTACGCGTCTGATTTCTTCTAGCGTCACCCCCTCAACACCACCTTTATTTTGCCGTCCAACTCCCGTCTTGCCTCTTCCTCAGCCGGTCCTATATGTGGTATGCCTTCTACGCGGCCTCCGTTTATTTTTGCGTGCCCATTTTCCAGCAGGTGCGCAAGATGAGGTTTTTTTCTATTATGGATATTTACCCTGATGTTCTCTTTATCTTCATATGCCACTGTTGAGGTCCAGCCGGAGGCATACTTCCCTGTTTTTTTGGGAGACGTACTTTTCAGGCGTTGTATTGTTTGACTCGCTACGGCTTTCACTTCTTTTTTTACTTCGTCCGCAGTACCCCGCCCATAGTCTGCAAGAGCACTTTCGATTTCGGCGCTCAACTCCGAGATTGGTATTCTCGCCATAGTTACACCCCAGTCTTACGCTCCAGATACAGTTCTATGGTTTCGCTATGCCCTAGGTAGGTGCGATATATGCCATATCGCACGCCATCCAGTTCGCATATTTCCTCTCCCGCGTAATCCGGTGCGAATAAGATCGCACGACGCTCTGGGTTCAACCCGACACGTCCCCCGTCGAACCACTCACTCGCCGATATACTCGTCACATTGCAAAACACATCGCGCGGCGCTTCCTGCGGTACGCGCTGTCCAATGCTATCTGTGGTATATGTTACTCCGATAAGGGTAAGTACTCTTGATCTATCCATTTTCTTCACCCCAATCAGTATATCCGGTGGACGTTTTAAGCTGTGCCTTCTGCTCATCATAAGACGCTTTTAATCTGTCATACTCATCCGGGCTGCCAAAGTTTGCCCGGCAGTATGTAACCACCGCCCGTATAATGAGCGGGTCCGTTTGGTCCTGCTGCGTAACACCGGCGATACGGAGGTCGGCCATCGCCGCAACGATCAAGTCATCGATTTCGCCATCAAACGCGGTGGTCGTAATCCGCAGCGCAAGCTTGACCTTTTCCCGCATCGTTATGCCCCCTGTTGCTCCAAAAATTCGGAAATAATGTCAGCCTTTTTCGTTTTTGTGATGCTATAACCTAAGCCGGATGCCAGGGCCTTGATTTGGCTGACGGTCAGCGCCTCCAAGGCCCCGGCTGTATATTCCGGCTCTCGCGCGAGGTTATAGCTTGTTAACCCCCCGAACCAGTGGTAATAGTCAGTTGCGCAAAGGAGTCCGGATCAATCAGCGCACCGGACCCACGCGCATACCCGGAATACGTTGTCACGTGCTTTTTGATATCCTTATCGCTTTCGATCATGATATCCTGGATCATGTTATACACCACACGCCGAGCATCGCCTACAAGCACTACATTATCGTCAACAGAATCCTCAACTTTGATTTGAGCTCCCAAAATGACGCCTTCCTGCCCGGCCTGTGCGGAGGGTTGGAAAATAGGCCTCCCAGTGGTATCCACCATACCAACCAGATAGTTATAGATGGTGGCGCGTGTTGCATATACCGTTACAGCGCCTACCCGTTTTAGCTTCCCAAACAGCGCCGCCAGCTCTTTAAATGTCAGTGCGCCATCTGCCGTGCTGTTTACCTTATTCCCGGAAGTCATATCCGTCCCGATCTGCGAAATGACATCATCCGCCATTGCATCACCGAGGCTCGCGCTGATCTCGTCGATCAGGTATCTTTCCAGGGCATCGACACTCATCCGCTCCATGGCGTAAGAGATATCAACATGCTTGGAAAAGTCCTTGCCGGAAAGTGTCACTTTAACAAACGTGTTCTGCTCGTCATCGTTCGCGGTGTTTTCAGATACGGCCTTCGCAGCGCCCTGCGCAATCGCCGTGTGCTTTACCACCTCCAAGATCGTACCTGTGCGGTAGATCGTGATATCTCCCATGATCGCGTGCCGCTGGGACACCAAATCCCAGATAGAGTTGAGCATCGTAGTCGGGAGTACGGCAGAGGTGTTGGCAGTGGTATGTACAAATGCTGCTCGCTCCTCACTGGTCATATCAAGACCGAGCAGATTTTTCAAAAATGCGTTCCGGTATTCTTCGCTTCCTGCCCCGTATGCGCGCGCCTTCGTCTGTTGTTCAAACCGGCGCATTACTTCTCCCGCTCCATTGGATACTTCTTCGCGGAGTTTTCTACGTTTTTCGGCGGCCTCATCAAGCTGTCTCAGCTCTTCCTTTAAGTCCCGTACCTCTTCGGTGAGCGCGTCAATGTCCGCTCCATCTGCATCGCTTTCCGCACTAATAGCGGCGAGGCGGGATTCAATCTCTTCTTTTCGATTCATTTTTTATACCTCCAACATAAGCTTAAGTTTCTTCTTGGCCCGTTCCAGTCGCTCCGCCTTGATGCGTCCAATCACTCCGTCGGCGTATCTCCGGGCACTTATACTCGTCAGGTCATTCGCCGGGATACTTACGGCGCTGACGTCGTATACTTTTTTGATTTTCGTTATGGTCCTGTTGACAATTTCAATACTGTTTTCGTAGTCTTCTGTTGTTTCTCTTTTATCTTCGCCAACCACAAACGAAAATGACATTTTGTCGGTGTATCCGCCCTTTATTTCCTGGTATAGCTGTCTCCCGATATCCGTACCACCAAGGTCTGCGGTAATTTTAAGCCCAATATTATCTACAGTTATAGACAGGGTTCCGTTTTTGTTTCGAGCAAATACCCGCCCCTCGTGGTTGTACTGCATAATTACATCCGCCATATCGCACTCCTGGAAGGCCGTAGGCGCGATTTGCTCAATCACCTTGTAGTATTTTCCATCGTATAGCATATAAGGCTGATTGAACGTGGTCGCGTATCCCTCTACAAGCATTTGCTCTTCGTTATCCGCTGCCCTGATCTCCATAATCATGTTTCGGTATTCGCGTCCATTCTCCAGTCGATTGAGCTGCTTATCCGTTAACCCCACTTGTTAAGCCATCTCCTTTCCCGGTCGCGCTTCCATCCGCGCCTAGCAAATAGTATTCTCCTCGGATAGTATAGGCTTGTCCCTGGCCGTTTGGCAGCGGAGGCAGATTCCAAATCTCCCTTATCTCATCACGGTTCATGATACCTCGGTCCGCCATCTGGGCCGACACATTGAGCTTTTCTGTGTTGCTCATATACTGCAGCCGGTTTGCAGTCGCCATCAAAAACGCCCCAGAGGCCCGTTCCCGCTCCGTGAAAAGCATTTTTGTTATAACGTCTGACATCTGAATTGCAAAGGGTTCAATTGCGCCCTCATAAAATGCTGACCACGCATCTCCATACGCCTTATTTTGCAAAATATCGGAATTTACTCCGAAATAGTCATATACGTTCTCTTTGATCGCCTGCATCTGTTCTGCGTCCACAACAAACGGGCTGCTCTTAATCTGTTGGATTTCTGAATATGTATTTGGGAACAGGAGCACCCCGCCTTCTCCACCCTGCAAATTCTCCCTGGTAAACCGTCTCCGTTCTTTTGCAAGGTCCTCCGGCTTTGTGAAGTTATTTAACTTCGCCATAAAACGGAATGTCGCTGCGCTCTTTACTCCTTCCGTGATGCCCTGATTCTGGATGTTGATAAGTTCCATTGTCGGAGCAAGTGCGGCATTGCTTTCTCCAAAAAAATCATCCGAATATTGGAACTTGGTCATGATACCACAATAGCGCATTTCCACTGCGGCGAACTGCCCCGCTTGGAACTGATAACGTAACCAAGGCTCTCCGCTATACTGCATGATCTCACACATGGAGGGGAGTACTGGAAATATCCCCGCCGCCTCGCCATACTCATCCAATACTGGCACAACAAATGCAGTATTCTGGCAGTCCAGAATAGTGGATAGCCTATACAGAAACTGTCCCCAGGTCTGCCACTCATTTGGACCCGCTTTGAGCTTTGTCTGCAAACGCGGCTTCGCAGCGCCGTACACTCCTACAGAGAGTTTGCCTATATGAGTGGCCCTGGCGTGGATAGCCGCACGTACCAGCTCGCTCTCATATAGTTGCCCGCTCCAGCTCGTAAAAATGGGGCTATACGCCGTCAGCGTTTTAAAAAATCCATCCGGATCCCCACGCGCCGCTGGGCGTTTGAATATTTTCTCAAACAGACCCATGCTATCCTCCATTCCTAAGCTGTTCGCCTATTTCTGCGTAATATTTTTGGCGCACGGTCATTGCGTCAAGGAGCGCCGCACCGCCGTCAATATGAGCGTTGGCGCCCATCTTCACCGGTTTGCAGCGTCCACTTTCTGCCTCCGTTTTCAGCGCCATATCCAAGAGATGCACTTTTAGCAGATCATTGTCCCCTATGCAAACCACGCCGTCTTTTACAAGTCCTTCCGTCTCTCGTATTACCGGCGTAAGATTATAGCCCTGGAACACATCGTCCATATGGAATCCATATTGAGCCATATCTTGTACTAAATACTGTGCTGTATAACGGTCATATCCAACTTTAAGTGGATAAATCTGGTGCTCCTCCACCAAGCCACGGAACCATTCAAAGCAGTCTCGGTAATCCACAAAATTGTCCCCTGATAGTTTCAAAATTCCGCGCTGGATATATACGGAATATGGTAGCCCGTCCCGCGCAGTGGCTTCCTCAGCTTTCTCTGCGGGCAGAAAAAACTTGGCAAACACATACAACCGTCCGTTCTTTTCAACGATTGCCACGCAGGCCGTCAAATCCGTTGTCCTGGATAGATCGACACCCCCGACGCAATAACAGCCTCTAAAATCCTCCAGGTGCAGCATCGGCCCACTGGTCCTCTCTATTGCCTGTGTCGACAACCATGCTTGTGAGCTATTTTGCTTTATATTGCAATATTTTGTAAGAAACTCGGCCTTTTTGGAAAGGCTTCCTTCGGCCACCGCAATTTCTTCTAATAGATAATCAACCGAAACGGAGATGCCCAGATTTGGGTTGCTTTTTCTAAGCTCGTTGATGTCGTTCCATTTCTGGATATCATCAATCATATACAAAAATGGTGCTAGTCGCCGCTCCCGGCTATCTCCCAGCAAAAAGCGGGTAGACCTCTTTATCAACTCGTCGTATATTCCCTCATTGACATATCCAGAGGTGGAGATGGACAAAATAAGCGGTTGTTTTCTGGCCCCAAGTGCAGACTTCATAACTTCGTATTGTTTCAGCCCCTGGTCTCCCGGCCAACTGGCAATTTCGTCGCAGACTGTTAAGTGTGGGTTAAATCCGTCACTTTTCTTAGCGTTAAACGCTATCTTCTTAACACTACTGTTTGTGCTTTCGATGTAGTAATCCGCTTTACGTGACCGGATGAGCTCTGCAAGCTCAGGTTCTTTTTGAATTGTCTGCCAAAATGCTGAATACACCAAATCAGCTTGATCTAATTTAGGGGCTACGCAAAATATCTTTGCTCCATACTCTCCATCAAGATACACACAATACGCGATGATCGCGGCTGCAAACAATGTTTTCCCGTTTTTTCGCGCAATGACAATGACGATCTCTCGGAACCATCTCAGCCCATCAGCGCCCACAATCCCGAATATCACAGATACAACAGCCTTTTGCCAAAGTTCCAACTTTAATAGATCGTCGCGGCCCTCACAATGGTGACAAAAAGTTTCTATAAATCGGATTGCTCTATTTGCTTTCTTTTGAGCGAAATAGAATGTCTGCGTCTGGAGCCCTTTTACAACGTACTCAAAAAACAAGTGCACCCACCGGCCTACTACGACGCTTCCGTTTTGTATGGCTTGATAATAGGCCAAGATATAGTTATCCATCCTGCATCATCTCTGACAGTTTGCCACCGGTCTTGCTTGGTGGTGTTAGCTCGTTCAACTGTTTTATAATGCTTTGATAATTTTTATCCGTCGCCGTGAACAGCCGGGCGGCAGGGCGCTCCCGTTCATATGGGTCTGTGCGCTCCGACTGGCTAAACATCTCGGTCTCACCGTGCTCTTGTATTTCTCTCCAGAGCTGATCAAGTCTTACTCTGAGACGAGCAGCCTGCACAATCAGCCCTTGCGCGACTGCAAACTGGTTTTCAGGTAAATCCTTATAAATCTTGGTTAACCTTTTGATTTCGGATTCTTCCGTAATTCTTTTAGTCATCTCATTCCCTTTCCCTGTTAATAGGCGGGGTGGCTTGCGCGCCCGGGAGAGGAAATTTGTACTCCACCCGCCGGTCTCCCCGTGCATCATCATCCGTAGGAATAGGGGGGGGCTATCCCTTCGCTGTTACCCTCCCGAATGCGTCAACCTTAAATCTTTTTGTCGGCCCGTGAGCTTTGGCATGGCAGTCACGGCAAACTAATCTTAGGTTATCCCAATTAAGGGTTATATCTGGGTTGTCGATATTGTCAGGCGTGATCTCTAACCTGTGATGCACAATCTCACCGATGTTATAAATCCCAGCGTCAAGGCAATCCTCGCAAAGCTGTCCCACACTTGCTGCATATGCCGCTCTCGTCCTCTGCCATGCTTTAGACTTGTAAAACTTTTTTGCGAACTCTTTTGCCATACTCCCAGTATTTAAGAGACGGGGCCCCATGCGCTGGGGCTCCCTCTGCCTGCGGGCCACCCGCCGCAGCTCGGGGCACATCCATAGGGCCGTCCATATCCTCATGCAGATAGGTGCGGCGTATGGCGGACAGCAGGTTGTCCAGCCGCCCATTGGCATTTAATTTAATCGCGCAGTGCCTCAGTCGGCTATAAGGCGGCCATATCGCCTAAAGCCAATCGGTCATGGCTACCGATAGGCCGCTGGTGATTTCGCTGGCAAGACGCGCGGCCCCGATCCACCAGTATAGTGTCTTTCCACCGTCAGCTCCGTGTATTTTGGAGCGAGCTAAAAGTCCGCCTCTAAAGTAGAGCGACGACATCGTTGCCACTCTTCTCATAAGCTACAAGGACATATAGCCCGTAAGGGCTATGTTGCAGGTTTACGGCTTTGCCTGCGTGCCGTTGCCGGGAGGGAGGCCCGGCGATGAGAAAGGAGGAGGAAATGGAAGGGAGCGTGAGGCATTCGCCCCCACGCTCCCATTGTCGCATATGACCCGGTTATTACGCCTCCAAATGGAGGCATGTACAAAATATTTTTGCGATATGTTTAAAGATTGTGTTCCTGCTCTCCATCATCCCAACAAAGATCGTCCAAACTGACGTAGTAATAATTGGCTATCAGTTTTAGCTCCGTCAATCCCGGCTCTCGCTCACCGCGCTCATACCGCCTTAGCGCATCGTGGCTTAGCCCCATCAACTGTGATGTCACCGTCATACTCCGCACTGGACGCCTGCTCTCCCTCAGTCTCCTCAACCTCTCAGGGAACTCATCCAACGGCCACCCCCCCTAAAAAATATCAGATAATTTTAGCATTTTGTCTTGACAATCAGATAATATCAGCGTATAATAAAACCATCAAGAGGGATACCGAAAATAAGGAGGAGCCAAAAATGACTTACACCATGACTTATAGACACAACGAGATCACCCTGAACACCGAGACCGGCGACATTACCGGCAATACATACCAGATAAAGCAAATCATCAAGGATGACCTGTACGCCACTTGGGACGCAGCTCGCCGTGTATGGCACTCTGACAATCTGGCAGAGACCATCGAAAAGTACCGCGATTATCTGACTCGCCTGTACAAACTCGAGGCCGAGATCGTTGAGGTCGCCGTTGAGGCTGATACCTCCACAACCGAGACCGCTGTTGTGGAGACCACATCCGCTACCAAGGCAATCACCAGCCAGAAACTCGTAAACGGTGAGGACGGATTTTATCAGGTGATCCACTATACCGACGGCACATCTCGTAAAATCTTTGTCGGCTAAAAACAAAAGTGCTCAGAGCAGATAGGCCGCAAGGCCAGAAATGGAGGAAAAAATGAAAAACTATGAACTATACCAAGACAACTCCGGCCGGTTACACCTAGCGATTTTGGATGACTCCGGCTCGTGTGTCTACTATCTGTGCGACGCCGATAAAAAATTTGTCCTCGATACGCTAGCCGACTTTTGCGCCGGATCAGACCCCGTCGATGACTGTTGGGAGGGCGGCGAAGGTGATCCGCAAACCTGTTATGATGAGATCATCTCCTGTGTTGAGGCACACAACGGCGGCGCGTGGGAATTGGAGGCGCTGGAATGAGGCGCAAATACGGAGACTGCATCCGTGCAGACGGCGACTGTACCGTCTGCCCCCTGGTGTCTTACGGACGCGACTGCCGCAATAAGCCAATCACAAATCTGGAGTGGGCCCGCCGCCGTGAGCACATGAGCCTTGACGAGCTATCAGCGCGGTCCGGCGTCAATACAAGACAAATCCAGCGCATCGAGCAGGGCGAGGGTAAGATGGGCAACGTCACCCTTACCAATGCCCTGGCCCTTGCGGACGCGCTGGGCGTGGATGTGAGGGAGCTGCTGTAATGTGCGCTCTACCGCGCATCCCCCCCGCACCAGGCCGCCCCATCACAGGGGCGGCTTTTTTGTTTCCCCGCCGGGCGGGTCCGGCAGCGGCATCCAGTGGGTGACATTTAGGGATGCCCATTCCCATCCGTTTGTTTTTGGCAATCCAAATTTTGGCGCATTACAAAAGAATCGGTTAGTCTGCTTTACAACTCCGTTATACACAAGGACGGTCAAAAAGCTGAACGAATCACCCTCTATGTGTTTTTTTATCTCCGGGTCATCCTCCGGCAGTCTATCCTCCACGCTGATCCACTCAGCCATTGTTATCACTTCCCAGCGCCTGTTCTGCCTCCTCGCGGGTCAGGTAGCAATCATCTGCGGGGTATGCCTCAATACTCCCACCAGAACAATTGATTCTCGATTTAATCTGCTCCATCAAAATGACATCAATTTCCGAGCTCCAGTTGATTTCAGGAGAGACCAGTGCAATACCCCTTAGAGATGTGACAAACACATAACCGGAAAAATCATAGGCCTCATTGTCTTCGTCTCGTTCGATGACCCAAACCGTTTGTCCGGGCGAAAATCTCTGCACCACGACCCGCCCCTCCCGGTCCGCCTGGGCCAGCTCACGGAGGCGGTCTGGCGTGGCGCCAAGGGCCTGTGCCGCCAGTTTTATGACGGCCGGCGGCGTATAGGTCAGTTTTTCCATACTCATCCCTCCTTCTGGCGGTCATCGTTGGCAGCCATGTTATACGGGTTATACGCACATGAGACGCAAAACCCCTCATGCCAATTTGCTTTCAGCGCATGTTGCCGCCCTCGGATGCATTTCCCGCTATCACAATACCGCAAGAAATGTTGCTTTGCGGCCTCACAGTGGGCGATTTCGCTTTGCGTTGGCGCGCCAAATGGCACACGCTCAATCTTTGATAACACAGCCATCCCCGCCACCTCCAAAGGCCTGCTCTTTGCTGATTCGCTCAAACTCAATGACCTGTATCCACGGGTTGGCATCCCATCCATAGAGGTGCAGGTCTGCGGGCTTGATGGTGCGGTCCCAAACTGCAATAAAGTCGCTCAGATAGCGAAGCCCCTCGCGAACTACCTGATTTTTAGGCCCTGGAGGATCAAGGTTAATGTCCTGCAACCGCTCCACCCGCACATCCGTCACCCGAAGGAACAGCCGGGCGGCCTCCCTGGGCATGTGGATGGATGGGTGCCATTTCGGCTCTGCTGTATACCCGGCGGATTTTGCGCTGCCTCCGTCCGCCTTGTAGATATAATGGTCACACCAGTCTCCATTCCACGTTTCCCGCACCCACAGGATGTCGCCAGGGTGGTATGGCAGCTTCATCACGTGCCCCATATTGCAATCTGCCCAGAAAGACCAATCCCAAGCACAACCACGTTTCCGTACAACGGATGTGGCAGGCGGCTGCGGCTTCACCACCCGCCGCGTGACGGTCTTCCGCCCCTCCATGATAGCCCTCACCATTTCGATGTTAAACAGGATTGGTTTCATGCTTATCCCTCCATTCCATGCTCATCCCCACTGCTCGGCCATGGCCGCAGCGAGTCCAGGGAATGTTTTTGCCCTGTTTTTTTGTCTGTCTTTTCCGCCCCTCATAAACCATGTTCCGGCCTCGTGGCAACCACATTCATACTGCACAACATCCGTCGGTTTTAGTGGCGGCAGGCCTCTCAACCATAGCCTTGTCTTTTTTTGCACCGGGTGTCCGAATTGCCACGGCTGTATTTCCTGTGTATGGGGCGGCATTTCAAATATGCGGCTTGATACAGGGTTTTCCACCGCAATTCGAGGGCAATCAGCATTTAGGAATGACAGGAAAAATTCCTTTGCTGCGATCCCTTTCTTGTATCGCTCCTCGTTCAGCTTCCCCCCACGGAATAAGTGCTTTGCCCCGGCGTTACTGAGATAGGTACAGGGTGGAAATGCCAAAATCATGTCCCACTTCATTTTCAGCAACTCGAGCGCATCTACCTGCAAATGCCATTCAGGGTGTCCTCCAGAGCAAGGCTCGATATCACAAGAATACGCTTCGTGGCCCAGCGCGCGAAACGCTTTACACACCTCCTGAGATTCCTCACAGGCTACCAGGATTCTCATTCCCGCAATCATCCCTCTCCCCGCTTCGCTTGTTCCAGATCGGCCCTGAGTGTGGAGAGTGCCTCGGCGGCCTCCATGCACAAATCCATAATTTCGAGCGTTGCTTTGTCTTTGTATAGGCTCTCGGTCCGCAGCCGCTCAATCAGGTCTTCAATTGTCACTGTCTGTCACCTCGCAAATTGCGGTTTGCATCTCATCATCTGGTACCTCCATCGCTTGGTCTGACATCCACCAATCAAACCATTCGCTCCCAGATGCAAAGCGTTGTTTTTTCCCATGTTCTGTTCTGATTTTGACCAGTGTATCAAATGCTTTACGCCACAGCAGCTCGAAACCTGGCCATCGACTAAACTCCTTACGCCTATTGCATGATCTGGCCATAGGACATCCAATACACCCCAAACGGTCAAAACCCTCTTGGTATAAGCTACATTGCTCTAGGTGTGCCTCCTCTGAGTAGTCCCAAATCCAGTGGTCCGGCCATTCAGCGATTGGGTTTATCGTCCAGAGCCCATTGCGGCCCCAATCGGGATTATCAAAACAGGTCCGGAACGTCTCCACTTCAACCCCACCTTCTTGGTCGTATGGAGACAAAGGCTTATAGTTGTGCTCAAGTTCTGCGCGTTGTTTTGCCCGTCTTGTGCTCTCCGCCTTTCGCACTCCTGTAGAAATCATGGCGTTGCCTTGTTCCGGCGTCTTGCGCTCTTTCAGGTGCTCACAGCAATACCGCATATGTCGCAACGGTGGGACCATTTTTTTCCTCATGAGCTGCCAAATTGACATATCATACATGCAGTCATAGACATCATAACCCATATCGGCATATTGCTGGAAATTTTTGCGTTGGAAATACACTAATTCAGGAGGGTCAATACCAGTGATGTTATGGATGTAAAAGTGCCTGACTCCAGCTCTCCGCATGAGATGACCCAATACACGGCTGTCCTTACCCTCGGATGTACAGACACAGTATCCGCGTGGATCCATTTTTAGGGCAAAGCTCTCGTAGCTTTTGAGCAGCCGGATCGCCTCTTCATCCGGTTGGCCTGTGCGGAATAGATCAATTTGCTGTGTTGTGTTCATTTTCCATTTCCCCTCCGCGCCACCCACTGCCCGTACGTCATCCCATGGGCCCGGGCCTCCGCTGCAACTTGAGCCAGCTCCGATATACCCGGCTTTCGTTTCTCCCGTTCCCGCGCTCTCCGCTGGTGTTCCCATGCTCTGTCCCTGCACCTCTTGCACAGGACAGGGGCGGCGGGGCGATTTTTACGCGCAAACTCCGCCCCGCACTGCTCACAGGTGTAGATCAGTATTTTTCTCATATCCTCGTACCTCCACCAGGATAGCGCCGCCGTCCCAGACCTCATGCGACACCTTCCGCACCCATCTCCGGTTGTCATCCGGCAGAATATAGCCCTTCATGGCGTCCACCACGGCCTTCCCGATGACGGCGTGGTTGTCGATGTCCAGGTTATCGTCCCAGTAAAATAAAACCTCTACCGGGCCCTCGACCAGCTTCTTTCTGATCTTCGCCTGTTTCATGGCCGCCCAGGCAATGGTGTGCAGCGCCTGCGCGTCCTTTTTCCGCGTCTGGTAGTGTTTCCCGGCGTAGTAGGCATTCAGCCCGTACCGCCTGTTCCATGCTGTTTTCCCCGCTTTGGTGGGTGGATATGGGATGGTAAATTTAATCATGGTCCAGAGCCTTTCCCGCCATTTCCAATGCCTCCACGATCTGCGCATATATCTTGTCAAAATCAGACCCAATACCGATCATGGCCCGATATTTCGTCCCCAGCCCTTCCAGGATCGCCTTTGCCTGTGTCTTATCCACGGTGGCGCACCTCCAGTATTCGTCCGCTCCTCATGTACCAGTTGAGTTCGACCTTCCCTGTCCTGCCGTGGCGGTTCTTCGCCACTGTAACCTCCATTGGAGTGGGGCCGTATTCGTCCGCATCCTCTACTGTCGGTCTATGTATGAGCAGTACACCGTCCGCGTCCTGCTCTATGGCTCCGCTGTCCCGCAAATCGGACAGTCGCGGTTCCTGGTTTTGCCGCCCCTCTACCTCCCGATTGAGCTGTGCCAGGCAGAGCACCGGCGTCTCCAGGCCCCGCGCCATCCGCTTGAGCTGATTGCTTGTACCCGTGACTCGCTCATAGAGGCTCTTGCCTGCCTCATGCCTCATCAGTCCCAGATAGTCGATGATCACCACGTCCGCCCGGTTCTGTTTGGCGAGGAACTGGATCTCGGAGACGTTTACGGAGGCCCTCCTGTTGAAAAACAGCGGACGCTTGGAGAGCCTCACGAGGCTTTCTCCCGCGGATTTCCGCTCCTCCTCCGCCAGTTCTCCTCGCAAAATCTGGGCCGCCGTGACCCTCCCCACATCCGCCGCCACCCTGCGGGCCATGAGCTGCTTCCGTGACATTTCTAAGCTAACGAAAAGTACGCGCCGCCCCCGTTCTAGCATCCGCTCCGCCATCGCTGCGGCCAGCGTGGTTTTCCCGCACCCAGGCCGGGCGGCAAGGATGTACAAGCCCTCCCGGAGCAGCCCGCCGCCCAGAATGCGGTCTAAATCTGAAAAACCGGTTCCCATGAAGGCCCGATACCCCTCTTCCGCGCGGTCCAGGTCCTCCAGCAGCTCCATGGCCGCCTCACGCGCCGATACCACTCCGGCGTCGTTGCTGCCCGCTGTGATGCGCTCTATAAGCGTCAGCAGCTCCGTCGCCTCTCCCAGCGGGTCATGGCCCGCCAGCAGGGAGTCCGCCCGCTCCTGTATGCCCGCCAGCAGCTCCCGGCGCAGAAACTCCGTATGCAGCGCCTCGCAATAGGCCCCCACATTGGCCGCCGTCAAAGTGATCTCCATGGCCTGCCGGGCGAAGGCGTCGTCCCACTCCGCCGCCCGGCTCCGGATCGTCACCGGGTCTATCGTCGCCCCCTCGTCGGATAGCTCACAAGCAGCCTCGTAAATGGCCCGGCACCGCCGGTCCCCGAACATCTCCGGCATGACCGTCCGCCGCACTTCATCCAGACACCTGGGGTCGATCAGGATTGCACCGGCCAACGATACGTCAGGCGATATACCCTGTTTCACGCTTCCACCTCCACGTCCACCAGCTTCCCGTCGATCTCCACCGTCCGATATCTCTTTGCGGGGCGGGGCGGGTCCGCCTGGTTTCTCCGCTTCTCCAGCTCGTCCCAGTCATCTATGCTCTTTACACCCTGCTTCTGCTTGGCGTCCAGTACGCCTTTTACATATTTCCAGGTCAATACGCCGCCCTCAATGGCCTCGTCCATCCCGCGTATACAGCATTCGGGCCCCATAGCGCTGATATATGCCTTTAGTTCTTCCGCTGCCCTTTGGGTTATCTGGGGGCAGATGTGGTCAAAATAGTACCCGAACACATGAGCAATATCCGGGTCCTTACGCGCGCACGCGCGTACCTCCTCTCCTTTACTTTCCTTTACTTTACTTTTATAGGCATCTGCTGGTGGCAAATGGCGATCTGCCGGTGGCGAATGACGATTTGCAGTCTGCGAATTATCGTATGGCGCGCACTTTTCCAGGCCCTTCGATTCTTCATCGTCCAAGAGCCAGTAATCTGATATGACGGTTTTTCTACGCCGTTCCTGGATTGCGGCATAAAATCGCCTTTGTATACCCCTACTCGTCAAGATACCGTCCCTATCAAACAGCGGTTTATCAAACAGCCCGATTTGTAAGCACAGCCCGACCGTGTTCCTCACGGCCTCGGACCCAATGCCGCCGCCCATTCTCCTCGCGGTAGTGGCCGAATCGTCATAGGTCCATCGGTAGAAGTATCCGTCAAACTTATAAGCCATTTGGCACAGGTAAAAGTAAATGCTGAATCCGGTCCAGCCCTGTGCGTCCAGGAGCTTATCGATCTTAGTGTCGCCATCGAAGAGATTCACCGACCACCCGGCATAGTCAAGCCCGGTCTTCGGTCTTCCCGCCATGGTTTAGCCTGCGCTTTCGGGCCGGCCCGCTTCTTCGAGGACTTCTCCTGTGCTTTCGTCTACCTCGTAACCGTCGGTCTCAATGGCCTCAGCAGGCACGTCGAACATATCCTCGGAGATCGCGGTCTTAATGGCGCCGTCCGCCGCCAGGGCCCGAACGAAGTCGCTCTTCAAGGGCGCGTATTTCAGCACCCGCTTGAGGACGGTCTTTTTTGCCATTTCCTCGAAATTGGTCTGCCAGGGGCCGTTGCTATAGGATTTGCTGTACTTTTTCGCGTGCCGTGTGACGTCCTCCGCGCTCATCACGCCGAACCCATATCCGCCGTCCCGCGTCCGGAACACCGCGTAGAAATAGGCCGGGTCCCCCCGTCCGTTCCGGGCCGGGATATGTTTGAGTTTCTCGTTCAGCCCCAGCTCGTACTCGAACTCATCATGCTCATATACCGTGTGGGCGGATACCGTGGAGATTTGACCGCTGCGATAGGCCAGGTCGATCAGGCCCTTATAGCCCAGCTGGAACTGGCACTCCAGCGTCCCGTGGTTGCGGAACGGGATCAGGTAAGCCTGCCCCAGGGGCGTGTTAGGCTCCAGCCCAAGCTGCGCCGCCGTCATCATGGCCCCCAAAAAGGACTGGGGCGTGGTAGACGCCAGTTTTGGATTGGTGGAGAGGGCGGAAAGCGTAATGCGCGTGAATCGCTCCGGGGTGATGACGGAGGGGAGCGCCTTGGCAATCTCCTTCTCCATCGTCTTGACGTACTGCTGCATGGTCTTTGGCGCGCCGCCGGCGCTCTGCGGCGTCTGCGCGGTGGCTCTCTGAATCGCTCCTGTCATTGTTCTTGCTCCTTTACGGTAAATGTCCGGAATGTACTTGTGTTGTAATACCCGGCCAGGTCCAGTTCCGGGTGCTCCTGGGCGTAGCGCCGCGCGTCAAAGGTCCTGCGAGTCTGGTTCGTCCAAGCTGCCCGAAAGCCGCCGCAGCGCCCCTCCTCCGCGTCCTTCATGCGCTCCTTGACGGCGTTCTCATGCAGCGCGAGGCGTTCCTTCAGGCACTTCATTTCCTCCTTGACCTCCAGGATGGCTTTGAGCTCGCCCTCCAGGCCAAACAGGTCCGCCGTTCCACCCCTCCCCTCTGCATAGATCGTCTCCAGCGCGGCGGATGTGGCCCCTGATCCGTCTACCGGCGGCGGGGTATCCTCCTGCACGCAGCGCCAGAACGCCTCCTCCGCCGCCATCAGCGCGTCTATCTCCGCCTGATCTCGCTCAATCTCAAAGCAATAAAACCCCTGGTTGAGCACCAGCACCCCCAGATACCACCGCTCCGCCCCTGTCACTGCCATGTAGTGGACGCACTGGGCGTAATAGGCCGCCGGGTACTCGCCGCCCCTGAACTCGCGCAGCCGCAGAATCGATGTGGTCTTGCACTCCAGCCCGGCGTTTTCCCCCACCACATCCCGGTCGATGTTTGCGTGGGCAAACGGATACGCGCTGTTCGTCAGGATCGCGTTGCATCGGCGCACATGCTTCCCGGTGGCCTCCTCCCAGCGGGAAGCCACATATCCTTCCAGATCCCGGCCCTGCCGCATGGCCTCATTGTCCTCCTTGGGGGGGAGACGTCCCGTCTTTTCCGCCCACACTGAGTACGGAGACGCCCAGCCGTTCAGGCCGACGATAGCCGCCGCGTCCGAGCCGCCCACCGATCTCCTTCGGTGCTCCAGCCATTCCTCATGGCTCATCCCTACGGTTGATATCTTATGTATCCCCATTCTGTTCCTCCAGCTCCTCCCGGCACACCGAACACAACTCCCCATCGTCATACCAGTACAGCTCCCCGCCGCACCGGGCGCACGTCCCGGCGGGCGGGCGGAGCTGCGTGTCCATCAGCACGGGGCAGCGCTGGGCACAGCTCCAACTGATCACCGACGTATCCCTCTGCCGCAGGCCGGACAGAACTGCCAGCCATTCTCCTCCGGCCCATCCGCCTCGAACTGCCACAGTTCTCTGCACAGACTGCATTGATAGACGTTATGATCTTCATCCACAAGCTCCATGACGCAGCCGCTTTCCTGTTCGTCCATGCCTCTATACCTCCAATTTCATGTGCCGTACACCCTCGCCTTCCGCAGGGTACTCCATCCATCCTTTGGGGCCTGGATACCAAGCTTTTTGATCCAATAGCTGATTGTGCTCCTATGCGCGCCTAATATTCGCGCTGTCTCATTGGCGCTGCATCCCGTGGCAATGAGACGCCGGATTTCGTCCGGGTCCAGCCTTCCGGGCCTGCCACGACGTTCTCCGAATCCGATCGTGCCGGGAAGATACGGATTTCCGCACAAGCTGGGGGCACATTCTTCCAACGGGCAGTTTTGACAAAATGACATCGCTTCCGGGCTGTCATAGCACTGTACGCCTCGCCCAATTGCCGGACTCTCGGCTCTCCCCGGCTTTGTGTATCTAAGCCCAATCAGCCCTCCCTTTTCACGGACCGCGACTGGGCCCGTAGAAAAATACCGTGTGCAGTCGATCATGACAAATCTTGACCCTCCCTTGTTTATGCCGCTGTGCGGGTTGATCCGCTTATCTATTAGCGGGTTTCCTGCGTGATCCCCATTGACATCTCTCCTCCTGTGCCCCATAATAGGGGTGTATTTGTTCCCCTCGCCGCCGTCAGAGATTAGGCCCTCTGGCGGCGGCTCTTTTTATGCCTCGACAAACGCTCCATTTATCAGCATATAGTAGGTATCTGCCTTAACGATGTCCCCGTCTACAATCGCTGCTTTGATGTTGATAATAGGATACGTCTCTCCGTCCCAATTACCGCGCTCTACCACACAGATTGCACACCCAATCGCTCCCTTTGCCTTGCATCCAAACCCTGCAGCAAGTGCGACTCCCGCTTTGCCCGTAGCAGACGCCGCGCCCTGGTAGCCCGTAGCAGACGCCGCGCCCCGGTCGCCCGTAGCAGACGCCGCGCCCTGGTTGCCCGTAGCGTGCCCACCGGGCTCTTCTTTGGCACGTGTCTTTGTATATTCAACGGCTGCTTTTACCAATCCTGCAATGCCTATTTCAGCTACGATCTTAATCTTTGTCGATGCAACTTTTGTATCTCCACCGGATTTGCTGATTTTTCCGCTTTGCTCGACGACAGCATATTGGCTTTCTGCCGGGGCGTAATAATTAAGGACGTCTAACGGATATTCGCACGCGTGGAATCCTGTTTTGCAGGCCGCCGCATCCTCTGTCTCATATTCCTTACCGACCTCATACTGGAACCCTCGGCATTGCATGTTTTTGTCAAATCCCTTGTAATTCATGCCTTCCTCCATTTCTTTGCCACCGTCCACGGCCTCAACTCTCACGATTTTGTTCATGCGCTTCCTCCTTCCTTCCGTTGAAATAACGGCAAGTATCGAATACTCTGCGCAACTTTAACCTCGGATAAATGCAGTGCCCGCTGTTGGCTGGCCTGTAGCCGCGTATGCCGTCAGGGACGTAATGTAAGTGGAAATGCTTGCAGTTGGCGCACAGCGGCGCATCAGGGGACATTGCAAAATAGTAAATTTCACGGCGCTCGGTGACGTTCATTTTTATCCCTCCCGTTACGTGCTGTTTGTTGTACGTGCTTTTAGTACGTTGTTTATAGTCATACTATAACGTACAATTAGCACGTAGTCAAGCATTTAAGGAGGAAATTTTATGTTTGGGAAGAGATTGCGAGAAGTTAGACTTGCTCGTCATGTTACACAACAAAAACTAGCTGATACAGTCGGGATCGCACTGAGGAGCTATCAATGTTATGAGCAGGGGACGAGGGAACCACCGCTGGATATGCTGTTAAAACTCGCTGATGCTCTTGATGTCTCTGTCGATTATTTAATGGGGCGATCTGAAACACCCACAGTAGCAGTTGCTTGTGCCATCCCGGCAGAATTTCACGGCGCAGTGCTAAAAGAACTAGAAAAAATTGGAATATCAAAAGAACAAATTGTGACGGAGAGTCCACGTGCCGCAGTTGTCGGAGACGGGTTCATTATTGATTTTGTCTCTCCAAAAGAGGCAATGGATATTTCGGGCCTCCTTATGAGGATCATAAGCAATTGTTCTCCTGATCTCTCAAAATCCTCTGATGGATCCCCGTGATGTCCTCCAGAATGTCCCATAGCGTAAAGTCGCCTGTTCTGTCGCCAGCTTCTATCTGCTGATAGTATCGCAGGCTAATCCCCAGCTTGTCCGCCACGGCCTGTTGGGTCAGTCCAGCGGCCTTCCGGGCGCTGCGTAGATTTTCACGCACGCTGCCACACCTCCATTTCCTGCACACCAAACCTCAGCGCGTCCGCATGGCTGTCCATGTAGATATCCAGGGCTTGTCCATCAATCCCCGCCCCAGTGTCCTCCACGACCCGCCAGCCTACGCCCTCTATGTAGAGCTCCGTCCCTGCCGGGAGCACATCCCAATCCGCCGCCACCGTGCGCCCCTCCTCCGGCACGGTCCCGGAGGCCGTCAGCCCGCCGGACCACTGCCCGCAGCACTTCGGGCATGGGCAATAGGCGTACAGGGTGTATGTGCCCAGGCTCACAAGCTCCGGCGCATCCGCCTCCACCAGCTCCCGTGCCAGCACTGGTCCGTCTGGGTGCTTGTCCAGCGTGTGGGCGATGGATGGTCCAGCATCCAGCGCGTAGACTCCGCAGTAGGCCGCAAGGTAGATGGTTGGGATCAGCGCCAGAAGAGCCAGATCACGACGGGGGATCATACTTTGTACCCCCCAATGGCAAGCCAGTCCTCTGGGCTCACCTTAATGGCATGGGATACTTTCCGGGCCATATCCAGTGTCATCACACCGGGGTCCTTTTTCCAGTTCACAATGGCGTTTCTACTGATCCCGAGGGATTTACAGAGCACTTGATCTTTGATGCCCGTATCTACTCTGTGCCGTCGGAGCGCCACAGCCAGGACCTCGTTGCATTTTTTGGTCTGCTCCGCTTCCCGCCCCTCACTGGTGAGCGGCCTTATCTTCGGCATTGTGGTTCCTCCTTTCTAACTGGCGTTTGGTCATTTCTTATCAAGAGCTTCGGCAAAAAGATAAGGCACGCCCAGGCCTTCAAAAAACTTGCGCTCAATTTTGAATGCTTCGTCTAGCATAATTGGGGATTTTCGAGACAATTTTCTTGCCACAGTATCTCTATTCATCCCCATCGAATCAGCAATATCCTGGATTGTTACCTCTTTGCGTGCCATTTCTGCCCTCAAATTCGAAAATTGGATATTGGATGGTTGAGCCAATTTCTCCGCCTCCTTTCCATTTCACGCAATGCGTGATCTGATGATGTAACATTACCACGCATTGCGTGATTAGTCAACCCAATTTCTAAAAATTTTTCTTGCAATGCGTGGTTTGTGTGATATAATGCCTTTAAAAGGCAGGAGGGGATCACAATGGAGTTTTATAGGATACTACAGGAGATAATGAGCGAGAAACAAATTGGGATTCCAGATGTGGCTAGAGCTTGTGGGCTGTCTGACTCTACAGTTCGTTCGATTATTGACAGAAAAGCAAAAAATGTAACACTAGAGGTTGCTTTTAAAATGCAGCGCGGGCTTAATGTCTCCCTCGAAAGACTAAATGGAGAAAGTAATCAGCCCACCCCCGAAAACGGAAGTGGGCTGATTGACACATTGGACGCACAGCTTATTGATTCAGCACGGGAACTGACTGACGATCAGAAACGATTCCTTCTTGCGCAGATAAGAATATTAAGAGAGCAGCAATAACGGATTCTTTGTTTGACGTCGATAGCAACCCAAACTGGCTTAATAGTTCCAGGTCTAACTCGTTGCCGTGCATAAGTAATCCCCTTTCCACGGGAGCGCTTCCGTTTTTTTGAGCTCTTCCTAATTTTACCACACGACACTTATTTTTGTCACTGGCAATTATTTCCTCCATAGTCCATCCTTTCCCACAACTCTCCCGGCCTTGTCAGTGGCATCAGTATAGAACATTAGTTCTAATAAATCAAGTCCTGAATATTACCAAACTTCATTATATATTTTAAGCGTTTCGACAAACTTGACTTTTTTGTGCAATAGTCCGGATTATGGGACATATAGTTAAGAGGAGGAAGAAATTATGAAATGTCCGGGGTGTGGAGCGAAGTACAGCGGTAAAAAGTGCCCAAACTGCGGTCGGCACACTGATCCACAAGAGGGCTCTAAGCGTATTACCAGGATTGCATTTATCGCCATCGTTGCCATATTTGTTGTGGTCATCGCATACGTGCTCATCTCGAATTACCTTTATTTCAGTGGGATAAATGATATGATAAAAAATATTATTGGGTAGGGAGCGTTTAAAGTGATGCGCAAAATGTTTTTTGCACTATCCGTTTGCTGTATTATTTTTGCGGCAACGGCTTGCTCATCTGAGGCCAAACAAAATCAGCCAATAGCAACACCCCAAAATGATGTGCCTGCTCAGTCCGTAGCAGCATCGGCATCATTACAGCCGGACTCTGGCCGAGATTATTCTTCTGTTTTGGATTGTTTAAGTGGACTGTTCTCTGAAGATGAAATCACGCTAAAGGCCTCCGGGAAAAAACTTGAGATATACGCGTCGAGCCAAGAACTCAGTGCCTCTGTTACGCTGGCAAAAAACTCGGGCGAATCCCCAGAAAATTGGGTCGCAGACGCGGAATCATGGTCCATTGCATCGATGGACGCAATGACGGCTGCAGCAGAACTCGGAATTGAAAACACCATTTTATATGTTGTTAATATCGATAATAGCTCAGAAATCTATGCGACGTATCTGAACGGAAAAAATACATACAGTTTGTTTGAAACGTATGAGTACAGCGGATATAATCCCCCCACAATCAGCTTGGCAGAGTACAACGAAATCAAAACGGGGATGGAGTACCAAGAGGTATTTGACATCATAGGGTCTAGAGGCGAGGAACTTGCCTCCTCTGACTTAGGCTTTGGTAACGAATATTATACTGTAATATTTACCTGGGAGGGCGAGGGGGCCCTTGGCGCAAACGCAAATGTCACATTTCAAGGCGGAAAGGTGACGGCGAAAGCGCAGGTCGGACTAGAATAAAAATGCCGCCCCCGGTGCTGGCACACCAGGAGCGGCGGGAAGGTGTAGACCACAGAGCAGTGCCTACCCTTCTATTTTATCAGGTAGGAGGATTTTGTCAATGAAAACAAAATTGCCCACGCCGCAGCGTCTGCCGTCCGGGCAATATAGATGCCAAGTAATGGTGGCCGGGAAGCGGGTCAGCGTGGTTGACGCCGCTCCGGATGTGTGCCAAGCAAAGGCTGTTGCTTTGAGGGCCGGCCTGATTGAGCAGTTGGAAACGCCGAAGGACCGTATCACACTGGACGCGGCAATCAGCAAATACATCGAAGAGCGGCGTGCCGTTCTCTCCCCTGCCACAATCATGGGATACAAGGGAATACAAAAAAACCGCTTCAAGTCGCTAATGACGGCTCGTGTTCGGGATATTGATAAGGCTGCTCTACAAAAAGCAATCAGCGATGACGCAAAAACATGTTCGGCCAAAACGCTAAAGAACTCTATCGGTCTTGTTGCGGCGGTTCTGTCTGACTACAAGGATATTAATACCAAGGGGCTCAAATACCCTCAAAAAAGGACGAAGGAGCACGCATATTTAGATGCTACTCAAATCGTAGAGCTCATCACCGCCTGTCAGGGGAACATTGCCGAGATTCCGATCCTGCTAGCAGTGTGGTTGGGCCTTCGCCGGTCAGAAATTATGGGGCTCCAGTGGGAGTCCATCGATTTCAACGAAAAGAAACTGAAAATTGAACATGCCCTAGTGCCTAACGAGGACGGGGAATACGTAGAAAAAAGCGAACTCAAAAACGCCTCATCTCGGCGCGTGCTTTCTTGTCCTGACTACATTCTAACAAAGCTGGAGTCATACCAACCGGATATTTCAAAACGAAATGGTAGGGTTTTCAAGATGGACCCCAGCGTGATTTACAATAACCTCAAAAAAATTTCTGCGCGCTCTGGTATCCCGTTTGTAGGAGTGCATGGATTGCGCCACACAAATGCCTCCGTCATGCTCTCTCTCGGCATTGTTGATAAAATTGCCATGAAGCGGGGAGGATGGGCTACGGACAATACAATGAAATCAGTATACCAACACGTCTTTTCATCCGACAGGGACACCGCAGATGATATGATAAACGCCTATTTTGATTCCATCGTGGACAATGCGAACAAAAAAATTGCACACGAAATTACACACGCCAAGAGCTAAATCATTTAATGTCAGTATGTATAGGCGATTTTACTATGGGTTCGATTCCCTTCACCTGCTCCACGTCGGAGCAAAGTCCGCTTTGCTCCGACGTTTTTTGTCTATGGCAAAAACGTCATCCGCCCGCTCCCTTGCTCCTCCGTTTCAAACCGAACCCGCTGTTGCTGGGCTTCGGTTTGGGGCCGCCGCTTCGCGGCGGTTTTACCTTTTTACACGGAAATATCGCTTTTAACCGTCCCCTCCGTTTTGCGATCTTGAAATAGTATACGCCACAGATCTGTTATTCTTTGTTGCAAAAACCCGGTGTGTGTGCTATTGTGATTTGTAAAATTGTTATCCGTATAGGGCGGGGGTAGTTTATATCCGGCAGATATCAAAGTCAATCACCCTTCGTGATTAGAACTGGACTGTAAGCCTATACACACTTTTTCGGTGTGCATAGGCTTATTTTTTGTTCCGACACCCGGAAAGCAGGATAAGAAAGGAATTATAGATCAGCGGCAGTAACTTTTTTACGTCGCTCCTGTCTTTTGTAAGCACCAATATTGACGATATTTTCGTGCTAATGATACTTTATGCGCAGTCGCAAAATTCCAAGCGGATTTTGCCGTTGCATTCCTTGTATTTACTGCAATGCTCGCTCTGTGGTGCTATCTTGGATTTGCGCTGGCAAATTACCCGTGTGTTAAGGAAAAAATTGCACGTTATCAGCACATCCTTGTTCCATTCCTTCTGATGGCTCTGGGGGGCTGGTATTCTTGCAAAAAATCATATATAGTACATCAGGAAGAGGCCGCCAGAAATTTTCTGGACGCCTGCGCTTCCCTGTTTTAAAAAATAGGCCGTGAATACCCCGCGGCCAGCAAATTTTTTCTTGACAGGCGGCAGGATCAGTTGTATGATGATTGCAAATTTAATAAGCTAAACCGATGATGTGAAGATAACGTCTGTTGTGCCCTTACAGAGAGTCCGGGCGGCTGAGAGCCGGATAGAACGCAGGCAGGCAAATGGATCACGGAGGGCGCGAGGAACAGCCGAAGGGCTCAGTATTTCGCGATGTGTGGGCATACATCAGTTGCCGGGGATATGTTGGTATCCCGCAAAGCGCACGGCGTACAGCCGTGAATCAAGGTGGCACCGCGAGTGTGATAACGCTCGTCCTTGACAGTTTTATGTCAGGGACGGGCGTTTTGTTTTTCGGCCGTCCCGATGAAGGAGGTCAGGCATCATGTATTACCCAACCTTGGAGGAAGCCAGGCAGATTGCCGGGACGGGGGATTTTCGAAGCATTCCCATTACCCGGGAAATTCTCTCCGACTTTACCACCCCTATTCAGGCCATGCGGATCCTGCGTACCGAGAGCAGCCACTGCTTTTTGCTGGAATCCGCGGCGGACAGCGCGCAGTGGGGCCGATATACCTTTCTGGGCTTTGACCCCACGCTGGAGGTCACCTGTGCCGACGGAATTCTTCGGCTGAAGCGGGGGACACAAACTGCAGAGGCCCCCGCTTCACACCCGGGCGGCACGCTGCGCAGGCTTTTGGCGGAACATAAAAGTCCAAGACTCCCGGGGCTGCCCCCGTTCACCGGCGGACTGGTGGGGTATTTCTCCTATGATTACATCAAATACGCCGAGCCCTCCCTGCATTTGAACGCCGAGGATCAAGAGGGCTTTCACGACATGGATCTGATGCTCTTTGAAAAAATCATCGCCTTCGATAACTTCCGGCAAAAGCTGGTGCTGATCGTCAATGCGGATGTCGGAGACCTGGATCGCTCCTACCCCGCCGCCTGTGCGGAACTGGACCGCATCGACGCCCTGCTTCACAGCGGCAATCTCCTCCCCAGCCGCCCCGCCCATCTGACCACCCCTTTGCGTCCCCTATTCGACCAGGCGTCCTACTGCGCAATGGTGGAACGGGCCAAACAGCACATCCGTGAGGGAGATATCTTCCAGGTCGTGCTCTCCAACCGCCTGGAGGCCGGTTTTGAAGGGTCCCTTCTGGACACCTACCGTATCCTACGCACGGAAAATCCCTCTCCCTACATGTTTTACTTTACAAGCGATGACATCGAGCTGGCCGGCGCCTCTCCAGAAACCCTGGTGAAGCTGGAGAACGGCATCCTCCATACCTTTCCGCTGGCCGGCACCCGCCCCCGGGGCAGGACTGCCGAAGAGGACCTTGCTCTGGAGACGGAGCTGCTTGCCGATGAGAAGGAGCTGGCGGAGCACAACATGCTGGTGGATCTGGGCAGAAACGACATTGGCAGAATCAGCCGATTCGGCACCGTGGAAGTGGAGCGATACCTGTCTATCGAGCGTTTTTCTCATGTGATGCACATCGGCTCCACCGTTCGGGGGGTGCTTCGCGAGGATAGAGACGCGGTGGACGCAGTGGACGCCATTCTGCCCGCCGGGACGCTCTCCGGCGCGCCCAAGCTGCGGGCCTGTGAGATCATCAATGAGCTTGAGAACAACAAGCGGGGCGTCTACGGAGGCGCCATCGGCTATCTTGACTTCACCGGCAATATGGATACCTGTATCGCCATCCGCCTGGCCTTCCAAAAAAACGGGAAAGTGTTTATCCGGTCCGGTGCGGGTATTGTGGCAGATTCCGTTCCGGAGAAGGAGTACTTGGAATGTATCAATAAAGCCAAGGCTGTGGTAAAGGCGCTGGAGCTGGCGCAGAAGGAGGCCGACCTATGATTTTGCTGGTCGATAACTATGACAGCTTTTCCTACAATCTCTATCAGCTCGTCGGCAGCCTCAACCCCGACATTTGGGTAGTGCGCAACGATGAGTTGAGTGTGGAAGAGATCCGCCGCTTGTCCCCCAGCCATTTGATCCTCTCCCCCGGCCCCGGCCGGCCGGCGGAGGCCGGCGTCTGCGAGGCGGCTGTGCGGGAGTTGGCGGGCAGCATCCCCCTTCTCGGCGTCTGTCTGGGGCATCAGGCCATCTGTGAGGCTTTCGGCGGCGCAGTGTCCTACGCCGGGCATCTCATGCATGGAAAGCAGTCCCAGTTGACCCTGTCCACGGACTGTCCTCTTTTCCGCGGTCTCCCCGCAGTCATTCCAGCCGCCCGATATCATTCTCTCTCCGCCGTGGAGGAGCGTCTGCCTGACTGTCTGCGTGTCACGGCCCGTTCGGAGGACCAGGAGATCATGGCGGTCCAGCACAGAGTTTATCCCATTTATGGCCTGCAATTTCACCCTGAATCGATCCTGACGCCCCAGGGCACTGTCATTTTAAAAAATTTTTTGGAGGGATAACACCATGATCAGAGAAGCCATTATACAGCTTGCCGCCAGGCAGGACCTTTCCTATGATACCGCCGCCGCCGTCATGGATGAGATCATGAGCGGCCAGGCCAGCCAGATCCAAATGGCCTCCTTTCTGACCGCTCTGGCCATCAAGGGAGAGACCATCGACGAGATCACTGCCTGTGCCGCCGGGATGCGGGCCCACTGTGTGCGTCTGCTCCACGACGTGGACGCGCTCGAGATCGTGGGGACCGGAGGTGATGGGGCCAATTCGTTCAACATCTCTACCACCTCTGCTTTCGTTATCGCCGCCGGAGGCGTGCCGGTGGCCAAGCACGGAAATCGCGCCGCTTCTTCCAAATGCGGTGCCGCCGATGTGCTGGAGTCCCTTGGCGTCGACATCACACTGGCGCCGGAGCACAGCGCCCGGCTCCTGGCCGAACAGAACTTCTGTTTCCTGTTCGCACAGAACTACCATATCTCCATGAAGTATGTGGCCCCAGTACGCAAAGAGCTGGGCATCCGTACGGTATTCAATATTCTGGGCCCCCTGTCCAATCCGGCCGGCGCCAACCGGGAACTGATGGGCGTATATGACGAGGCCCTTGTGGAGCCGCTGGCCCAGGTCATGAGTAAGCTCGGGGTTACCCGCGGTATGGTCGTGTACGGTCAGGATAAGCTGGACGAGATCTCCATGAGCGCGACCACCTCCGTGTGCGAGATCAAAGACGGTTGGTTCCAGTCCTATGAGCTGAGCCCCGAGCAGTTCGGCTATGCCCGGTGCGGAAAGGATGCGCTGACCGGCGGATCACCGGCAGAAAACGCTGCCATCACCCGCTCCATTTTGGATGGCACCGACCGTGGTGCCAAGCGCCAGGCTGTGTGCCTCAACGCAGGCGCTGCCCTGTACATTGGCGGCAAGGCGGACACCGTGACGGAGGGGGTAAAACTGGCGGAGACCCTCATCGACTCCGGCGCAGCCAAGTCGAAGCTGGAAGAGATCATCCGCCTGACCCGGGGGTGACAGGATGTCCGAGACGATTTTAGAGACCATTGCCGCCCATACCAGACGCCGGGTGGCGGCGGAGCAGGCGGAGCTGCCTCTTGCCGCGCTTGCACATATGTGTGAGTTGAGAGGCCCCGCCCAGGGACACAGATTTCTGGAGACCCTGCGAAAGCCAGCTATGAGCTTTATCTGCGAGGTCAAAAAAGCCTCCCCCTCCAAGGGAGTCATTGACCCGGATTTTCCCTATCTGGAGATTGCCCGGGACTACGAAAAGGCCGGCGCCGACTGCATCTCCTGCCTGACAGAACCCAGATGGTTTCTGGGCTCGGATCAGATCTTCCAGGAGATCCGGTGTTCCGTCTCCCTTCCCATGCTCCGCAAGGACTTTACTATAGAGGAATATCAGCTCTATCAGGCCAAAGCGATAGGGGCGGACGGGGTACTGCTAATCTGCGCGCTGCTGGATACCCGCACCATCGCCCGATACCTGGAGCGATGCGGAATGCTGGGGCTTACCGCTCTGGTGGAAGCCCACAACGCGGAGGAGGTTGGCTCCGCCGTTTCCGCCGGAGCCGAGATCATCGGCGTCAACAATCGCAATTTGAAGGACTTTACCGTGGACTTCGCCAATGCCGCCCGTCTGCGGGATCTGATCCCGGCGGAGGTCGTCTACGTAGCCGAAAGCGGCGTCACCGGCCCGGAGGACGTCGCCTCACTGCGGGCCATTGGCGCCGACGCAGTTCTGATTGGCGAGGCGCTGATGCGTTCTCCGGACAAAGAATCCATGCTTGCGGCCATGAAGGAGGCGGCGAAATGACAAAAATCAAAATCTGCGGCCTGTACCGTCCCTGCGACATCCAATTCGTCAATGATGCGCGTCCGGACTGGTGCGGTTTTATCATCGACTTTCCCAAAAGCCATCGAAATGTGTCGCCCCATGAGGTCCGGTCCCTGCGGGCATGCCTCGCGCCGGGGATCATTCCGGTTGGAGTCTTCGTGGACCAGCCTGTGGAGCAGGTGTGCGCCCTATTGAACGACGGAACGATCTCCATTGCCCAGCTTCATGGGCACGAAGACGCCGCTTACATCGCCGCCCTGCGGGCCAGTTCTCCCGGCCACGCGGTCTGGAAAGCCTTCAAAATACGTTCCCTGGATGATTTGGACGCCGCCAATGCCTCTTCTGCGGATCTGGTGCTGTTGGACAACGGCTATGGCACCGGCCGGACCTTCGACTGGTCGCTGGCCGGCGGGGTAAATCGCCCCTTTCTGCTGGCGGGTGGCCTAGCACCGGACAATATCCCGGAGGCCGTCGCCGCCCTTCACCCTTACGGGGTGGATATCTCCAGCGGCGTGGAGACCGGTGGTCAGAAGGACCGGGGCAAGATACTGGCGGCGGTCAGCGCCGCAAGGAGGAACGAAACATGATGTCAAAAGGACGCTTCGGCATCCACGGCGGGCAGTATCTGCCCGAAACGCTGATGAATGCCGTCATTGAGCTGGAGGAGGCCTACCGTCGCTACAGGGAGGACCCGGACTTTAACCGGGACCTCTCCGAACTGTTCTGCGAATACGCCGGGCGGCCCTCCCGTCTGTACTTTGCCAAACGCATGACGGCGGACCTGGGGGGCGCCAAAATCTATCTCAAGCGCGAGGACCTGAACCACACCGGAGCCCACAAGATCAACAATGTGCTGGGACAGGCGCTTCTGGCCCAGAGAATGGGGAAGACCCGGCTGATCGCCGAGACGGGCGCGGGGCAGCACGGTGTGGCCACCGCCACCGCCGCCGCGCTTCTGGGGATGGAATGTGTGGTATTTATGGGCGAGGAGGACACAAAACGCCAGGCGCTCAATGTCTATAAGATGCGGCTGTTGGGCGCAGAGGTGGTCCCTGTCTCCACCGGAACCGCCACCCTGAAGGATGCGGTCTCCGAGGCCATGCGGGAGTGGACCGGACGCATCAGCGATACCCACTACTGCCTGGGCTCCGTGATGGGGCCCCACCCCTTTCCCACCATAGTGCGTGATTTTCAGTCTGTCATCTCCAGGGAAATCAAGCAGCAGCTTCTGGAAAAGGAGGGGAAGCTCCCCGATGCCGTCATCGCCTGTGTGGGCGGAGGTTCCAACGCCATCGGGGCCTTCTACCACTTTATCGGCGACGCCTCGGTCCGGCTCATTGGCTGCGAGGCCGCCGGGCGGGGCGTGGATACGCCGGATACCGCCGCCACCATCGCCACGGGGCGGCTGGGCATCTTCCACGGTATGAAATCCTACTTCTGCCAGGATGCCTATGGACAGATCGCGCCGGTCTACTCTATCTCCGCTGGCCTGGATTATCCCGGCGTCGGGCCGGAGCACGCCTGGCTCCACGACACCGGCCGTGCGGAATACGTGCCCATCACCGATAACGAGGCCGTGGATGCTTTTGAATACCTCTCACGCCTGGAGGGCATCATACCCGCCATTGAGTCCGCCCATGCGGTGGCCTATGCCAGGAAGCTGGCTCCTTCTATGGGCGGAGATCAAATCATCGTCATCAATATTTCCGGACGCGGAGACAAGGACTGCGCGTCCATCGCTCGGTACAGAGGGGAGGAGATTTCCGAATGAGCAAAATCAAGGCTGCCTTTGCAGACGGAAAGGCATTTATCCCCTTCCTCACCTGCGGCGACCCGGACCTGGAGACCACGGAAGCCCTGGTGCGCGTCATGGCAGAAGCGGGCGCCGACCTCATCGAACTCGGTATTCCCTTCTCCGACCCTACTGCAGAGGGGCCGGTCATCCAGCAGGCCAATATCCGGGCGCTCTCCGGCGGCGTTACAACCGACAAGATATTGGAAATGGCCCGGAAGCTGCGAAGCGAGATCTCCGTCCCGCTGGTCTTCATGACCTACGCCAACGTCGTCTTTTCCTACGGGACAGAACGGTTCCTCTCCGCGGCGGCCCAGGCAGGTATTGCCGGCCTGATCCTGCCGGATGTTCCCTTTGAAGAGAAGGACGAGTTTGGCCCTGCCTGCCGCAGGCACGGTCTGGAACTCATTTCCCTCATCGCCCCAACCTCGGAGGGACGTGTCGCCGAGATCGCCAAAGCGGCGGAGGGCTTCGTATACTGCGTGTCCTCCCTGGGTGTGACCGGGGTGCGCAGCCAGATCACCACGGATATCGGCGCCATGGTACGCCTGGTAAAAGCGGCCAACCCAGACATTCCATGCGCTGTGGGCTTTGGTATTTCCACTCCGGAGCAGGCACAAAAAATGGCCTTGCTCTCCGATGGAGCCATTGTCGGCAGCGCCATTGTCAAACTGGTGGCACAGTATGGCCGTGCGGCTGTCCCCTATATCCGGGACTATACTTCTGCAATGAAGGCCGCTGTCACATCGTCCCTCTGAGCGGGCGACAGAATTGGAGCCCGAATCGGTGAATTTGCAGGGTCCACCGTCTCCAACTCCGGATCCGCAACTTCCCAACAGTATGTCCAGATCGATCGGAGGAATGGGCTATGAAAGATCCAGGCATTCCCCGAACGCCCGGCGGACTTGGCCGAGCGGCGTTCCCCATCAAGGCCAAGGGGGTAAGAATCAAGCACGGGCCCCGGATGATTCATCCGGGGCCCGTGCTCTGCGGTTATTTGGAGAGATAGACCGCCTTGATACCCTTATAGGTCATATAGCAGTCCAGCTTGGACACGGTCTCAAAGGGGGCGTGCATGGACAGCACCGGTACGCCGGCATCCAGAGTGTCAATGTCCCGATTGGCCATATAACAGGCCACCGTACCGCCGCCGCCGGCATCCACCTTGCCCAGCTCGGCCATCTGCCAGATCACACCGGCATCATCCATGATCCGCCGGACCATGGCCACCACTTCGGCGGAGGCGTCAGAAGAGCCGGATTTGCCCCTGGCCCCGGTATATTTGCAAAAACCGATGCCGTAATTGATCCGGGCGCTGTTGCGCTTCTCATAGACCTCCGGGAAGTTGGGGTCATAGGCTGCGGTCACGTCGGTAGAGAGGCAGAAGGACTTCTCATAACAGGCTTTCAGGGACACCTTTTGCGCATCGCACAGGTCGGACATAAAGGTGTCGAAGGCCGCAGACTGCATCCCCGTGACGCCCTCTGACCCGATCTCTTCCTTGTCTGCCAGCATGCATACGGCGGTCCTGGCCGGCGTCTCCTCCAGATCCAGCAGCGCAGCCAGAGCGGCATAGGCGCACACCCGGTCATCATGGCCATAAGCGCCGATGAGAGAGCGGTCAAAGCCGATGTCCGAGGCGTGGAAGGCGGGCACGACGGACAGCTCGGCGGAAATGAAGTCCTCTTCCACAATGCCGTATTTCTGATTAAGGATGTCCATGATCGCCAACTTTACCCGCTGATCTCCCTCGTCATCCTGGAAGGGGCGGCTGCCCACCAGAATGTTCAGATTCTCGCCGGGAATGGCCTCACCCAGGGGTTTCTTGCTCTGCTCCGCGCCCAGGTGGGGTAGCAGATCGTCAATGGTAAAGAGCGGGTCCCCGGCGGCGGAGCCGATGGCCACCTTAACGACGGAACCGTCTTTGAGGGCCACAACGCCGTGGAGCTCCAGAGGTATGGTGACCCACTGGTACTTGCGGATGCCGCCATAGTAATGCGTCTTGAGGAAGGCCAACTCCGCATCCTCATAGAGGGGGCTGGGCTTCAGGTCCAACCGGGGAGAGTCGATGTGGGCAGCGCCGATCTTGGCGCCCTGGTCCAGAGGCTGGCTGCCCACCACAGCCAGCATAACGGCCTTGCCCCGGTTGGAGCGGTAGACCTTGTCTCCAGGTCTGAGCTCCATGCCGCGGACCAGAGGCTTGAATCCCCGGGCCTCGGCCAGGGAAATGGCGGTATCCACCGCCTCCCGCTCCGTCATGCTGCTGTCCAGGAACTTCTTGTAGTCCTCTGAATAGGCCCTCATGGCGGACTCGTCGGCCGGGCTCAGGCAGTCATAGCCATTCTTCTGTTGATAGAGGAGCGCCTCACGGCGCTTCTCTCCCGTAGTCTTCTGCTTTTCTTCCATGGGATTCCCTCCTATTTTGCATTCAATAAACCGGCAAAAAGGGCGCGGGCACGCAGCCTGAAGGTCTCTGGCGTGTCGCCCTCGTCATTTTCCAGGATATAGTCGCAGTGAGAGCGAAAAAAATCCTCCCCCTTCTGCGCGCTTACCCGTTTGCGGGCATAGTCCTCCGGGATGCCCTCCCGGTCCATGATGCGCCGGACCCGCAGCTCCGCCGGTGCCAGCACCCCTACTACCGCGTCGCACCGCTGGCCCAAGCCGCTCTCAATGAGCGCGATGGCGTCAATGGCGGCGGCGGGCCGCCCGCCGGCC